>Ga0126371_10000310_pt1 | contig 39555 bp, 45 predicted proteins | sample PanSoiMetaPlot_4_FD_110145 | JGI IMG/M metagenome (GOLD analysis project Ga0126371, IMG submission 110145) | Tropical forest soil microbial communities from Panama - MetaG Plot_4 | ecosystem: Environmental > Terrestrial > Soil > Tropical forest > Bulk soil | place: Panama | collected 2016-02-17
GCAAGAGCGTGCGAAGATGTCTCCCGAGGAGAAGGCGCTCTCGATTCTTGCCAAAGGCGGTATCAAAATCACAGCCGATCAGCTTCGCGCTGCTCTTGCAAGCATTCAAGCGCAGGCTGCGACGACGGCCTAACGACGTTAGTACGATTCCGGCTTAGTTTCTTCACTCTAGAACGCGACCGGATGAGTGCTACTAACCGCTATCTGCTTAGCAGATTCTGAGCCAGTGCGGTGAAGCTGGCTCAATGAATTCCCTCCGCTTCCAACGGAGGTGTGTTGCGGGGAGCGACCTTCGGTCTCCTAATGACATAGCGCCGAAGGTCGCCTTTTTGTCTTTTTAGCGTTCTACTCTGAGACTCGAAAGAGCATCTGCGTCAGACTCGCCTCATAGATTCACACTGAGTCGCGCTCAGTGAGGCACCTCTGGTGAAAGAAGTCGGTAGGCAGAGTAGAACGCTAAGGAGACACGAACATGGAACATCCGCATCCAGAGCTATTTGACCGCCAAGAGGCAATACTTTGAACAGCAGACCAAGAAAGTGGTGACGAATGGCGATTCGCTGTAGAATCTGGTGGGACGTCCAAACAGGCTCCTACATCCTGACGCTCGTTCCAGATAAAAACCTCAAGACTGTCGTCGCTTTGCTGAAGAGCTCAATACCTTCAGGTGATCGAGACTACGACCCAAAAACAAACTTTTGGTACATGAAAGAGCAATATGGCGAAGCCGTTCGAGGCTTTGTCGGAGCTGTCTACGGAATTGGAAGCGTCAGCTTCACGAGCAAGACAGTCGTCGAGCAAGCTCAACAACAAGCCCCACTGACACTCCCGTCGACGCCAATCCAGCAAGTCGTAAACGAGTTTGTAGCTCTCGTAGGAGACAAAGACGCATCCTTCTCCTACGTAAGTGCAAAGAAAGCCTATCGCAAAGCCTCTCTAGCATTTCATCCCGACCACGGAGGCGATCCATCGAAGATGGCTCGGTTGAATGAGCTTTGGTCAAGGCTTAAAGGAGAGTTTTACAAGAGATGATAATTACAGTTAAGATTAAACCACCAACTGAGTGGTGTTTTCCTCAAGCACGAATTCCCGGATGGGCAAGTTGGAAAGAAGGAAGGACGACAAAAATCGATACAGAGCAGCTTAGCTCAAAGCCCTGCCTCTTTGCAGGAGTAGACAATCCGGGACGGATGTTTCGTTGCGTCGACGGAACAGCGGATTTTTATTGTGAGCACAATATCATCATCGGAGACTGAAAGGAGAAAGCTATGTCAAACGAAGTAGTGAAAAAACCCGAGCAGACCGCTCTGCTCAAAGGAGGTAAGCTTTCAGCTTCGCGAACTTCGTTTCAAGACCGCGTTCGACAGAACGTAGTTGATATCGAGACGCTACCGCATCGTATCTGCCTCATGCTTGACAAATCATCGAGCATGAACACCTACGAGGCTTCGCGTAGCGGTAGCGACAGCACACGTATTGAGCTGCTTAAGCAAGCTCTTGAGAACTTCGTTCAACGATGCGACTTCAGCAATACAGCTATCGCTATTGAGACCTTTCCTCCAAGTATCTCAATACCTCTAACGAACAACTTAGCTGTCTTGTCAGCTAGTAGCTTCGGACTCGACGCTTCAGGCAACACTCCAATGCGCGCCTGCGTCGAGCGTAGCTTGGAGAAGTTCAAGATGACACGCGGGGTTATCGTAAGCGATGGCGAGGCTACCGACTGGAATCGTCGTAACTACTCAGACGACCTCGATGGAGAAGTCGGTAATTGTCCAACAGACGATATTCTCTTCAAATACAAACAGCTTGGTATTCCTATCGACTGCGTTCACATCTCTAACGACAGTGGCGGTGAGGCTTTGCTTCGTCGTATCGCTAAAGAAACTGGCGGTATCTTCATGAAGTTTACCGATGTAAGCTCCTTCGCAGCCAATTTTGGTTATTTGACACCCGGCTTCCGAGCCATGCTTACAGACGGCTCGCTTACAGCGGAGCAGTTGGGAGCGAAGGAGATTCGATGAGTAGAGGAAATCCTTTCAGTAGAGGAGCTGCCTACCAGAACGTTCGCAGATATCTTCCTCCAGCAAGGAATTTTCCCTGCAAAGATTGTGGGAAGCAAGCCGAAGAGTATGACCATTACGATGGATACCTCGACTGGAGGAAAGTCCATCCCGTCTGTAAGTCTTGTCACACTAAAAGAGAGATCTCGAGAGGAAAGAACATTGGAAAGTATGCTCGTGTTCTAAACAACAAAATCGGCCCGAGGATGAAAGACGGAAGGTTCCTCTCAATACAAGCGACCAAACAACGTCGTTCAGAAAGAGCAATAAAACGGCTTGCGGAGGTTCAAGGATGCAAGAGCTGACGCAAGAACAGAAGAACGTAATTACTGTCTTAACCGCAAAGATGGTCGAGTTAGGACTAAAAGCTCGTCCTCTCACTCAAGTATCGGTAGGACCGATTGTCACAGTCTATCGATTCTTTCCAGAGGGAAGCACAAAAGTTTCTCAGATCGAAAGTCTGTCACAGGACTTTGCAGTCGTTCTTGGAGCTGAAGATATAATTGCCAAAAGGATGCCGGGCGAATCTGCTGTCGGCGTTTTTGTACCTAATAAGACGAGACAGGATGTCAAATGGTTCAACCTCTGTACTATCGACAAAACGAAGTACAAGATCGGTTTGCTTCTAGGCATAGACTATCTTGGCAAGACCGTCATTGAGGATTTACCCTCTTTACCTCATCTGCTGATAGCAGGCTCGACAGGAGGAGGCAAGTCAACTCTTCTGAACTCACTGATAGGCTCAACTATTCTGAACTACGACAAAGCCGACGTAGAGCTAGTACTCTGCGACATTAAAGAAGGCGTTGAGTTCTCGCAATTCTCGAAAGCTCCTCACTTGCGTAGCCTTATAGCTACGAGTGTCGATATGACCCATATCCGTATGGATGAGCTTATCGACGAGATGAACCGCAGGTATCAACTCTATGCTAAAGATAACGTCAAAAACATCACCGAATACAACGCCAAGCGTCAAGGCTCAACGACTCGTCTCCCATACGTGGCTCTTATTATCGACGAGTTCGCAGATTTGCTTAGCGACAAGCGTGTCGTCGAAGACCCCGAGAAGGGCTTCAAAGACAACGGCGACATGCGAACTTCTCGTGCTGGAGAGATTGCCTCGAGAAAGCTTTCGAAGCTTGCTTCGAAGGCTCGGGCTTCAGGCATTCACCTTATCCTCGCGACTCAGCGGCCAAGCGCTAAACTCTTGGAAGGTGATATCAAATCAAACTTCCCTGCTCGCTTGGCTTTCCGACTACCGAGTCAGACAGATAGCAGGGTCGTTCTTGATACAGGGGGAGCTGAGCATCTCCTCACCCGCGGAGATATGCTTTTTATCAACCCAAATCGACCCGGTCTTGTGCGAATACATGCTCCGTTCTGTACGGCATCAGATGTTCAGGCTGCAATAGACTTCGCTTTGCAGAGGAGATGACATGAGAATCATACTACTCAATATAGCTCTAGGAGCCCTTGTTATAGGAATTTTTCTTACATGGTGCTGGCTCGTAGGAAGAGTTTTGTATCCAGACCCACCTTCACTATACAAATTCGCTCATCGACAGTCTACACGAGTTGGATTAGGCTTTTTATTCAGTGGTTGTGTCTTTTGTATTTTGCTGTTTTTCTACTGTATAGGAACTCTTCTGAAGCGTTTATTTTGAGTATAACACAAAGCTTCGCCTTTTGCGGCTTAGAGTATAGTTAGTAACTGCCTTTCGCTTTTTGTTTGCCACTACGTAACCTATTGTAAACACAGGGGTTACACCTTGACTCGGCCAGCCTGCCATGCTAAAGTTACTAACCGTGGCAGCCTCACCAAACCAAGTCGTTGTGACGTGCTGGATTGACAAAGACCTCTGGGGAGACCTAAAACGGCTACATCCCCACTATGGTGAGGTTTCAAAGGTTTTGCGGGAGCTTATACGCTCCTATACGAGAGAAAAGCTTTGGAAGTTCAAATCTCAAGGGAGGAAATTAAGAACAAAGACGAGTTTGGTGGCTACTGATTAGCTTACATGACACATAGCTCAATCTGGTAGAGCAACAGGTTAATACCCTGTAGGTCGTTGGTTCAAATCCAACTGTGACAGCCAAAACAAAGCTAAACGACTCGCCACCATTGACATTGACGTCTACTGTAACAGCTTACACGACTATGGATCGTGAAATGCGGGTTCGAATCCCGCCGAGGCGAAGGTAGGGCGCACCTCCTGAGCTTCGTAGTGTAATGGTAACACGCAAAAATGAGCTGAGACGACTCGACGTCATTTAGTAAGTTAGATTGCGAAGCAAAGAGGCACAGAATGGAATCGACAGCCCTAACGAAGCAGAAGATCGTCGCTGAACTCTCCCGCAGTCCGCACGGAAAACTCACAGAATATCTCGACGTAGGTACTCAAGCAGCGAGGCTTGAGCCTGAGTTCTTCGCTCACCTTATTGCTTGGGATGCACTGAAAGGGCAGGTTCGCGATGCGAAGGTCGCGTTGCCTATCATCTCGCTTACCTCAATGCCTAACGACCTTGTCGAGAATAGCTTTGCTCACCTAGCAAAGCTAAATCCTCGTGAGTTCTTGCGAGCGTATCGCTTTGGTCTTGAGCTTCGTATACCGAATCGGATGCGTAAGCTTCGTGCATTCGCTTCCCTATATTTGCGAGAGCTCGAAGCTCTCGGCTATTGGGAATCCATCGCTATCCAACATCGAGCGGTGCTCAAGGAGCTTTATGCACTGACGCACACGAAGCCTGCTTTCTTCGTCAATGAGATTCTATTCGACAAGAATTATCTGCCGGGGAGTATCTTTACCGCTGTGAAACAGCTCAAGGATATGTCTCCGACCGAAGCCGCCGGAACAATCCTAACGCGCAAGATTCCCTTCTTGATTGCAATGGGAGCTCTTGGTAAGAAGGTCAAAGAGCCTGATCTCGTGCTTGCCCTCATGAGTAGGATGTCTCCGACAGAACTCGTTACGAATATGAAAATGCTCGAACGCCTCGGTGCAAAGACACATCCTGCTCTGCGCGGAATGCTCGAGACGAAGCTTGGCGAAGCTTCAAAGAGTAAAGCAAATGTTCTTAAAACCACTGAAGCCGCGAGCGCGGTATCTGACTCCTCGCTCAAAGCGAAGCTTGAAGCTGTTCAAGAGAAGCAGATTGACTCTATTTCTGTGGAGGGAAATTGGCTTGTCTTAGCAGATAAGTCAGGCTCAATGACTCAAAGCATCGAAGCAGCGAAGCTCGTTGCCGGAACGCTAGCCAAGCTCGTTAAGGGCAAAGTCTGGCTCATTTTCTTCGATACTATGCCAATAACAATCGACGTTACGGGCTGTTCTCTCGATGTAATTCGCAAAGCGACTCAACATATTCAAGCTGCTGGCGGTACGTCGATCGGCTGTGGTCTCCTACGGATGCTCGAAGTCAAGGAGGAAATCGACGGCATCGCTATCGTAAGCGACGGCTGTGAAAACGTCGCTCCCGAATTTTGGCCTGTTTATGCTCGTTACAGCGAGCAGTTCGGCAAAGAAGTTCCGGTGTATTTGTACCGTGTTCACGGTCAGGATAATGAAATGTACTACGAACAGTTCGTTCGGAGACACGACATTCAGGTCTTTGACCTTGGATATACACCGGATTACTACTCTTTGCCCAATCTCGTCAAAACGATGCGAAGCAACCGCTACTCACTCGTTGATGAAATCATGTCAACGAAGCTTTTGTCTTTGAAAGACGTTCTCAAGAACGTCAGTGCTTCAAAAGAAAAGGAGGTGAAATATGTCACAGCTTGATAAGTTCATGAACTTTAGTGTCGACGGAGCAACATTCGACGAACTTGTTGAACTGAGCGCCTTTGCTCGTCAGCTTCGTAGCGAGTACGAGACGCTTCGTCTCGACGAGCCCGAATGGGTTAGTATACAGACTAGTACAATTCGTCGCGAGATTGGTGTTCGCGGCGAAGATGCTCGTCAAGCTCGAATCCGCGAAATCAACAGCAGACTGGCGTCGCTTAAGACAAATGAGGAAAAGAAGACGGACCTCCTCAGGGAACTTGAACGTCTGTCTGGCAAAACATCGGCGTAGCTTCCAACTACGTCGAACTGTAAATCCAAGAGTGGAGGCTACAGCGCTTTTGAGAGTACCTCTAAAAGAGAAGGCTCAAAAGTGGAGGCAAGCCACTCAAAGAGGCACAAATGCAAGAGCACGAAGATGGACTACCCTCCGCAGAGGATCTCGACGCGATAGCGGAGGAGCAAAGCATTGCTGACGCAACTGCTAACATTGTTAACAATAGTTTCTGCGTAACGTGTCAACAGCCGGCGTCGAGGATTTGCACGCATTGTGGTCAGGAGTTTTGTTCCAAACACTTTTGTATCACTCATGAATTTGGCGTCGAGAGTAAGCCTCTCGTCGATGACGAAGGCGCAACGCATAAAGGTCGTCACATACGGTTAATAGGCGAAGGTTGGCCTAATCATTTACTCCTCATAAAAGACCTCTCCGATATCGAACTCGACAAACGAATAGCTGACCTGCAAGGCAAGCTCACCGAAGCAATCCGAACAGCCGATTACACTCAGATATCGCTTGCGGCTCATGAATTTGAGCGTGACTACAGGGCTCACAGCCGACATGTCGCAGCGATAAAACGTCGTGAGAAGCTTGAGAAGCAGGGGCAGATTCGCCTTAACGCGAAGAAACATTCTGCCGTAGGCAAGACAATTCCAGCCGACATAGCTGCACTCATGAAGCTTGCAAACATCACCTATGAGCAAGCTGTCGCGCTGAAAGCACAGCTTGGGAAGGCGAAGTCATGAGAGACACGCAGGGCGAGCGCGAATTTGACCAGTGGTGGAATTCTATAAGCATCGAAGGCCAACTGGCAGATGACTTAGAACACTTCACTATTCGCGAACAGGCTGCGATTGTCAAATTCTGTAAAGCCGCATTTGAAGCCGCCAGCGCCCCTGCCGTGGCAGGCGAGCCGAGCGGCTGGAAAAAGGCAGTTCTAGACCTTTCGTGGATTCCGCTGCACATACGACACGATATAATTCGCAATTTAGAGACACATTTTACCGCTCAGCCTGCCGCGATGGAGAGGCAATGGCGGGAGAAACTTTTCGCCGAATGGCATTGGGATATTCCGCAGTCTCCAGAAGAATGGGATAAGAGCTACGGTCCAGACGCCAATCCTGCTTTGAAGAATTCTGAACTGTGCGCATGGAATTGGATGTGTCGAGCACAAAAAGCAGAAGCAGCCCTGGCCGCATTCCAACGCAGCACCAAAGATGTTCCGTGCCCGGAAAATGAACGGAGCGCCACCACCGCAGAGGAATCGGGCATACGCTCTGCGGGAAACCTGATGAAGAGGCTGCGGGAAAGCGCGAGACTGATGTCTAGCCGCTTCATTAGCGGGTACCAGCACGACAAGAACCAACACGATTGTGTTGCCTGTTACGAAGCGGCTAAGGAGGTACGGGAAGCCCTAGCCGCGCTCCCGCCGAGCGAGCCAGACACGCGCTGCAACTTCTACTTTGGCGGATTTGACGGCGGGAACAGATGTCATTTAGACAAGGGACATGAAGGTGGCCATTACTGGAAGCGCAGCGAGGGACAATGAGCAAAATATGGACTTGCAAAATCGGTGAGTGTGACGAGGCGGACCTGCGCGGCCCGAACGGTGAATATCGTGGGGCCGACTTCCCAATGCGCATGGCTGTAAGAGAGGCGTATCGGGAAATCACTGGGCGTGATGATAGCTTCTGTTTTTCGGGCTGGGGTGGAGAGTTGACCGAGCCTGAGCGGGCGGTAGTTGAGAATAGAGAACCTGTGCGTGCGCCCGACCCGTTGGCAGGGCTGCGCGAAAAGGTGGAAGGGCTGCGCGATACTCGTGTAACCAGTAGCGATTCTGCTTGGGAGTATGGATACAGCGCTGCGATTGGTGACGTGCTCGCGCTGTTGGGAGGTGGGAAGTGAGCAACGTGCAACTTTTGCTTCTGTTAGCGGCGTTCTGGTGCTTCGGGTGGCAAACGCGAGCTAGCTGGAGGAGGAAGCCATGACCGACCTATCGAAGGCCGCAGACGAACTGGCGCTGAAGCTGGAAACCGAACGTTCGCGCATCCTCGCTCGCTGGATGCAAGAAGGCAGTAAGACGACCAAGCAAACAGAAAAAGAGATTCAGGATTTGCTGACCTCTAGCATCCTCGCCTTCGGGCAGCAAGTGCAGTTGGAGGAGCTTCGTGAGCGATGCAAAGACTTCTGTTTTTGGTGTGCTAAAGGTTTCGATGTGCAACCATTCAATGAACTACCTTTCTGGCACAAGCCTTACCCAGAAGGCAGGGATTTTATCGAGTGCAAGGCAATAAGGTTACGAAAGCGCATACTCGAAATCGAGGCCGAGCTACAAGCCGCGTGCGGGAAAGGGAAATTATGAGTGAGCCTCAAATTGAACTTTCCGTGAAGGTAACCGATGGTAGCTTCGATGCGCGTATCGCCCTGCCCATCACCGCCACGCAGGATGAAATTAGCAAGTTCGTTTCTAGCTGGCTGGCGACATTGGGAACGGCGGTAGAAATGCTGAAGCGAGAGGCCGCGTGCGGGAAAGGGACAACATGAGCGACAAAGGGCTGAATCACTTAACTGCGTTGGTTGGAGACTTGGCTTTCATGGATAAGGCTACAGCAAGGCTGAAGTTGCCTCGCTGGAATGAAACCGAGTCCGTGAATCTCGCCATCTCAATGGCCCTTGAGAACAGCGAATTGTTTACCGCATTTTGTGAATCCCAATACCCCAAACAAGGCAAGGTGCTCTATCGCGCCTTAGGGCGGGCGCAAAAGAAAATCGGCATTCGCTATCGTTCCCCAAAGAGGACACGCAAGGAGCAGCCATGACGAACCAAACGACACAAGAGCAGACTTACCACGTCATCCTCAGGTCCAACCGCTACGTCTCGCCGTTCCCTGACCTGCAATTCCTGACCAGGGAAGAGGCTCAGGCGTTCTGCGACAGCCCCGAGGCCGGGGAGTGGCAGGGGAAGCTGGCGATCCAAGGGCCGCGCATCGAAAGCGGGAGGTGAGAGGAAAAATGAGTGATCAGAAGACATTTAGCTTCTACAGACTTCTACCCAATGGTAAGTATGAGTTCTTTGTAGATGCTTCGCTCCTGAGAAGCTTCACTCATTGCGAACGTTATTTCTACCTCAAACACGTGAAGAACCTTCGCCCGAAGGGTTATGGAACGACGATGCCATTCCCAATGGCTATAGGTTCGTGGTGGTCTGAGGTCATGGAGATGTTTTATAATTTCCTCCGTGACAAGAGAGAAATCGCAACTCAAGATATTACTGATTTCACTGTAAAAGCATGGTACGACTGCAAACTCGAAGCTTGTGCGTTAGCAGAGCCAGACAAGTTCAAAGATTTTGGAGATATCGCCGGTGCAGCTCTAATGCTTAATGAGTACTACAATTCTCAATATCTTATTGACAAAAACAACTGGAAAGTCGTGGCTGTAGAAGAGGGCTTCGGCCTGAAGAGAGAGGTGTTTCTTGGAGAGTCCCGAAACGCGGTCGTATATTGGGTTGGGAAGCCCGATTTGGTCGTTGTTGAGAACGACAGACTTACTCCTGTCGATCATAAGACTGTATCCCGTATTGACGGACTTACCATTACAAGATACAAACCTAGTACACAGATGCCAGGATATGTGCATTCGTGCGAGGTTATTGCTCAGCAACTTGGATACAAAGTCCGAGTTGACCGTTGCGTCATTAATATCTGCTCAAGAAGCCGTCCAAGTGACAATCCAAGATCTGGAAAGAAACGTCCTCGTTTTATTCGGGCTTATCCGAACTATAGCCGAGAAGAAATCGAAGAATGGCGCCGTGGAGTCGTAACGAAGTGCTCACGTATCGCCACTTGTCTCTCGACAGGTGAGTGGAATTGGATGGAGACTTCGTGCGATAACTTCTACAACAGACCTTGTGATTTTAAGAAGTTGGACAGCACCACTCCAAGTGCAAGAGACATTATTCTGATGGCCGATTTTATCGAAGAGAAACCCTGGGTGCCATACTCAATAGAGACAAAAGGAGACGAATAGCCCCAATGCCAATAGAACTACGAACGATGTCTGAAGAACCGCCCATCTCAAAACTCAAGCTAGCTATCGTAGGCCATGAGAAGAACGGTAAGTCGCGCCTCGCAGCCACGGCTCGAAAGCCTGTCTTATTCCACGACTTCGATAATCGAGCCGAAGCTTTACAGGGTATTCAAGGAGTCTACGTTGCATCCTACGTAGACTCAGGCTGGCCGATTCAGCCGACGGGAGCACAAGATTTTCTGACAAATATTGCCAAGCTCGAAGAGTCGTTAAGCCTTTCTCGCCTCGGCTTTAAGACTCATCCTGAGAATTTTGTCCGTACGCAAGTAATCGACTCCATCGTAACGATGGGTATGGCCTTTCAGCGTTACGCAATGTTCACATCGAAGGATTTGAGACGTGAGCTTAACATCGGCTCACAGAAGGTATTCTTACCCGGCGGTTGGGACACCTGGAACGCTGAAATGATCTCGGTTGAGAATGCGATTCTTCGACTACTTGCTTTGCCTACCGACACGATTATCATCCTACATGAAACCTCTGAAGAATCAGCTGACTCCACAGCGGAGAAGCCACGCTTTACAGGTCGAGTCGGAGTATTTCCTGTACGCTATCAGCGTCTGATAAAATACTTCAATGAGGTGTGGAGGGTAAAATTAACGCAGAGCGTTGTAAATAACAAAGCAGCGTACCTTCCTCGTGTCTACCCTCTGCCAAACTATGAGTTCGACTGCGCTACAACGATGGGTCTCGACCCTATCGAAGAGCCGAACATCGAAGCGATGATTCGCAAGCATGAGAAAAAGCTTCTGGCCTCAGGAGCTACGCTTCCAGGGCCGAAGAGTCTACCTTCAAACGTAGAACTAAAACCTAAACTCTAAACTCAAAAGGAGAATAAAATATGCCTCGCTTACAAGCAGCGAAAGAACGCATCGAGGGACCGCCACCGATGCCTGAGCAGATGGTCACGTTCAGGCTCGACGGATTCAAACCCGCCGCAGCGAAGAAGGGTGGTTCCGTCAACCTCAATCCTGTGATGAAGATCATCAACAGTGCTGAGTTCAACGACAGAATCATCTTCGAAAACCTCAACACCAAAGGCGAGTGGATTTGGCCTGAGTTCTGCCACGCGCTCGGAGTTCCTTTGGAGAAAGACAGCAGCGACAACTACGTCTTTCCCGGAGATTTCGTCGGTCCTGAGGATGATCCCTCGAAGTGGCAGTATACTGGACCTCTACTCGGTCAGATTGGACAATGCTACATCGTCCAGACTGATAACACAAAGGGCGGCGTAAAGAACGCAGTTAAATTTTATGTGTGCAAGCTGCCCGGCTGTTCTCACAAGCACAAAGACAATCTGATCGGCTAACGACTTTGCGTCTCACAAAAAGACGCAAAACTCGACACCTTCGGTGGCCCACGTCACCGAGCCTCTGTGCCTCGGCTTTCGAGTTTAAGAGTGCAAAATGGTGATAGCACTCGAATTTTTAAGGAGTTCGCCTTGTCCGAACTTACAGAAGGTCTTACTGTTGACGAAGTCATCGTAGAGTCTCGCATCAGAACTGACCTCGGAGACATCGACGAGCTTTGCAACTCGATTCGTGAAGTAGGCTTAATTCAGCCTATCGTTCTTGATAGAACAAATAAGCTCATCGCCGGCGAACGACGTTTCCGCGCACTCAAGCGTTTGGGTTTCAACGTTTTGGTTCATGGTAAGACTTTCGTCTATAACGACGAGCAAGATACTCTACGCCTCAAGGCGATGGAGATTGAAGAAAATGTCAAGCGCAAGCAGCTCACATGGCAAGAAGAAGTCTTGGCGAAGAAGCGAATTCTTGAAATTATGCAACAAATTCATGGAGTCGCTGGACCAGGCCGTCCTTCGCAGTCAGTTGGACTTGGAGTCACGAGTTCTGGTTTTGGGATTAACAAGCTCGCTTCGCTGTTGGGCGAAAGTAATGCTCAGACGTCTAAAGACGTCGAGCTCGCCGAGCTTATCGAAGCCGTTCCCGCGCTCGCCAAAGCGGAGACAAAAGAAGCTGCTCGCCGTCAGGCGACGCTTGCTGTAACTGTCGCTGCTGCGTTGCAGATGGCTCAGAAGAATCCGCCAAAGACAGAACAAAAATGGACACTCTACGAAGGAGATTTCGTTAACAATGCTAACAATATCGAAGACAACAGTATGGACTTGGTTATTGTGGACCCTCCGTACGGAGCCGATACATCGGGCATGGGTCCAAATAGCAAAGTTCTGCTGGCGAAGCCTTTTCAAGACAGCCTCGTACCAACCAATGTTCTCTTATCCCACCTTGCCGAACAAAGTTATCGAGTATTACGACCAGATAGATTCGCTTGCTTCTTCTTTGACTTCGTGCTCTACGAAGACCTCATCGAACAACTCGACGGCTTCGGCTTTGTCGTCGACATCGTCCCGCTCATATGGGTCAAGAACACCGTTATCAATACAACACCATATACAAGATACGGCCGCTCGTATGAGCCGATTCTTCTCGCGCGCAAGGGAGAACCGAAGCTAATCCGTCCTTCTCAACGCGACGTCATTCAAGTTGACAACGTTATCACACGGAGTGCCAATGAACAGAAGCTCTACCAGGCTCAAAAACCTATTGCTCTTATTCGAAAACTCATCGAAGATTTATGTGTTCCTAGTGGAACAGTCGTAGATTTCTGTGCAGGCTCAGGAACGACAGGCGAAGCCGCGTTGCGGAGCGGCCGGAGGGTCGTTTTGTTTGAAAAGGACGTAATTGCTTGTAACATCATCAGAGGTAGATTAGGAGGTCTATGAAAATCTCGATAATGACGATTCCACACAAACAGCAAAGATATGAAACAGTGGGAGATTGGTTCACGAACAAACACGACGGTACAGTTAATATTCGTGTCAGCGAGCTTGGTTCATGGCGTTTTGAGCTTCTTGTCGCTATACATGAGCTCGTTGAGGCCTTCCAATGTATGCACGACGGTGTTACTGAGGAATCTGTCGACAAGTTCGACAAACAGTACGTCGGCTCCGATAACGAGCCGGGCGACGATGTCAACGCGCCGTATCGACGCCAGCATTGCCTCGCTACGGGTATTGAGCGCATCTTGGCCTCAACGCTCGGCGTTGATTGGTCGACTTATGAAGAGAAGCTGAGCAGGCTCGTCTACGAAGAGCAGCTCGGCAACGGCGTCGTGAAGTGTTCGGAGTGTTTACGAGTCCTTGGTTCTCAACGAGGTATTAAGAAAGGAAGCTTCATCGTATGTCGACCTTGCGCTGACCATCCGACAAGCAACACGATAATCGAGTGGGAGCCGGAGAATCATCATGCCTGATTTATTTAACGAGACTGGTCATAACAGCATCGACGAGCGAAATGACGAGGCCATTCGCTTACTCGATGAACTGAATGCAAATCTCGAGCCTTTACTACTACATGAGCGTAGCTTCATCATCGACATGACGAATAGAAAAGACGCCGGTACGCTCCGTTGCTCAGGGAAGCAGCTTTTTTGGTTGAGGGATCTTTACGAGAAGTATTGCTTATGAGAGTATATAATCGTCAGGAAGGAGAGATTCTCGCAGAGGGAGTAAACTACAATCACTCTAACCACTATCAATATGTAGCAATCCGACACGACGACAACGTTATGCAAATCTCGTGGCATAAAGATAGTCCAAAAAATTATAACTTGGAGACATATCACATAGTTTATGGGACCCCATACCCTAGAACTGAAGCAACTCTGCTCGAAGCTTGGACGTAAATACGTCGGCTTCCGTGGAGACCCCCACGCGCCGATTTGGTTCATAGGCGAAGCTCCCGGCGCCGATGAGGACCAAGCAGGTGTCCCTTTCGTCGGTAGTTCGGGTCGCGAATTAGACCGAATGCTCAACGACGCCTCCATTGACTCAAGACTTTGCTGCTTCACAAATCCCTACAAAGTGAGGCCTCCTGACAATGACCTCGAACGATTCGAAGAAACTGGAATCAGCTACGCTTTATCTCGAGAGCAATTCTTTGAAGAGCTACGAGAATATCGACCGTCTTTTATCTGTCCTCTCGGAGCTACAGCACTTGAACTTCTTTGCAAATCTACAATCGATTCAAAAGACAAAACAAGTAAAATTAGCAAATGGAGAGGTTCTATCCTCACGTCGGAGGAGCTTCTCTGGCCGCACATTGTCTTGGGAAACTTTCACCCTGCATATATCCTTCGAGAATGGAGTGACCGCGCGGTTTCTGTGTTCGTTTTTCAAAGACTTAAAGAAGAATTCGACTTCTGGCTCAAAAATTCCAGACACCAACCCTTGCCAGACCGACAGCTCATTGCCGACCCCAGTCAAGGAGAAATAGAGGACTACCTAACGGAGTGTCTAAATCATGACGGACCCATTAGTACTGACATTGAGCTTCTGGCTCGACGTGTTCCAATTTGTATTAGTTTCTCATTTAATCGCTCTAGTGCTATCAGTGTTTCTCTATTCGACGGGCAAGTTGCGAATCTTAGACGCACTTGGAGGCTCATCGACGCTATCCTCGCTCGAAAGAGAATCCTTGGTCAAAACTGGACAACGTTTGATGCGAATTGGGTTGAGGCTTTGGGATTTCACAGTGGTATCCCTCTTTGCGATGACACTCTTGTGCTACACCATGTTCTTCATCCTGAGATGAGTCATAAGCTCGATTTTATAGGAATGCAATACACTAGACAGCCCTACTGGAAAGACGAAGGAAAAGGCTGGAACTTACGAGAGGGAATGTCGAAGCTTAAGAGATACAACTGCCTCGACTCGGCAGTAACTCTTGAAGCTTTTGAGGAGATGCAACATGAGCTGGATGATAACCCAATCCTCAGGTCGTTTTACAAAGACTATGCGATGCCTCTCGCTAAAGCCTTCTACTACATCGACAAACGCGGGATCGAAACCGATCCTCAACGTCTCGGAGAACTTCGTACGGACGTTGTACGCGAATTGGGAGAAAGGTGCGTATCCATCTCTAAAGAGCTGGGAGGCCGTGCTGTCGCGTATTCAGCAGAAATGGCTGATAAACTGGCAGGGCAACTCAAAATTGATAGCAAGGGAATACTCAACATTAACTCAGTCCCACAGCTGAAGGACGTGCTGAAGAATGAGCTCAAAATTAAACTCAAAACGGCGAAGAACGCCAAGGGCGAGTACAGAGAATCCACAGGAGAAGACTCCCTCAACGAAGCTTTCGCCGCGACAGGAAACCAAGTCCTCAAACACATCCTCAGAGTTAGAGAGCTTAACAAAATCCTCGGAACCTATATCGACGCACGCTACGGAGATAACGTTTTCTATAGCTGTTACAGTGTCACCGGAACGGTCACTGGCCGGAGAGCCTCTCGCAAAAATTTCCTTGGCTTTGGATCAAACGGACAAAACCAACCGAAACATTCGGATTTGGGGGAACGATTTCATGGTATTTTTGTCGCGAGGAGAGGAAAAATCTATGTTTACTGTGACCAAGCCTCGGCCGAAGAGTGGATCGTCCAAGGAATTATCGCAGACGTTTCAGGAGATACAAAAGGCATCAGAGAGCTTGAAGAATCGATGCGAAGCGGCATTAGCCGACATGCAGTCCTTGCAAGTCAAATCTTCGGCCTCCCAATCGAAAAAACGAACAACAAAGAGTGTCTAGAATACTACATGGGAAAGAAGGTTCGCCATGCAGGAAACTACGGAATGCAGCCGGACAAGATGGCGACAGAGATGGCGAAAGAAGGTTTTCCAGTGGCAAAGGAGTTCTGTGCGGCTGTATTGGACAAATTTCATCAAACCGAACCAGCAGTACGAAAAGTCTTTCATAAATATGTCGAACATGAGCTTTGTACGAAGCGAATGCTTCGAACCCCGCTTGGTCGCGAGCGTGTGTTCTACTCGCTGCGTCCTTACGGGGATAACAATAAGATTTTCCGAGAGGGCTACGCTTACATTCCACAAAGCTCTATAGGCGATAACAACGGTCTAGCCATTTTATATTGTCAAAACGTGAAGCCAGGATGTGTTCTTATGGACGGTCACGACTCAATGCTCACTGAAGTGGACGATGACGTCGGCGTAGTCATCGACCAGATGAGGTTGATGCTTCAAGCCTACGATCGTACTATGCGCTTCCCCAACGGCTTTGAGGTCAAAATCCCAATCGACTTCAAGATTGGCTATACGATGAAAGACTTAAAGAAATGCCTCGATCCATCCAAGGAGACTGGATTACAGAATATATCAGAGATATACTCCCGGTTACAGAAAGTCCGACAAAGTATCATTTCTGGTGCGCCGTCGCAGCCATTAGCGCGTCAATCAAGCGAAATGTCTGGGTCGATAGAGGAAAGTTCAAGCTCTATCCAAACCTCTATATAGTCTTAGTAGGTAGACCAGGAATAGGTAAAGGCGCTGCGATTCACCCAGCGGTCGCTTTGATGAAGGAAGCCGGAACGGTCAATATCCTGTCGGATAGGATAACGATGGAGTATGTTCTTGAGAAGTTATCTAAAGGATTTCCAAAGATGCATCCGAGCTCAAGTAATGGAACACAGCAGCAAGTCTTGAAACTCGGGCTTGAATCAGCGGCGCTTATATTATCATCAGAGCTGTCAGTTTTTATAACAGCTTCGCAGTTTTCACTAAGTGCTTTGACTGACCTTTGGGATAGCAAGGAAGGAGTCTATCAATATGGAACAAGAGGAAAAGGGGAATTTAACATCAATTCTCCCTGCCTTGGTCTCCTTGGTGGAAGCGCTCAGGAGTGGCTTACGAAGTCTATTCCTGGTGACGCTGTCGGTGGTGGGTTTACTCGTAGGGTTAATTTCGTGCTTGCTACCAAGAAGGATAAGAAAGTTCCTTGGCCAATTAGTAGCTACAATACTACTCCGCTTTTGGCTGACGACTTACGCCAGATGTCTCTGCTTAGGGGAGAGTTTACTTTTACTTCTGGCGCACGCGTCTTGTTTGAAAATTATTACCTTTCCTGCGAGCCTGATGAATTCGATGAAGAAGCGACTGCCGCGTACAAAGCCTCTAAATGGACAAACGCTACTAAATTAGCACAATGTCTTAGTCTGTCGAGAGGGGACTCGCTTGAGATTAACGAGCAAGATTTCCAAACTGCAATGGATAAAACCGAAGAAGTTTCTAATGACTTAAAAGTCGTCTTTCGCTCTGTAGGAGAAAGTCCACTCGCTACCTCGACAGACAAAGTCGTGCGTTTCTTAGAGAAGAAAGGCTTCGCCAAGCGGAGCGAGATTCTTCAACACAACTGGAGACACATAACGGCGAACGAACTTGACGTCATTATTGTAACGCTACGTGAGGCAGGTATGCTCGTCGAGCGTTCAATAGGTAATTCAATCGAATACGCTTGGAGGGATAGCGCAAAGCCATGATTGCAGAACTTACAGGTGAGTATCGATTTCTGTCGAATTTCTGGTCGTGTTTTATTTCATTTGAGGGAGTTACTTACCCCTCCGTCGAGAATGCTTACCAAGCCGCGAAATGCTTCAACACTCAGGACAGAGAAAAGTTTTTCTATTGTAAAGCCTCTGAAGCGAAGAGATTGGGAAGAGTTGTAAGAATACGTACCGATTGGGAAACCAAAAAAATCGAGGTAATGCGAGACCTCGTGATGCAAAAGTTTCGAGATCCGAGACTTAAAGGACTACTCCTTGCGACAGGAAGTCAGGTCATCGAAGAGGGAAATTGGTGGGGTGACACTTTCTGGGGAACTGTAAACGGAGTCGGTCTGAACATGCTCGGAAAGATTTTGATGTTCGTCAGAGATGATCTTCGAAAGGAGAAGTCGTGAGCACAAAAGATATGTTGGAGAGGATTGATAAGGATATTCAGAGGGAGGAATCCGTAAAAGTCAAATGGCCTTTCAAGCGAGTCTTGAATCAGCATTTGATCGTTCAGATCAATCCCTTCAAATATTCAGGAATGATTATCGTTCCCGAAACTGCGAAGCGGAAGCCTACTACAGGAATTGTCGTCGGAAAGGCTGATGACATATCCGACATCGAGATTGGTGATAAGATTCTCTTCAGTCAATTCGCTGGCTATCTCTTGAAGTTTTCAGGAACGCCGCTCTGCCGAACTATCGGCTATAACGAAGTTATTACCGTACTCAACGACGATGCTCCGGAGATGGAAAGTGAGGGAGCGTAATGAAGCCTAACGACCCTACAGACCTAATCGGAAATCCAATTCAAAAAGGAGATGTCCTTGCAGTGTACTTCAAAAACACTCCGCTTGCGATAGTGATTGCCGTCGAAGGCGGCGGCATTCACACACCTAACGGAGTTACACCGGCTGTCATTCGAGTAGTCATCGACATGACGCTGAAACAACAGCCGGGAACTCGGTTCGAGTCTCTGCTCAAAGTACAAAACCCGAATAGTCAGCAACTGCTCGAAGGCATCGCCGACTCGCTACCGAAGGGCTAACGACCGTGGCTCTTGCCAGCCATGAGGTTTTTCTTCCCCATGTGGTGAGGCGTGCCGCGAGGCTTCGGTCTTGTCGTCTTGCCATGTGCGAGCTTTCCAGTGTGCTCCGAATGCGAGCCATGCGCTACAGCTCGAGTCCCACCGTGATAAATTGGTGAGCTTGCACTGTGGCATGAAGGCGAAGTCTCGAGAGACTTGCATTGAGCTGCAACCTGAGCTACATTTTCATGCGCTGTCTTTCCATTTGCCATTTTGTTCTCCTAGCTGCTAGAAGTTACTGTTAACAAAGCTAACAGTATTCTCACAGGCGTCCCTGTGAAAACTCATTTGCCTCCGCTTTTCTCATAGGCACGCAAAACCATTTCACGAAGATAAGGCTCGTAGTCTTGCTCCGCGAACTTCTTGAGCTTTCTTGCTTTTTGTAAGGCTCTAAAAACTTTAGGCTCTACTTGATTAAGGAACTCCTCCATCTCAGGAATTTGGAGTTTCGATGTATCCATCTCCGTCGCTTGAGCTCTGGCATTCGCTTCAGCAATTTCTGCATCACGAGTACGCTTGGCTTCGCCTCTGGCTTTGCTTATACGCTCACGAGCTTTAGCTTGCTGAGCGAGCTTACCTTTTCCGTGTTGGCCTTCAGGAACTCTTGTTGCACGAGCCTCTTCAGGAGTCATTGCTTTCTTTCCCGGCAGAGGCTTCGCTGGAGTCTCGATATCAACTGGTTTTGGAGTTCGCTTTGAAATTCGCTTACCTTGCTCTCTACTCTCTCGAAGTGTCTTCTCTTCTGGAGACTCATCTTCGGTTGGAGCCTTTGGTGTTTCTTTCGACCCAGTTCCTAGTCTCTTAATACGCTCATCTTCAGGCTCACCACCCGGCTCTTTCGGCTCAGTAAGCTCAGGAGCTCCTTCTCCTCCTTTCGGGAATTTTCCAGTTGGAGGTTCCAGCTTTCCAGGGAGCTCACGCTCCGACAATATATGATCAATGACCTCAGGCGAAAGCTTCATCGCTCGAGCCACTTGCGTCAGATATGACATTCCATACCCCGCGAGAGCTCCTGCAGCTACACTAGGAAGCCAACCACCTCCTGCTTCGCGTACGGCGAGCATTACAGGGACGCCAGCCGGCGATCCATAAGCCATCCGAAACATCGTTCCTTTCCAGCCTTTTTGAGCATCGAGCATTCGCTTTGAGTCTTTGATGAACTTCGCGACCTCAACTCGGTCGATGCCGTATTTCGCGAGGTTATTAACAGTCTCACCAGTCAGAGCAGTATCTTCATGAAGAGACCGAGCTACTTTCTTTCCTGTTCCTCCTTCTTTAAGATTGTCACGAACCTCATCGACTAAACGCGCGAATTGAGTATCGTATTTATGAGCAAGTTTGTTGTATTGATTCCAGGAGTCTGTAAGACCATGTTGCTTTGCAACATCAGCGAGCTTGGTTGTTAAATCGCGATAGACTCGAGTCAGAACAGCATATTGTGGTCCACTGACTTTGCCCATTGCTCGGCCAACACTAGAGCGAAATTGGCGTGTCTTTTCGAACGTCCACATGCCGGGGGGCTTTTTTGCGTCTTTAAGCATTTGAACCAAAACGGGGCTTGTTGTTACAGGTGTTTTTACAAGCTCAGAAAACTCCTTACGAATAACATCAGCCTCGGCAGTCGCGTCAATGACACCAGAAGGAATAGCTGTATCAATCTGTTTAGATAGATTCTCGGCATGTACTTTTACTTCCTGATCGACAGCTCTTGCAGCTTTGTCAAACTTTTCGGCGATTTGGAGACCCTTCGCATGAACGTATTGATCCTCAAATGCCTTACGTTTGAAAAAACGCGAAGGCGCTCCGTTTGAGGCGTTGTTCGCGACCCGAGCAGCTTCGCCAGGATCGGCTCCAATTTCCTTAGCAAGCTCAGCAGCGGACTTAACAGCTCCATCTACGCGAGCGGAGCTTTTACTCAGTTTTTCTGCTCCTTCAGCTCCACCGAGGATTTGGCCAAGCGTCGCTAGGAATAAGCCGGCTCCGTGCTTGAATTCCTTAGAGTCGATTGGGTCTTTCGATATAGGATCATATCGAATATCAAGACCAGGAATTATATGCTTTGTTTCTCCCTCTTTGCGACTTAGACCCGTCGCTCCATGAAACATCTCCTTCGCGCCTTTTTCGGCTTGCGAACCCATCCCCTCGATAGCATTTGCTACTTTGAAGGGGTCTTTAAGAACTGAGTCTTGGAATTTCCCAAGATTTTGAACTCCCTCTTTAAGAGCCTCTGACCAGCCGTATTTATGGAGCTTCTCAGGGTCAAAACCGAAGCCTTCGGCTATACCAGAGTAGAAAGGATGCTGAGCCATTGAAGGCTTCGTTGTGTCGGGAGTCTGAGCAGGAGCCTCAGTCTTTGGAGCAAAACGCTCCCAAGGCTTCGGCATAGCATCTTGTTCAGGAGGTTTCTTAGCGAAGCGCTCCCAAGGGAGTGTAGTTGTAGGAGTTCCGCCCATTTAATCCTTCTTTTTAGATTTTGACTTCTCAAGCTCCTCAGGAGTGGCTTTTCTGTAATTAGCCTCTTTACCGGGATCGCCTCCTTTGAAGTAATAACCGTCGACGATATCACCTTCCATCGGCTCGCCCTTTTGAGGTTCGGTAGCGGTATCATCTGTCTCGTCGTCTGTTTCGTCATCAGACATATCTGATGTATCTTTTGCCTTTCCGACAGAGGCTTTGAGAGCATCATAGTGAAGGTCGAAAGCTTTCTGCAGACTCTTCGCGTCAGCGGAGCCTTTCCTGAACCAGCCGAAGGCGCTTGTTGCTCGAATGCCGTTGGCAAGGCTGATTGCTCCAGAATTCTTCAGCAAATTCTGAAGTGTTTGGACGTCGCTATCTGATAAGTCGCGATCCTGAGCGACAATTCCGTCGATGAAGGTCTTTGCACTTTCAGCAGCATCGAGCTTAAGCTTAAGAGCTTGGGTAAGCTTCGGCTGAGTAGCTCCTTGAGCGAGAAGCTTTGCTCTCATCATTTGAAAGTTTGCCTTGTCTTTATTAGCCTGAGCCGTGAGGTAGCGCTCCTTCTCTGTGTCCAGAGCTATCTTTCCCTTTTCCTTGGCCGTTGATTCTTCAGTGAGCTTGAGCTGAAGCTCAGCTTCGGCCTTTTTTGACTCGTATTGTGCTTTCTGAACTTCCTTCCCGGCTTTAATAATCTCAGCACGAGCCTTCTCACGCTCAGCACGAGCCTTCTCTGGCCCAGCTCCAAGCTCAGCTTCTCTCATCTCTCCTGACGTAAGCTGAGACTTCAACATGCGCGCAGGGTCTTGCCTTGCAGCTTGGAGCTCTGCTGAATCAGCTATGCTCCTAAGCTGTTGTTCTGGCCCTGCCATTGGCAGATAGTAGCCTCCAGACTGTGGAGGCCCAGATTGTGAAGTCGCTTGACTTTCTTGCTGCTTCTCCTGAAGTGCTCCTTCCAATCCTTGCCCAACAGGATCAGGTTTCTGACTCTTCGAAGAGGACTCTTTCTGTTTTTGAGCTTGCTCAAAGCGTCCTTTGAAGAACTTCGCCAAATCCTTTCCATGACGCTCCATGATGATATCAATCATCTGCTGAGCGTCCTTCGTTTGTTGAGGATCCTTCGACGCGTCGATAGCCTCCATCAAGTCGGTCCAGACATTCTGCATCTCTGCCGCTTTACGCTCATGCTTTCGCTGATCCCAGCCGAGGATAAGCTGAGCAAGGCTGTTAATCTGCTCATGAGGCTGCTCTATGGGAGCCGCTCCTGGGAGGCCAGGCCCTCCACCTGAAGGTGGTTGAATACTAGGAGACGGTCCTGCTGAACCGCCTGACGGCATACCTCCACTTTGAGGCGAGCCTCCCATTGACGCAGGGGTACTCTCTTGAGGGGACATGCCGGGAGGCTGACCTCTACCTCCCGGCATGGAAACTCCCATCTTTTTCAGCAAAAGAGGAAGGAGTCCTCTCTTAAGAAGAGCTTGAATCTGTGGATTTGCTCCCATATCTCAACTCCTCTTACTAACCTGTAACCAAACTAGCGAGGCCGCTACCAAGGCCTCCTCCAAGTGCTTCACCGAAGGCGGCTCCGAATCCCTTCTTACTATAAGTCGGAGGAAAAAGAGTACCAAGGCCAAATTCCTCGCCGAGCAACGGACTACTCTCAGGCCTCGTTCTGATAAACTCTTGCAACAGATTATTAATCGAAGATTGATCAAGCTGTTGGAGATTCTCGCCAAAATTCTCCATTCCAGGCAGAGCCTGAAGCGTCAGCTGTCCGAGCAGATTTTCTTGATCCGCCGCTGTCTGAGCACCAAAAGTTTCGAGAGCGCTTGCCATCTCGCTAGAGCCAAGAGCTCCTCGAGAACCAAATTGCTCTTTGATATTTGCAAGCTGTTGCTCAATAGGAATCTGCATCGACTTCATTGCAGATTGCCACATCGGTAGAACACCCGGAAGAGGACCTCCTTGACCAGTCTGGTAAAAATTCTGTAAAGATTGTAGAATAGGATTTTCTGGTGCTGTTAATGTCCCCGGAGCCGTCGCTTGCCCAGTTGAGGGCAATATCGCTGACAAATCGAAAGGCGTAGCCCCTTTTCCAAGCTGCGATTGAAGCCATGCATCAAGTGCTTGAGTAAAACCTGGGTCAACGGTCGGTACGCTGTAAGCGTTTCCCTTTAAGGGCTGAGTCGTTCCAACACCTTGAGGTCCACCGGCAAGGCTACGACCTCCCGTAAATCCTCCTCCTGGAGCGCTCGTACCTCCCGGATTCGTCCAAGGAGCCGAAGGAGGAACAATCCCTGGAGAAGTCGTCGTTAACGATCCTCCCGCCGAGGATACATCCAAAGGACCACCTGCCGACGGCATCTGAGGAAAGCCTGGAGAACTCATCGACGGAAAATTCATCCATTGGTTTGTTCCACCAAAATCAACACCGGGATTAAATTCGAAGTTGCCAGCCTTAATCATGTTGCTGCCCTTAGTCGGATCGTTTGCGAAATTAGGAATTGGATACACAATAAACCTCACATTCCGTACATACAAGGTCTGTAAACAGGTCGAAGAGCCTCTTCCGTTCTGTGTGCTTCCATCTCACGACGCTTCTTTCGACCCTCGAGAATCCCTGGCCTATCAGGATGTTTTGGATCTCCATAGAGAAGCTGATGAATCTTTCCAGCCTTCTCATACTCAAGATACTCCATGAATCCACGCTCAGCTGCAGCCCAGATTAGGATCTCATTCCAATCTCGAGGAATTAGGATTACAGTTTGATTCAAATTCGCGTCATTAATCGGATGTTGTTGAAGCATCCGAGTCTGAACCTGATAGGCTTTGTCAGGAACAGGAGTAAAGCCGATACTCGAACCGAAGCGATACCACTCCGTCGGAAGTGAGAAAGTTGGTTGGAAGTTATCAGCTTTTTGATAATGCGAAGGCATCAACTTTCGGCGAATCGAATTCGTTGGAGGATCCTGCCATATCAAAATATCGAGCGTCGCAGTATTGACTGTCGATACCGTCGGTAAAAGATTCGATTCGGCATATTCTTGAATCTTCGGAGAAAGATTAAACGGAGCTCCAAAGACCTCGAGCTGATCGAATTCATTCCTGAAATCAGGATCGCTTGTAATCTCAAGAAGAGCATCACGTATCCAAATATCAGCACGAGCTGTATTAGTCGTTTGATTCTCGGTACGAAGTATAACTTCGTTCTCGAGGTCTGCAATTAGAAACGACATTCAATGACTCCTTATTATTGTTGTAATGAACAACTTCCCGGGATTATAGTAATTGTACCTGCGCCTGTAGCCGCAGCTTGAAGCTGTACTGTCCCTGAAATCAATCCAGTCTTGAGTGTCATTGTTAAAGTCAATGGGAAATTTGTCCCTGTCGTTGGAGTTCCAGTCCCAGCTAAAGCTGTAGAGAATGCTGTTGCTACCGAAGAACTTAAAGACGATCCGGTAACGTCTGCAATCATGTCATAAGTAACAAAGTTTGGAGAACCTGGCCCTGTCCATTGAATTTGTATGTCTGCTGTTGTTGCATTTGTTTGATAATCAAGGTCGCAACGAACTTTATATAAACTAGAACCAAGAGTAGAGAAACTCAAACCAACGACATTACTAAAAGTCGTTGTGTTGTTCGTATAATTAGATTGTAGATACAATACAGTAGGAACAGCTTTTACAGGAACCCCACTATCACTAAGAGTTCCCGAAGTTGCTGTAAATTGAGGAATATTTAATGCTGTTGGACTTCCTAGAATAATAGTCTTTAATCCACTAGCATCTGGAGTAGTAATTGTACGATTAGCAGTCAGTGTGGTTGTATCAGTAGAAGTGAATCCAGAACTCGTAAGTTGATATTGAGGTCCTAAATAATTTGGCGAAGCAATCCCTTGCGTCCCTGGCATCAGCATCGTCGGGCCGCCACCAGAGTAGGAATCAGCGGTCCCACCTGCAATCGTTTCAGACGTGAGAACGGCAGAAGTGTCAGTGGCCAGACCGGTCTGTGATGTGATACGATTTCCGGGACCGTCGAAAAATCTAATCTGTTTTGGATTGCCAGGAATCAGCGTCCAGTTGAGCGTCACGGTCTGATTCCCAGTAGAGGTCACTGCTGTGCAAGAATTGGACTGATTACCATTATCGCTGTTCCACCAAAGCGGCGCGATGGTAAAGACGTGCGTTCCAACAGAAAGTGATCCTCCCGCGCTCACCGGACAACTGTTGAGAGACGGAACGATGCCTTGAATGAACATCGGATAGTTGACGCCGACTGCCAAGGCCGCGTTTTGCTGCTGTTGAAGGTAGCTATTGGAGAATCCAATTATGGAATCTGTTAAATTACCAGGAACTGGTCCGCTTGAACTGGGAATCGCGAGACCTTTTGTAGTGAGGCCGGTCACACTAGTTGGATTTCCTGAAATAGGAGGTACGCCGCTTGATGGCACAGGAGTTCCACTTAGAAATTGGATGGAACTTGAATTCGCTCCGGAAATAATGTTGCTTACTACTGGTTGCGCGATGGTGTCCAAAAAGGCTCCACCGATTACTGCATTGGAAAATGACCCCGTATCTGTTAAAAGTGGAGTCCCGCCGCCATTGATGTAAGCTACTCCCCCGACTCCAAGTTGTATGCTGGAATTGCCGGAATACAACATCCCACGATGCAGCGAATAACTGTGTGGGATGATGACGTTTCCAGACCCTCGAAAATATACGGTTGGGGTATGTGAGACTCCGTCACCGCCGCCACCGGGTGATAGCCCAATATAGTCGAGTGTAACGTTGCTGTTTCCCCCGCCTGGGCTCGCTCGAAACTGGAAGCACGAACTCATGTAGTCATTGAGACCGGAGCCAGGACCGCAATCCACCCAGTCGAAAGTCTGGTTAAATCCAGAATCGGCCAGTACGCCCAAAGTCCCGTTGTTTGGCGCGCTTGCAATTTGCACATGTCCAAGATGAAGAGCTTGCTGGGAGCCGCTAAAGTAAATACCAGGATGCGCCCCATTAATGGTTATCCTTGGAAGGCTGCTCCATGCCCCAACGAATGGTCCGTTCCCCCGCTGCGGAGCCATATCACCTAGCCACTTGGCTCCTCCATTACCCGTAGCGGTGACTTCTACGGTGTCGTTCAGGTACAGAGCTCCCATCTGGCCGATGGCCTCTTGCGAGCCGTTGATCTGGCACCACGAGTTCACGACGAAGTTATTGTTCAGAGTGCTATCCGCTGGAATTTGCAGCGTTCCATAATCGCTGATAATAGAAGCCTGCGCCGCAAGGATGGCGGGACAGGTATCAATTCTGATTCCGCCTGTCGTGGAAGCGCCAGCGACATTCGCTAGCGTAAGGGTTGTCGTTCCCGCCCCGCTCAAAATGGTTGTCGAAAGACTGTCGCTAGTTGCAGCCGGCGGACTAGCACAGGGATACGATGTCGGGAAGATGGCTGGGAACGTCTGGTTATCCATCATCGGTGAGCCAAAATCCTCGAAGGACAAGTCTTGCGTGCTGGTAGACGATAGAGCGTTGCTCACACCGATAAGAGCACAGGTTCCCGCAGACGCTCGGTCGCTGTAGATACCGTAATACACCGCCGAGTTCGCCGGAGTAACCGCGCTCCAGGAAATCTTGTTGAGATTGAAATAGGTTGCAGTTCCGCCCGTCGCGGAGGTGCTCGCCCCGAGAGAGGTATCCCCGGGACGCGTGAATGTGAAGTGTGTCGTATCCGATGCCCCAGTGACGATAAACCACCCACGAAACGTCACATCGGAGATTGCGTTGCCGCCACCGATGAATACCTCACCACAAGTGCCTAAGCTACATCCGACCAAGAAGCCGTGCGCTGATGCTGTCGTCGCCGTGACCGTCCGCCCCGACGCTGTCATGGACGTGATGTTAACTGTTTGCGCTCCCAGCGAAGCCGCGCCAGTCGTCGTACTCGCAGTCGCGCTTGCGGTAGTCAATCCGCCGTTCCGATCTCGGGCGATGACTTGATAGTTGTAAGTTGTTGCTCCGGTCGGCCCAGGAGTATCGATAAGAGTTCCCGTTCCCGCAAGCGCTAAGCTCGGCGTCACGCTGACGCCAGACGGTGTTGACATGCTGTGCGGAGCGCCGCAGCCGTAGATAATCACGCCGTCGCCATTCACAAATGTGCTGGCAGAACTAATCGAGACTGTTGGCTGTCCGCTAGTACAGGAAGCGGTGAGTCCCGCCGCGGCAGGCGTCGTGTTGGGATTTACAGCTCGCGCGCCGAAGGCGGAGATGTCCACGTAGGGATTCGGGCCTTTCGAGATCCAGTTGCAGTTCTGTCTCGTCGGGCCAGTGTCTTTATTGTCGTAAGTCGTACACCCAGCTCCAGCTATATTTCCACTTTGATTGACTTGTGCTTGACCACTTGACCCTGCTGCTCCAGCAAGAGCAGCGTTTGCCCACGTTGTGCAATTCAGACCTGAAGTTCCATTGATTGCTTGACAGACTCTTTCTGTTTGTGTAGTAGTATTATAGTACTGAGACCCTATCAATGCTCCAGTAAGTTCTCCATCTCCATAAGCAGCAAGGGGAGGAGTTGCTACTTTTATATCAATTCGAATACTCGGAGGAGTGAGATTGAGTGTTTGCGGAGAGCTCGTTCCCACAACGACTCGTTGAACAAAACAAGATGGGCCAGGAGTCCCTTGAGGACAGACCTGAAATGACCAAATACTTTGAGCAGGAGTAATATTAGAATTCGCTGGAAGAGCCATCGAGGCCGTTCCAGTTCCACTCAAAGTACCACTTTGAGGAGCTAGTGAACCTCCACCACTTTGAATCTGATATGCTCCTGCTGGAGGATTTCCTCCAGGAATCGTCGTAATAACAACGCTCCACGAGCCATTGTTCCAAGTCTGATTGTCGGGAGTATCCTGAACTGTCAGATTGACAGTCGTTTGAGCCTTTGTACTCAAACACGAAAGTGAGATAAGCAAGCCGATGATAAAAAGACGCAAGACTGCACTCGCAACTGTAGCACGAAGTGTTAACTGAGTTTTCGTTGCTGCAACGCTGCCTGTGTATACGTCGCACGCTCTGTCTTTTTGCATTATCAAGTACCCCACAGGGATTCTATTCAAATTGTGAGTTATCGTAAAATCCGTATTTGGTGCTACCGGAGCTACAACATTAGCCCAAGTTCCGCTAATGTTGTCAAAATGCGTTCCGTCTCCGAAGCCAAGATTTCCATTTATGACTGTCGTAAGATTGCGCCAGACTTTCTGAAGCATCTGTACGAACTTGCCAAAGTCTTTCGAATCCGATGGCGTAAAATCAAGATTTGGAACGGCTTGCATTTACTGAACCTCAGTTCTCGATCGTTCCGCCTCTTTGCTCTCCTCCAATATCATAGTAAGGAGAAAATTCGACGACGGCTCCAGGTTGGCTAGCAGGAACTATGACTGTCCACTGAATACGAAGTCCACTTATATTAAATTCTTGAATGTACGAAAGTACATCTCCAGATCCGCTTCCGAGCCTGATCGCGTGAGATTCAGTTTGTCCCTTCTCATTCATGAGAGTGAGTATGTAGAGCGTCGATCCTTGATCAAGGATACGAAGTCTATATTTTCTTGTCGTGTGCCTATGACGAGCATCTCCGAAAATGAGTTTTCCAGAAACTATCTGAGAAGATAACTCAGAGTAGTTCGTAAAATCGACATAGCCGGCTACGCCGTTATTGAAGCCAAGTAAAAAACCCTCAAATGGGTTATTTCCATTCAAAGTAGCTGGAGTCCAGGTTTGATCCTGAATACGACCGACAAGGTCAATAATGCGAATTCCTGAGTTCTTGAAGAAGCTCCCCATCGTTGAGATAACATTGGAGTAAGTGAAGCGCATCCAATTACCTTCATCGAAGTTGTAGACCCAAACACTTACTCCTGGAATCGCGAGCCAGTAAGCCTTGAAAGGCTGTCCGTTTATCGAGTAGGTTATAGCTCCGAAAATCGTTTGAGGATTCCCGGCTTGCACATCTGCAAGGATTCGAGAACGAGCGCCGAGACGCTTTCTTCCGTCGATAGGTTGATCCCCTATCGGGATGATCGAGCTCTGATTAAAAACATAGACATTGTCTGAGCCGAGATAAACAGCAAGCTCTTGACCTTGATCGTCATACTTAGCAAGACTGTAAGGAGCTATCGGACCAATCTTTGCATTCGCAACTGGAGGAAAGATGAAAGGATTAAGTCCGATGCCAGTCGGAATAATCTGAATAATCCCCTTCTGATGAAAACCGAAGCCATACTGTCCAAGCTTCAATAAACCATTGATAGGACCGAGGTTTCCGACTACGTCGTTAAGACCAGAACTGAATGAAGTCCAATCCGTCGGATCGCCAATTCCTGACCAATAATAACGCTGAGGCGTCGCTGGATTTACTCCAACGAGATGCAATCCGATTTCGGCTATGTATTTAAGAGGCTGAGCCGTTGCAACTTGCGTATAGGAAGCAGCGATTCCATCCCAAAGAAAAAGCTTGTCAACTCCTTGTGAGAAACAAAGTTGATAATTGAGAGCATCCCAAGCAAAAAGCTGAGAAGCGGAGCCTGTAAAAGCAGGCCCCGTTATCTGCGTCCAATTACCAGCGACAAATTGCCAAAGCTCTGTTGGAGTAATAACGACTTGAATCTGCGTGCCGTTGATGTTAAAAAAGTCAGCAACGGCGTTTATAGAAGCGCCTGGATGAAGAGGAAACGCAGGCAAAGCTGTCCATCCAGGGCGAACAGAAGCAAAGCCTTTTCTCAGGATAAAATTAGTAACGTCGGAAAAGCCGTAAGACTCAATCTCGGTAAGAGGAAGTTCGCTTTGAACTCCGCCGAAAGGTCCAGTGATAGGGGCCTCGAAAGACTCCTCAGAGCGAGTCTGCTCTCTGTCTTGAACTTGTCCCATTTACATAAGCTCCACGGACCAAAAATTTGGAGTAATCGTGTCTGTATTCGGAAAATTAAACTGGAAAGCGAGCGTCTGAGCTCCCGCCCAATTCAATCCAGCGAGAGTTCCCGTAAAGTTGTTCCCCGAAGGGGGAGCAGTATCACTAAAAAAGGTGAAAACTCCTGTCGTTGCTCCAGTATTTAAGACCTCTCCTCCGAGAAGATGTCCTCCTCCTCCAGATGCAGCATAGACAGACCCAATTAGAACTCCATTTATAAGAAGCTGATAAGTTCCATTGAAGGAACCCGCAGTATGAAGAGCACCACCACGAAGCCTAATTCCTTGAAGGTTTCCTACAACGTTAGCTCCTAAGTTAAATGTAAAGACATTCTGAAAAGCACCATTCCCTACAATTCCAGCTGAAGGTCCTTGTGCATTCAGAAGCCTAGACGAAAGCGAAGCTGAGACGTCGACCCAAGCCGCTCCATTCCACTGAAAAATCTGTCCGGTATCGGTCGAGAAATACAGGATACCAAACCCGCTACCTCCGTAGATGGCGTCCATATTCGATGGACGGTTCACAAAGGTTCCGCTTATAAGCGACAAACGCTCACGGATGTCAGTCTTGAAATTGCGAATATCCTGCCCAAGCAGGTTCGCGAGCTGAGTATCTGGTGGGAACGTTTCATCCCATGCTCTATCAAATGTTGGAGGAAATGGCATCTCAGTTTACCAGGCTTCCTTCATTTGCTTCGACTTGAACGACTCTGTCATCATAGAGACGAATCATCATTGGGTCTTTTTCGTGTGTAATCTCGATAGGCTCGCCAATATGCTCTTCGAGCCAGTTGTACATCTTCACGAGTTGTTTGTATTTCGAAGACTCTCCCTCACCTTCGATCGATCCTCTCGCTGTAAAGAGGCGAACTTCTTTGCCTTCAGAAATCCAACGTTTAACTCGTTGTACCATTTTCTGAATTGGTTCTCCAAGCTCTGCTGACCATCCTCCGTAAGTCGCGAGCGTTGCGTCGAAGTCAACACCGATCCATTCTCCATTATGCTCACCCAAAATTTGTTGAAGCTCTCTATAATCCTTCAAACAGACTTTCGCCAGATCAGTTCGGTACTGCAAATCAGGAGCTCTTACTGAAGCTACTATGTCGTATGCCCGTGCGAAAGCCTCTCCGATCGAATCTCCTCGACCATTGACAACACCCAGTATTCCTACGCCGTGGGAGCTTCTTAGCTCTCCCTCAATAAGCTGAATCCCAAAAGGATAAAACCATTCTTTGGAAGCCTCGTCAAGACCACGAATCTCCACTCCGCCGTCGTGCTTAAACTGCTCAGAGGGCCACGGAGGTAAACTCAACCGAACACCGGCTGCAAAGCCCGGAAAAAGATGCTCACCAGAGCTGTCGCCACGAGTAAGATCGTCGATAAAATTACCAAAGTCAAAATCGCACAGACTATAAAGAAGCGTAGGAAAAGCATCGTAGCCGAAGCGAGGTGTAAATTCGAGAGCATAAATACCACTCTTGTTAACGACGCAGTTAATGTCTATAGGCCCGATATAGACATGCTCCTGCAAAACATCTGTTAACTTTAGTAACGTTTCTCTCACCGTAGGGTCTTTCGAGTCACAAGACCAAACGACGTTTCCGGTACAACCTCCTGAAGGTCCGAGATCCTCGTTGAGGAATTGCTTTCTCTCAATCGTGTGATTGAACATTCCCTCAATCCACTCTTTGCCATTGAACCAACCTTCGGTCGATAAAGAGACTCCTTTGATGAACTCTTGAATCGTTAAAGCGACCTCAGACGAGCCATGCTCCTTTTCAAACTGCTGAAGCATCGACAAAGCCTCGGCTTCGTCATGAGCAACAAACGAAGGTACAACTCCACTCAATGAGCCTTCAGGCTTGACCACGACCTTGCCTGATTTGGAGGCAATCTTCTGAATAGCCTTCGCAGCGTCAGACCAGGAGGTCGCTGAAATAGCCTCAGGAACCTCGATGTCGACTTTCTTAAAGATACTCTCAGAGAAGCCGCGATCCTTTTCGAGCTTGTCAGCGAAGCTACTTCCGGCGAAGGTACGAACTCCCTCTCCCTTAAACAGGTCGAGGATTTGACCAAAGCCGGTTACGTCTGCGATGACAGTCTGTCCTGAAGAATACTCATGAGCAAAGTCGACGATCCCATTTCCTTGATTCTCAAATTGAGAATCGAATATCTTAATCTTAGCTTCGTGACCTTCTGCACGAAGCCGAAGAGCCAAGCCGACGCCATCGCCGCATTCGCTTAAGATTAAGAATCGATCCATTTTCATGTCGTAACTTCAGGATTACTTGTTCCCAATATCGGAGGATATGTCATTCCTCTGCGACGTTGGAAGTGAAAATGCTCGTTTTCTCTACCAGCATCTTCAAGCCATCCAAAGAAATATGCAGTGACATAACCTCCACCACCGCCACTCGCGGGGATAGGAGTCCCCAGCTGGCTCAATACTGTTCGAAGGAGAAGATCTTTGTCCGCTACGTCGCGTGAGCGCACGTCGTAGGCTTCGCCAAGATGATGAGGGTCGTCGGCTCCGCTATGAGCTCCATCACAGGCCGAGGTTATCATAAGATCAAGACCAAGCAAAGTTGCAGTCTTGTCGATAGCTCCCAAGAGCCGGAAGCCCGCAGGAGATATCGTTGTGAATTCTACACCGTCTTTGACCCTAACAACGTTCATTTTATATGTATCCTCAAAGTAGTTCCTGTTGACAAGGTCGAGACAATGATGTTCTCAAACCAGTTCTCAAGATTGTAAGTTTGAACCTCACCGGCAGTATTTGCAGCAAATTGAGATAGAGCTCGGATTATCTCTTTCCCATTTTTGTCTGTAATTACAGCAAGGACAGTACCAGTAGCATGGGCACCGTCTGTATTCAAAACTTCAATAAATTTGACGAAGACTTGATTGTTCCCAACGCCAAGCAAAGTGCCCGCTCCCGCCGTGTCAATAAACCACGACCTCGCGCTAATATCATTTGCCATTACTCTACCTCTTTCATAGCTTCTTCGATCGCCTTCCTAGACTCGATTGGATAACGTCGACGTTCGTCAGGAGCAGTTACGATATAAAAAAGCGCTCGGACGGTATGACCGAGACGTCGCTCGACGTTCGTCATTCGTTTACGCATATCTTGAGCAAACCATCCAACGAGTCCGCCAATAGCGGCGATTAGAAGAGTCTGAACAAGAGCCAAAATATCCTTTGTATAGGTGTCCAAAGAAAAGCCCTTCCTCAACTCGTACAACGCTCGTTGTGGGTCTTTGGGATATTGTCTCTTAAAGATTGGGGTTGGTTTCCGCTAGAGACAGCAGCTTGGATTACATTCTGAGAATGAAAGTCACAAGCTACGAAAGTAGTTCCGTAGACATTCTGATTGTTCCAAGTTGTTCGAGTCGAACCTCGACCACAAACGACACACTGTAAATTCGCCACGTTCGACTCCTTTCACTAATTGTAGTTGTATTCGACTAAGCAGTCAATCCCATACAACTGATACACAGATGTTGCCGCTGTTTGCGAGCCGATTTCAACCCATACCTGAGTATCGACGCCGACTCTGTAAATCTGCTGACCAGCAGCCAAAGCAACGTTAGTTACGTAAGGATTCGCTTGCGTAGCGGTCTGAAGGCCGTTCGCACCAGAGGCAAGGACGGAAGTGATTGCTTTCGCAACGTTGTTAACGAAAACCGTCTGATCAACTCGGCAAGTGTGAGCTACAAGGTTCGCCGTCGTGATCAAATAGATTACGTCAAAGCTCAAAAGCTTAATACCCTTAAGCTTCAAAGCCGTCCGAGGCTGAATCTGTTGAGCAGAGCTCATCGACGGAATGACGTCAGGACGATAAATCTGAGGTTGAGCCGAGCCAGGAATGCCCGTCCCACCAAACTGCTCTTGAATATCCTCACCAAAACCCGATCGTCTCAGAATGACATTCGTGAGGTTGAATGCATAATTAGTCGTATTCGCGGCTGCGACGTGATTAATCGACCAATCGCCGGCGGCGTTCCTTGTTCCTGAGACCGCTGACACTTGAGCAACAACGTCGACAGCAATATCTCCAGGTCCGATGAAGATACGACCGTCCGTAAAACCTAAATCTTGTTGATATCTACTCTCTGTATGTGGCATCTCTACGACCCTCCTTGGGTCGAGTCTGGCGTTGCACCAGCTTCTAGCTCGAGTCTTACGAATCCTTGGTGCTCTGCATGGAGGTCATCCCCTTTGCCGAGCAGCCCCTACTCAGAAAGGAACAGAGCACCTAAAATTAACGCTCGTCGTCTTCAGTATTGACAGGTTGTTGAAGGATATCTGCAACCGCCATTTCCTGATCGGCCGACTGCGACAAAGCCTCCTGAATTAAATAATCTCGATTAAATGTAAGAGGATCGTCATAACACTTTGGGCAAACGAGTAATCCTCTACGAAGCCCTGGCTGACGCCTTAGCTGTGAGACGTGGTACTCCCATCCGCAGATATCACAGCGATGCCAAGGATCACCATGTATTCCGCTATGCGCTTGATTCGGCATCAATGATTCCCTGCCGTATCTTATGAAAGTGCTGATACTTCTCAGCCTCTTCCTTCGTATAAAACAAGCCTTGTACTCCGCAGCCACACGAGAACTTAAAACTGAATCGTGACGAAGGATCGTCGACAGATTCAATCTTCATCTCATGCAGCTTGCGGAGTACAGACTGTGCTATCGGCATTTCGACTCTCTTCTAGTCTAAGGACCGTTACTGCCGAAGGTTCCTTCCCAAACCGTCGCGCCCACGCTGATGCGCATGAACGAGACCTGCTTGATTGACCGTGTGTCGAAGTCATCGGCGAAGTCCTCGTCAAGCTCATGCCGAACGAAGTACTTCAAACGATGTGACGGCTTGTCGGCCAGAACGAACCAAGCCGATTGACTCGTCAGATAGTGACAAACGAAGTACTGCAAATCCTCTGCGAGGATCGCGTTGATTTCGTTATCTGACGTATACGGCTTGTGAGGCGAGCCGAGGATTTCTCGAGCGATCCATTTCAGCTCGGGTGGAATCACGACCGTGCGAGGCTTGATCGTGATTGGTAAGCCTTGGCTGTCAGGTAAACGCTCAAAGAAGTTGACCATCAGTTGAATGGCGGTAAAGGATAAGTCAACATCCACCGTGGGACGATTTGGGTAGGTCCCAGCGGAGGCGATGATGTTTGCAATCCCAGGCGCGACAGAAGTGGCAGCAGGACCGCCGAGCAAGGGATGGGACGTGTTGAACAGGCTGAGGCCATCCGTAGTAGTAACAGTCGTAAAACCCAAGTTGAGGACATTGAAGCTCTGTTGCTCCTTCACGAAGTGAGCGGAACGTGCAAGAGCCTTCGGCACTTGGTTGATGACGTTGTACTGATCATCTTCGTACAGTTCAAAAGATGCACGAACACCAAGACCGTAGGTCAGATGCAAATACCGCTTCGAACCACCCTGGACAGCGTCGCTGTATGAAATCGCTTCGCCTTCTGGCTTCTCCACGAGTGGAGGCAGGCCGGCGAACTCGACTTCGTCTTCGTACGCCATCTTCGATGTTTCGACGTGGAATATATGCGAATACTCCTCGTCGCGTTGTAGAAGGTCTACCCAATGTAAAAACTCATCGTGCAGACCAGGAGCCATCAGTTGTGCGAACTGCCCGCGAACCATTGTCATGTTCGATAGCTCCTTATCCTGTAATCTGCGCCGACGCTGGCATTACCGTGAAGTAAACACCGCGCGGAGTTGCAGATTGATCATTGGGGTCAAGCTTCGTAATCTGAAGGACGGCCGAAGCTCCCGTTTTAGTCTTATCGACAAACCAATGGTTATCGGCGTCGATAGTCATGCCGTATTGTTTCCCAACGTCAGAGGCAAGAGCCGTCTGAGCAGGTCCAACTTGGCCGAGGAAAACTGTGTCCGCCTCCGGAGTCTCAATACCCTGACGACCGTCTCTGAAGAAGGGTCGCGTGATACTGACTGCCGAAGACTCGAAGGGAACCGAGCCAGATGAAGGCTGCGGAGTTGGATTCACCGCTGCTGTTGGTATAACACCCAAAGCAGCAAGATTATTCCCCGCCTCCTTCGAGAAGCCGGCGATACCGAGCGCGATCGTTGTTCCATCCCAAGCCTTTACTCCCCCGTCCGCTGCTATCTGAACAGGAGTTCCTGGAAGGAACGTCTGCCCGGCTTCTTCGATGATTCGACGCATTCTGGGTTGATTTCCAGAAATTGTCTGTACTGAGTGAATCTCAGCTGAAGCCACTTTTTCTCCTTTCTATTAACTTTCTTAACATTTGCGAACGGGGCTTCGTATCGCAAAACTTTGTTTACTCGTGTCGATCGCGAAGCGCTGTTTTGACCGAGTCGGAATCTGCCAGATTTACCGAAGCAGGGATTCCAGAATTGTCTGCTGTGCGAACGTCAGACTCCGCAATAGGAGGAATGTACGCCGTAACTGTTCCTGTACGTCCCTCACGAGTGTTAATCCTCTGAGGAATCCCCGTAAAAGCACTTCCTGAATTTCCACGACCACCATCAGTTTTGACATCAGTTCCACCAGGAGTCGACTGCACCGTACCGAAACGCCGGACTCGACGCTGAGCATTCTGCTCATTCCACTTCAAAGCTCCAAGATACTCAGCTCGTCCAATCTTGAGAAGAATCAAATCTCCGTAGAGGATTCGACCCTCTCTGACGATCGACGGTGGACATTGAAGCTTTGCTCCCGTCTCGGGGTTGATGGTATAGACATCCTCAGGCTTCGCCGCGACGAAACCCATCGCGATGAGTTGGTCGTATCGGAGTCCTGATTCTTTCTCGCCGACGGCTCTGTTTCCGAAGTACAAGCAGATATTTGGATTCTTCGGATACAAAGTAGCAAAGCTAGGCGCTCGAAGTGGCTTCGCTTCGATCTGGTCGTAGGGAACCTGAACCTCGACCGAGATGGGAGGAGTCGGTGGGGTCGAACTCCTCCCTGGAGGAATTGCACTCGGTTGATGCGCTGGCGGTAAATTCTTTGACGTAATCGTAGGATCAGCCATTATCGTCTCCTAAGCTGACATCTGCATCGCGGCTTTACGCTTCGCGTAATCCGCATAGCTGACGTGCATTTTGTCAGCCACGTGTTTCTCGGCGTCGGTGAGGGACTCAGCTCCCTCTTTCTTTGGCTCGTCTGCTTGACGAGTTCCCTGACTCGTAGCCGCTGGCTCGAGGAAGTTGTACTTCTTCTTACGAATCTCAGGATCGCGGAGCTCATCCGCGTGCAGTCCCTTGAGGTAGAGGTAGATACCGATCCAAGCCTCAGTTTTGGTGAGCTGAATTGCAGGGTACTTCTTCGACTCGCTGTCGATTTCCGTAGACCACGCCTGGAACAACCGCCCATCCATCGTCTTACCATTGGAGGCAAGGTCTTGATTATTAAGCTGTTGTTGAGCAAGCATCCGAGCTGTCAGAGCCGAGGTCTGAATCGTCAGATTCGCGTAAGGGCCAATGCGCTTTCCGAAAGAGCCATCAGGATTCGTGACGAAGTCATCGTTCGATCCATCATCCTCTTCCTTCCTCGGAGGAGGCGTAGCTCTCGCTTCAGCAGCGACAAGACGCTCCTTCACAGCCGCAAATTCAGTTTTGATCGTCGCGACCGTAGAGTCTTGCTCTGCAACTCGAGCCTCGAGCTCTCCGACGCGCTGTTTGTCCTTCGAGGCCTCTTGAAGCATCTTCAAGATATCATCGTCAGACTTGTCCTTGAACATCGCGGGGACTTCGTCTTTCTTCTTTGCATTGATTTTATCTAACCATCCCATCTTAACTGACCTCCCTTATCGGTTGAACTTTTCCTTCTCGCAAGTCTTTTTCGTAGCCTTTTAGATCTCCCTTGAGGCTTTTTATAAGATCGATAACTCCGACACTACCTTGAGCTCTAAAAACAAGTTCTTGTTTCTCAGACTCCATCAATTTTTTATTTTCACGAAGTCGAACATCCTCAAGCCACTCACTGAATAGTTTCCCCTCCGGAGCCTCCAGCCATCGAATCATTCCCGCCGCGTGCATCAGGAGACGCTCCTTGGGGCTGACCATTGAACTTTCCTTTCGTCGGATCGGGGACGAGCCGATCGACTTCGTCGTAACCAAAATGCTTCAAGAGCTTTTTCATCAAGACGTTAGAAGAAACAACAACCTCAGCGAAGTATTCCTTAACCTGCGGAGGCGTCATGACGGATTGCATTGAGCCAAGGAGCTGAGCGATCATCTGATAATGACGAGCCATTACTTGACTTATCATAACATCGTTCTGCTTCTCAACCTCTCGGTTGATCGACGCGGTCGAGGAATAGACAGGAAGACCAATCTTGCGCGTTGCAATGAGATCAAGAGCTTCTTTAATCGCTAAAGCTTTCGCTCCAAAAAGTCCAAGACGTGATTCATGGAATTTGCTCTCACGACCAAAGATACTATACTGATAACTAATAAGCCTCATCAACCGCACATGAGCATCTCTCATGTCAGAGACATTTAGGTCCTTACGCGAGTTACCTTCCTGCAAAAGCGAGAGCGTACCCATCGCTGAGTAGATGCCTCGCTTCCCTGTCATCGTTCCTGCACCCATTCCCTGCTGTGGCGGAGAAACTCCACTACGACGCTCTGCGAGTTCAAGCAACAGCCGAAGTTCATCAAGGTTGATGTTCGACACATCACCGTGAGCGAGCGCCTCAATTTCGTCTTTGTCCGCAGGAAGCATTGCGCTCGGATATATCCGATATCCTTGATGAAGCTTGGAGTCTGGATGAACTCTCCAGACTCTCGTATTTGCAACCGTTTGATTGTCTCGATAGCCATTGTACGTCTCTGAAGCGCCTTCCTGAAACATCCAGAGAATCTCAGCGAAGCCGTAGCCGGGATACATATCGTCGCGATGAGCCATCCTCGCGCCGACGAACCATTCTTTCTCGAAGTTATCCCAGGCTACACGAGCAATCTTGTCACTCTTCTCATGATACGAGACTATCATGCGGGGAGCATAAGCCTCGTCATTATAACGCCAAGTGACGAAGCACTCCCAAATGTCCCATTCGCGGTGTCCATAGGACGCCTCAGTCTTAGCTCCGAGCGTCTGCTCCTTTTCTATTTGCTCATTTGTCGGTGAGGTTCTGTCGGGAGACTTCATGATTTCATCGACAGCCTCTGCGTTGTAGAGTTTCGCGAACTTACGTTCGAGTAGATCATACTCCGTCATAGTGCGCTTGTGACATTTGATATCCATGTCCTCCAAACGCTTCGCTGCAATGGGGAAGTAAAAGGAACTGAAAGGAAGCTTCTCAGGCCTCGGACCTTCGTAGATAGTCTTTGTAATGAAATCCTTCGACGAGCCTGTCCCATCACCGCCAGGAATAAGAAAATCGCGTGTTTTATTCTCCCAAGGGCACTTGAACGTAAGCATCCCATACTTAATACACTCACGCATCCCCTCGTTGTAAAC
>Ga0126371_10000311_pt1 | contig 39421 bp, 24 predicted proteins | sample PanSoiMetaPlot_4_FD_110145 | JGI IMG/M metagenome (GOLD analysis project Ga0126371, IMG submission 110145) | Tropical forest soil microbial communities from Panama - MetaG Plot_4 | ecosystem: Environmental > Terrestrial > Soil > Tropical forest > Bulk soil | place: Panama | collected 2016-02-17
CAAGCGCCAACGACTGACGCCGAGCGCCAGGCGAAGGGCGATCTCTCGCTTGCGGTGCAGGGCTCGTGCGAGCAGCAGGTTCGCGACGTTGGCGCAGGCGATCAGCAGCACGATCAGCGCCACCCCGCCGAGCCACGTGGCGACCTTCGCTTCGACCGACTCGTTCGGTCCGCGCTCAGACAATATCGAAGCGACAAGGCCGTGGGGCTTGGTGAGTGAGAGGGGCGTCCGGTCGCGGCGGGGCGACTGGGCGTCTTCGAGCCCGAGACTTTGGATGAACGCCGCGGTAAGGTCGGTGGTCGCGTCCTCAACGGTGACGCCAGGCTTTCGTTCCGCGATCATCCACGCCCACCGCCGGAGATAAGTGGACCACCAGATCTCCCCACGGCGTCTGCTGGCGGCGCCCATCTCTGCGCCAAAGGCCGTGATCGGGATGTACGCCGCTGGGGGCTCTGCCACCCAAAGCCCAACAAACGCCTGAGGCGCGACGCCGATAATCGTGTAAGACGTGGCACCGATCTGGATGGTCCTACCCAGTACGTCGGTGCTTCCGCCGTACTGGGCCTGCCACAGCCCATACCCCAGCACTGCCACTGGGGCGCCCTGGGGAATGGTGTCTTCGGCGCTGGTGAAGTAGCGGCCGATTGCCGGCGAGGCGTCGAAGAAGCCGAAGAAGCTCGCGCTGACAGCCGCGACCTGCATCTCCCGGGCGTCCGTCCCGACGCCGACGGCCATGTGGGTCGGCCAGACGACAGCGGTGCGGTCGAACGCATGCGTGAGACGGCTGAGATCCAGGTAGCGGGCGTACTGTACGCCGCCATTGTCCCGGACTTCGCCTCGGTAGGTCTCCCGGAAGTAGAGCCGATGAGTGCGGGCGGGGTCACGCAAGAGGGCGGGAGGCCGGAAGAGAAGTCGGTCGACCACCGAGAACATCGCAGCGTTGGCCCCGATGCCGAGGGCCAGTGTGAGCGTCACGGCCAGAGTGAATCCGGGTATGCGTCGGAGGCCGCGAACTGCATACCGGAGATCTTGCGACAGGTAGTCGAACCAGCGCGCTCCCCAAGCATCGCGGCTCTGCTCAGCGATCACGCCGGGATTCCCAAACGCTCGGTCGTCGCCGCGCAGCTCGCGATGGAGTTGCATTTCCTCTTCGAGCTCAGCGTGGAACCGCTCGCGGTGAAGCATGACCTGAAGTCTCCGCCAGATCTCGCCGAGCGTCATTGCGCGGTCTTGAGGATGAGACCAATCGCGCGGGCTACCCGCTGGTAGGTTTCCACCTCTCGGTCGAGTTGTCTCTTCCCGGTCACAGTGAGGTGGTAGTAGCGGGCGCGGCGGTTTTCGGTCGTCTTGCCCCATTCTCCAGCGATCCAGCCTTTGAGCAGCATCCGCTGAAGCGCAGGGTAGAGGGATCCCTCTTCGACCTGAAGTACGTCCGAAGTAGTCCTTCGGATCGCTTCGGCAATCTCGAAGCCGTGCAGCTCGCCTGTCGCGGTCAGCGTCTTGAGGATGAGCATGTCGAGCGTGCCTGGAGGAATCTCAGCGCGGGGGCTCATAACATAGACAGACTATGTTAACATCCTCAATGAGTCAACCGCTAACCCTCCCGTGGCCAAGTAACTGGCGAGCTTCGCTTCCGATACTGGATCAGGTACCAAGGGGCAGGGGGTTCTTAGGCAGGCCGGGCTGGGCCATCTCCGAGCGCCTGCGCCAAGTCTCGAAAGCCACGGTTCAGGTACCACATTCTACGGATGGATTGACATGTTCGCCGAACTCTGGTCCGACATGCGGCGTGCTCGCCTACTCGGTGGCGCAGCGGACCCGCGAAATCGGTGTCCGGATGGCCCTCGGCGCCGAAGCGGGACGGTTACGCGGGATGGTGCTCCGGCAGGTAGGGGGCATGGTGACCGTCGGAAGCCTCATCGGTCTGGCGGCGGCGCTGGGGCTCGGGAGGGCAGCGGACTCCCCGACTCACGGAGCGCCTGCGAACCGGGACAGCAGCGGAGCTCGGTAGCGGCGGCTGACCGGCAGGCGAGTACCATCGCGCAGCACGACATGCATCGCTCCAAGGGGATGCCGCTCCAGGGCTGCGATCCGTGACAGGCTAATGACCGTGGAACGGTGGATGCGGAGAAAGCACGCCGGATCGAGCGACTCCAACATGCCGGCCAGCGTACCTCCGAGAACGTGAATCTTGGGACCGGCGTGGACGCGTACCCGATCATCGTCCGCCTCGATCCAGTCGATTTCCCCTGTGGCCAATACCACATCGCGCACCCCGGCCTTCACCAAGAGGGGTGCCCCCGCGGTCCGAGGGGCAGCGGACCTCCCGTCTCCTCGCGCCCCTCCGGCCAGCAACGCCCTCAGCCGTTCCTCGAGATCCGCCGCCCGTCCCTGGGCTAGGCGTTCCCGCACCCGGGAAAGCGCCCGCGCCAGGCGGTCGGGTGCCACGGGTTTGAGGAGGTAGTCCACCGCATGCGCATCGAAGGCTCGAAGCGCGAATTCGTCGTACGCGGTGACGAAGACGACCGCCGGCATGAGCGCGGGCCCTACCGCGTGCACCACACCGAACCCATCGATGCCCGGCATTTGCACGTCGAGGAAAACGACGTCCGGGTGGGTTTCATGGATGGCGCGAATGGCATCCCGCCCACCGTCCACCGTCTCGATGACACGCACATCCGCGTGCTCTCGGAGCAGCGCGCGTAACCCGGCATGGGCCGCCGGCTCGTCGTCGACCAGCAGGGCATGAAGCAATCGGGAGTCAGGCATTGAAGGGGAGGCTAACGATCGCTTCCACGCCATGCGTCGGGAGCGTCGCGACACGGATCTGAGCCTTCGCTCCATAGATCCGGTCCAGCCGCTCGCGAGTGTTCCGCAGGCCAACGCCGGCGTCTCGTTCGAGAGACCAACCCGGTGGTAAGCCAGGTCCATCGTCCGCGACTCGCAACCGGAGCACGCCGCCGTCCAGACGCGCATCCAGCTGAACACGCACCGGCGCCTCCTGCCTGCCGACGGCGTGGCGGACGGCGTTCTCGACCAGGGGTTGGAGCACGAGCGTCGGCACCTTGGCGTGCCGGAGTTCGTCGGGGACATCAACCTCGGTGAGGAGGCGAGCAGGAAACCGTGCCCGCTCGATCGCGAGGTAGCGCGACACCAGGCTCAACTCGTCGCCGAGTGTGACTTCGGGCGCTGAGGCCCCCGCGAGAAACACCCGCAGCAGCTCGCTCAGATCCATGAGCACATCCGCCGCACCCTGCGCGTCCCCGGTGCGGAGTCGCGAGACGGCCGCGTTCATTGTGTTGAACAGGAAATGCGGATGCAATTGCGCCCGGAGTGCGAGTAGCTCCGCCCGCGCCAGCCGAGCTTCAAGCTCCGCAATGCGTACTCGCTCTTCGCGATGGGCGTGAAAGCCGCGCCACGCGTACCACGCGCCCAGGACGACGGCATAATGCGTTAGTGACACGGGCACATGGTCAACCAGGGTTGCGAGGTAGCTCGCCCCGTGGTCGACGATCTTCCCGGCCGGGTCGAACAGGCGCGCGCTGGCAAAGAGCACGGCGGTGTGCACAAGCGTGCCGCACGCCGCGCCGAACAGGTGAGTGACAGCGGCGCTCAGCACCGGTCGGCTGCCGCTGCGCGCCCACCAATCCAAGGCGACGATGGCCGGCGTGAGGGGAACCCAGATGTACCACCCTGGGAATTCGACAGCGAAGACGCGGCTGAAACTCAGTGGGGTGCCGTGCCCGCGCGCCCAGAAGTACACGTCGAAGACATCGGCCAGGGCAGGGACGGCCCACGCGACGCACACCACTAACCACGCGGACGGCCGTCCGCTGGAGACCCTGGGGGAGGGGGTGGCGGCGGCCGTGGGGATCGGGTGCACCATGATCCGAAAATACGTCGCCACGCTCCGTGGCGGACGATGCGTGTCGTTCACCGACGGTTCCGGTTTGCTCGCCGGGAGAATAGGTGCGTCCACGTCCGTCCCCTTGGACTCGGGGCAAGCCCGAGCAGGTTTCGATGTCCATGGCCAAGTGGGCAACCGCATTGATCTTGTTGGCGTGGCCTGCCTCGCTCCGAGGGCAGGGGGCCAACGCCTCTCCGACGACTCCTTGGCTCGCTCCGCGAAGCCTAGCGGTGCATCGCCTGGTCGGTCGCCGTCCGATCATCGACGGAAGGGTCGATGACTCGGTGTGGGCGCAAGCTGACGTAGCGACGGACTTCTCGACCATGCAACCTGACCCCGGCTCCCTCGCCCGCCTTCGCACCGAGGTCCGGGTACTCTACGATGACGACGCCGTGTACGTCGCGTTCCGTGCGTTCGACCCCCATCCTGAGCGACTAGTCGCTCCCTACCCTCGGCGAGACAATGAGGAGACCTCGGAGTGGGTCTTCGCCGAATTCGACACCCGGCACGACCGTCGCACCGCGTTCAGCTTCGGCCTAAACCCCCGCGGGGTGCAGGCGGATGGGACGTTCAGCGGGGACACCCTCTATGACCACGCCTGGGACGGTGTATGGGAGGGCGCTGCGCGGATCGATTCCCTGGGGTGGACCGCTGAGTTTCGGATTCCCTTTGCCCAGATGTCTGTCGGGGCTCCGGTCGACGGGCACTTGGTCTGGGGGGCGAGTTTCTATCGCCAGTCAGTAAGCGGGAAGGAAACATCGGACTGGTCTCCGCGCCTCCCCACGTACTCGGGGATCGTTTCACATTTCAATCGACTGATCTTCGACGGTGCTCCCAGGGCGGCGCATCGGATCGAGATTGTTCCTTACACCGGAATCCGCGCCACGGGCGCTCCAACCCCCACCGGAAGCCCTTTCCGCTCAGGTGGATTGTCTCGCCCTACGGCGGGAGCGGACCTGCGCGCAGGTCTGACATCATCTCTGACGCTCACGGCGGCGATTCATCCCGACTTCGGACAGGTCGAGGCGGACCCCTCGGTGCTGAACCTCAGCACCTTCGAGACCTTCTTCCCGGAGCAACGCCCCTTCTTTGTAGCGGGCGCCGATGCCTTCGCCTTCGACCTGAGCCTGCCGTTCACCACTCGAGATAACTCTTTCTCGCTCGAATCGCCTTTCTACTCGCGCCGCATTGGCCGGGCTCCGGAGGGCGTCCTGCCGGGGACGCCAACCTACGTCGACGCGCCTGCCTTCACCGAGATCCTGGGCGCCGCCAAGGTGTCGGGGCGGACCGCCGACGGCTGGAGCCTCGGGGCCATGAACGCGTGGACCAATCGTGAAACAGCCGCCTATGCGGACTCAACGGGCGTCCGCAGCACCGGATCCGTCGAGCCACTGACGCAATTCACAGTGGCGCGCGCGACCCGGGATTTCGATGGTGGCGAAAGTGCACTAGGCGCAGTTGCGACCGCGGTCGACCGGTTCGGCATGGACTCCGGACTCCGGGGACAGTTCGTGCGGGGTGCTTACCTTGTCGGGGCGGACGCCCGCCACCGCTTCGGCGGCGACAACTATGAGGTGCGGGGTGCCGTGGCCGCGAGTGACGTCGTCGGCAGCGCCGCGAGCATTCGCGCGGTCGCCACCGGTCCAGGTCACTACTTCCAGCGTCCGGATGCGGGGTATGTCGGGTACGACACGACGTCCACGGAGATGCGCGGTCTCACTGCCCACATTCGAATGGCGCAGGTTGGGGGCAATTGGCGGTGGAATCTGACCGGGCACGTGATCACCCCGGGGTTCGACATGAATGACGTGGGCTTCCAGCGCAACGCCGATTGGGCCCTGCTGACGGGACAGCTGTTGTACTTCCACACCCGTCCTGGCGGACCGTTCCAGGACTGGTGGCTCGGGAGTGACGAGTTCGGGGCGGGCTGGAATGTTCACGGGGAGCGGCGGACGGCGGTGCTCGGGCTTCATGGGGGATTCGATCTCAATAATCGATGGAGCTTGTACGGCATCGTCCATCACGAGTGGAGCGCCTTATCGCTGGAGGCCCTGCGTGGAGGGCCAGCGCTCTTGCTCCCACCCCGCACGACTTGGACGATGGCAGGTGCGAGTGATTGGCAACGACGCTGGCAACTGAGCTGGTCCTTGGGCGGATACGCGGAGCGCGGCAGTGGGAGCAAGGACCTGACCGCCGCCCCCGCACTGTCGGCTATTGTATCGAACCATCTAACCCTCGCTACGGGTCCGACCTTGGAATGGACGCGGACCGGCTGGCAGTACGTGGCGAGCGCGTCAGCGTTCGGAAACACGCACTATGTTCTGGGTGCGGCGCGGCAGATCAGTACCTCATGGACAGTCCGAGCGGACTACGCCTTTTCGGCGCACCTCACGGTCCAGGTGTATCTGCAGCCCTTCATCGCGTCTGCGGCATTCAGCCGTTTCCAGCAGGTCATCGCGCCCCGTGCCGCGGTTGCTTCGGAGCGCCTGCGACCCATCATTGCGACCTTGGACAGTGCCACGCAGCGCTATGAGGTGGACGTCGACGGCAACGGGACGCCGGACTACAGCTTCGCGAATCCGGCGGTCAACGAAAAGGACTTCAACGCCACGATGGTGTTGAGATGGGAGTTTCGACCGGGGTCAGCCCTTTTTCTGGTCTGGACGCAACAACGCAACGCCTCGGTAACCGATGGGTCGTACCAGTTGGGTCGGGACGTGCGGCGACTGTTCAGGGAACCGGCGACCAACGTCCTGTTGGCGAAGTTCAGCTACTGGTGGGCCCCATGAAGAGGGCAGAAGTGAAGATGGCGATGGGGGCGGGCATGACCCGCCGAGAAATGATCGCAATGAGTGCGGCCGGGGCATTCACGGTGATCTTCCACCCCAGGTCAATGGAACGTGGGCCAGCCTGCGACTATCCGATGCGCGATGGCGTCCCTCGCGTCGACTACCACGTACACATTGGCGACGGCATCTCTGTCCAGCGGGCCGTTGCGATCGCCAAGCAGCGTGGACTCAAGTTTGGAGTACTGCAACACGCCGGAATGAAAGGGCACGGCTACGCCCTCACCGACGACGACGATCTGGATACCTGGATCCGGTCGCTGGATGGCCTCCCCGTGTTCAAGGGGATCGAGGGTGAGGGTCCCGACTGGATGTCGGCCTTTTCCAAGGCATCCCTGGCGCGGCTGGACTATGCCCAGGCTGATCCCTTCGCCGTGCCCGACAAAACAGGGAAGCCCATGGAGATTTGGCGTCCGGAGTTTCGACCGGATAACGAACAGGAATTCATGGACCGGTATGTGGACTATCACCTGCTGTTGATCACGACCTTCCCGATCGACATCCTCGCGGTCCCAACCATCCTCCCTCAAACGCTACGCGCCGATTACGATCGCCTCTGGACGCCAAAACGCATGAGCCGAGTCATTGACGCGCTTGTGAAGCACGAAGTGGCGCTGGAGATCGACTCCCGATTCCGCGTGCCGGGCGCTCCCTTTCTGGACGCGGCGAACGCCGCTGGCGTGACGTTCGCTTTCGGCTCCAACTACCAGACGATCGAGGGGATCGGGGATATCAGTTACGGTGTGGAGGCGTACCGGCGCCTCGAATTGACTACCGAACGGTTCTTCTGCCCGGGGCGCCGCGGCTAAGAGGTGTGAGTTTCGCCGTGAGTTTCTCACGACTCGTGCTCGATCCCCCTCCGCTCCATCCTTCGACGTGTCTGCTGTGGGTGCGAGTCACCGCCGGACGCCTACCTGGCCAATTCCGCCCGAAACCACGCCGCCGTCTCCGAGTCCACGACGTCGCCGAGTACTGCGAGAAGCCGCGGCGTAGTATGCGGGTCCGCACATAGGAATCGCGCGATGACGGAGTCCGACTTCGCCTCTCCGATTCTCGACTGCAGCCGATCGAGCACAAGCGCGGACTTGAAGTAGGCGACCGCCCGGTTGGGGCGGCGAGTGGAGGTGTCCGTCCAAACGGGTCCTTGCCCTTTGGACCTGTTCAGCCAGTCGCCGACCACGGTGTCGTACGCCGCGGGGCCGCTCAAGGCCTTCACGGACCCACCGGCCAGGAATTCCGCCATGCCCTCGTTCAACCAGTTCTCTGGACCCGACGGGACCGCGCCGCTGGCCCAGAAGTGCGCCAGCTCGTGGCAAAGAAAGCGCTCGAGTGGTACGGCGGACGTGTCGGTGTTGGAGCTCCCGACGATATAGTTCTTTCGAGCGTAGCCAGGCCCGGCGCGGGGAGCCAGCACGATCCTGAGGGGCGGGAGGGGCATCCCGGGACCGAAGATCGCGTCGAGGTGCCGGGCGCATCCGCTCGCAACGGTCAGGAGCTTCCCGACCAGTGCAGTGGGCGCACCCACGTATGCCACTTCGGTGGTGCCCGACGAGCTGTCCCGCAGGTTCGGAGCGGCGACGAACGGAACATCTGGCAACAATGCCGCGCTGCGAAGGATGTCAGCCGTACCCTCCTTCGTGGTTGGCCCACCACTGATCACCCGCCACCCGGATGGAAGCGTCACGCGTAGGTGGCTTGTGATCGACTCGCCCATCCCGTTCACAATGGGCTGCCAGAACGAATCGAGAGACAGCTCGACCCACGTCGGACCGATGCTGTTGATGCTGTCGACGGTGGAGTGGAAGGTGCCCGAGTACTTGAGATCCAGGGTGACTGGATCGGATCGGACCCGTGCGAAGCGCACGACGATGTGCGTTGGCGCGTCCGCCACCTCACGATGGCTCATCACCCCTCGCCCCGAGAGCTCGGTGACCCGAAAATTTTCGTTCAAGAGCAAGACGAGGCTATCACCATCGATCACGCGCCCCGGAATGGACAAGGTCCATTGCGCTTGGACGACGCCCGACTGTGGTTCGATGATCACGGCGCCGTCATAGACGGGGTGATCATTGGACCTTGGGAGTGCCGGTAGGGGAGCGCCGCGAGGCGCCCCAGTCGACAGGAGGGGGAATAACAGCAGGAGGTTCGTCCGACGGACGGCACTCACGATGCACTCCACGAGGGTTTCCCGGGACAGATGGCCTGATCCGGGCCAGCGTTGCATCGCTTACAGAATCATGACACCCCCGCCAACGGGGATGTCGTATCGCGATGGGTTTTCCAGCCCACTTCGACGGAGCCTGCTGCACGCGGACCCGAGATTCCCCGTCCTGATGCGAAAGCGCGGTCTCCCGTGGCCGCCGGAGTGGGGACTCACGCCAGCTTGCCACCCGTCTTCCCACCCGTAGACTAAGCCGGATGCGCCTGACCCGAGCCACGGCGATCGCCGCGCTGACGTCCCTGGCGGCAATCGCCGTCGCGTACGCGCTCGCGAATACCTACGCGGCCAAGACGTGGGTCGCGAACATCGCCTGGACCTGGTGTGGCGCCTTCGCGTTCTGGAACTGCGTCCGCGCCTCGTGGACCGTCCGGGGCCCGGGACGGACGGCGTGGCTCGTGATGGGTCTCTGCTGCGCGATGTGGCTCACCGCACAGCTTCGCCTCGACTTCGTGATGCTGGTCCAGCATCTCCGCTCCGGTGACCTGCAGGACTTCGCGCAATTCGGCTACCAGATCGATTTCGCGCTCTACTTCGCGATGTACGTGGGGTTCTTCGTCGTCCTGGCCAGCCTGCTGCGCGACAAGCCCCTCGGCAGTTTCGACCGCCGCGTTGTGCTCGACGTTGCCCTCGTCACGCTGACCATCGGCGTGCTGGCCTACGAATTCGTCGTGTCGTCCGCGGCCTACACGGTGAACCTGAAGCACAGGGAATGGGTCACGCTGTTCGGTCTGCCCCTCGGCGGCGTCACCGTGTTCTGGGTGATCCTCCTGCGCATGATCCGGCGGACCGCGTTCCCGTTGGCCACTGCCGGCCTCGCGATCCTGGGTGCGGTGCTGTTCATGACGGCGGACGTCTCCTACACCTGGCTCCTGGTCCGGGGGCGGTACGTCATCGGAGATCCGGTCGACATGGTGTGGGACGCGGGACTGCTTGCCCTTGCGATCGCGGCATCCCAGTCGGCGGCCGAGGGGAGCGGCGGCGTCCGTGTCACGGTCTCCGCCGCGGCTTCGCGGACGCTCGCGGTGGTCGTGAGCCTCGGCGGCGTGATCGTCGGCGCCCTCCTCGGAATCGGGTTTCCCGACACGTTTCCAGGAAGCTCGCTCTTCGTCCTCGTGGGCGGGACCATCCTCGCCCTGCGCCTCGCGTACACCGTGCACTCCGACCTCGAGTACACCGCCCGGCTCGAGCAGGAACAGGAGCGGACCTACGCGGCCCTGCGCGAGAGCGAGGAGCGCTACAGCGCCGCGTTCGAGCAGGCGGCCGTCGGCCTGGCCGAAGTGGCTCTGGATGGACGCTTCCTGCGGGTCAATCGATGCCTGTGTGAGGCGCTGGGCTACCGGTCGGACGAGCTCCTGCAGCGGCATGCCGTCGACGTCACCCACCCAGACGATGTGCCCGACGCGCGCCGGCTCCTCGGCCGGGTGCCCACCCTCCAGGCGCCGCACCATCAGGAGAAGCGCTACCTCCGCAAGGACGGGTCGGTCATGTGGGCGAACCTCACGACCTCGCTCGTGCGGGATGCGGAGCACCAGCCCAAGTTCTTCATTTCCGTCATCGAGGATCTGACACAACGCAAACGCCTCGAGCAGCAGCTCCTCCACGCCCAGAAGCTCGAGGCCCTCGGCCAGCTCGCCGGCGGAGTGGCGCACGACTTCAACAACGTCCTCGGCGTCATGCTCGGCTACACGCAGATCGTGGAGCGCACGTTGCCGGACGGCGATCCGCGGCGCGCCGACGTGGGGGAGATCCGGAAGGCCGGGCTGCGCGCCGCCGACCTGATCGCGCAGCTCCTCGCGTTCGCGCGCAAGAGTGAATCGATTCCCCAGGTCATCGATCTGAGCCCGATGGTGGCCGGGCTGGACCGGATTCTCCCGCGGGTCCTGGGGGAGAACATCACCCTGCGGATCGACCTCCAGCCGAAGCTGCCGCCGGTCAAGGTCGATCCGTCGCAGTTCGAGCAGGTCATGCTCAACCTTGCGATCAACGCGCGCGACGCGATGCCGGAGGGCGGGACCCTGTCCATCGAAACGGACGTGGTGTGGCTCGATCAGGACTACGTGCAACGCCATCCCGACTCGAAGGTCGGCCGGCATGTGATGATCGCCGTTTCGGACACCGGAACGGGAATCTCGCGCGAAGTGCTGAGCCGCATCTTCGAGCCGTTCTTCACCACCAAGGCCCCCGGTCGGGGCACCGGCCTCGGCCTGGCGATGTGCTACGGGATCATCAAGCAGGCGGGCGGCAACATCTGGGCGTACAGCGAGCCAGGTGAAGGGACGACGTTCCGTCTGTATCTGCCCACGGTGGGCGGGGAAGCGCCGGCCGCGGCCGAAGCGGTCCGCGTCCTTGATCTCCCACGCGGGGATGAAGTCGTGCTGATCGCAGAGGACGATCCGCAGCTCCGGCAGCTGAACGAACGGATTCTCCGGGAGTGCGGGTACGCGGTACTGGTCGCCGAGGACGGTGAGGAGGCGCTGGAGCTCGCGCGGCACGCGAGTCCCCCCGTGGACATCCTCGTGACCGACATGGTGATGCCCGACATGAACGGTCTGCAGGTGGCCGATCAACTGTTGCGGAGCCTGCCGGATCTCAAGGTCCTCTGCGTGACGGGCTATGCGGCCCACCGGACCCTGGGCACCGTGCGGGAGCGGGGATTCGGGTTGCTGCAGAAGCCGTTCACGACCGACGAGCTGGCCCGGCGCGTGCGGAACATGCTGGATGGGCGCATCTCGGGGAGCGCGGCCGGAGCGGCGGGCAGGTGACCGATCAAGAAGGAAGGGGGCAGCGCCCCCTTCCGTTCGATGATGGTCGCGGTGGTCGGCACCGCCCGCGTCAATTGACTTTGACGGAGCCGGTCATTCCCGCGTGAATGCTGCAGTGGTAGTTGAAGGTCCCGGTGTCCGGGAACGTGTGGACGAAGATGTTTCCGCTCGGCAGGGTGGTATTGAACGATGTCCCGTCGTCCGACGTCACCGTATGCTCGATGCCGGAGCTGTTCTGCCAGCAGACCGTCTGCCCGTGCGTAATGGTCGTGTGACTCGGTGAAAAGGACAGCGAGCTGGTCGCGTTGACGTTCGCGTTGGCTCCGCTCGACCCGCACGAGTTGGCCGGCGACGTCGAGCTGGAACAGGCCGCGGCGATGACGAGCAGGCCCGGAATTCCGATGCCCAGGATGATGCGCATGTGAACGGCTCCCCCAAAAAAGGTGCGATGATGCAACTCTCTTACTTGACTCGGGAGCAGGCGATGAAGGTCACATGTTGTACCCTGTCGATTGTGATGTTCGGCGCAGCGGCACCGGCGGTCGCACAGACCCCTGACACGCTCCTGTCGGCGCTGAAGGAACCCGGACACGGCGGCTTTGCGCCCCTCGTGCCCGCGGCGCCCGGGCATCCGGTGCTCCTCAAGCCCGACCGGGTGTTCGATGCGACCGGTGAAGGAACGCACAGCGGGTGGGTGGTCCTGATCCAGGGGGACAGCATCGCTGCGGTCGGTCCCGCCGATCAGGTGCACGCGCCGAAGGGAACGGAGACCATCACGCTGACGGGCACGACGCTCATGCCCGGACTCATCGACGCGCACTCCCATGTTCTGCTCCACCCGTATAACGAGACGCTCTGGAACGACCAGGTCTTGAAAGAGCCCCCCGACTACCGCGTGGTCGAAGCGGTTCTCCATCTGCGCAACACGCTGATGGAGGGCTTCACCACCCTGCGCGACCTCGGCACTGAGGGCGCGGGATTCGCGGACGTGTCACTCAAACGCGCGATTGCCGATGGACTCATTCCGGGGCCGCACCTCGAAGTGGCGACCCGCGCCATCGTGGCCACCGGCAGTTACGGCCCCGGTCCGCGAGGATTCCGTCCCGACCTGGACTTGCCGCAGGGAGGCCAGGCAGTGAGCGGGGTGCCACAGGTGCTCGAGGCGGTTCGCGAGCAGGCGGCGCGGGGGGCCGACTGGATCAAGGTGTACGCGGACTACGGCCGGGGGCCGGGCGGCCGGGCCGTCCCGACCTTCAGTCAGGAAGAGCTGAATGCCCTGGTAGCCGAGGCACATTCATCGGGCCGGCCGGTGGCGGCGCATGCAAGCACCGACGAAGGCATGCGCCGGGCGATTCTCGCGGGCGTCAACACCATCGAGCACGGATTCGGCGGGAGTGACTCGGTTTTCCGGCTGATGGCTCAGCGCGGCGTCGCGTACCTGCCCACCCTCACGGCCGTCGAAGCGTACGCGGAGTATTTCGACGGCTACCACCGCGGTCAGCCGATGACGGCGAGCATGCGCGAGGCGGCCGGCGCCTTCCAGATGGCGATAAAGAACGGCGTGACCATTGGCTGCGGGAGTGATGTGGGGGTCTTCACGCACGGCACGAACGCGCGCGAGCTCGAATGGATGGTGCGTGACGGGATGCGGCCCGCACAGGCCCTCCTCGCCGCCACCGCGGTCGACGCGAAGATTCTCGGGCTGGACAAGGTCATCGGCCGCGTCGTACCGGGCCTGCGGGCCGATCTCGTGGCCGTCGCGGGTGATCCCACCAAGGATATCGCGACCATCGAGCAGGTCCGTTTCGTGATGAAGAACGGGACAGTCTACCGGATGCCGTAACGGGGTGAAACGCTGATTTTGGTGTTGCACCCAGTGACGAATGTGCGCTGAAGGGGTCTCGGATAGGGCATTTCGAAACCTTTCAAAGTCGAGACTCGCGTGGGTGCATTCCGCGAAGCGGTCTATCAGACGTCGTTGAACGTGGGTGCTCGATTGGTCAGGGGAATCGAGCGCGTCATTACGTGGGGTTCTCTCGTCGGGAACCCCGCGTTCTTCGACCCCGGGCAGTTCAACTGGGTGCCCGCGGTCGAGGCGCAGTGGAAGACCATCCGCCGCGAGCTCGACGGGGTGATGCAGTACTGGGACACTCTCCCGAATTTCCAGGACATCTCCACCGACCAGCGCACCATCACCGATGACGATCGGTGGAAGACGTTCTTTCTCTACGCGTACGGGCTCAAGGCGGAAGGGAATTGCGGCCGGTGCCCGGAGACCACCCGCCTGGTCGAGTCGGTGCCGGGCATGAAGACGGCCTTCTTTTCGATCCTCGCGCCCGGCAAACACATCCCCGCCCATCGTGGCCCCTTCAAGGGGGTCATTCGCTACCATCTGGGCCTGCTCGTGCCGGAGCCGGCGGAACGCTGCCGGATTCGCGTCGGCACGGAGATCCGTCACTGGCGGGAGGGGAAGAGCCTCGTGTTCGACGACACCTACGAGCACGAGGTGTGGAACGAAACCGCCGGCCGCCGGGCCGTCCTCTTCCTCGATGTGGTTCGCCCCCTGCGATTCCCGGCGAGCACGTTCAACGATCTCATCCTGGCGCTGATCAAGCGCAGCCCGTTTGTACAGGATGGCGTGCAGAACTACAAAGCGTGGGAAGAAAAGCTCGAACGACGCACGCGGGTCGCGTCGTGAAACCCGTAGCGGCGCGGGCTCGGGCACGCTTGGTGATCAACGCCGACGACTTCGGCTTGTCGACGGGCGTCAACCGCGGGATCCTCGCCGCGCACGCCGCGGGCGCTGTGACTTCGACCTCTCTCCTCGCGAACCTCCCGGCGTTCGACGATGCCATACGCTCGGCCCAATCGGTCCCGACCCTGGGCATCGGTCTCCACTTCAATCTGACCACCGGGGCTCCCGTATCGCCGGCAGAGCAGGTGACCAGTCTCGTAAACTCTACGACGGGAGCTTTCCACAGTCTGCCGCAGCTCGCCGCCCGGGCGTTCGCGGGCCAGATAGATCCCGATGAGGTGGCCCGGGAGTGCGGTGCACAACTCACGAAGCTGCGTGCCCATGGCGTTCGGGTGACGCATCTCGACTCCCATCGGCACGTCCACGTGCTGCCTGGTATCTGGGGCGCCGTGTTGCGGACGGCGCAGGGAGCCGGCATCCGGACCGTGCGGCTGCCCTTCGACGCCGCGGCGACCGCGGCGCACCCGCGGGCCTTCGCCGAGCGGGTGGCCCTGCGGGCCGCGTACCGGTGGGCGGGGGGGAACGGATATCGTCCCGCGACCGATCATTTCCGGGGTGGGGTCCTGTATCCTCAGCACCGCTTCAAGGAACGGCTCCTGCGGGTGCTCGACCGCCTGGACCCGGGTATCACCGAATTGATGGTGCACCCCGGGTTCACCGACAAGGAAGTCGGTACGTGGGACGGCTACACGTGGCAACGCGAGGAGGAGCTGTCCGCCCTGCTGGACCACGAAGTCCAGGCACGCCTCGCAGTGGGGGACATCGAACTCACGACATTCGGTGCGCTCACGGGCGCCCCTACTGCGGCAACGAGAATGTCGATCATCGTGCCGGCCTACAACGAATCTCGATATTTGCCCCGACTGCTCGAGTCCATCGACGTGGCACGCCGGCACTACTCCCCGGATCCCGGCGCGGTCGAGGTCATCGTCTCGGACAATGGGTCGACGGACGGCACCCCCCACGTGGCACGGAATCACGGGGCGACCGTGGTCTCGGAGCCCCGGCGGGTGATCGCTGCGGTCCGGAACGCCGGGGCGGCCGTCGCGACCGGCGAGGTCCTCGTGTTCGTCGATGCCGATTCCTCCATTCATCCCGAGACCCTCACCCGTGTCGCCGAGGCGCTCTCCTCCGGCCGCGTGATCGGCGGCGCGACCGGCATCACGATGGATCGATGGTCCCTCGGCATCGCCGTCACGCATGCACTCCTCAAGGCATGGTGCTGGGTCAGCGGATGGGACACTGGAGTGCTGTTCTGCCGGCGCGAGACCTTCCACGACGTGGGCGGATTCCCGGAACAGCTCTTGTTCGCGGAGGACCTGGCGTTCTATGCGGCGTTGCGGCGGATGGGCCGCACCCGCGGCCAGCGATTCGCGCGACTCTCCGGCGTGCCGACCATCACCTCGACTCGCAAGTTCGACCAGTTCGGCGATTGGGGCTGGCCGATAGCCAACGCCAAGGTGCTGTGGTGCGCGCTGATGCATTCCCCACGCCAACGCGCGCTGGTCGAGCGCCACTGGTACCGGGTCCGTCCCTGACCATGGTGCCGTTGCTGCTGCTGGCGGCGCTCGTCACCGGCGACACGTCGCGCAGCTTCCAGGTCGTCGTCGCCCCCGGAGAATCGCTGCATGTGGCCGTGTTCGGGCGGGGTGAGCCGATTGTCCTCATCCCCGGGTTCTTCGGGTCGGTGTTCGGATTCCGCAAGCTTATCCCGCTGCTGGAGGAGGCCGGGTATCAGCCCACCGTGGTGGAGCCCCTCGGCACCGGATTCTCCGGGCGGCCGGCCCACGGCGACTACTCGTTCATCGCGCAGGCCGATCAGATCGCCGCAGTGCTGGACTCGCTGCACATCCGTAACGCGCCGGTCATCGCGCACTCCGTGGGTGGAGCGATGGCGCTGCGGCTCGCCTACCGGCGGCCCGACCTCGTGCAGTCCCTGCTGTCCCTGGAGGGTGGTCCCACCGAGCGGGTGGCGACTCCCGAGTTCAAGCGCGCAGCGCGTTACATCCCCTGGATCAAGATCCTGGGCGGGATCAAGCTGATCCGGAGGGTCGTGCGGAAGACACTCGTCCGGTCATCCGGAGACACGACGTGGATCACGGACGGAGTCGTGTACGGATACACTGCGGGAGCCGCCCGCGATCTGAATGGCACGCTCCTGTCCTACCTCGCGATGGCGGACTCGCGGGAGCGCGACCGCCTGGAGCCGCACCTCCGGAGCATCCGGTGCCCCGTGCGTCTCGTGATCGGCGGTGCGCGGCACGACGGCGGCGTGGGGCCGGAGGAGGTGGTGGAGTTGCAGCGCCAGGTCCCGCGATTCGCGGTCGACAGCGTCTCCGGAGCCGGTCACTACCTGCAGGAAGAGCAGCCTGAAGCCATACTGCGAATTCTCGCGCAGGTTTCCGCATCGCCCCGATCGACGAGTGCGTCGGGACGATGAAGATGGCGCTCTGGCAGCACGGGTTGGCGTTCGCGCTCGTGCTCACGGATATGTTCCTCCGGGCGCTCCGGAGTCAGGTGCTCATGCCCATGCCTCTCCGGCGAGCGCTGGTCGTGAACACCTGCGCCGATGCGGCCTCCGCCGTGACTCCCGGGCGCATCGGTGGAGACCCGGTCCGGTTCGTAGCCTGGCGACGCGCCGGGCATCCGGCTTCTTCAATCTTGATGCTGTGTGGGTCGGAGATCGCCGTGGATGCCGTGTCGCTCGTCCTGGTGGCGGCGATCCTGTCGTGGTGGTTCCCCGTGGTCGAGCGACAGTTTCTGAACGCGGCGTTCCGGACGCTGCGGGACGGATGGCCCTGGGCGCTCGGCTTCGTCGTGCTGGCGTGGATCAGCGTGCTCGTGTCCCGGCGGTATGTCCCGCAGCACGTGGCGGGGGCGGGCGAAGCGCTCCGTGGGGCGTGGCTTGAAGCACGCTACCGGCCTCCCACGGCCTTGGTCGCGGCGGCCGCCCTTACGATCACCGCCCTCCTGGTTCGGTGTGCCATTCTGCCCGTTCTGCTGGTCGGCGTGCCGGGGCTGTCCGTCGGGCAGGTGCTAGTAGGATCGGCGGCGCTGGTGTACGGACAGCAGCTCGCGCCGACGCCGGCGGGCCTCGGGGCCGTGGAATTGGGCGCGGTCGCCGGGTTGGGCGGAGTGATCCCGCCTGCGGCGCTCGCGATGGTCGTCATTATCTGGCGGACCTATGCGCTCGTCCTGGGCGCCCTGGCGGGCGCCGGGCTGCTCTACTCGTACCGGAGGGCTTCGACGGGATCGAGCGTCGCGGCCTGACGCGCGGGCCACACGCCGAAGAACAGTCCCACTGACGTACTGACCGCGAGCGCGCCGAACACCGCGACGGGAGAGATGAGGGTGTTCCAGTGCGCCAGCAGTGCCAGCGCCACGGTGCCCATCGATCCCAGGGCGATGCCGGTCACGCCGCCCAGCGCACAGAGGACCACCGCCTCGATGAGGAACTGCACCAGGATGTTCGCGCTCGTGGCTCCCAACGCTTTTCGCACGCCGATTTCGCGCGTCCGCTCCTTCACCGAAACCAGCATGATGTTCATGATGCCGATGCCCCCGACGAGCAGACTGACACCTGCCACGCCGGCAAGGAGCACGCCGAACGTCTGGGACGTCTCCTGAAACGTGGACAGGACGTCGAGGGCGCTGCGAATCCGGAAGTTGTCGGGATCACCGGGCCGGATGTGGTGTTGGCGACGGAGCACCCGCTCGATCGAGATCATCGCGACTTGAATGGAGTCCGCGCTGGCCGCGCCGATGGTGATCGTACGCAGGCGATCCGTGCCGATGAGCCGGTAGCGGGCCGTTTGGAAGGGTACCAGGAGATCGTCGTCACTCGAGCCGAACCCCGTCGTCCCTTTCTCGGCCAACACGCCCAGCACCTCGAAGGGAATCCCCCTGATCCAGATCGACTTTCCGACCAGCTCCTGAGGTGTGGTCTTGAGAAGGGTGGGAATCAGGGACTCCACGATCACATATCGCTGCCGCTCGGCGGCCTCGCCCGGAGTGAACATCCGCCCCGCCGCGAACCGGTAGTTGCGGACTACCACGAAGTCCGGTGTCGTGCCGATTACGTCCTCGTGGATATTCTGACTTCCGAACTGGATCTGAAAGCCACCCTGCAGCTCGGGCACGACGCTGGTGACAAAGCGCGCGTTGTTGGCGAGAGCGGTGTCGTCCGCGTACGTGAGGGAAATGGAGCCGGCGATCGCCACGCCGCCGCGGAAATCCTGCCCCGGCTGTACCGCCAGCAGCGTGGGCCCGAGGGCCGCAATGCGGTCCTCGATCGCCTTTTGCGCCCCGGACCCGAGACCCACCATGGCGATGACCGCGCCGACGCCGATCGTGAGTCCGAGTGTCGTGAGGACGGACCGGAGCTTGTTGGCGCGGAGCGCTTCCAGGGAAACTCGCACGGTCTCCCAGAACATCATGCGATAGGCGGACGGCATGGCGGGAAGCTAGTGGGGCGACCTTACCCGCTCCTGACGGTCAGAACCCCGTGAATCCGATGCCGAAGCGGAAGCGATTCGTCGGGTAATGCGACAGCTGCCAGGTGCAGGAGATGGCGAAGTCGACAGGGTTGATGAATGGGGTCAGGTTACCGAGCGTGAACCCCGTTTCGACATACGCACGCTGCGCGCGCAGCAGGACACTGTCGGCAGCCGGGGTCGCGGCCTGGGACTGCAGATCGGTCCAGAAGACGCCCCCGTGGAGGCTGAATGTCGCCGGAATGACGCGGAGCACCGGGAGGCCGCTCCCGGCGAACAGTAGCTGCCCAAAGTCGTGCCGGACCAGGATCATCGCGGCGCGCGTGCCCCCGTACTCGGAGCGTGAAAGCGTATTGAATGCGCTCCCTTCGGCGGCGAGCACCTGGATGCCGTAGCCCACCGTGAAGTACTGCTGCGGTGGCGTGAAGCCGGTCGCCATGCCGGCCACGGCGTTCACCGTGGTGACGCCCGCCGCCGCCCAGCGCTGCTGATGCTCGAGGTGCACGGAGTACCGCCGGTACGAGAAATCACTGGCCAGGACGTCATGGGCGCTGACGTCCATCGCAAACGACACCTGGGTCCAGCTCCCCTGCGACATCATCCCTTCGCCCAGCCGGCTGCGCGTCAACTGGCGGGAGTCGAAGGTGAGTGTGCCGCCCACCGAGCGAAGGTGTCCGTCGATGATCGGCGGGTTGGGGAGCGACGAGCGCGAGGACCGAAAGCTCCCCGCCAGGAGCGTGCGAGAGTCGGACAGCGTATCGAGGGTGGATTGATGCATGTCGTCGTACCGGATTTCCAGCCGCGTGTACGGCAGGAGCCGGATCCCCGCGGAGGCCGTGCCACCGTGGTTCCGAAAGTACTCGTTCGGATCCACGCCATTCACGAGAGCGCTCGCCGTTGCGTCGTATGTGGTCGGGACGAGGGAGGGCCATCCGGCGGTCTCGTCTCGGTAGGCCACGCCGATCCAGAGTTGCTGCGGCCACAGCAGCACCACTCGCGCCCCCACGCGGTATTGCCACTGCTCCCGACCGAGCGCGTAGCCAAGTTTGCCCGTCACCTGGAAGAGGGGATTCGCCCGCCAGTTGTGGGCCGCGCCGAGGTAGAGTCCGTCGACGCGGTTGTAGTGATCGGATCCGGGCCCGAAAGCGGCATCCTGGACGATGTTGGCGTCGCGGACCACTCGGGGGACCATCCGCGGGTGCAACTCTTCCGAGTCCTCGGTGGCCCATTCCGCCTGCTCCGCGGCAGAGAGCGGGGCGGCGCCGGTGTCTTTCCAGACGACTCCCGTGTCCGAGTGGTAGGCGCTGATGCGGGAGATCCGGCGGTAGTCCAGCAGATCCGCGGGGTGCACGCTGGTGTCCGCCTCGAAGGCCGAAATGGTGGCCAGCTCCTCGAAGTGGACTGATCTCGGGAAGTCCGGCATGGGCATCCCGACGACCGTCTTGGGGAGCCACCGCGCCGAGATGCGGCGCTCGAGATGCCCGCTCAGCCGGATTTCGCGCGGCCAGCGCGCGCCGGCCGAGTCGACGAAGGCCTCCTGATAACGCAGGCTGTCGACGCCCGGGAAGTGGACGACCTCGTTGAGCCGGAGATCGACGGCCACCAGTTCGAGGGACGAATCCACGTCGATGGTGCCCGCAAACCGAGGACCGTGTCCCCTGGGTCCGATGGTCAGTCGGAATATCGACCCCTGTTCGGTCGATACCGTGTCGATCACGAGGCCACGGTAGTTGCGGAGCCCATCGCGTCCGAAGGGCAGGGGCACCGTAAAGGAAGCGGTCTGATGGCCGTCCGACCCGTAGAGCATCTTGCTCCCGACGGCCCCCGGGTCTCTGGCATCGGAGATGACGACGTAGTCACGCTGGAAGTGCTCGATCTCCTCGGCGACAGCCGGTGAACGGCCCAGACCTCCCTCGCTGGGTCGGTGCCGGGCCTCGATGGTTTCCTGGAAATGATCGGGGTGCTCCCAGTACGCGGCGATCTCGGTCTCGGTGAGGAACAGGACTGAGGTGGCCGAGTCGGGCGGGGCACCGAGGTCGAACGCGGCGGTCTTGATGTAGGCGTCGTAGCGGCACGGGGGTGAAGCGGTGAGCGCGGCTTGACGTCGTGCGATCACCGCCGCCAGGAGGGCGTGTGCGTCGGCGTCGTCGGCGGGTGCCTGGGCGGCAGCCCGCGCGGACACGGTGAGGAGAATCGCAAACGCGAACCGGGGCGGCGTGACTCTCATGCGGGCTGATAATACCCCGAGTTGGTCCTGGCGGACACATCAGCGAGTCCGGCGAGACACGATGACAGGCCGCTGCCGCTGGAGGCGGAGGCTCGGGACGCGGTCCATATTATGCGTTGCACTCCGAACGCCGTCCCATAGTCCCGAGCGCGTGACTTCCGCATACCGCCAGAGGCCGTCGTGAGCGAACCACTGCCCCCTCGTCAGCCCTTCCGCGTGCAGATCGGGCGGCTCCGTGCTGCCCTCGCCGAGTTCTCCCGCCGCACGCTCGGCAGCGTTTCATGGACTCCGCCAACCTGGTTCGCGGAAATCAGAGCCAGAGAGCGGGAGCTCCGCGCGGAGATGCTGGCCGACCCGAAAACGCTGCGTCGGAATGTGGCCTTGGGGGCAGGCGGGCTCGTGCTGCTCGTGCTCGCGATCGCGCTCTGGCGCCACCGGCCCCATCCCGTGCTGACCGCGTTCCAGATCACGCCGCCGCCGGGTACAGACCTGACCGTCGACGACCCGAAGCCAAATCCCCTGCGGATTTCCTTTGAGGCGTCGGTCGCGCCACTCAGGACCTTCGGGAAGCCGGTCACCACGGGGGTCGCTCTGTCTCCCACGCTCGCCGGGACGTGGCGCTGGGTGGGCGATCGCGAGCTGGATTTCCTGCCGGCCGATGATTGGCCGGTGGGACAGGACTTCACCGTCACCTTCGACAAGAAGGGGTTGTTCGCGCCCACGGTGACGCTGGACGAGTACAAGTTCGATTTTTCCTCTGCCCCATTCGTGGCGCAGATCGCGACCGCGGAGTTCTACCAGGATCCCGTCGACCCCAATCTCAAGCGGGTCGTGGTCCACCTCACGTTCAGCCACCCCCTCGATACCGTCTCACTCTCCAAGCAGGTGACGATGCGGATGGAGGGCCCGGGCGGGGGATTCCTTTCGGGACTGAAGTCGCTGCCATTCACGGTGTCGACGGACAAGAAGCGCCTCGCCGCTTCGATCATGTCGGATCCATTGCCCATTCCCGACAAGGACGGGCAAATGCGGGTGACCATCGCCACCGGCGTGAAGTCGAGCCGCGGTGGTCCGGGCACCGGGGCCGCTCTCGAGCAACGCGTCGTGGTCCCGGGCGTTTTTTCCCTGGCGGTGCAGAGTGCGCAGCTGACCCTGGTTCGGAACGAGCGGTATGAGCCGGAGCAGGTGCTGGTGCTCGGCACGTCTGCGGACGTGGGAGAAAAGGACATTCAGCAGCATGTGAATGCCTGGGTGCTCCCGGTCTACAACCCCAAGACCCCCGCGGATCAGCGCAAGTACCCGTATCAGTGGAGCCCGATCGAGGTCGGTCCCGACATCCTGGCCGCGTCGTCACCGCTGACGCTGACGCCGGTGCCCGCTGAGCGCGAGCACACGTCGACCATCGCGTTCAGGTACGAGGCCGATCCCGGGCGGTTCGTGTACATCCGCGTGAACCATGGTCTCCGCTCCTTCGGTGGATACGTGCTGGGCGAGACGTGGGATCACACCGCGCCGGTCCCCCCCTTCCCGCAGGAGGTCAAGATCCTCGGCTCGGGGTCCCTGCTGAGTCTGGGAGGGGAGCGGCGCATTTCGATCTACAGCCGCGACGTGCCCGGTCTTCTCGTCGAAGTAGGCCGGGTGCTCCCGGAACAGCTGCAGCACCTCGTCACCCAGACCAGCCTGGTCTTCGGGAATACCGAGTTCACGAATCCGAATTTCGACGCGACCAATCTCACCGCCCGGATGGCCGACACCATCCGGCTTCCGGCCCTGGGGCCCGGCAAGGCGCACTATCAGCCCTACGACCTGGGTCGCTACCTGTCGAACGGCGGCGGTCCGCGCGGACTCTTTCTCGTTTCCGTGCAGGGCTACGACTCCGTGTCGAGGCGGACGACGGGTCCTGTGGACCGGCGCCTCATCCTGCTCACCGACCTCGGATTGCTCGCCAAGCAGAATGGGGATGGCAGTCGCGACCTCTTCGTGCAGTCACTGCGGTCGGGACAACCCGTCGGAGGAGCTACCGTCAATGTCGTGGGGGAGAATGGCCTCACGGTCCTTTCGGCGGAGACGGACGGCGATGGGCACGCGCACGTTCCCACGCTGAAGGCGTTCGAGCGGGAACGCACCCCGGTGCTGTACTCCGTACAACGGGGCGAGGACCTGTCGTTCCTTCCGATCGACAAGGGAGACCGCGAGCTTGACTTGTCCCGGTTCGACATCGGCGGTGTGGCGAACGCCATCCAGGCGGACAAGCTCACGGCCTTCCTCTTCTCCGACCGCGGCGTGTACCGACCCGGCGACGCCTTCCATGTCGGCATCATCGTCAAGCCGGCGGATTGGTCGACGCGACTCGAGGGCATCCCGCTCGAGATCGTCGTGACCGATGCCCGCGGCCTGGAGGTCAAACGCCAGCGCATCCGGCTTTCGGCGCAGGCCTTCGAGGAATTCACGTACACGACGGCGGAGACGTCACCCACCGGTTCGTGGGCTGTGTCGCTCTACATCGTGAAGGATGGACGCGCCGAGGACCTTCTCGGCTCCGTGCCGGTGCTGATCCGGGAATTCCAGCCCGATCGCCTTGCCATGACGGCGCACCTCTCCACGGAGTCGCTCGTTGGCTGGATCTCGCCGGATACTCTGCGAGCGCGGATCTCTCTCCGAAACCTGTTCGGCACGCCGGCCGTGGGACGGCGCGTGTCGACGACGATTCAGCTCGCTCCTGGGTTCCCGTCCCTCAAAGGGTTTGCGGACTACCGCTTCTCGGATCCTCAGAAGGCGAAGGAGACCTACACCGAGGACTTGCCGGACGTCACGACCGACGCCAAGGGCGAAGCCGAAATCCCCCTGGGCCTCGAGCGCTTCACGCGGGCGACCTATCGCCTCCGCGTCATTACGCAAGGCTACGAGCCGGAGGGCGGAAGGAGCGTGACCGCCGAAGTCGGCGCGGTGGTGTCCAGCCTCCCGTTCCTGGTCGGCGCCAAGCCTGACGGCGATCTCCAATACCTCCACAAGGATGCGGATCGAAACGTGACCTTCGTCGCCGTGGGCTCCGACGGCAAGGCGCTCACGGCCACGCACCTTCACCTGGCCCGTATCCGGATCACTTACGTATCGGTGCTCGCCCGCCAGTTCGACGGCACCTACAAGTATCAGTCGGTCAAGAAGGAAATCCCGCTGAGCGATTCGGCACTGACGATCCCGGTGGCGACGTTGACGGTGCCATTGGTGACCGCCGAGCCGGGAGCGTTTGCGCTGGTGGTGAAGGATTCCGCGAGTACCGAGCTCTCGAGGGTGGAATACAACGTGGCAGGTGCCGCCAATCTCGCGCGTTCTCTCGAGCGCGATGCCGAGCTGCAGGTCAGTCTCGACAAACCCGACTACGCGCCGGGGGAGACCATCGAGCTGCAGATCCAGGCTCCCTATACCGGCTCGGGCTTGATCACGATCGAACGCGATCACGTCTACTCGTGGCGGTGGTTTCATACCACGACGACGAGTTCCGTGCAGCACATCCCGCTCCCCGTGGGGCTGGAAGGGAACGGGTATGTATCCGTGGCGTTTACGCGGGATGCGAACTCGGACGAGATATTCGCGAGCCCGCTGAGTTACGGCGTCGCTCCTTTCTCCGTGAGCCTCGAGCGCCGCAAGGAACCCGTCACGCTGGACGCCCCAGCCCTGGTGAAACCCGGCGACGTGGTGCACGTGCACTACCAGACCGATCACCCCTCGCGGATCGCGGTGTTCGCGGTGGATGAGGGCATTCTCCAGGTTGCGGGCTACCACACCCCCGATCCCCTGGGGTTCTTCTTCCAGAAACGGGCACTCGACGTCCGCACGAGCCAGATCCTCGACCTGATCCTGCCGGAGTTCCAGCAGCTGATGGACGCCTCGGCGCCGGGCGGTGACCAGGGTGCGGCGATCGGGAGAAACCTGAATCCGTTCAAACGGAAGCGCGACAAGCCGGTCGCCTTCTGGTCCGGCGTGCGGGACGCCGATGCAGGTGGCGGGGACTTCACGTTCACCGCGCCTGACTACTACAACGGAACGTTGCGGGTGATGGCGGTGGTCGTGAACGGCGAGGCGGTCGCGGCGGCGGAGACCAAGGCCCTGGTTCGCGGGGACTTTGTGCTCTCCCCCAACGTGCCGCTGATGGTCGCGCCCGGAGACACTTTCGATGTGAGTGTCGGGGTCGCGAACAACATCGCGAATTCAGGGAAGGGCGCCCGGGTTCAGCTCGCGGTACAGATTCCCCCATCCCTCCAGGTGATTGGCCCACCCTCCACCACGCTCGAAGTGGACGCCATGGGAGAGGGCGCGGTCGTCTTTCATCTCCGGGCGACGGACAAACTCGGCGACGCCGACCTGACTTTCACGGCGCGGCTGGGAGACAAGTCCGCGCACATCATGCAGAGTCTCAGCCTCAGACCCGCCGTCCCCTACCGCACCGCACTGGCGGCGGGGACCGTCAAGCAGAGCAGTGCGTCCGTGGCGGTGGACCGGGATGTATATCCCGAGCTCCGCACGGTTCGGGGCGCCATCTCCGTGGTGCCGCTCGGCCTCGCGCGGGGACTCGCCGAGTTTCTCGACAAGTACCCGTACGGGTGTACCGAGCAATTGGTGAGTGAGGGTGTTCCCGCGATGGTCCTGGCCCGCCGCCCGGAGTTCGGGATCACGACCGCGGAAGCGGCTACGAGCTTCGGCAAAGTCGTCGACATGCTGCGGTCCCGGCAAAACGAAGAGGGTGCATACGGACTGTGGGCGGGGAACGCGCACGTGGATCAGTTCGTGTCCGTGTACGCCCAGCATTTCCTGCTCGACGCCCGGGAGCGCGGGTTCGCCGTGCCTCCCGAGGTCCTCGCGAATGGCTGGCGGTATCTGATCCACCTGGCGAGCACGGAAGGGAACAGCCTGTACGACGAGCGGATCCGGTCCTACGCGATCTATCTCCTCACACGGTCAGGGATCGTCACCACCGGGTTCGCAACCGCGCTCGATCGCCGCGTGCGGGAGAAGTATCCCAATCAGTGGAACCAGGATCTCACGGCGGCGTTTCTGGCTTCGACCTACCAGCTCCTGAAACAGGAGGGGCCGGCCGGAAACATCATCGGGGCCATGCGCTTCCGCGGGAACAGGGCCCCGGAATACACGGAGTACGATGACAACCTGAGCCACGACGCAATGCTGTTGTACCTGCTGTCGCGTCACTTCCCGTCACGACTCCCGGCCCTGCAGGCGGACGCCATTCAGGGCATCGTGGGCCCGGTTCAAACGGGGGCGTACAACTCCCTCTCCGCCGCTACAGCCATCCTCGGCCTCGACGCGTATGTCACGGCCGTGGGACCCGGGGCGGCCGGGCATTTCAACTTGACGGAGACGATGGCCGACGGGTCGCAACACCCGCTGACGCTGTCGACGGGAACGTTTCCGGAGGCCCGACTGAGTCTGGGGGCGAAGAAGGCCACCTTCGCGAGTGATGCGTCTGCTCCGGCGTTCTACATCCTCAACCAGTCTGGATTCGACCGGACGATTCCGGCCAAGCCCCTCACGAACGGACTCGAGGTTCTCCGCGAGTACACCGACAAGAACGGCAATCCCGTCACGAGCGTGAGCCTGGGGGACGAGATTCAGGTGCATCTCAAGTTCCGGGCCCTGGATCCTGAGGGCGGAACGTCGGTGGCGCTGGTCGATCTTCTTCCGGGCGGATTCGAGGTCGTCGAGGATGGTGGGAGAGCTCAGCAGCCGTCCCAAGTCATACTCCAGAAACCCGCTACCGATTCGACTGACAGCGAAGGAGAAGGCGGGGGAGACGCCCAGGATGCCGAGCCTGCATGGACGCCGCCGTTCGGCGAAGTGGTGGGTAACTGGACTCCCGAATACGTCGAGGAGCGCGAGGATCGGATCGTGGTCTACGCGTACACCACCACGAACATCCAGGAGTTCGTGTACACCGTGAAGGCGACGGCCGCCGGGTCCTTCATAGTGCCTCCGGCCTTTGGCGAAGGCATGTACGACCGCGGCGTTCGGGCCTGGTCGCAGACCAGCCGGATGGTCGTGAAGTCGCGGTGACAACGACGCGGAGAAGGGGGCTCGCCGCGCTCTCGATCATCGCCCTCGTATGGGCGTTTCCGCGCGTGGTGCCGCATGCACCTCTCCGGACCCGGGTGCCGACGTCGACGGCGGTCTACGACGCCGACGGGCGCTTGCTGAGGCTCACCTTGGCCCCTGACGGCCAGTACCGGGTGTGGGTTCCCCTCGACCGGATCTCTCAGCTCCTCATCGACGCGACGTTGCTCCAGGAAGACCGCCACTTCCGCTGGCATCCGGGGATCGATCCGGTGGCCCTCGTGCGGGCAACGTGGCATTCGTATCTCGCGCGCGACCGGCGCGAGGGTGGATCTACGGTCACCATGCAGCTCGCCCGGATGCTCTACGGCATCCAGTCCTCATCGCCCGGCGGCAAGGCTGACCAGATCGCGCACGCGCTCTGGCTCGAGTTGCGCTACACCAAGCGGGAGATTCTCGAGGCGTATCTCAACGTCGCGCCGTATGGCGGAAACATCCAAGGGGCATCGGCAGCGAGTTTGATCTACTTCGGCAAGGATCCCGGGCGACTGACGCTCGCCGAGGCGTTGACCCTGGCGGTCCTGCCACAGAATCCCGTTCGACGCGGACCCGGGGCCGGTGCTCAGGCTCAGGCCACCCTCCGCGTCGCGCGGGACGATCTCTACGGGCGCTGGCGACAGCACCACGCGGCGGCTCCCGGTGAAGCCGTGGCGATGGGGCTGCCGGTGCACGTCGGGTCGCCTGCCGGCCTGCCCTTCAGCGCTCCACACTTCGTGAACGCGGTCCTCGCCCAGGATGCCGGGACGTCCGAGATCAAGACCACCCTGGACCGCCGACTCCAGAATCTGCTCGAGCGGCAAGTCCGTGCCTACGTATCCGGGGATGCGCGGCTCGGCGTGCACAACGCGGCGGCGATGCTCGTCGATTCCAGGACGATGGCCGTCAAGGCGCTCGTCGGCTCCGCGGACTTTTTCGGCTCCGCCATCGAAGGACAGGTGAACGGGACCCAGGCGAAACGGTCCCCGGGATCGACGCTCAAGCCCTTCATCTATGCGTTGGGGATCGATCAGGGGGTGATTCATCCCATGACGGTGCTCAAGGACGCTCCGTCGGCCTTCGGTGCCTACAGTCCCGAGAACTTCGATGGGCGGTTCGTCGGTCCGCTGACCGCCCAGGATGCGCTCATCCGCAGCCGCAACATTCCGGCCGTCTACGTCGCGTCACAGCTCTCGAAGCCCGATCTCTACGACTTCTTGTCGATGTCAGGCGTCTCAGACCTGCAGTCGAAGGCGCACTACGGATTGGCGTTGGTCCTCGGTGGCGGCGAGCTCACGATGGAGGAGCTGGTTTCGCTCTATGGCGCATTGAGCGACGAGGGAGTGGTGCGGCCGGTTCGCTACCGCGCCGACCAGGGCGAGAGCCGGGGTGTGCGAGTGCTCAGTCCCGAAGCCGCGTGGGTTACGCTCGACATGCTCAAGGCCAATCCGCGTCCGGACGCCCCGGTCGCGGCCATGCCCGGACCACTGCCCGTGTACTGGAAGACCGGCACATCGTACGGGTTCCGGGACGCGTGGACCATCGGGATCTTCGGCCCGTACATCCTCGCGGTGTGGGTCGGCAACTTCGATGGAGCGGGGAACCCGGCGTTCGTCGGAGTGCAGATGGCGGCCCCCTTGTTCTTCCGGGTCGTCGACGCGGTCGAGGCGCTCGATCCGGCCCTGGGCGAGCCGCCGCGTACCTTCCCATCCAATCTGACGCGCGTCGACGTCTGCGCTGCGTCCGGTGACCTGCCCAATGCCGAGTGCCCCCGGACGGTTCCGACGTGGTTCATTCCCGGGAAGTCACCCATCCGCGTGAGCACGTTGCATCAGGCCCTGCTGATCGACGATCGTACCGGGCTTCGCGACTGCCCGCCCTACGCACCGGGTCCGGCGCATCGCGTCGTCTACGAGATGTGGGGCTCGGATATGGCTCGCCTCTTCCAGGAGGCAGGCCTGCCGAGGCGCGCAGCACCTCCCCTCGATCCGCGTTGCGAGGCGCACCTGACCGACATCGCGGGCGGTGTCGCGCCTCAAATCACGTCCCCACTGCGCGGAGTGACCTATTCTCTGCGCGCTCGACGTCTTGGTACCGAAACGATCACCCTGCGCGCCACCGCGAGTGGTGCGGCACACACCGTCTACTGGTTTGTGGGCTCGAGCTTCATCGGGACGTCGGCTCCCGGGGGAACCGTGGGATGGCATCCGGACGTCGCGGGGCGGTTCGTCGTGCGCGCGGTCGATGACCAGGGTCAGGCGGACAGCCGATCGGTAGAAGTCGCCATCGTTCCATGACGCGCGAGCCCGTCCAAACCGGCGCACACCGGATACGGGCTGTCGCAGCTTCCGGGCGGTCTGCCGAAGCCCGGATTGAGGTTGGGCAGTCACGGCTCTAGGCTACGCCGTGATGACAATTCCGTGTCCGAAACCGGCCAGCCTGAGGCGGGGTCGCGGGTACCATTCGAGACCATGACCCCGATCTCCAGTTCTCCCTCACTCGACCCGGCCGTCTGCGCCCGCGCCGTCGGCGCCCGGGACCCGCGCTTCGATGGCCTCTTTTTCGTCGCCATCATCACGACCGGCATTTATTGCCGACCGGTCTGTCCCTCGCGCACGGCCAGCCAGAAGAATCGTCGGTTCTTCTCGTCCGCGGCCGCGGCAGAGCTCGCGGGGTTCCGCCCCTGCCTGCGCTGCCGGCCCGAGCTGGCGCCAGGACAGGCGGTGATCGACTCCGTCCCACGTCTCGCGCAGGTTGCGGTGCGCCGCATCGCCGCCGGCGCCCTCAACGGCCGCGGCGTCCCCGAGCTCGCCAAGGACCTCGGCGTCAGTGCCCGGCATCTTCGCCGTGCGCTCGAACGGGAAGTCGGCGCCTCACCGGTCGAGCTGGCACAGACGCATCGTCTCCTCCTCGCCAAGCAGCTCCTCGCCGACACGGTGCTGCCGGTGACCCGGGTGGCATATGCCGCGGGATTCCAGAGTCTGCGCCGGTTCAACACGGTGTTCCGCGAGCGGTACCGGATGTCGCCCACCACCATTCGCCGGCGCATTCGGACTACGCAGGGCGCACCCGGTCCGGTCGAGAACGACGGGTTCGGGGCATCGGCGGTGCGTCTCGTACTCGCGTACCGGGCGCCACTGGCGTGGGATGTTCTCCTCGATCAGCTCCGCCAGGACGCCTTGCCCGGCGTGGAATCCATTACCGGTAGGCGCTACACGCGCGCGGTCCGCATCGGGAAACACACGGGTCTGGTTTCCGTCGAACCGCTGCCTGACCGCCCGCAGGTGGACGTCACGCTGTCCGCCACCTTGCTTCCGGTGCTGATGGAAATCCTGGCTCGCTTGCGTCAGGTGTTCGACCTCGACGCCGAGCCGGATGTGGTGGACGATTGCCTGGCGCGCACGGATCTCGCGCCTCTCGTCGCCCGGCATCGGGGCCTGCGTATCCCCGGAGCCCTCGACGGCTTCGACGCCGCGCTGCGTCTGGTGCTCGAGGGCAGTGGTGCCGGCGCGAGAATGACCCGGGACCTGGGGGAGCCGATCGCCAGCGGCGACGAATCCCTCAACCGCCTGGCACCATCCGCCGATCGCGTCGCCGACGCGGGCGCACCCAGGCTCGTGGCTCTGGGCCTGTCACCGAAGCGCGCGGAAACGCTCGCCGCGCTGGCGCGCGCCGTGGCGGATGGAGCGCTGCGACTCGAGCCGGGCCGCGAGGTCGCGCCGGTCCGGGACGCGCTCCTCGCGCTTCCGGGGGTGCACGAGCCCCTGGCCGCCGGAATCCTGCTGCGCGCGTTGCATTGGCCGGACGCCTTCCCGATTGCGGGACCGCGGGAGTTGCTGGCGCGGGCCGAGCAGTGGCGGCCCTGGCGGGGGTATGCGGCACTGCATCTCCGGCTGGCGGCATCATGAACCCCAACACCCAAGGAGATTCCCATGAGTCTTGCTCGTCAGACCAGTATCCCGGCCCCCACCGCTCCCACTCCCTCGTTTGTGAAGCGATTCGACACCCCGGACCGTTCAGTCGGTTTCGGTGACGGGCGACTCGACATCATCACGATCGGCAGTCGGGCGGTGGGCAAAGGATCGTTCGCGCCGGGATGGAAGTGGACGCCGGCGCCGGGAGTGAAATCGGCCGGGTTCACGGGCGTGGTGTTGTCCGGTAGAGCGAAGGTGAAAACGAAGGGTGGCGAAAGCGCCGATCTCGCGCCTGGTGACTTCTTCTCGGTAAGACCCGAAGACGAGTGCTGGGTGGTGGGGATGCGTCCCTGCGAGATCCTCTACCTCGACGGCATTGAGGCGTTGAGCTGAGCGTAGGTGTCAGATGTCAGGCGTCAGGAGGTCATTCCCTGGCGCCCGACGCCTGACATCTGACACCTATCTCAGTGCGTGATGGAGAAGAACCACGCGGCAATCACCGGGCCGCGCGGTCCCCGGCGTGGGTCTGTCGGGGCGGGGGTGCCGGGAGCCGGAGCGGGGGGTGGCCCATACTCCGGCTGGAACAGATACGCGATGTGCTTCACCGGATCGACCGCGATGGTCTTCGCACCGCGCATGGTCGACACCGTCGCCACCACCGTGTACTTGTCGGGCGAGTCTTCCCGCACCACGGTGACGTTCGAGTCCCGTCCCGCGGGGATGTAGATCAGCTTCTCTCCGGGGTCGAATCCCAGCGCATCCACGCCGTCGCCATTCGCGATCGTCGCAACGACCTTCCCGGTCGCCGGGTCCACGACGACGGACGTCTTGCCGCACCCGGCGAAGATCCGGTTGGAACTGCGGTCATACGCGATGCCCGTGGGTCCCTCGCAGGGCGCCAATGGCCACGAGGCCAGCACCTTCATCCCCTTGGCATCGACTTCCTGAATCGTCGACGTCCCCTCGTTGTTCACGAACAGCTTGCCCTTGCCGTCACTCGCCACTCCTTCGGGGCCATTGCTCTCGAGATCGACCGACCCGGTGATGTCACCGGACGACGGATCGATCGCGACCAGGGTGCCGATGGGGTGGCTGTGGTTCGACAGGATGACACGGTCGGAGTAGTCGTCGTACATAATGCCGTCCTGCCCGCCTTGCGGAATGTGGATCTTCTTGATCACCGCGAGGGACTTGAGGTCGAACATCGTGACGGTCGAATCACCGCCATTGGTGATGAACCCGTGCCCGGACTTCGGCGCGAGCGCGATGCCGTGGGTCCGCGGCGTGTCGGGAATGTCGCCGAGAACCTTGCCGGTGGCTCCGTCGACCACCATGACGTGGGTTCCACGGGAGACGAACACCCGGCCTGTCCCGGGCTCCGCCGTCAGATAGTCGGTGCCGCCGTCGGCTCCGATGTTGAACTTGTGCGCGGTGAAGGTTTGCGAGTGGGCCAGCGCCGGCGTCAGGAGCGCGGCGGCGAGAGCGACGGCGAGCTTCGACATGCAGTCCTCGAGGAGAGGGAAGTGGAAGACCGAAAGTAGAGGGCCGACCTTACGCTGAACTGACAGGAGCGGCGTGATCGGCGATACGGTCGAGCCGCTTGAGCTGCGGAATGAGAAGCGCGATCGACGTGACCACGACGATGGGCACGAATCCTCCCAGCACGACCGCCGGTACCGCGCCCAGCAGCCGGGCCGCCACCCCTGACTCGAAACCGCCGATTTCGTTCGACGACCCAATGAAGATCGCGTTCACCGCCGCCACCCGGCCGAGGAGGTGCCGGGGCGTGAGGGTCTGAAGGAGGGTGGAGCGCAGCACCACGCTGATGTTGTCGAACACGCCGGACACCAGGAGCAGCGTCACCGAGAGCGCGAAGTTCCTCGACACGCCGAAGGCCGAGATGCAGAGACCATAGAGCGTGACGGACACGAGCATGACCCGTCCCATGCGCCGCACCAGTGGCCGGTACGCCTGATAGACCGACATCAGGACCGACCCGGCGGCCGGCGCGGCTCGCAGAATGCCCAGTCCGGCCGCCCCGACGTGCAGAATATCCGTCGCAAAGATGGGCAACAGGGCTTCGGCGCCGGCGAACAGGACGGAAAACAGGTCGAGGAGCTGGGCGCCGAGGAGCACCGGCTGCGTGAGCAGGAAGCGGACACCCATGAGGAACTCGGCTGCCGTCGCAGCGGGGACATTGCCATGGGGATGCGGGTGGGGTCCTACGCGGAAGAGCGCGATCCAGGCTGTGACGAGCAACAGTGCGGCACTTCCGTAGGCGAATGCGGGTCCGCCGATGGCGACTGCCATGCCGCCCAGGGCGGGCCCGATGACCGCCGCCGACTGCCATACCGACGACCGCCAGGTAATGGAGTTGGCGTACAGCTCGCGGGGGACGAGGTCCGCCGAGAGGGCCGTGCGGGTCGGCTGCAGGTAGCTCCGGGCGATGCCGGACGCGAAAATCACCGTATAGATGATCCAGGCCGTGCCGGGCCGTACCAACCCGAGCTGAGTGACGGCAAAGAGGGTCGTACTGCAGGCCACGAGAACGGAAAGCCCCGCCAGCGAGAGCCACCGGCGATCGACGCGGTCCGCGAGGTGACCGGCAGGCAGCGCAAAGGCGATGAAGGGGAGGGCTTCGGCCAAGCCGACGATGCCGAGCGCGAGCGGGTCGTGGGTGACGATGTAGACCTGCCACCCCACGGCCACCGTTTGCATCATCGTCGCCAGCGTCTGCGTGGCCAGAAACCCGATGAAGCGGCGGAAGTCGGGGATGCGCAGGGACGCGTACGGATCCGTCATGGGCGCGAACGTTAAGGGCCCCACCGCCTTCCGGCGATGGGGCCCTTGGAGTCACGTCGCTCGACGCTTACTTCGCGGCGAGGTCCTTCACGGACTGAATCAGCATGTTCACCTTGTTCGCGTCGCTCGAGCCTGCCGCATCCCCCTGGAGCTGGGTGGCGAGCAGGGTCAGCATCCCCTGCCGGCTGGTGCCGGACTGGCCTTCCGCCTTCTTGAGGCCCTCACGCACCGTGGCGATGCGGGCGGCGGACAACCCACCCGAGCGCTCGAGCTGGTCGACGTACGCGCCGGAGAGCGCGAACGACGCGGGCCACACGAACTTCCGCTGTCCCTGCGTATTCCACTCGGCGAAGTGCACGCTCTTCGCGGCGTCGATCTCATTCTGCGAGATGAAGCCGGAGGGCTGCAGCGCGAAGATGTCCAGGCCGCGCGCGATCTCCGAGCTGACGATCACGCCGTTGTACCAGTAGGCCGACCACGTCCCGCCACCGACCAGCTGAGTGGAATCCACCGGACCGTAGTCGAAGAACGCGATCTCCTGCGGGTGCGCGGCGTCGGTCCAGTCGAAGACCGAAACTCCGCCCTGATACCATGACTGCACCATCACGTCGCGGCCGGGAATCGGGATGAGCGACCCGTTGTGCGCGACGCAGTTTTCCTGCTCGGTCTGAATGGCCGGCATCTTGTAGTAGCTCTGGAACGTGAGGGCGTTGCTCCCAATGGTGAAGATCGCGTCGGCGCCCCACTCCTTCGGGTCCTTCTTCCGGCACTTTGGACCGCCGCCGCCGCCCCACTCGTCCGAGAACAGCACCTTGGTGCCGTCGTTATTGAAGGTGGCCGAGTGCCAGTAGGAAAAGTTCGAGTCATCCACGGCAGCGACGCGGAAGGGATGCGCCGGGTCCTGGATGTTCAGGAGCAGGCCGTACCCCTCGCAGGCGCCGCCGGCCCAGCCCACCTGGGCGTAGACGGTGATGTCGTGGCACTGGGTCGGTCCCGGCGGCGGGCCGTTGCCCTGCCGCTGCTGCCGCCGGCCGATCATGCGGGCGATCAAGTCCGGAATCGCGGCCCGCAGAGCGGCGCTGTCGGCGCCGGTGGCCGCACCGGACCCCCCGCGTGCCTTCACGATGCTGTCCAGCATGGGCTGGGTGAACCGGTTGGGCAACACCATCTGATTGCCCATGATGTCCGCGATGAAGGCGCCCTTCGCCCGCGCCGCGTCAAGCGCGTCCTTGTCGGCCTGGGAGAGCCCATGCGTCGGGGGCGCGGTCAGGTCGTGGAAGATGCGCGGGGAGCTGACGATCGCGGCCTGCTCCGGATGGGCGAGCGGGACCTTGATCACCTCGATGCGGAAGAGCGCGGTGGTCGAGTCCTGATCGGGCTGCTTCCCGCTGCACCCGGCCAGCTCGTTCGGCGACCGCACCGGCGCGGAGCCCGAGATGTAGATGTAGACGTTGTCCGGATCCTTCGGATCCGCCAGCATGGTGTGCGTGTGCGAGCCGCGGCAGGTCTGGACGTTCGCGATGTACTTGGGCGCGGAGATGTCGGAAATGTCGAAAATCCGCAGACCCCGCAGACGCTCCTTGCTCACCGTGTCCTTCACGCCCTCGGCACCGCAGTCGAGCCGGCCGCCGTTTCCCTCACCGGAGACGAACAGCAAGTTCTTGTAGACCGAGACGTCGCTCTGGGACGCCGGACAGGCTTCCTTGGTCTTGAGCGTCGGCGCCGCCGGGTTCGTGATGTCCCAGACCTGGTAGCCGTTGTAATTGCCCTGGATCACGTAGTTGCCCGTGAATGCCAGGTCCGAATTGGTGCTGTGCAGGAACACCGAGTCGGGCGAGTGCGTGTGCGAAACCACCCGGAGGTTCCAGGCTGCTTCACCGGCGTTCCAGAGACCGGCCTTCAGTCCCTCGCGCGGGTCGGGGTTCGGATGCACGCGGCTCATGTCGGTCGCCGGCACCGGGACCCCGTAGGGCACCGGATGCGAGCAGGCCGCCACCAGGCCCAGGACGACGGCCGTGGCGGTCAGACGGAGTGAAGAGCGGTGAAGCGTGACGCGCATGGTGTTGGTCCTTGGATACGGTGTGGGTCCAGTTGACGGCAACAAACGTCGGGTCACTGTGAATTTCCACTCAGGATGTCGTCGATCGTGAGCATCTTCTCCATCCGGGCGATCTCGGTGGTTTGATCGACGTTGATGTCCGAGGCCACCTTGAAGACGATGTCGTCCTGCGCGGCGCCCTCGGATTCGAACAACTCATGCACCATCTGCACGGCGCCTTTGTGGTGCTGAATCATGTCCTGCAGAAACAGGCGGTCGAAGTCGGGGCCCTTGGCCTGGTGGAGCGCCGCCATCTGCTCGGGAGAGAGCATCCCGGGCATGAGCATGTGCCCCCCGTTCATCGCCATCGGCATGCCGGCCGGATCGGGCGTGGGGACGGCCTGGTTCCGGTTTCGCAGCCATCCCGAGAGAATCCGGATCTCGTCCTTCTGCGCGTTGATGATCCGGCCGCAGAGGACCTTCACTTCAGGTCCCGCCTGGTTCGAATCCGCCCAGCCGGCCATCACGATCGCCTGCGCGTGGTGGTAGATCATGCCAGACATGAAGTCGACGTCGGCTTTGACGTACGGCTTGCGGGCGCTGTCGGCGCGGGCGCGGGCGATCGCCGCGGCCTGCCCCTGCGGCGGGTCAATGGAGGTGTTGGCGTGATTGGCGCTGCAGGCCGCCACCGCGGCCAGGGCAAGCGCGCCGGCCAGGCGGCCATAGGACGACGTGTTCATCTCGGCACTACTCCTCGCAACATGGAACACAGGCAGGACCAGGGGCGGCACCTGGGTCCCGAGAAGCAGAAGAAGATGCGCGCTCGGACGCTGGGGCGGAAGGTCACCCGGGTGGGATGGAGGGGGCTGGTTCCGTTTCCGGTGCGACGCTGTAGAATCCTACCGTCACCATGATCACCTGCCGCTCATTCCTCTCCATAGCGCTGCTCGCCGGTTGCCTGGGCACGGCGCCGCTCGCCGCCCAGGGGTCGCAGGCGCCCGCAGGGCCCTCGGCGGCCGACGTCGCGTTCATGTCCGGCATGATCGGGCACCACGCCCAGGCCGTGATGATGGCGGGGTGGGCCGAGAGCCACGGGGCATCCCCCGACCTGCAGACGTACTGCCGCAAGGTCGTGGTTTCACAGCGGGATGAGATTGGCCTGATGAAGCGCTGGCTCCTGGACCATCACGAGCCTCTCCCGGACAGCACACTGATGTATGGGCGGTCCATGCCGGGCATGGGCCCGATGCTCATGCCCGGGATGCTGACGGCGGCGGAGCTCGCGCATCTGGACAGCGCCCGCGGCCCCGACTGGGACCAGCTCTTTCTCGAGGATATGATCCGGCACCATCAGGGTGCCATCGCGATGGTCAAGCAGCTCTTCAACACGCCCGGCGCCGGCAAGGGCATGGTCTTTCAGTTTGCCACCGATGTCAGTGCCGACCAGACCGCCGAAATCGCGCGGATGCGGCAAATGTTGATCACGCTCCCGTGACGTCACCTTCCACCCCGGAGCTTCCTGTGTCCTCTGGTTCTCTCCTGCGCTGCGCGCTACTGGCTTCCGGCCTCGTCTTCGCCGGAGGAGCGGCCGTCGCGCAAGCACCGTCACCCGATCCGCGCGTCGGCCTGAAGGCCGGCATCTACAACGCCCAGGAGGCGCTGTGGAACATGCGCGTCGTGTCGTTCACCAAGCGTCCTGACGCCTTCGTCATCGATTCGGCCCCGGGCGATTTCAACTACATCGACTCCGACCTGGCCTTCGACGGCAAGTACGTCATCCAGGGAAATTTTCACGGCATCCTGATCTGGGACGTGAGCTCGCCCGCCCATCCGGCCCTCGTGACCGCCATGGCGTGCCCGGGATTTCAGAATGACGTCTCGGTGTACGGCCACCTGCTGTTCACGTCGGTGGAGTCCACGGACAGTCACAGCGACTGCGGCGGTGGACACATCACCGACACGGTCAGTGCTGACCGCGTTCGGGGCGTCCGCATCTTCGATATCTCGGACATCAAGAACCCCAAGCTGATCAAGAACGTGCAAACCTGCCGGGGCTCGCACACGCATACGCTCGTCACGAGTCCCGCGGATAAGGACAATATCTACGTCTATGTGTCGGGGTCGTCGTTCGTCCGTTCGCCCAACGAGCTGGCCGGGTGTTCGGCGCTGACGCCGGACAAGGATCCGAACAGCGAGCTCTTCCGCATCGAAGTGATTCAGGTGCCGCTGGCGCATCCCGAGCAGGCGAAGGTCATCACCAAGCCGGACTTTCTCGCCGGCCTCGCACACGCAGGCACGCACCCCGAGGCGGAGACGGAGCGCGCCCGCCAGGAGCACATGGTCGACTCCGCACGCGCCGCGGGCGGCTATATCGCCAAGATCAATGGCCGGGACGCCATCGCGGGGAACCGCTTCGTGAAGATGCAGCTCGACAGCATCATCAAGGCGCGCGGTGGCTCGGGAGATCCGACGGCGGCTGACTCCGCGACGCTGCGGACGAACCTCCAGGCGATCGTCGACCGGATTGTCGGCACCGACCAGCCGACGGGCCCTGTGCAATGCCACGACATCACCGTCTACCCGGCCATCGGGCTGGCCGGCGGCGCCTGCGGGCAGTACGGACTCCTGCTCGACATCAAGGACCCGGCGCATCCGCGGCGGCTCTACGCGGCGTCCGATTCCAACTTCGCGTTCTGGCACTCGGCGACGTTCTCGAATGACGGCTCGATGGTCCTCTTCACGGACGAGTGGGGCGGGGGATTGGCGCCGAGGTGCCGCGCCACCGACGACCCGAAGTGGGGTGCCGACGCGCTCTTCCGCATCAAGGATTCGTCGTTGGCGTTCCAGAGCTACTTCAAGATGCCCGCCGCCCAGACCGAGCAGGAGAACTGCGTTGCCCACAACGGGTCTCTCGTACCGGTGCCCGGGCGCACCATCATGGTCCAGGGCTGGTACCAGGGCGGCATTTCGGTGTTCGATTGGACCGATCCCGCCCACCCCAAGGAGATCGCCTATTTCGATCGCGGCCCCATGGATTCGACCAAGCTGGTGAACGCCGGCTCGTGGTCCGCCTACTGGTACAACGGCATGATCGTCAGCTCGGAGATCGGCCGGGGGCTCGACATTCTCGAGTTGACGCCGAGCGATCTCCTCAGCCAGAACGAGATCGACGCGGCCAAGCTGGTGCGCGTGAGCCAGGAAAACGTGCAGGATCAGCAGCGGATCGTGTGGCCGATCAGCCCGGTCGTGGCCGGGGCGTACCTGGACCAGCTGGCCCGGTCGGGCATGACGGCCGAGCAGGTGTCGCAGACCCGCTCCGCTCTGGCCAAGGCCGAGAAGGCGACCGGGGCCGCCCGG
>Ga0126371_10000312_pt1 | contig 39334 bp, 33 predicted proteins | sample PanSoiMetaPlot_4_FD_110145 | JGI IMG/M metagenome (GOLD analysis project Ga0126371, IMG submission 110145) | Tropical forest soil microbial communities from Panama - MetaG Plot_4 | ecosystem: Environmental > Terrestrial > Soil > Tropical forest > Bulk soil | place: Panama | collected 2016-02-17
ACATCGGAGGCTCCGACGGCTTTGTTATCTCCACCGCCGCTCCGATTGCTACCGGGTGGAGCGATCCAGTTCCCGGGCGGGCCTTATTCCCGCTGTGGATCAGCGCCTTCTCACGGCGCACTGCAATCGCGTGAATAGAGTGCGTGTGCTTCACTGCTCATCACCTTCGTGCGCAAACTGCTTGAAGCGGTCGCCCGTAAGAAGCACCGGGAACCACTCGCGCTGTAACTTGGCACCAAGAGAACGGTAGAACTCGATGGCAGAGGTGTTCCAGTCGAGCACCTCCCAGCGCACACCGTAGCAAGATTGCTTGTCTGCTAGCGCCGCCATGTACTTCATGAGCGCCTTTTCCGATTCCCTTCCCGCGGAACTGGGCCCGAACGAAGATGTCTTCGACGAACTAGCTGTAGCGGCCTACCCAGGTCGAATTAGGTAAAGAAATAGAAGGCATAGCCTGCGGGCTGGCCATCCCACTCTGCGACCAGCGCATGAACGCGCGAACTTGTCCCTAATCCATCGCGCACGAGGTCTTCGGGCGTAATGACGACATGTTCCAGTTGACGCTCAAATTCGGCAAACTCACAAATCATCGCCACCAACAGATGTGCATCCGCCCTGGTAGCCGTATGTATCACTAGCATCGGGTCTTCCTGCCTAACCAGATTTTGGCTGCTCATTGTAATGAGTCTTAGCCCGAATTCTGGTAATTTTGGACGAAAATACGGGTTTCTCGATCTCCCACGCATGGTTACAACGGTAATGCCGCAAGGTCACCTATTCTGCTCCACAATCTAGAGATGTCTAATGTTCGAGGCTAGAGGGCTTGCAGCAAATACAGGAACAGCAAAGCCGCAGCGAGCCGAAAACACGGCTCGTTGAGCGAATCAACGCCTATCTGCGTTCGGGCGACTACGCCCGCGCTGTGGATTTGGTGCGCAGCTCCGCCGCCGAATTCCCCGGCGACGCGGAGCTGTCCGCGTTGGAAAAGCTCGCCGAGGATGGCCTCAAGCGCAAGGGCGACGCCGACCGTCTGATCACCGAAAGCCAGGAACTGTTCGCCGAGCGGAAGTACGCAGAAGCGATTCAGCTTTTGCGCCAAGCGTACGAACTGGATAAGAAAAATTCCCTCGCTCGCTCCATTCTTGCCAATGCACTGGTGGAGCACGCGCAGTCGATCGTAGAAACCGATTGGCTGGAAGCCGAGAAGCTGACCAATCAGGCACTCGCCTTGAACCCGGCGCATCCTACGGCCAAAACAATCCTCAACCTGATCGTCGAACAGAAACAAGAGAGCTCTGCCGACGACTGGGTTTCGCAAGCCAGCAAGCTGCAATCTTCCGGAGATCTATTCGCAGCCTTGGCTTGGGTTGCCGAGGGATTGGCTGTTCATCCACACCATCCCAAGCTGCTTCAGATCCAAGATGCTATCCAGCGCGACCAGGACGCGCGCCGGCGCCAGGCCCGCCGCGGCGACTTGGAAGGCTTGCGGCGCATGCAGCGTGAAATCGATGGGACCAAGGACCTAGCCGCAAAACAAGCGTTAGCCGCGCGTATACAAGGGGTGGCCGCTAAACACTGGACGGATGGCGAAATCTTGTCCATCGCCAACGCACTGCTCCTCCGCCTGGGATTGGTCTCGCAGGAGAATTCCAGCGCGTCGCCGCGCGGCAAGAACAAGACTCTCATTCTTCACGTTCCGCGCCCTAATGCTCCGAAGCCTTTATCCTCCGACAACAGTCAGGATCAACCAAGTCAGATTTCTCCAAGCCCGGTTTCTCAAAGTCCGGTTCTGGCAACGCCCGTTTTAGCGAGCGATGCTTTGCAGAACCAGCTTTCTCAAGGCGAGGCTTGCGCAGATCCCATTTCGCCGGATCAGCCTTCGCCAACTACGATTCCAGCAAAACACATTCCCGCTGCGAGCGTTCCGCCGAGCAAAGTTCCGCCCCCGACTGTTCCGCCAGTCAAGGTCCGGACTGTCATAGCGACGCCGGAAAAAGTCACCGCCACCGCGCCAGAGTCGCAAGTTGACGTGCCGCAGCCTGCCAAGGTTCCAGCCGCCGAGCCTTCGGTAAAGGCGGTCACGGCCACTGCTACATTGTCCAAGGCGAAACAGCCTGCAAGTTCGAACTCAAAAAACTCCAACGCAACAACGCTGGTCGTTGCCCTCTCCATCGCCGCGGTCATCTTGGTCGCTGCGACCTTCTTCTTCACGCGAAGACATTACGCTGCGCCCCTTGCGAACAACTCAGCATCAGCTCCGGCCGTCGCGACTCCCGCAGCATCTGACCCTGCAGTCTCCACACCGGCCGCCTCAGAACCGCCGATTTCTGCCCCAGCGGTATCCGCGCCAACAGAAACCAATCCTGAACCATCTTCGCCTGCCTCAGTCCCATCTTCCGACGCCTCCGCCGGAACAGTGGCACCCATAGATCAGCCGCCTGCCGCACCCGATCGCAACGTGGGTACGCTTGTTATCGTTGCCGGTCAAGACGACGCGCGAGTTTTTCTCAACGGAAAACTTCAGCGGCAAGTCACTCGAACCGGTCAGCTGCGCCTGGCGAATCTCGAACCTAGAGACTACGTTGTACAAGTTTCGAAGAACGGTTTTCAGGATGCTCCCCAGCAAACGATCCGCATTCGCAAGGGTGAAGAGGCAAAGCTGGTCTTCAACCTCCAACCGCAGCCTCATTTGGCCTCGCTGACTATCCAAGGCGGTGCTCCCGGAACTGCAGTTCTGGTCGATCAAGCCCCCGTCGGTACGATTCAGCCCGATGGTACGCTCTCGGTCTCCACCATCAATCCTGGAGATCACATCGTCGAACTTCGTAAAGACAGATTCAAGCCGCGCCAGTTCCAGAAACACTTCGTCGTGGGCGCATCCGTATCTCTCGCTGCTGCAGATGCCGCGCTGGAAGCCGCTCCGAGCGAGTTGAAAATCACCTTCACGCCCGCTGACGCCAAGGTGGCGCTCGTAAAAGGTGATCTGCTGAAAATCGTAACGAGTGGTGCCCCGCTCAATCTACCGGCCGGTACTTACACTCTTACCGTGCGAACCGCCGACAGGATCACGCGCTCGTCTTCGCTCGAAGTCATCGCCGGCCAATCGAAGACTCTGGACTTGTCTCTCGCTCCAAACGGCATGTCAAAGTGGGATGATCCGGCCGCCTGGAAGCATGAAGGCGATTCCTTCACCCACAAAGGAGGAGACTTCGTCTTGTTCGGAGTTGCGCCGACCTCGGGCACGTTCGTTTTTTCCGCCATGGTGACGAAGGGGCGCCTGTTGCAATGGGTATTCAACTATACCGACTCCAAGAACTACGTTCTCTTGCAACTCGACGACAACAGCTTCTATCGCAGCGTCTTTCGCAACGGGCAGAAAACGGAAGAGATTATCGCTCCATACAAAGGCGACAAGAGAAATTTCCGCACGCTACAAATCCGTGTCAGCGCGACGGAACTGATCCACGAAATTAAAGACGGAGATGGTTTGAGGGTCCTGGACCGCTTCACGCAGCCTGGAATTAATCTCGCCCAGGGCAAGTTTGGTTTCTACATCCCGGGCAGCGACCAGGTTGCAGTCTCCAGCTTCGCCCACTACGCCGATCTGAATGTTCGCTAGTTGCCTTTTATTGAGAACACCCTCCGGCAAAGTGTTAATCGTCGCGAAATGCGAAACGCCTAGGATTGAGCTCGAGAGGGCGCTCCGGTCCAGGAAGTTCGTCTTGCCGAGAAGAAATAGAACCACAGCAGGCTCGTGAAGATTATTCCCAACGCACGAAAAAGATGATCATCGGGACATTCATCCCAAAACCCGTACGCCCCATGGTCGTGAAAATGCTAACCAGTTCCATGCTCATAATGGCCAACAGGGTCAGCAAGGCTGGCGCCAGCGCATAACCGGATGCTTTCCTGCGGAACAGAAGAATTGCAGCGATGCAGAGTGCAGGCAGAAGGAATGCGAGGTTTAGAACATGAATGAAACTCACGCCTGGTTCGAGTCGATGATATCTTGCGGAACTCGCCCAGCCACGATCGCGGCCACATCATCGCGGACATAAGACGTGGCGGTTTGGATGGCGATCACGAGGAACACAGCGCCGATCGTTATTCTCGGGGCACCACGACCATAGGTTTGAGCGATCCGATCGAGCGAAATCAGCGGAAGGGTGAAGAGCGAGACATAAACGCACAGACTCAATGTCGCGCAATAAAAAGGAACAGCGCGTTAAGGTGTACACCGAACGCGTAGATCACGAAGTTATGAAAAAGATAGCCTTGCGCGCCCAGCCAGACCAGGCGCGCACGAACAGATCCTCGATATCCTTTGATGCCGCTGATCAGCATGACCGGCAAGACCAGGAAGAGGTCCACAATGTCGCTGGCGTATCCGCCAACGCGCGAAATAGGTGTTTCCCTGGCGTAAGTTGCCGGCCAAAACAGGCCTGCGAGCGCGGTTATGGCCAGTAAAGTCGCGATGGCGATGGTACTCCATAGCATCGGGTCGTGAGTTCGTTCGGTGGTCATGGCGATCTATCCCTTGACCTCCCTGAGAGAGTTCGTGCTGACGGGATTCAATTCCAGGGACTGAGGCACTTGCGTCGTCGGGAGGAGCGTTTCAACCGCTGAAACTGCTCTTCGGCGAGGCGCAGAAAATCACAGGTTCATTGTCTTTGAGAGTGGTGCGCTGTCAGTGATGGTGGTCACACACAGCAGTCCCCGTGGCTGGGCTGGTCTCAGAAAAGGCAGATGCCTATTTTATTCGGCCAGTTTCCAACTATTGTCGGGATCGAACGCGGTCATGGCACTGGCGACTTCCTTCGTGTCCTTCCCTAAGTCTTTCTGATAAAGGACTCCGTTCTGATTAATGATGAAGGTCATGATCCCGGAATTGCCGTATTCAGCAGGATAGGCGACAAAGGCAAATCCCCGGACCATCTTCCCATCCGAAAGGTAATTTTTCGCGCCGCCTTTTGCGTGCCTGCCTTGCCGGTTCAAGATGCGGAAATAATAGCCGTGGAAAGGCTGATGTGATTTCGATTGCGCGCTATAGCCCTCGCGCGTCGCAAATGCGACGAGCGGTCCCAGCGGACTTTTGGGCTGCCCATCGGCCGACTCCCAATACAATCCGTTCTGCGTGCCCTTGTCGCTGATGAACTTCAAGGCATATTGCTTCCTGCGCATGTCAGGATGACTCTCCGAAAAATACTCATGTTGCGCATCGGCCAGCGCATCGCTTACTGCAATCGCAGCCAGCTCGTTGCGTCCGATGCGGCGGGCCAGGACTTCCTCTTTTCCAGCTGCAGTATCGAAATACCATCGTCCGCTACCATTCTTCCTTAACGGAATGGGAAAGGTGAAATTGTCAGCGCCGATGATTAGTACCTGATGGTTATCATCCAACTTGCGCCAACGGTTCATCACTTGATAAGACGAAACAAAACGCTCTGCCGTGTCCTTGTCCTGCGTCGCGTCGCCGGAGTAAATGACCTCTTTCGAACCGGGACCAAAGATCGCCAGCACGGTGTCCTGGTCTCCTGATTTCGCGGCCTCCACCAGTGCTTTGCCAGCCTCCTCAGGAGAAGCAAACGTTCTTTGGCTAGAGGTGGCCGCCGCAGCCGTCTCCGACTTTGCGCAGGAAACGAGAGGGACCAGGAAAGCCAAAAGCAGTGCCAAACTCGCCGGAGCGATGGTGCGTCGGACTTGGTGCGACATATTCAACCTCCAAGGACCAAACTGATCGGCGTGCTAACTCGCAATCAATCTCGCAGCCCTGAGTGAATCAGGACTTATCTCCGGCCACCGTGAAAACCTCCGCCACGGAAACCGCCGCCACCTCCAAAATGGCCGCCACCCCATCCACCGCCGCCCCCACGGCTGTCCCAACCACGCGAACTTGCTTCCCTCGATCCCCAACCGCCGGATTTATCCCCAAAGGCAGAAGCGCCGCCACCTTCTTTTTGTCCCCAGCCTCGCGACGCATCGGCGTTGTTAAAGCCAGATCCACCAGATTTGTTGGCACTCTGCCAACCGCTGCCGGTGTTCTTGTAAGCATTACCGTTATGAGCCGCATACTCGTTGCCATTCGCAGTCTTCACCGCGGCACTATTGCCATAGGCCGTGCTGCTGGCGGCCGCTTTTGCACCACTCGAGGTCTGCATCGTTCCCACCGACCCTCCCGGGCCCGAGTAGTGTTGTGTGTAGGCCGATTGTCCGTTTTTCGAGAAGGCCGAGCTTCCCCAGTTTGAATAGGCGTTAGAACCTTGATGAGTCGCGCCGTAGGCTCCCGTGCGCGGGTTGTAAGCCTGACCAACCTTCTGGCTTCCATACGGTGTGTTGACCGATGCACCACGCGCGTATGTGCCTGTCGAAGGGTTGTAACCCCGGCCGTAACGGGCGGAACTATTTGGCCCATAAACCCCGCCTCCACTACCGTAGTAGCCGCCATGCCACGCGGCATTGCCGTAGTAGGGATGAGCGCCATAGTAGGCGGCACCACCAGCCCAGTTCACATTCCAAGAACCCCAACCCCATCCACAACAGCCGCCGCCCATCAGCGCACCGACTGCGATCCCCGCGCCAAAACCGATCACGCCCGCGGCTGCCACGTCAGCTCCGCTGTAACCAGGTGGGTAATAGGGCGTTCCAAAAACAACTGCAGGGTTATATTCCGGGACATAGACGACCTGCGGATTCGCCGGCTCAATCACTATGGTCTGTGGAGACTGCTGCACGACCGTGATTTGTGATCCGGACTTGAGATGCCCGGCGGCCTTCGCCTGCGCTCGCAGCGTCTGAATTGCCGACATCACATCGGAGGCCTGATTGTGGTAGGCCTCTCCCAGCTCCGAAGTCCAGCTAAGATTCTTGGCCATGTTGTCGAGGACCGATGGAAACTGAGTGAGCGCCTTCACACTGGGGTCCCACGACTGTTCGTTGACCGCCTGCATCAGGGCTTGCCCGGTTAGAGCCTGGTTCTGTTGCAGCCAGCCCTCAGCTAACGGAATCTGATCTGTGAATGTGGCGGCCGACAGAATCTGAGCTACCAGTGCATCCGGGTAGAGCGCGATTGGTGCCAGCAGGGACTGAAGTTCCTGAGCCGTGAGAGGAGCACCCTGTCCAGTGTAGGAGGACGACTCTGGCTGCCGCGCGGTAGCATCGATCGATACAATCGACCAAGCCAAAACACACGGCATGAGGAATAAAACAATTCGTTTGCCGAGAGAAAGAATCATAAGCCCTCCTCGTCCCAGGTCTGAGTCCATCCGCTTTGACTTCGGGACGAGCTGTTAGTTGCGGTGGTTTCCTCCCAAGGAGTCGAACGACGCCAGTATAGGAATGACTGACTGCATCGATAACTAGCAGTAGTAATAGTCTGAGTTTTGCAGTTTTAGTAGAACTTCCCCGGGGATGACTTCCGATGAATTCGGCTACCTTGAATCCTGACCACGCAAACTGATGTTCAGATGGTCCCTCCTCAACATGCACGCGTTAATGTGCCAGGACTTCTGCGGTTCTCTCATCTCTGCAGCACCAGCACGCATCTCGTGTATTCGTTCGACCATCGCCTTCGCGAGCACCTTCTGTTGTTTCCTCCGCAACCACCCAGCACATTTCGTCTTGAAGTCCGCAGCTGTGTGCTCTGGTAAGTGGATTCTGGTAAGGGCCATCTCGGCCTCCCGTGTCGAATTGATCAATTGCACAAGAGACCGATACCCGTGCGGATGTGGCGGAGAGGTGTGTAGTTGACGACTTCAGACTATGTTACAAAGAGACAATTCAGCAAACCGCTGGCAGTCATTTTTCCTGTAATCGCTATTTCATCGCGACGCAGTTTACCTACAGCGGAAACTGTATGGAACCCGAAACAGTTTCTCAGCAACATTTCGACGAATGCACCGTTCTGCTAATCATGAGTTGCAATCTCTGCTGATTGTTGTGATCAGTAGCAGAACTGTTGAATCAGTCAGAGTCATCTTGCATTCCGGCACAGAGGAATTTGTCGATTGGGTTGACGAGAACGTCAGTGGTCCAAGCCAGGTGGGCGATCAGTGAGCTTTCCTTTTCTTGGCGTCGAAGGTCAGCACGTCTGCTCGCACCCGACGGCCAGACTCGTAGGGACCCCGGGTGTCCGGCAGAGCAATGCAAATGTTCGTGCGAAGCAACGCCAAGCTTTCCGAAACAGCGTGTCGTACCTCCTGCGTTTCTTTCCGCAGTCGGCTCATCTCTTTAACGTTCCGCCTAAGCTGTTCGAGCATTTCCGTGTTGATCGCTGTATGTGCCAATTCGAACTGTTCTCGAATGGGACTAGCGGTCACCCAGGCGTCCAATTCACCTGCCGTGGCGATTACTGATCCACCCGACTTTCCGGCAGGCCTTCGGATTGGCAGGCCAAGCTCGCGCTCGTAGCGCTGGACAGTGCGAACGCCCTTCCTCAAGTGATCCGCAATCTGTTTCCACCCACTGAGAATTTCAAGTTGCGAATTGCCCATATCCACCCCACATGAATACTGGCGGAGAATGCACAACGATTGTAACGCCGTCTGGGCAGCTGTAGCTGCAAAATCCTCACTGCCAGGTCCTATGGAGCGAAACAAGGCGTGCCAGGGCCGACAGCAGATTGAATTCCGGGATCGAGCATGAATGGGGAGAAGGGCACAATATTCGTGCCCATATCTAAAACGAACTGCGTCTTTTGACTTCAGGACGGCTCGTTACTGGTGCGAATGGTCTGAGCCAATGCGGTTGTGACGTTCTTTAGAGCTAGGCGTCTATTGACGGCAGGTCTGCGTAACAACCAGCCTCAACCCTTCGATATGGGACTGCTTCAATTGGCGCGATGTCGCCATCTACCGATGCACAGTGCAGATGAAAGCAGGGGCCGGGCATTCGCAGCTTCCTGGAGGTGCCGACAATGAGTCAATCACAAACCCGCATGCTGGTGGCAGTGCTCTTTTCTGCAATCGTGGTCTCTGGACAGTAAGTAGCAGCGCCGCCGGCTGGCGCCGGATTGAATACTCTGTGACTTTCGGCGATGCCAGCGGTATCGTGCCAGAGAGCGCGACCGTGCGCCAGCCCTCCCACGGACCTCCGTTATACACAGCCGGGTCAGCTCGTTTGCCCACAATAGCTCGGAATATTTCCAGCTCGATGCGCCGACGACCGTGATCAACGCCATCCGTGAAGTGTACAGCCAAGTAACGCGAAGCATATTCGCGCGAGGGGGAAGTCGACGCGTCCACTTCGGTAGTGACAAGCATTCGGCAGCCGCAAAAATCTGGGGATTAGCGTTCGTTGACGCGGGCAAGCCTTGGCGGGACATTGGACGCTCTGGCAGGACCTCGAATGTTATCGGCAGGAATCCGCTAGGCCACAGCGGAGTGTGAGAGAACGTTACAAAGTTCGTGAATGATCTCTTGGCGGATCTCGTATTCGAGCAGATCGTCGTCGCTCGCAGTCCCCAGCATTCTCGATTCCAGGACTTCACGCTGTTTGTGAAGCAATTCATTCAGTTCCAGTCGCATCTGCTCGATATGGCGGTCTTCCATCGTAATCCTCCATTGAACGGCCTATTCAGGCAGCTCTTCGATAGACGAGGCCCCGAGCTTTCTCGATCAACAACGATACTTTCTCAGTCTTCGATATCAACCCCGAAATGCCCACCGACGTTGCTAGGCGTTCCGGAAACTCATCGCAGGTAGCACTGTACAAAATCAGGATCGCCGTCGGCATGATCTGTTTCAGCACCCGAGCGGCTTCCAAGCCGTTCATCAACGGCATCGCAAAGTCCAGGATAATCAAATCAGGGCAAAGGCGGCGAGCTTCTTCGATTGCTTCCCGTCCGTTCTCCGCCAGCCCGCAGACCTTGAAGTCCGGCTCACGTTCGAACAATTCATACAAAGCCGTACGAACAAAGGCATTGTCATCCGCGATCAAAACCGTCTTTTGCATCGCTGCCCTCGCTGAAGCCCATCATCGACCTTCTCGCGACGCTGTTCGATAGGCTTGTTACCTGAGGGCAAGACAAAATTCACAGTTCGAAAGCGGCACGCGTGACGCCGCGGGCCGACGGCGCAAACATAGAGCCACAAACGTGTAAAGCGCCAAACTGCGCCAACCCTTTGAAGTGTGGTAACTGTGGGACTACAGCAAATACTGTAATTTCTATTTCCTTTCGGGGAAATGCACGCGTTCCGTGCCAAGCCCTGCGACGTCGCGCGACGCTCAACCGCTAAGATCTGTCTGCCTTCTTCCCTACTTCGCAGCGCGGCGTATCGACGCCGGACACGCCTGCCGCAGTCCCTTCGACTCACCATTTCTGACTCACCATTTCTGATTGACAGCTATGGGCTTTTACGACACACTTACTGCCAATCGCGCATCGCCTCATCGACTAGGGGCGGCTTCGTCACTGGCCAATTTCATACAATGAGTGGTGCCATGGGAGATCTCCCCCTTCCCGCATCGCCAGGCGTTAGTGTACTCAGCCTTGGTATTGCGCCGCCTGTTACCGAACCCTGCCAAGCCCCGATAAAAGACGACTCTCGCGACGTGGCGCTGATTGGCGTGTTGCGCGAGGCAGCCATGACGGGGCCGCAGTCTGCCGATGCCATTCTGAACGCGCTGGCTGATGCCGCGCGAGTCCTATGCGGTGCAGATGGCACCGCGATCGCTTCGCGTAACGATGGAATCATTGTTTGCCGCGCGCGCAGCGGGGACATGGCGCCTGGCCTGGGCGCTCCGCTCAACTCCGATTCCGGAATCTCTGGCGAGTGCCTGCGCACCGCGTCAATCCAGATCTGTAATGACACTTCGACCGACGCGCGCGTCGATTCCGAAGCCTGCCAAGCTCTTGGAATACGCTCAGTGGCGGTCGTTCCGTTACTCGGGCGAATGGGGATGTTCGGCATCCTTGAGGCGTTCTCCGCGCGGACGGACGCGTTCGAAGAAGAACAGGTCAATTCAATGCGGTCGCTGGCCGAGATCGCCGAAATGGCTTACGAACGCGAACGCAGCTCTGCGAGTACAGCCGACACGATTTCCACGGTCCGCGCCGCACTCTCTGCTGCTGCCGTGCAAGCCGATCTTGATCAGAATCGCGCACGGTCATCGAGCAAACGCTATTTGATCCTTGGGGGCACCGCCGTTGCTCTGTTGGCGATGGCGTGGATCACCCGGATCAGCTGGCGGCAAACCGGAGCAGAGATCGCCGCCAGCACATCACCCACGCCGAGCGTGAGTGCGTCAACCACTCCTGCGCTCCAGTTCGTTGCGACTGACAAACCCAACGCGGCGTCCCCGACACGCACGACCGATCGAACTCGAACAAAAGTGCTCGAAAGCGCTGCCGCTATCGACAAAGATCCCGAGACGCCTCTGACTCCGTCGAGCAATCCTCCACTCGCCGACGTGGCCACCAGAAACGTCGTTAGTGAAGACACGGTCGAGAGTGCGCCCTCGGTTCACGTGGCGTTCGGCAGCGTCCGTGAGGAAATGCCCAAACTCGCTCCGGAAAAGACGCCATTGCCGCAGTTTGGCGGAGCAGTTTCCCAAGTCGTTCCAGCCACGGCGGTGCAACGAGTGAATCCGATTTATCCACCCCAAGCTCGGACCCAGGGGATCGGAGGAAACGTGATCCTCGACGCCACCATCGCTCAGGATGGATCGGTCCCCAAGGTCAAGGTCATTAGCGGTCCCCCAAGCTTAGCCGACGCCGCGACGAGAGCCGTGCGCCAGTGGCACTTCTCTCCTGCCATGCTGAACGGAAAGCCGGTAGAGGTTGAGCAACGCATTACGATCGTATTCAAAATGCCGTGAGTTCCGGTTGGACCAAACGCATCGGGCACTTGATCAGCGTTGAAGGTCTACTGAAGAGGTTGAATCAGGCTCACATCTTCTGTTGATACGACATAGCACTGCAATGCTTCGTCGCGCGGTATGGGCAGTGTCGACACACCTTTCGAGTACTCGATCGCAGATTTAAATCCCACAAACCTGCCTTCGTCGTCGAAAACATATCTCTTTGACATGTTGGATACGGATTGGCTGCATGCGTTGCGATGAGTGGCGACAACTTCGAATGACCGCTTGTAATCGAGCACGCAGCTTGGGATTTGCGGCTCAAACAATGCGAACGCATGCATGATCCTGACAAATTGCCGTCCGTGGGGCGACATAGTCTCGAAAATGAAGGATTGATAGTTGAGTCCGAAACTCGTCAGCGGCGGCTCGTCAATGGACGCCACAAATCTGCCATGCAGCACTTGAGGTTCTTCGATGAAGTCATCGCAACACGCTCCAGCCATCGCCGAGAGCGTGAGAATAATCCCGAAAATCAGCGCGACCCGGACGTGTGCTCTCTGCATCGGATTCCCTCGCTGAACCCGATTGCTATTCTCCGCTCCCGGACAGGGAGAAGGAACTGCCAAGAGTTACGGTGGAACACCCTCAATGCATTCAGCCTCCGCAGGCTCCGCGGCTCTAGATCGTTGAGTTACCCCATCCTTGGCGGTTTTCGAAGGGAGAGGCGCGATCGCCGGTCCGATCACAATAACCTGCAAGTTCCAGTGGCTGGAATTGTGCCGAAAAAGAATGACGTGTCCGGGAGGGACACCTGATCTATGGGCATTCGTCGTATTTAGTTTCAGTTCTGGTCGGCGACCCTACACCTCGCGTCGCTTCGGCCGGGCGGACGAATGCGACCGCCCCTACACAAGCAATTTCGAATCGAGGTATCCTCAGAGGTCTCACTCACGCGCATGAACTACGACGCAATCCTGGTGGTCTCGTTCGGTGGTCCTGAGGGGCACGATGATGTGATCCCCTTCCTTGAGAACGTGCTGCGCGGACGCAACGTGCCGCGCGAGCGCATGCTTGCTGTCGCCGAGCACTACTACCACTTCGATGGAAAGAGTCCCATCAACCAGCAGACGCGCGAATTGCTCAAAGCGTTGAAAGACGAATTAGCGCAGCATGGACCGAAGCTGCCGGTCTATTGGGGAAATCGCAACTGGCATCCGATGCTCGCCGACACGTTGCGCCAGATGAAGAGTGACGGCATCAAGCGAGCGCTGGCGTTCGTCACGTCGGCTTACAGTTCGTACTCGGGTTGCCGCCAATATTGCGAGGACATCGCACGCGCCCAGGCCGAAGTTGGCGAAGGCGCGCCGCAGGTCGACAAGCTCCGCGCCTTCTTTAATCATCCGGGATTTCTTGAAGCCACGGAATATCGGATTCAAGATGCACTGGCCGGGCTTCCGTACGCCTCGCTGCGCTCGGCGGAACGGCCGAATGCGGCCGTTCCCACACATGTACAGGTCGTCTACGTCGCGCATAGCATTCCCCTCTCGATGGCGAACACTTCTGACTACGTGAAGCAACTTGAAGAAGTAAGACGACTCGCATCCGAGGCGATCGGCATCAAGAACGACGCGCTGGTTTACCAAAGCCGCAGCGGCGCTCCCGGACAACCCTGGCTCGAACCCGACATCCTCGACTATTTGCGTGAAGTGAAAGAGAAGAATCTTGCCAGCGCCGTTGTGATCGCGCCGATCAGCTTCATCTCCGATCACATGGAAGTGCTCTACGACCTCGACATCGAGGCCAAGCAACTTTGTGATTCGCTCGGCTTGCCGATGGCGCGCGCGAAAACTGTGGGGGTGCATCCCAAGTTCATCGCGATGATTCGCGAGCTGATCATAGAAAGAACGGAAGGAGCAGAACGCCTCGCGCTTGGGACGTTAGGCCCACGAGAAAATGTTTGTGCCGAGGATTGCTGCCCTGCGCCGCAGCGTCCGGCGAGGCCGCAACATGCGCGCTAGATTTTTAGTTGTGTGATGCAACCGGTCTATTCGGACCTTCGTAGTCGGTCGCCTTCGGACTTCCCGCGACCAGATGCATGGTTTCGAGGATGGTGTTGATGACCGGCTCATTGCCCACGGCTGTATTGAGCATGACGTGATAGAGAGAGCGCGTAGGCCAGTCGGCGTTGAAGTAGTGCTTCACGTACGCCATACGCTCGCGATCGATGGTGGCAACCATCTCTTCGGCTTCTTCCTCACTGTGGCCGTCGGCGATGGTGCGGCGGATCTTCTCGGCTCGCGGGGCGTAGAGAAAAACGTGAAACGCGTCGGGATGCTCGCGCAAAAAGTAAGGCGCGCCTCGGCCCACGATGACCGCATTCCCTTCCCGGCTGATTCGATCCATGATGTCCTGCACCAAATGCATCATGCGATCGGTATCGAACACCTGGCTGCCCAATGGGGAACTGCGTTCGTAGCTTCCGCGCCAGAAAACTTTTGCCAGACGATGCAGGCGCGAATCCATGCGTTCGTCGCATCGCTTCACCGCCGCTGGCGTTACGTTTGCAGTGCGGGCGATCTCTTCGGTGAGAAGGTGGTCCCACACTTTCCAGCCCAATCGTTTCGCTAGTTGTCCGGCAATTGCAGCACCACCACAGCCGAACTCGCGTTCGATGGTCATGATGCGAAACATAGCCTATCTTTAGTGTACCGTCATTCCTCCGCCGGGTTTCGATTTCTTCATCAGGAACACAGCCGGGATCATCAGCATGATCGCGACACCCAGAAACCAGAAGCAATCGATGTAGGCGAGCATGGTCGCCTGCCGTTGTACCGTTCCTTGGATGAGCGCATAGGCTTGTTGGTTTGCTCCCGCTGCGCTGGCCCCGTAAGCCTGCATCGCCTTGGATGCGCCCTTAAGCATTGCAAGCAGCGCGGGATTGGTTGCGCTCAGGTGGCGTGCAAAATCAGTGAGATGCACCTGCGTACGGCGGTCGAGCATCGTGGTCACAACGGAAATGCCGACGCTGCCGCCCATATTGCGAGCGAGATTCATCAGGCCCGAAGCGGCATTGTTTTTTTCACGCGGAAGAAATGCGTACGCGGCCGTATTGATCGGCACAAAGAGGAAAGCCATGCCGACCGCTTGTAGCAGGCGCGCGATTGCGGTGGTGCGGAAATCGATCTCCAGGTCGAAGTTCGTCATGTGAAACAACGACGCGGCTAAGACAACCAACCCGAAGACGAGCAGCCATCGCGGGGAATAGCGCGACAGCAGAAAGCCCACTAGCGGCAAAAGCAGCATGATGGTAAAACCGCCGGGCATCAGTGCCAGGCCTGACTGTTGCGCCGTGTATCCAAGCAGTGTCTGCATGAACAGCGGCAAGAGCAGCGTGCTGCCGAGCAAGGCGAAACCCAGCATGAACATCAGGAGATTGGACACGGCGAATGTCCGCTCGCGGAATAGATGAAGATCGATGATCGGATCTTTGTGGCGCCACTCCCAGAAGATTACGAATATCAAGGAGGTGACGGCGATCAAAATCATCCAGACGATAAATCTCGATTCGAACCAGTCATCGCGCTGCCCTTTGTCGAGGACAACCTGTAGCGTGCCTAGGCCGAGTCCGACGAATCCCAGACCGACGAAGTCGATGTGTGTCTCGGCGAGTTTGCGGCGGCGAAAGTATGGAGGATCCTGGATCAACCTGGAAGTGAGCAGCATCGACAAAATTCCGACCGGGATATTGATGAAGAAGATCCAGCGCCAGGTGAAATTGTCGGTGATCCAGCCGCCGAGGGTTGGGCCTATGGCCGGGGCGGTCACGACGGCAACGCCGTAGATGGCAAATGCCATGCCGCGTTTCGCCGGCGGAAAGGTGTCGGCGAGAATTGCCTGTTCACTCGGTTGCAAGCCGCCGCCACCTGCGCCTTGCAGGACGCGGCAAATAATGAGGACCGCCAGATTCGGCGCCAGACCGCACATGAAAGAACTGATGGTGAACAATGCCACACAGCCCATGTAGAAGTTCTTGCGGCCAACGATGGAAGAAAGCCATCCGCTTAGCGGAAGAACGATCGCATTCGAAACAAGATAAGAAGTGAGGACCCAGGTGCTTTCATCTTGGCCAGCGGAAAGGCCTCCGGCAATGTGCGGCAACGCGACGTTGGCGATGGAAGTATCGAGCACTTCCATGAACGTCGCCAGCGTTACAGCTAAAGCAATGATCCACGGATTGGCTGCCGGCCGCCAGGCGTGGGACTGATCCAGGGTCGCCGCAGCCGCGCTCATCGGCGAATCCAGACCTTTGGAGTAACCGACATCCCGGGACGCAACTGATGATCATTGTTCGAGCCGTTATCAAGCACGATCTTCACCGGAATTCGTTGCACGACTTTGACGTAGTTTCCAGTGGCGTTCTCTGGAGGCAACAAGCTGAAGCGAGCGCCGCTGGCGCCGGCAATGCTGTCGACCGTACCGTTGTATTTACGGCCATTGGCATCAACTTCGATGGTGACGCGCTGCCCCGCCCTCATATTGCGGAGCTGGGTTTCTTTGAAATTCGCGGTCACCCATATGTCGTCGAGGTTGATCACCTTCATCAATTCTTGACCGGGAGCGACGTTCTGTCCGACTTCGACGGTGCGATCGCTGACGATGCCGTTCACGGGTGCGATGATTTTGGTGTACTGCATGTTTAGCTCGGCTTGATCCACGTCGGCTTTCTTGCGCTGCGCCTCAGCTAGCGCAGATTGCGCCCGCGCACGGGTGATCTGCATCTGCTTGGGAGCAGTGTTGGCATAGCGATAGTTCGCTTCCGCCTGCACCAGTTTGCCCCTTGCCTGCGTCACTTGCTGCTGGGCAGCATCCACGTTGGCTCGCGCGGCTTCCACGGTTGCGGTGCTGGCTCGGGCCGCAGCGGTCGCCTGGTCGTACTGCTGCTGAGAGATTTCCTGCTTGTCGACGAGTTGCTTGTAGCGACCGAGATCGTTCTGTGCCTTCACGTCGTTAGCTTGCGCTTGAGCCAATTGAGCCTTGGCCGCCTGCAACTGTTGTTCAGCAACCTGGATTCCGGCACGGGCGTTGTTTACGTCGGCTTCGCTAGCGGATATTTGGCTGGCGGTATTCACGTCGGTGATGGGAACGTTGACGCCCGCGGCAGTTGCCGCGGCCTGCGCGTCAGCGAAATCGGCCTTGGCTCGTTCGCGGGCAAGCTGGTAGTCCGCAGGATCGATTTCCACCAGGACATCGCCAGCGTTCACGTACTGATTGTCGCGAACGTTCAACTTGATGACGTGACCCGTAATTCGCGCGCTGATGGAGTTGATGTGGCCGTCGACCTGAGCGTCGTCGGTGGACTCATAGCTGGTGAGGAAACGATAGACGAAAAAGCCGATGACCAGCAGCACCACCAGTCCAATCAGGACGGCGATGCGAAAGCCTGGATTGGAGGCACGCGAAGGCCGCGTATGGAAATCCCGCTCCGTAGACGGAAGAGGCTTGTGCGGAGACTCAGGTTTCTCAGGAGCCCCAGGTGGAGTCTGCGTTGTGGATTGCTCCATATAGTTATTGAATGCCTTTCAGATATCGCTTTACGCCTTGTTCGGCATCGCCGATGGAGTAAGCAAGTTCGACTTTTGCGAGATTATGAGCATAAAGACTTTGGATATAACTCTCGTGGGCATCAGCAACGGACTGCTGTGCCTGAACCACTTCCAAATTGTCGGTCACGCCAGCAGCGAAGCGGTCTTGCGACTGCGTGAGCGTCTGCTCGGCAAGGTCAACGGAACTTCGCGCCACCGCGACTTGCTCAGCCGCCGCGTTCAGATCGAGGAGCGCGGTCCGAACTTCGTAATCGATTTGCCCGCGCAAATCCCCGAGTTTAGACCGTGCCTGGCGTAGTTGCGCCTCGGCTTCGAGGACATCCGCATGCACGCGATTTCCAGCAAAGACCGGGATATTCACCCCCCCGATGACCTGCCATGTTCCGTTCGATTGCGACGGATTGACGCCGATAGCACCGAAGTTGGCGTCCATATCGAGAGAAGGATAGCGTCCGGCAGCAGCCGCCTTTCGGTTTAGTTCGGCGCTCTGGACCTGGGCAACGGCCGATTTATAGTCAGCCCGGCCCGCATAGGCGCGTTGCAGATAGGTCTCAAGGGGTTGGAGAGTCAGTTCTTGATAAGGAGCTTTCTCGGTAAGGACAAATTGCTGACCGGGAGGAAGTCCGATAACCCGTGCAACGCTGAGCGTCGTCTTTGCAAGATCGTTGCGCGCGACGATGAGCTGCTGCTGGCGATTCTGCAATTCCACCTGGGCGCGCAAGGCATCGACGGCTGGAATGAGACCGGCTTTCTGCTGATCGGCAGCCTTGTCGGAAAGAGCCTGCGCGGTCTTGACCTGGGCTTCCGCGGTTTCGACTCTCGCGGCGGCGGCAATCTCCTGCAAGTAGGAGTTGCCTACCGCGAACACCACGACCTCGCGTGCATCTTTTAGTGAGAACTGCGCGGCCCTAAGGCTGGCGGTCGCCGCGCGCTCTTTCTCGAGCGATTTGAAATTGAAAATGCTCTGCGCGAGATTTGCGCGGAGGTCGAAATAGTTGAATGGCCCGATTACGCGCGGAACTGGTGCGTGAAGAATGTTTCCCGTCAAGCCAAACGCCGTAAGACTCTCGGTCTGCACATCTTCCAGGCCGCGGATACCTACGTTCGGAAGCAACTCTGCCAACTGATGCCACCGCTCCCCACGCGCGGCCAAAGTCTGATCCGATGCCAAAAGCAGGCCAAGATTGTTTCGTAAGCCACGGTCGATGGCTTCCTTGAAGCCGATCTGCAGGAGTTCGGGGGTAGCAGTTCCTTCAGGAGCGCTCCCGAGAAAAGGGCTTTGCGAGCCGGGCAGTGATACGGAAGGCGACGCCGGAGGTGCGGATGCGGATTGCGACTCCAAACGGCGAGCGGAAAATATGGCAAAAATCAGACTAAGAATTACAAAGGCGGAGACTTTCAATGAGCATCGCATTCTTGATTCTTCTGACGACGCGGCGAAAATGGAAGGCAAGACCTGGCGTCGACTCCGTCCTATAGCATAACTCGTCACGTTTGATTCGTTTACGAGCGTTCGCGATGCAACGATTCCAATGAATAAGTGCGATTCCGAAGATTCAAGAAGAAGCAGTCGGCAGCTGGGGAGTTTCACAGAGTAAGAAGATTTCGCCTGCGGGTGCATAGCCTTCCGTACTTTGCCCGTCTTTCGCCCTCACAGTAACCTACAAACGGTAACAGTACGGTAACAGTAACGGCAGGGCTGAACGAAATGCAGCGACGTGCACTCATCCTGATCGTTGTTCTGATGGCTCTGACGTTACCGCCAGCAATCGCGCAAACCGGTGTGCCAACTTCGGATCGAAAAGTAGCAACACGGGTGACGGCAACATACCCCGAACTGGCGAAGAAAATGCACATTCACGGTGCGGTACGCGTAGAAGCCATCGTCCGGCCGAACGGAACGGTGAAGTCGACGCGCGTGCTGGGCGGAAATCCAGTGCTGGTAAACGCTGCACAGGATGCTGTCAGCCAGTGGAAATTCGAACCCGCTCAAGCCGAGACGACGGAAGTCGTCCAGCTCGTCTTTGAATCTCAATAACCCGTATGATTTCAGAGTCCTTTGAAGTCCTTTTCGCGATGACTAAGGTCATCTTGAACTGGAGTAATCTTTGCTCCAATCTAACGGCTGGGGGCGTGATCCCTCCTGTCTAAGTTCCAGAGATCAATGAGTACCGCTGCCGCAACCGATTGGACTCGAATCCTGTCTGATCCGGACCTCGTCCGGCAGGTGGGAAAACTGCTGCAGGCCTATCGCGAAGCTCCGCCGGACAAGCGGGAACAAGCTTTGCTGGCGGCCATGCGAGAGATCAAGGCGGGAGCGAAATCCGGCAAGAATGGCAGCGGCGCGCAAACACAGTCTGATCCGCAACCCACGCCTTCCGCCGCTACGACGACACCTCCATTCGAGCCCGATTTTTGCAGCCCGAACTGGGGGAGTGACCGCCGCAAGCATCCGCGCATCAAGTGCTTCGTCGCTGTTGAGCTGCGAGTTGATGAAGGACCGAATCCAATTTGGGGCAATCTCTCGAACACAAGCGCCGGGGGATGCCTGGTCGAAACTGCAAGCCCGGTGAGGCCTGGGGCAAAGGTAGACATTGGATTGTGGGTTCCCAACGGAAAAATCTGGGTGAAGGGTTTCGCGCTGACCGGAGTCGTGACGCGCAGTGCTCCAGCGAACGGAGTACGCGTCCGTTTCGAGAACATGAGCCAGGCGGAACGTGAGAGCCTACGCCAGTTCCTGAAGTTTGTGCAGGAGACGACTCGAGCTTCCAGCAGCGAGAAAAACTACATCCAACTGTTGAAGTAAAACGTGACGGAGTAAGGCCCCGACTTTAACGCTTTCATTTTCTCTCTGAGTTTTTCACATCAACTCAATCCATCGCGCTAGGGAACTTGATACACTTTTCTGCGTACTGAACCCTTTCTCTGCCAAAGAACTCTAATCAGGACAGACCAGTTCGGCCGGATGTGCCGGCTGGGAGAAACGGAGTCGCATGGTTGCCAGTGAACAGGTTTTAGCGACGGGACAGCAGTTAGATACGCTCTGTATTAATACGATTCGCACCCTTGCGATTGACGCGGTGCAACAGGCGAATTCCGGGCATCCGGGCGCCCCGATGGGCCTGGCGCCAGTAGCCTACTGTTTGTGGCAGCAGTACCTTCGATACGACCCCGAAAATCCTTTGTGGCCGAATCGGGATCGCTTTGTTCTGTCGGCGGGGCACGCGTCGATGCTGCTATACGCGATTCTTCATCTGGCAAGTGTGCGCAAGGCCGAAGGCGACAAAGTTACGCATGACCTCTCGCTTTCGATGGAGGACATCAAACACTTCCGCCAGCTCGGCAGCCGCACACCCGGGCATCCTGAATCGCATATCACAACAGGAATCGAAACCACGACCGGACCGTTGGGTCAAGGCGCAGGCAATAGCGTCGGCATGGCGATGGCTAGCAAGTGGCTGGGGGCGCGTTTCAACCGTCCAGGCTTCGACATATTCGACTTCAATGTGTGGACGATCTGTGGTGACGGCGACTTGATGGAAGGCGTCGCCAGCGAAGCTGCGTCCCTGGCCGGGCACCTGCAACTCTCGAATCTCTGCTGGATCTACGATCACAATCACGTCACGCTCGACGGACCTGCCAACTGGTCGTTCACCGAGGACGTGGCGACACGTTTCCTAGGTTATGGATGGAACGTCACGCGCGTCGCCGATGCGAACGATCTCGAGATGCTGGCGCGGGCGTACGACACTTTCCTGAAGACTAAGGATCGGCCTACGCTGATCATCGTCGACAGCCACATTGGTTATGGATCTCCGCACAAACAGGATTCTTACGAGGCGCACGGCGAACCCTTAGGCGCAGATGAGGTTAAGCTGGTAAAGAAATTTTATGGCTGGCCGGAGGACGCGAAGTTCCTCGTGCCCGACGGAGTCTACGAAAGTTTCAAACAAGGCGTTGGGAAGCGCGGAGCAGAGTTGCACGCCGCATGGGAGAAGAAGTTTGCGGACTACTCGAAGCAGTTCCCCACTCTGGCTGCCGAGCTCAACGATATTCAGGCGCGACGGCTTCCCGACGGATGGGACAAGAACCTGCCAACTTTTCCGCCCGATGCTAAAGGCGTGGCGTCTCGCGAAAGTTCCGGCAAAGTTTTAAATGCTCTTGCGCAAAACATCGAGTGGCTGATCGGCGGCTCCGCCGATCTGGCGAAGTCGAACAAGGTTGAGTTGAAGATGCCGGGCGCGGGTGACTTCCAGGCCAACAATTATGCGGGCCGCAACCTGCACTTCGGCGTGCGCGAACACGGAATGGCGGCGGCTGCTACTGGGATGGTAATGTCGCGACTGCGAGTTTTTAATGCGACGTTTTTCAATTTCACCGATTACATGAAACCTTCCATGCGCCTGGCGGCGCTAATGGAAGTACCGGTGATTTACGTGATGACACACGATTCCATCGGCCTCGGTGAGGATGGGCCAACACATCAGCCGATCGAGCAACTGGCCGGGTTGCGAGCCATGCCGAATATGTTGGTACTGCGTCCCGGCGATGCCAATGAGGTCACAGAAGTTTGGAAGATCGCAATCCAGCAGAAGCATCGTCCAGCGACGCTGGTGCTGTCGCGGCAGGCGATTCCGACTCTGGATCGTACGAAATACGCTTCGGCCGCAGGAGTCGCGAAAGGAGCCTATGTTCTCGCGGATGCTGAAGGTGGCAAGCCGCAGGTGATTCTGCTCGGGAGCGGCAGCGAGTTATCACTTTGCGTGGATGCGTACGAGAAACTGAAGGCCGAGGGTATCAAGGCCCGTGTGGTGAGCATGCCTTCATGGGAGATTTTCGAAGAGCAAGATGCGGCGTACAAAGAAAGCGTCTTGCCATCGAATGTCACCGCGCGAGTGTCGGTGGAAATGGCCGCGACTTTCGGCTGGGATCGCTATACGGGGCCGAAAGGACGCACTATCGGGATGCACCGGTTCGGAGCGTCTGCGCCGTTAAAGGACTTGTTAAAGTACTTCGGCTTTACGGTTGACCGAGTGGTCGAGGAAGCGCACGCGGCAATTTCCGGCAAATCGTAGTTTCCAATCAGTTCAGTTGCGTCTCTGTTTCGCTGGTTGTCATCCAAAAGAGTATGGAGGTTGTCATGCAACCCACTGGGGTCCTAGAAAGTTCGAAGGCTACGAAGAATCCACTGAAAGAGCTTCTCTCATATGGTCAGTCTATGTGGCTGGACTATATTCGGCGCGATCTGTTCACCACAGGGAAGTTGAAAAAAATGATCGAAGACGACGGGCTGCGTGGGATGACTTCAAACCCGGCCATCTTCGAAAAGGCGATCGCCGACAGCTCTTTGTACGATGACATTCTGAAGTCGCTGGCCGCGCAAAAGGGACTGAACGCGACTGCGAAATTTGAGCAGATCGCGATCCGCGACATTCAGGATGCGGCCGACGCGTTGCGTGGCGTATACCAGGAATCGAACTTCCACGATGGTTACGTCAGTCTTGAAGTCTCACCGTATCTGGCGATGAAAACGCAGGAGACAATGGACGAGGCGCGGCGCCTGTGGAAGACGGTGCAGCGCGATAACGTCATGATCAAGGTGCCTGGGACAACCGCGGGCATTCCGGCGATTCAGCAGTTGGTGAGCGAAGGCCTGAACATCAACATCACCCTGCTATTCGCGCAGGAAGTCTATGAGAAGGTGGCCGAAGCCTATATCAACGGAGCCGAGGCCTATTCGGCGAGCGGCGGTAATCTCAAGAAGGTCGCCAGCGTTGCCAGCTTCTTCATCAGCCGAATCGACACGATGATCGACGCGCAGCTGAACGATAAGCTGAAGGGCACGTCCGATCCGCAACAGCAGGCGCTGTTCAAGAGCCTGCTTGGAAAGGTCGCCATCGCGAACGGCAAGCTCACTTATCAGAAGTATGAGCAGATTTTCAGCGGCCCGCGTTGGGAAAAACTGGGGGCAAAGGGCGCGCAGACGCAACGCGTTCTGTGGGCGAGTACGAGCACGAAAAATCCGAACTATCGCGACGTCATCTACGTGGAGGAACTAATCGGACCCGACACGGTGAACACAATGCCTCCGGCAACCATCGATGCGTTCCACGATCACGGCAAGCTGCGCAAGAGTCTGACGGAGGATATACCTGGCGCGCAGAAGACGATGGACGATCTGGCCAAGGCTGGCATCTCGATGAAGGGGGTCACCGATAAACTGACGGAAGATGGAGTGAAGTTGTTCGCCGATGCGTTCGACAAACTCCTGGCTGCCGTGGAACGAAGCACGAATCAAAAAGGATAGAAGTAAAGGCCATGAGCAGAATAAAGACTTCCCTTCCCGCATCGCTGGCCGCCACCGTGAAATCGACGATTGCCGACTGGCAGTCGGACGGGAAGGTGAAGCGGTTGTGGGATCGGGACGCCAGTCTCTGGACTGGCGACGATGAATCGAAGTGGCTCGGCTGGCTAGACATCGTCGATGAGCAACTCGCTCAGCATGACACGTTGGTGAAGTTTGCCAAGGAAGTGCAGACGCGGGGGTTTGAGCACATCCTGCTGCTGGGCATGGGTGGATCTAGCCTTTTCCCGGAAGTTTTGCGCATGACGTTCGGGAAAATACCGCACTTCCCCAATCCGCATGTGCTCGATTCCACTGACCCGGCGCAGGTAAAAGCCTTCGAGCATCAGATCGACATTCCGAAGACGCTCTTCTTTGTTTCCAGCAAATCGGGCAGCACCCTGGAACCGAACATTTTCAAACAGTATTTCTTCGAGCGCACCAAGCAAGTGGTGGGATCCGACAAAGTAGGAAGTCATTTTGTCGCGATTACGGATCCAGGATCGAAAATGCAGCAGGTGGCCGAGGGGGATCACTTTCTGCATGTATTTTTCGGGAGACCTTCGATCGGAGGGCGCTACTCGGCGCTGTCGAACTTCGGCATGGCCCCTGCGACCGCAATGGGGCTCGACACGAAGAAGTTCCTCGATCGGGCTGCTGAGATGGTACGTGCCTGCGGAGCGAATGTGAATGTGGAGGAAAATCCCGGCGCAGTGCTGGGAATCATTCTGGGCACAGCGGCAGAGGCCGGGCGCGACAAGGTCACGATCATCACCTCTCCGGGAATTGCGGATCTGGGCTCGTGGCTCGAGCAATTGCTGGCCGAGTCCACCGGAAAGATCGGCAAGGGGATTATTCCGGTCGATCGCGAACATTTGGCTTCGCCTGATGTCTACGGCAGTGATCGCGTCTTCGCGTACATTCGTCTGGAAAAGGAAACAGATTCTGAACAGGATGCAAAGGTAACCGCCTTTGAAAAGGCTGGGCATCCGGTAATTCGGATCGTGATGCCCGACGTCTACGATCTTGGTGCGGAGTTCTTCCGCTGGGAGATCGCTACGGCGGTAGCTGGAGCGATTATCGGAATCAACGGGTTCAATCAACCAGACGTGGAGGCGAGCAAGGTTGTCACGCGTGCATTGACCTCGGAGTATGAGCAGAAGGGTTCTCTTCCCGCCGAGAAACCGATTCTTGAAGAGAACGACATAAAGCTCTTTACTGATGAGAAAAATGCACTTGATCTAGCCAAGAGCGCGAGCGAGAAATCTCTTGCAGGATATCTGAAGGCGCATCTGAATCGAATTCACGCGGGGAATTACTTCGCTGTGCTGGGATACATTCAGATGAATGCCGAGCATGAGCAGGCGCTGCAGGTGATTCGGCATGCCGTCCGCGATAACAAGCACGTTGCGACGTGCCTGGGATTTGGCCCACGTTTCTTGCACTCGACCGGACAGGCATACAAGGGCGGTCCGAACTCGGGAGTGTTCCTGCAAATCACGTGCGACGACTCAGTGGAACTTCCTGTTCCTGGGCAAGAATACACTTTCGGGATCGTGAAAGCGGCCCAGGCGCGGGGAGACTTCCAAGTTCTTGCAGAGCGCGGGCGGAGAGCGCTTCGCGTACATCTGGGGAAAGATTTGAAGAGCGGGTTGGGGAGACTTCAAGCAGCAATACAGAAGGCGCTGTAAGTCTGCCGCGGCAGGCACAACGACGCTGCCCGAGAATTCTCCCACCTCTCGCAAAACCGGCGAGAAGCGGGCACCCCAAAGCAATTGGCGCACGAGTTTGGCGCCGCGGTAAGGAGTAAGTCATGCAATTGGGAATGGTAGGGTTGGGCCGCATGGGTGCGAATATGACGCGGCGGCTCATGCGCGCCGGTCATTCGCTGGTCGTTTCTGATCTCAGCGCGGATGCCGTTCAGCAACTGGGTAAAGAAGGTGCGACGGGATCGTCGTCACTCGAGGATCTGATTTCCAAGCTCAAACCGCCACGCGCGGTGTGGATTATGGTTCCGTCGGGTGGTCCGACGGAAGCCACGGTCCAAAAGCTCGCGCAGCACATGCAGGCGGGTGACGCGATAATCGACGGCGGCAATTCCTATTTCAAGGACGACGTTCGGCGCGCCAAGGAACTGCAACGTAAAGGCATCCACTACGTCGATGTTGGAACCAGCGGCGGCGTGTGGGGCATCGAGCGTGGCTACTGCATGATGATTGGTGGGCCGAAAGAGGCAGTACAACGGCTTGACCCGATCTTCAAAACACTGGCTCCCGGCAAAGGTGATATTCCGCGCACTCCAGGGCGCGAGAAGCTTGGCGGCACATCCGAGGAAGGTTATATCCATTGCGGCCCTTCCGGCGCGGGACATTTTGTCAAAATGGTCCACAATGGGATTGAGTACGGCATTATGCAGGCCTATGCCGAGGGATTCGACATTTTCAAGAACGCAACCAGCAAAGAACTGCCGGAAGACATCCGTTACGACCTGAATCTTCCCGACATCGCTGAGGTCTGGCGGCGTGGCAGCGTGGTCAGCTCGTGGCTGCTCGATTTGACGGCAATGGCACTGGCAGAAAATCCAACGCTTTCCGAGTACGAAGGATATGTGCAAGACTCCGGCGAAGGGCGCTGGACGATTCAGGCGGCGATTGATGAGGCCGTTCCGGTGGACGTACTCAGCGCAGCACTATTTGTGCGCTTCCGTTCGCGCCAGCAACACACATTTGCCGAAAAGATGCTTTCGGCAATGCGACAGAAGTTTGGCGGCCACGTGGAAGCGTCAGAAGGAGCTGCAGGCGCAGCCAAGAGAAAGTAAACGCAAGTCGCAAAGGACCTCGAGAGGTAGGAATGGCTCAATTAGCGGAACAACCCAAGGCGACTCCGCCGCGTATCGGAAAACAGGGCGATCCCTGCGTGATGGTGATCTTCGGCGCTGCCGGAGATCTTACCGGACGGCTGCTGGTGCCTGCACTCTACAATTTGGCTCGAGCCGGATTGCTGTCGCGGGAGTTCGCCGTGCTCGGCGTGGCGCGGGCGCAATATTCGGACGACGAGTTCCGCAAGAAAGTCTACGAAGATATCAAGGAGTATTGCGGTGACTGCGTCGATAACGATCTGTGGGGGTGGTTCCAGCAGCGCTTTTACTATCTCGCCGGAAATTTTGATGATGACAATCTGTATTCCCGGTTGAAAGACGCTTTAACAAAGCTCGATCAGGAGCACTCGACTCACCAGAACTTTTTTTACTACATGGCGGTCGCGCCGAGTTTCTTCGGGCCGATTGTCGAAAAACTGGCGGCCAACGGCTTCATGGAACAATCCAACGGCCGATGGCGACGGGTCGTCATCGAGAAACCGTTTGGGCACGATCTGGAATCAGCGAAGACGCTGAACCAGCAACTGCTGAAGGTCGCCGACGAAAAGCAGATTTACCGCATCGATCACTATCTGGGCAAAGAGACTGTGCAGAACATCATGGCATTCCGTTTTGCCAACGGAATCTTCGAGCCGGTGTGGAACCGCCGCTACATCGATCATGTCCAGATTTCCGTGGCCGAAACGGTTGGCGTAGAAGGCCGCGGCAGCTACTTCGATCACGCCGGTACTTTGCGCGATATGGTGCCGAACCACATCATGCAACTGATCAGCCTCACGGCGATGGAGCCTCCAATTTCGTTCGACGCCAATGCGGTGCGCGACGAGCAGGCGAAGATCCTGCACGCCATCCAGCCCATGAGCGATGAAGAGGTTTTGAGCCGCACCGTGCGCGGACAATACGGAGAAGGCACCGAGGACGGTAAGCGCGTTCCAGCCTATCGCACGGAAGAAGACGTCCCGCAAGATTCGCGCACCGAAACGTTTGTGGCCATGAAGCTGTCGATCGACAACTGGCGCTGGGCAGACGTTCCCTTCTATCTCCGCACCGGGAAGCGGATGCCGGTGCGCAATACGCATATCGTGATACAGTTTCGTCGAGCACCTTTTGTACTGTTCCGCGATACGCCGGTCGAGCACCTGATGCCGAATCAACTGGTGCTGCACATCCAACCGGAAGAAGGCATCTCGCTACAGTTCGCGGCCAAGGTTCCCGGACCTGTGATGCGGCTGGGGACAGTGGACATGAACTTCGAATATCAGGAATACTTTGGAAAGCAGCCCAGCACGGGATACGAACGCCTGCTGCACGACTGCATGATCGGTGATCAGACACTGTTTCAACGAGCCGACATGGTGGAGGCGGGCTGGGCCGTAGTGAATCCGGTGCTTGATCTTTGGAAGGCGCTTCCGCCGCGCAACTTCCCCAACTATGCCTCCGGCACTTGGGGACCCAAGGAAGCCGACGAATTGCTGGAGCGCGACGGCCGCCCCTGGAGGAACTTCGAAAAATGATTCTGGCCGGCGATATTGGTGGGACCAATGCCAGGCTGGCTTATTTCCAATCCCAGAATGGTCGTCTTCGCCTCGTCTCGGAGCGAGTTTTTCCCAGCTGCGAACATCACGAATTCGGTGAAATTGTCGGGAAGTTTCTGCATGACTCAGGCACCCGCCCGCAAGCCGTCTGCTTTGGAATCGCCGGCCCGGTGCGCAACGGGAGGGTCGAGACTTCGAATCTTCCGTGGGTGATTGAACAATCGCGACTGGCTGATGAGTTTCAGCTCCCGTCCACTCTTCTCATCAACGACCTCGAGGCGATCGCCTGGGGCATTGGTGCGCTCGGGCCAGAGGATCTTGTTGCCTTGAACCACGTGAGCGGACCGGTCACCGGAAATCAAGGCGTCGTCGCGCCAGGAACAGGGTTGGGGGAGGCGGGCCTGTTCTGGGATGGGAACCGGCATCATGTCTTCGCCTGCGAGGGCGGTCACACAGACTTTGCCCCGCGCGGTGAATTGCAGATTGAGTTGTTGAGGTTTCTCAACGCGCGTTTCGGACACGTCAGTTACGAGCGGATTCTTGCCGGGCCGGGTTTGGTAAACGTCTACGAGTTTTTGCGCGAAGCCGGATACGAAAAAGAGTCTCGTGGCGTAGCTGACGCGATGCAAAAAGGGGATCCTGCCGCTGCGATCTCACGCGCCGCGCTGGAGTCGAGTGACGCGTTGGCCGAGAAGGCGTTGGACCTTTTCATCGCGGTGTACGGCGCAGAGGCTTCGAATCTGGGGCTCAAGGCAATGGCAACCGGTGGATTGTTCCTCGCCGGAGGCATCTCACCGAAAATTCTGCCCAAGTTGACTGGCCCATGCTTTATGCAGGCATTTCTGGACAAAGGACGAATGCGACACCTTGTGGAAGCCATGCCTGTCCACGTCGTCATCAACGAAAAAGTTGGACTGCTGGGCGCAGCACGCTGCGGGGCTGTCCGGGCGCGAGGCTGAGCTATTCCGTGAGTTCCTCGGCGGAAATTCGAATCCTGACGACCCCGCAGGAATTGTTCGCCGCGGCGGGGGAAGAAGTCGTCCGCGCAGCCGATGAGGCCGTAAACGCTCGTGGGAAATTTACGCTCGCCTTGTCCGGCGGATCCACTCCTAAAGCTCTCTACAACCTGCTGGCGACAAATGCTCGCACCGCGCTGCCTTGGGATCGCATATATTTTTTCTGGGGAGATGAGCGGCACGTACCGCCCACAGATCCAGACAGCAATTACCGCATGGTGAACGAGGCCATGCTCTCCAAAGTTCCTGTGCCGCCAGCCAATGTATTTCGGATGGAAGCGGAGAATCCTGACGCTTCGGCTGCAGCGGCGGCTTACGAGCAGACGCTGCGCAAGTTCTTCCAGTTGGACGCGAACGGCGTGCCGCGATTTGATCTCATTCTCCTGGGAATGGGTCCCGACGGACACACGGCTTCCCTGTTTCCTGGAACCGAGGGTCTCAAGGAGAAGTCGCGCCTAGTGATTGCGAACTGGGTGGAAAAGCTGAAGACGCACCGCTTGTCGTTCGCGCTACCCGTGTTGAATGCGGGACGTTGCGTCGCGTTTCTGGTGAGCGGCACCGACAAGGCTCCGGCGCTCAAAGCGGTGTTGGAAGGAAACGATCCGGGAGAGCAGTATCCTGCAAAGCTGGTGCAGCCGAAGGACGGAAAGCTTATCTGGTTCCTGGATCGCGCTGCGGCGAGTTCCCTTTCAAGCTAGAAGAGCCATTAACCGCAGAGGGCGCCGAGATCGCTGAGCACTGACCGCATAACCCCTCTATCCCCGCCAGTCGCCGATTTCCTTCAGGCCTCGGCCGCGGGCGTGCTCGAAGAGCCGAACGCGGTGGCGGGAGTGCTCGAACTCGTGAATGTCGGCCCAGACTTCGGCCTGCCATCCCGTGTCGTGAGCAGCGGACTCTCCGCAGGTGGCACAGCGGGTATGTAAGGTTACGGTGATAGCATTGTTCCCCACTGGCACCGCCCCGGGAAGCTCGATAAAGATGCAGCGAACCTCTTCGATGTCTTCGCCGGGACCGAGAATGTGTTCGTAGCGCAGGAGGTAGCCGAAGCCAAGTTTCTTGGCTTCGAGTTCTGCTTCCGCGCGGGTATGGAATGGGCCGTACTCGGCGCGAAGCTGTTCGGTCGAGTCACACGCCATCCAAAACATTTCTTTGTAGGACATCGCTGGTTTCGCCCCTGGGATGCGAACCAGGCTCTTAGACTGCCGGAGCCTGCTTGACCCATCGAAACCAGCGGTGCAATTACGGGGCCGCTCACTAGAAATCTCAAATGACTGAAAGAATGGGTGGTTAGCTAGAATTGAACGGGCTTATACGTCCTCATTTCGTGAAACCTTTTGCAATGTTGCGTCCGCACTGAGAAAAAAGCGGCAATAGGCGTCACCCAAGCTGGCGCTAATAGGCACCGACGGCCTGAGGCAAAGGGGCGGTCTCGGCTTCTCGGCCCAGGCGGCTCCACACGCCGAGTTTGTCGAAGATGCTCCGCAGGCGGTTCTTGATGACCTGCTCGCTGATGCCGACGATGCGCCCAATCTCGCGATTGGTGAGCCCTTCCCAGACCAGAATGGCGATTTGGATCTCCTTGGGGGGCGAGACCTTCGCGAGAGTCATGACTGAGTCTCCTCTTTTCCGAACATCGCAATCGCCAATTGACCCGCTTGCGGCCCTCCCGGATGCCGGCGCGCAGGAAGAGGGTGCGCAGGGTGTTGCTTTACCGTCCGCGGACTGCTGTTGAGCTGCCCGGCGATTTCCTTGTTGCTGCAGCCCTGCGCGAGCAGATTCAGCACCGGCTGGTCGCGGGGCGTCACTTTGACTTGGTCGAGATCGATCATTTTCATTCCTTCTGGCAATTGCCTTTCGCAAACCTTTGCGACAGTGCAATACGTTCGCCATTTCTTCGCCGTAAAATCTACGGCAAGTAGATAAGTACTTGCGTCACCGTGGCTTAGGCATATGCACCGGAGTTTTTCATGTGCCTTTCAGGAAGCCCGTGGTAGGCTCAGCCAGTTCCAAATTGGTCCAGCCACACGACCATACAAGGACCCGGATGCTCATTCGCCAATTCCAACTCGGCTCAGCCCGTTCGAGTGCCCAACGCCCGACCACGGGTTAGACCGGCTGGCGAATTGGCGATCCCCTTTGTGCTCGGCTAGTTTCGAGGCGTGACTTCTTCGTCTGGGATGAGAGGTGACCAGTGAGTTTTCATCAGGAGCGGCAGATTGCGATCGCAGGGCGGGCTTCCCAAATCGGCACTTTCTGCCTTTTCATCTTGGTTCTTTGCGGAGACGCGGCTCAAAGTTATGCACAGGCAACCGCGGCACCCCAAGCTCAGAGCGCGCCGATCACCATCACGCTGCAGGACGCGCTGCAACGTGCCCGGCAGAACGATCCGCAATATCATTCAGCCATCACAGACCTGGGCCTGGCTCATGAAGATCGTGTACAAGCGCGCGCTGGGCTTCTGCCCAGTGTCGGCTACGACACTTCGTTCATCTACACCCAGGGAACGGCGCCGCTCCCTGCCAGTTGCGCAAACCCGCAGGCGGGGTGTCCCACTTTTAGGTTCATTGCGAATAACGGTGTGCACGAGTACATCAGCCAGGCCAATGTGCATCAGTCTCTCTCCTTGACTGATATTGCCGATTACCGGCGCTCCCAGGCTGCCTTGGCGCTAGCAGGTGCGAAGGCCGAAATTGCTGCTCGCGGACTGGTTGTCACCGTCACACAGGCTTACTACGGCTTCGTGGTCGCTCAGCGCAAGTACGCCACCGCGCAACGGGCGTCGGCGGAGGCGCAACGCTTCCTCGATATCAGCGTCAAACTGGAGAACGGCGGCGAAGTGGCGCATGCCGATGTGATCAAGGCCCGCATTCAGGCGCAGCAACAGCAGCGCGACTTGCAGGAAGCACAACTCGACATGGAGCGTAGTCGCCTGGATCTGGCGGTACTTCTCTTCCCCAATTTCAATCAGGATTTCTCGGTGATCGATGATCTGCAGACGCCCGAGCCGTTGCCGACGTTTGAAGAAGCAGAGGCGGCGGGGAAGAAGAACAATCCTGATTTACGTGCGGCGCTCGCAGCTTACGAGGTGGCCAACCACGAAGTCACAGCCTCCCTGGGCGGATTGCTGCCATCGCTCGGTGTTGATTACTTTTACGGCATCGACGCAAGTCACTTCGCGACCTACACAGATGGAATCCGAAACCTGGGCTACTCGGGGGTCGCGACATTGCAAATTCCGATCTTCAGCTGGGGTTCGGACTGGAGCAAATTAAAACAGGCGAAGTTGCGGCGCGATCAGGCACATGTGGAACTGAATTTCGCGCAACGCCAGCTTCTGAGTCATTTGCGCCAGTTCTACCTGGAGGCGAAAACAGCGCGCTCCGAAATGGACTCGCTGGCCAGTTCCGCGGAGTTGGCAGCCGACAGCTTGCGGCTTACGACCATGCGCTATCAGGCAGGCGAGTCGACGGTTCTGGAAGTGGTGGACGCACAGAACACGTTGACCACGGCACGCAATGCGTATGACGATGGGCAATCCCGCTACCGCGTGGCGATTGCCAACTTGCAGACTCTAACAGGAAACTTCTAGGCAAATGAAACGGTTTGAAACTTCATCCCATAACCGACGAAATATGGCTCACTTGCCGAGGCTCGGCCGAATCCCGCTGCTTGCCGCATCGACCCTATGCATGAGCATGTTCTTCGTGGGTTGTTCTTCGGAAAAAGGAGAACAGGCACCGACGGTTAGCGTTCAGGCAGCGGCTGTCGAGAAGACCACGATTCAGCGCGTCATCAATAGTCAGGCGGTGCTATTTCCACTGCAACAGGCCGCGATCGTGCCTAAGATCAGCGCTCCGGTGCAGAAGTTTCTCGTGAAACGTGGAAGCCCGGTTAAAGAAGGGGAACTGCTCGCGGTGCTCGAAAACCGCGATTTGTCGGCTGCGGCGCAGGATACCAGAGGCGCCCTCGATCAGGCTCAGGCCACCTACGAAACGACGACCGCCGCCAGTTTACCGGAAGAAATTCAAAAGGCTGAGGCCGACGAGCAACAGGCTAAGCAGGCACTCGACGCACAGGAAAAGATCTTTGAAAGCCGGCAGCAGTTGTTCGAGCAGGGCGCCTTGCCCAGGAAGGAATTGGACCAATCCCGCGTCGACATCACACAGGCACGGAACCAATATGCCATCGCCAAGAAGCACCTTGATGCACTGCTAGCCATCGGGAAACCGGCGGAACTCAAGGCTGCAGCTGGAAGCTTGGAGTCGGCCAAGGGCAAATATCAGGGTGCGCAAGCACAGCTCAGCTACTCGGAGATACGCAGCCCGATTAACGGCGTGATTACAGATCGCCCCTTGTATCCCGGCGAGATGGCGGCGGCTGGCACATCGTTGCTCACGGTTATGGATATTTCGTCGGTGATCGCAAAGGCGCATATCCCGCAGGACGACGCCGCGGCGCTGCGAGTCGGCGACAAAGGAACAATGACCGTTCCTGGAATCGATAAGCCGATTGAAGGACGGGTCACGGTGGTCAGCCCAGCGCTCGATCCGAGCAGCACAACCGTGGAAGTGTGGTTCGAGGCCAAGAATCCGAAGCATCAGTTGAAGCCGGGGACCAGTGTTCAGGTTTCGATCACCGCGCAGACGGTAAAAGACGCGCTGGTCGTGCCGGTCAATTCCGTGCTCACCGCGCCTGACGGATCGACCTCGGTGATGCTTGCCGGCGCGGATGGACTGGCGCATCAGCAGGCGGTCAAACTCGGCATCCGTAACGGGGATGATGTTCAGGTGACAAACGGTGTGAAGGAAGGCGACAAGGTTGTCTCAACCGGCGCCTATGGACTGCCGGACAAAACCAAGATCAAGATCGAAGCCGCAGAGGCCTCAGGACAAGAAGGCAAGCCATCCGCGGAGGGACCGAAGGCTCCCAGTGAGGGTTCGGGTGAAAAATAGCCACTCGGGAGCCGCGCTGGATGAACCTCAGACCACGCAGGGTGTGAAGCCTGAGACGGATGCGCCGAAGAATCAGTATTGGGTCGCCCAGCATTCACGGCCCGTGATTTTTCTGATTTTGACACTGGGATTATTGGGCGCATATTTGGCCTTCACCATCCCGGTTTCGGTATTCCCGTCTACAAACTTCCCGCGCGTTCTGATTGCAGTGGATAACGGCGTCATGCCGATCGACCAGATGATGGTCACCATCACCCGGCCTGTCGAAGAGGCCGTCAACAGCGTACCCGGGTTGTTGACGGTACGCTCCATCACCAGCCGCGGTTCGGCCGAAGTCGACCTCTACTTCAACTGGAACGTTGATATGTTCCAGACGCTGCAATATGTAAACGCGGCTATTTCGCGCGTGCAGCCGGAACTTCCGCCAACGGCAACGCTGCAGGCACATCGGCTCACCTTCGCCGCGTTTCCGGTCATCGCCTATAGCTTGACATCGGACACCACGCCGCAGACGAAGTTGTGGGAAATGGCGACGTATGAGATGAAGCCGCGCCTCAATCGGCTGGACGGCGTCTCGACGGTGATCGTGCAGGGTGGACAGGAACCGGAATTTCAGATCACTCCAGATCCGGCGAAACTACTCACGGCAAGCGTAACCGTCTCTGACATTCTGGATGCAGTACGACGAACGAATCTGATCGATTCACCCGGACTTCTCGAACGCAATCATCAACTTTTTCTCGGCCTGGTGAACGGGCAGGTGCGAACACCGGATGAGATTGCGAAAGCGGTCATCAAGAGTACGCCGATGGGAATTCCCGTCTGCGTCGGGGATGTGGCCACGGTCGCTCCCAGCGTGAAACCTGTGTACACGGTGGTGACCGCAAACGGCAAGCCGGCCGTGCTGCTTAATGTCAACCGCCAACCGGACGGGAACACGGTGCAAGTTGCACAGGAAGTTCGCGACGAGATTGAGAGCATCAAGAAAACGCTTCCACCCGGAATTCGCATCGAGCCGTTTTATGACCAGTCGATTATCGTCAACGGATCGATCAAAAGCGTTCGCGATGCGATTCTTTTGGGACTGATTCTCGCATCGATCATCCTTGTGGTTTTCCTGCGCGATTGGGGAACATCGCTGGTCGCGGGACTGGTGATTCCCGTGACCGTCCTGGTCACCTTCATCGCCTTGAAGCTGATGGGACAGACCTTCAATCTGATGACCCTCGGAGGCCTCGCCGCGGCTGTGGGACTCGTCATTGACGACGCGATCGTGGTGGTCGAGAACATCGTGTTGCATCGCGACCTCGGCCAGTCGCGCGTGGGAGCGATTCGCAGCGCCCTGAAGGAAATCACGATTCCGCTGGTGGGCTCAACGATCACGCCGGTTGTCGTATTCATTCCTCTGATCGTGATTACCGGCGTCTACGGAGTGTTTTTCCGCGCGCTGGCGGTGACCATGACGGTATCGCTGCTCACGTCGCTGGCGCTAGCCCTTACCTGGACTCCGAATCTAAGCCAGTATTTCATCCGAAGAAAGCACGAGACGAACGGCACGGCAGGCCATGCGCAATCATCCCGGACATCACCCAGAGAAACGGGAGACACACAAGATCAGGCGCAGCGACTTCTGGATGCCGAAGAAAAGCATCTCAGCGGATTCTTCCTGCGCATTGTGAACTTTCACCAGCATTGGCTTCGGCGTGCTCTAGAGCGCCCGCGACTGCTCATCCTTTTCAGCGCGGGGCTGGTGGTGGTCTCGGTTTTGTGCTTTCTTTTTACCGACACCGATTTGCTTCCGGAAATGGATGAGGGCGGTTTTGTCCTCGACTATCTCACGCCGGCCGGGAGTTCCCTGACGGAAACGAACCGCATCGTCGGTCATGTTGAACAAATGCTGCGTGAGATTCCGGAAGTGGAGAGCACCTCGCGCCGCACCGGCCTGGAGCTTGGGCTAGCTGCGGTAACCGAAGCCAATCGCGGCGATATTTTGGTCAAGCTGAAGCCCGATCGCAAGCGCGATATCGAAGACATCATTGCCGACCTCCGCGCCGACATTAAGCACCAGGAACCTGCGCTGGATATAGAGTTCGTTCAGGTATTGCAGGACATGATTGGTGACCTGACGTCTGCTCCCGAACCGATTCAGATCAAGCTGTTTTCGCCAGATCCGAAGCAACTGCAGGAATGGGCTCCCAAAGTGGCAGATGCCATTGGCAAAATCCACGGTGTCGTCGACATCCTGAACGGGATCGACAACACGATCAGTGGGCCTGCCGTGACCTTCCAGGTCGATCCCAGCGTGGCCGCGAGGGCTGGTTTCTCCGCCGAAGAGGTGGCACTCGATGCGTCGGCAATCCTCGAGGGAGAACCGGCCCCGACTCCAGTTGTGGCGAACGATCGAGCCTACACTTTGCGCGTGCGCTTTCCGGCCGCGAATCGAGCCACTCTCGACGCCATGCGCGATACGCTGCTGGTGAGCAGCACCGGACACACCGCGACTCTCGGCGCTCTGGCTTCGATCGTGGAGTCTCCCGGGCAAAATGAGATTCGCCGCGAGAATCTGCAGCGCGACGTGGCGGTCACCGCGCGTCTTGAGGGCCGCGGCTTAGGCAGCGGCATGTCGGATGTCCGGAAGGCCGTGGATGCCCTCCACGCTCCCTCCAGCATTCGCGTTGTTTACGGAGGACTGTATGCAGAGCAGCAGCAGAATTTCCACGATCTGATGATCGTACTCATCCTCGCGGTCCTCCTTCTTTTCATCGTCTTGTTGTTTGAATTTGGCAGCTTCGCGGCGCCAATCGCGATTCTCTCTTCAGCACTGCTGTCCACGTCCGGTGTCTTCATCGCACTGCTGATTACGCGGACGACCTTCAATATTTCCTCATTCATGGGAATGATTATGGTCATCGGCATCGTGGCGAAGAACGGAATTCTTCTGCTTGATGCGGACCAGAAAATGCGCAGGTTGGGCCGTTCGGCGGAGGATTCCATGCTGCTGGCTGCCAGACGCAGGCTCCGCCCGATCGCGATGACGGCGCTGGCTACCGTGGCTGGCATGTTGCCTTTGGCCTTTGCGCTTGGCGCCGGATCGCAGATGCTGCAGCCGCTGGCGATTGCTGTGATTGGCGGAGTTTTGATCTCGATGGTCCTGTCGCTCATCATTACGCCAGCCGTGCATTTCTATCTGAGCGGCGAAAATGAAGCTCAGGTCGAACTGGCTGCTTCCAGTCCGGAGTAGAAAGTCTTTCCCACGGGTGAAGATTTCTGCGGTAACAGTTACTGGTCATAGTTACCATGTTGATTGCTGTTTTTCGTCACAGTTGACCGCCGGCTCCTATAAGATCATTCGCACCGAAAGCTTCTGGGCTGTAAACTATTGCGAGATGAAGCGCCCCAGCCGTGGGGCCGATAAAAGTGTCCCGACTCCCCCTGAAATGAGAACACTGGTTTCGAGGAAGACCGGGTCCTCTATATTGGTGCCGGAGTTGCAATAGAATGGGACGCATTCCGGCTCCAGTTCATGAATGCGGCGAGGACGGCTGCCATCGTGGAAATCCTTACGGTGTCTGAGGAGAAGGAAAAATCGGTTTTCGACGAGCAGACCCTTGCTAAGCTGCTCGAGGCGGCTTATGTGCTGCAGGAACACAACCGGTCCTTGCGCGAACTCGATCTCAAACTGCAATTGAAACGGGATCAGGTCGAGGCCAGCGATCGAAACTCTTCTGTTCCGGCGGAAGCGCCGCGCGCCCAAGCACTGCCATTCACCACACCTCCGGATTACACGCTCACGCTGGGAAAGATCGTCGAGACACAGCATCACATTCAAGTGCGCAAGCTTGGTCTGGACGAAGCCATGTCGCTCGTGGCCCAGCGCGTTATGGAAATTGGCGCCGCGACTGGCGCCGCTATCGGGCTTGTGAACGGGCAGAGCGTTCAGTATCCAGCCGTGGCAGGCCTGAAGGCCCTGGCAGCCGGGACGATTGTGCCGGTAGCCAAGGCACTGTGTTCCGGTTGCGTTCAGATTGCGCAAGTCGTGCGCTGCCTAGATGTCGCCTTGTCGACCGCGGTCGATACTATGGAGTGCCGGCGCCGAGGCATCCAGTCGCTGATCGTGGCTCCGATTTTCCATGACGGCGAAGTTGCCGGCGCGCTCGAGGTTTATTACTCGAGTCCACACGCATTCACCGAACAGGACGTTCACACCTGTCAGCTCATGGCCGGGCTGGTTACAGAAGCGTTGGTCCGCGAGGAAGAACACGCCTGGAAGAAATCGCTGGCAACAGAACGCGCCGCGATGCTCGACGCTCTCCAGAAACTGCAACCGAATCTGGCGGCCCTCGTAGAGAAATCAGCGACTCAAGAAGAAGAGCCAGCGGCTGCTCCGCCCTCAGCGGAGAGCGCTGCTTACCAATGTCGCAAGTGCGGGCATCAACTGCGGGAAAAAGAGCAATTCTGTGGCGAATGTGGATTGCCACGTAGCGGAAACTACGAGGGTCCGAGCATGCAGAGCAAGGTGGCATCTTTTTGGGAGCTGCAAGAGGCGGCCAAAACGGACGGCAACGCGACATCAGTTCCCCAGGAAGCTGCTGCAGAAAGCACTGCTGCCAAGCCGGCGCTGTCGAACTTCGAAGTTGCATTAGCCCGTTCGTTCGAGCACACTCTGCCGACCGTCACCAATTTTGCAGAATCGCAGGACGCGTCGCCCGACCCGAATACATCCGCGATCGATGTGCTTGAGAGCGAACTCGAACAAAACACGATCGATCAGGAAGCTCCAGCGCTCGAAGAGATGAGCGGTTCTGATGAATCACCATCGAAAAAATTGACCGTGTCTGCGGACTGGAGCTCCGCCGCGTCGGCTCGCGAATTTCTTGAGCAATTGGCTTCCGGCAATCGCCGTCGAAGTTTGGTTCAGTTCTGGAATTCACGAAGGGGCGATATCTATCTCGCCATAGCGGTGATCCTGGTGGCTTGCGTGATTCGCTGGGGAGTCTTGTCGAATCATTCCATCGCAGGCGCTGGCGCACAGAGTCCGGCAGTTGAGGCCCACAAGAAAGCCACTCCCGATGCCGATCTTTCCTTCTTCGATAGGATGCTGATTAAACTCGGTCTAGCCGAAGCGCCGGAACCTCCTGAGGATAAGGGCAGCCCTGGTGTGCAAGTATGGGTCGATGAGCGCACCGCTCTCTACTATTGCCCCGGCGC
>Ga0126371_10000313_pt1 | contig 39308 bp, 39 predicted proteins | sample PanSoiMetaPlot_4_FD_110145 | JGI IMG/M metagenome (GOLD analysis project Ga0126371, IMG submission 110145) | Tropical forest soil microbial communities from Panama - MetaG Plot_4 | ecosystem: Environmental > Terrestrial > Soil > Tropical forest > Bulk soil | place: Panama | collected 2016-02-17
CAGCCCCTACACCGTGCGATAATGAATTCGTTAACCTTGGGCCCCGTAGCTCAGACGGATAGAGCAACGGTTTCCTAAACCGCAGGTCGGCGGTTCGACTCCGCCCGGGGCCTCCATTTTCAAGCAACACGCGTTTATCCCGTTTTATCCCGGTTTTAAGCGGCAATCTATCTTCGGCATCGCTTCGTGCATTAGCGGGCGGCGCACTACTTCAACACCTTAATCTCATCTACCAATGCCTTGATTTGCTCCGGCGTCAGCTTGTCCTTAAACGGTGGCATTTTAGGTGTCTGCTTGTCATTGCCTTCTTCAATTGCTTTAGTGAGTTCTTCAACACTCTTGGTGGCTTTCGTCTTCATCGGGGGAGTGTGGCGCTGTTCTTTACCTTCGGCCGCAGATCCGTGACACATGACACACTTGGATTTAAAGACAGGGTCGTCGACCAGATCGTCGGCCTTACAGATTGATGCAACGGTAGGCATGAGTAGTGCGATTCCAAATAAAAGGGTCTTCGTCTTCATTTGTTCGGTCTCCTGAGAGTGACTTATTTGCTGCTCCAGCGTTCATGCTTTCTGCTGGACGTAAATCTCTTAACCAGTTATGGGGGAGTTGTTAACAACCTGGGGCTGCTATCCCCTCGCACGCTTCATGGCACTTTTTACGATCTGGTGCGGGTGATTATGACAACTAAGTGTGCAAGAGTTGGCCGCACGGCTGTACGAGATCGGCTCGCCTCCGTTTGGCGCGACCACGTTCAAGTCGAAATTAACCAACCGCTCGCCAGAGATTCCGGTGCTTTGTCCGCCCATTCCGTGCGCGGTATGGCAGGTCGAGCACGTGAACCCATCATTGATATGGCGTGCGTGTTCGCTGAAGCTTGTATTCGAGAGAACCTGGTTCAGGTCGTGGCATTTGGAGCATAGGGAATAGGGACCGTTGACGGTCAGGTCTGGATTCGGGAACAAATTGACGATGCTGCCACCAGGGGCAGCGGCCTGGCTAAACTCATATCTCCGCTCGAGCAGATGCGTAAATTTGGATCCATGGGGTCCGTTCGCGCCGGTGCCGCCAAATTCGCGATTGTCATCACTGTTGTGGCAGTCGGTGCAAAGAATTCGATCGCCCATGTTCCGGCCTGGCGTCGTTCCGTCGAGATTCAACATCTGCGCCCGGAGGCTCGGCTGTGGCAGCGCGCTGTCGCGATCATGAATAACGGGATGGCTCGAACTAGCAGTCACGCCGAATTGCGGAATGATATTTAGCGGGTCGCCCGCTGAGGCGGCCCAGACAGGCAGGTACCCGAATTTCTTGTCGGCTGTCTTACCTGTACTCGTCCCATGGCACCGCAGACAGTTTTCATACTGATTTGTGGCAGGACTGATTACGGTCAGTCCGTCGGTTGCACTTATGCCGATTACAGAAGCTTGCGACGCGCGAACGCCTGGTCCACTGCTAAACGATGTGACGGGCGCGGAAGCGTGGGGATTATGGCAATCGACACACGTCGCATGACGATTATTGTTAAGGACCGAATTCTCGGAACGATCATGAAGATTGTTGGCAGATGCGAACGGGTGTCCTGTTTTGGCGAACTCTGCGAAAATATTTGGGGCAGCGGGAGACACATTCGTACCTCCGTTATGGCAACTCAGGCATGCCTGCTCATCGCTTCCACGTAAAAGTCGTGAGGGGCCGGTTGCATTGTGCGGCATATGGCAATTCGTGCAAGCGTTGCTAGCCACCGTTCCGTAGCCACCGACATATGGTTGATTTGATGTCGTGTTCGCAGCGCGTGCATGTGCGCTGACGGCCCAGCCCCCGAGATAATTCAAGCTTCCGTTTACGACACGGTTCGGATCGTGACAGGCGAGGCAGAGAGAGCCGCTCGAGTTATCGCGCACCAGAAAGTCCTGCACGATACGATCCTTTGCCTGGACGTGAGGATCGTGACAGGTATTGCACTCTACGTTCCCGTTGACGAGCTTCACCTCAGGATCGGACGTGTTCGGTGTTGAAGAAGACAGGAGCACATTGATTTCTGGCGAATCCGCGAGTGGAGTCTTCATGCTGACGGGATGCGAACTGCGAAGATCTCCTCCAAATTTCGACGTCGCCTTCATCGACCCCATCATGCTCAGTTTTCCGTATGCTACCGTTTGGCCCGGTGCAACGGTTCCATCGTGGCAGCTGAGGCATAACTTAGTCGGACTAGCCAACGGCGGCTGGACGCCTGTCTGATGGTAGGTGCTGCTCGTATAAGTGCTGTAACTCTGTACGGAGAGTTGCTGATTCCACAATGGTGTCGCAGGACCTGCCATCGCGGAGTGTGGCGCGTGACAATAAAGACAGGAGCCCGACACGCGCCCTTTGATAGGCGACTTACCCATCGGCGTCATGTCATGAACGCCCAGCACATCGTTGAAGCCTTGCGCCCATGCGACACACGACAACAACACCCACGCGCACATAGAAAGGATCGGCTGCCTCAATGGGAACCACCTGCTACGGCAGCTGTGGGGTGATACCGAAACACCTGGACTCGCCGATTGAAGGAATCGACCACGTAGATCTCGTTGCCGCGGTCTATGAATAATCCAGACGGAAGGTTGAAGTCGCCGGGTGCATCGCCGCCTTGTCCGAAGTAATAGAGAAGCTGGCCTTCGCGATTGAACACCTGCACCATGCTCCACAGACTGTCGACCACGTAAATGTTCTGTTCGCTGTCAAGGCCAAGTCCTTTGGGCCGAAACATGGAAGCGCTGTTGTCGCCGGGATCCCCAATCGCATATCGAAACGCACCAGTCGTATCAAGCGCCTGGATGCGAAAGTTCATGGCATCGACAACCAGCAACTCCTCGCCGGTCCAGCGGAGCTCGGTAGGGAAGTTGAACTCACCGTCGCCAGCGCCATTTTGACCGATGGTCTTCAGGATATTCCCGTCGCGGTCGAGCACGAAAATCTTATGCCGCAACGTGTCGGAGACGAAGATCCGTCCTTCTTTCGAATCTATGGCAATCCCTGTGGGACGCTTGAAGTAACCTTCTCCGCCTTTGATACTGCCAATCGTCCGGCGAAACTTGCTCTCGGCATCAAAGACGAAGATTTTTCCAGCCTCTGAATCGGAAACATAGAAATTGTCGTCGTCATCGACCGCCACACACTGAGGTGCGCGGAACGCTTCTTTCCCTTCACGCTCAATGAGCTTGTACTTCTTCCGAACGAAATCGAAGACATGAACTCCCGGGATACCTGGATCTGTCACGATTACTCGCCCGTGTGAATCCACGGCGACGCTGTACGGTCGGACGAGAGTGCGGTACTCAGGGGCGCCAGCGACAAAATCCACCAATCGGTTCAAGAAACCGCGCTTGGGCTTTACATCATGTTGCGAGGAAAACATACGTTCGTACGCGAGGCTTCGGCCACCGGAGAGAAGAAGCTCTGGCGGCCCAGGAACAGGCTCGGGCTTCGTTTTCCGGGCACCAGCACTCGCCGCCAGTACGATCGCGGTCGCAACCACCATGCATGCCGATCGAATTCTTTTCTTCACTTCTATCCCCTCAGAAAAAGTGCATGGATCGGATTACGCCCACGTAGAACGAATTCAAGTTCACGGGAGCACCCGACTCGGACCCAAAGCCCTGGAGCAATCGGCTGTATCCCGCGGTGAAATGTAACTGCCGGAAGTACCAATCGGCCTTGGCATCCGCTTGTTGGAGGAGATTGTTCGAAAAAGAGGAGTCGTTTTGGGTGTGATAACGGGCGTGCGAGTAATCAGCCGTCAGGATCAGGCCGCGGAGGGGCGTGTATCCAACTGCTCCGCCGTAGGCCTTGCCGCCATACAGGATCAATAACGTCGTCGGAACCACCGGGATGGGCGCCGGAGTGGAGACGAGTCCGTTGATGGTTTGAAATGAGTTACCGCTTGAGCGATTGTAATTTCCATTGAAGGAGACTTTTCCAGCGGACAACCCGGCGCTGTACCCCTGACTGAATGAACTTGAGTTACTTACAGAATCGATCCGGTTTTCGCTGCCGTTGGCTCCCATCGTCCAAATCCAGCTACCAAGCTTGCGGCTGGCATTTAGTCCGTATCCGTAACCGGATTGCGTGTAGGAGGCAAGTGCCGTCTGTGCATTCCGCGCGTAGCGCAGCGAAGCGCTCCCGGACCAGCCACCTATCCTGCGGGAGTAATTGATGTTTCCGGAGCCACCGGCTGCGGCTTCGTTGTAGACGTTCGATGTGTAGCGACTCACGCTCCCGTAGCATGAAAAGGTCCCGCCCAAAAAGCTGCGGCCGTACGATACTCCTCCCGTATAGTCGTCGGACGAGATACCCAAGCCGGCGTACGACTGAGAGCGATGATCGATGATTCCCTGAAAGCTGAGATCATGAAACGGTGTATAAGTCGCCGTCCCCGAGAGATCGACTGCATGAGAGGATGATCCCACCGGCGGAAGGATCGCTTGACCGCCACCAACGACTGGCTCGAAGAGTTGTCCCAACAGATTGTCGGTGTACGCACCCCCCACTACAACCATCAGTCCCTTTGCTGGGGTGATGCTCACGCTGGCCGCAGCGTTGTCGTATGTCTGTACACTGGGAGAGCCTGAATAGTCCACGGTGTAGTGGCTTCTGCTCAGGTTGGCAACCATGCTGGCTCTCTGTTCAAAGCGGCGCGAGATCCCAAGCTGAGCTTGAGTCTGGTCGGTAGTTCCAAGTATGGATTCCGATCCGTTTGTGATCTCCGGCAATTGTTCCGTCAACTTGAAATCGGAAAAGCTTCCGTTCAGATTGAAACCCAGCAGTTGATATCCGCTATGCAGGCTGAAGATTCTGGAGTTACTGCGTCCCTGTGTAGTGGACCCAACTACTTCATAGTCGCTGTTGCCGGTGCCGTAGCTTACCGAGAGAGAAGGGAAAGAAGGCTGAAACAGGCTCCAATTGACATTGAAATACTGATCCGATCCCCGCGTCTTATAAGCCAGGGTGCCGGGGATTCCGTACTCACCTTCGTGATTCCAGTCTTTGCCAAAACTGATTGAGCCGGGATAACGACTGCCGCTGAAGATTTGGGTACTGGCGTTGAGTCCGCTAGCGTTAAAAATGGACTGAATACTGGAGTTGGCGCGCGACAGGTTGTAGTAGGGACTGACGACAAAGTTTATGACCCGAGGGTCCAGGTAGTCGCCCCGCAGGTCTGCCTGCCCGCCTACGCTGAGGCTGTGAGTAGACTGCACCACGTCGCCGTTAGCCGCGAGGTAGCCCACAGCCAGGCTGCCGTCGAGGTTCATGTGAAGATCGTCGCCAACAGCGACTTGTGCACTGACTCCGAGTGAGAGTAAGAGTATGACGAGCGCGACTGCCCACCTGAATTGTATCGCTGAACCCATGGCCCCTCGTTACATCTCCTCGACTTTGGCTGTTTTGCGCAGCTGCTGGTGGAGGGTCCGGCGCAGCGTTGCTACCTTGTTCGCTTCCAGTTCCTTCTTGAGTGAGACTCGGACTTGATCGTAAGTAGCCTGCTGAGCGTCACGATGGCCGTTCACGCGCAAGATACACCAGGAATTTTCAGCTCGAATCAGTTCACTGACTTGTCCTGTCTTCAGGGTAAAGGCGATTTTCGCGGCCTCAGGCGGCATCTGTTCGCGTGTAATGAAATTGTGATCCCCCATCATGACCCGCCAGTCGTCTTCAGATAGTTGCTCGGCGAGCATCCCAAAGTCTTCATATCCCTTTGTCGATCTTGCCTGGCGCAACGCCTCCTCGGCGCGCTTGCGGATACTGGCTTGTTGCTGTGGCGTGGCGTTGTCTGGGATGACTAGAGAAATCGTCTGAACAGAGACCGACTCGGGAGAATAGAATTGCGCTGGATTCTTCTGGTAGAAAGACTTTACATCCTCGTCGCGAACCGTGGCCTTTCGAGTGACCTCAACATGTAGAAGGTCTTCGATCATCATGGAGCGACGTATCGCTTCTCTGAGGTGGGCAGTCGAGCCGTTGTATTCCGCCTTCACATAAGCGCGATACTCCTCCGACCCGTCGAACTGTTCACGAAAAGCTCTCATGCCAACTTCGATACGCGTTGAACTAACTCTAAAGTTGCGACGAACGGCTTCCTGATACACCAACTCATCAAACTCGATCATGTCGAGAGCACCGCGGCGAATGTCGGCCTCCATCGACTGCGGGAATTTGCCGCCGTGCTGACTGGCATACGGAAATATCGTCATCATCTCGCGAAGCAGATCGCGATCGGTCAGAACCGTGCCATTAATGCGAGCGACCGGCTTGCCGGTGGGCGTGATCGTCATGCTCTTAAACATGGATTGCGGAGCTGGAGTTGCACTTTGGCTTCGTACCGTCGGCACACAGAGTGCGCCCAATACAGTGACGAAAACGATGTCTTTCATGTTCATCTTATAACCAAGCTAAGTAGAAAGAGGGGAGAGCGGGGACCTCGCCCCATCCTTCCGCTAGAACGTGATGCTGTTGATCCCGTAGTTCTCGTTCGATCGGTCGGCATGGCAGCTACGGCAAAACTGCGATGACGAGTTACTAGCTGGATTATTCGAGTCATACCAGCCTTTGACGAACATGCGTGTGGGATAAACAGCTGAAGTCCCACCTGCGTAAGAACCGCAAAACGGATTGGTCGCGCCACCACTGGTGCAACTTGCGGTGGGGGTCCATACTTGCCCGATGGATTGGCGGTGCCGCGTCATGGAATGGTGGTCGTGACAGCTGGTGCACTCAACATAAGCACCGGCGGCCGTGGAAGGAGTACCACTGCCAATCGTGGTACCGCCCGCTGCCGCGCCGTACAAGCTGCCAGCGTGACCGTACGCAGCAACGAACGCTGCCTGCGCCGGATCGTTCATCCACCACACCTTGCCGTTTGCGTCCACTGTACCCGCCCAGTGCTTGCCACCTGGAGCCGCTGCTGGAACATATGGGATGTGGACTGGGTGATCGTTAGTCAGACCCTCGGCATCAGTAGCCAGATATGTCGGCGCATGAGCAGAGCCACCATCCACTGTCTCGACGGTCGTTCCGTGCATACCCGTGATACTGGCCGATCCATCGTGGCATGTCAGGCAGATCGCTGTGCGATACAGCGGATCCTTCGTGCCGTTGATGAAACTGGCAACCGTGGGGTAAGTCGTAAGAGTGACGCCGCCGTATGTGGTGTAAGTCTTACCCATGAACGAACGGCCCCAGAGAACGATGGTACCGGTGCTTGTATCCGTGCCACCGGAACCAGCGGAGCCGCTGTGCGGTTGGTGACACGAAACGCACCCGCGGCCATTGATGTTGTGCGCGCCCAGAACATCCTGGTCGAGCGTGAACTGAGCTGTCGCGGTGCCGGCAAAAATCGTCACCACGATGACCAGTGTGAGTAGGATGATTAACTGTACCTTCATCCTGGTTAGACCTCCTGTTAGTTGGTCTACACTGCTTGTGGAAGCCCGAAGCACTTCCACTTGCCTCCCGCCGTTGGTTGCCGGTGAGAGACAAACCTGTGTACCTACTGCGACGTTGTGTCCCCAGCCGGAGTCGTTGATGCGCCCGACGTCGGAACGGCCTGTTGTTCGTGCTTCGCCAGCTCCCCGGCTGCTTCGGCGTCAGTTATGTACCGAAAGACCTGCAGCCGGCCGTTTAGAATCTGCTCGGCCACGATCACGCGATTGTTCTTATCAATAGCGATACCGGAAGGGAGCGCGAATTGTCCTGGAAAGTAACCATACTCACCGAAGAACGCACATAGGCGTCCCTGCTTGTCATAGACCTTGACGCGGTTCTGATCGGCGTCCGCAACCCACAGATGGCCGTCGCTATCTATCGAGATACCCTTAGGTCGTGCAAAGTCGGCCGGTCCATCGCCACCCTTTCCGAACGTACTGAGAAAAGTGCCGCCTGCATCAAAAATCTGAATGCGGCTGTTCAAGGTGTCACTGACGTACAGATCACCATTTGCTGCAACCGCGACGTTGGTTGGGCGGGCGAATGTTCCCGGTGCGTCGTCTCCTGCCTTTTCCGGAGGACCTCCCACCGTCCTCAGGTACTTGAAACTGTCGAGGTCATAAACCACCACATTGTTTTTCAGAACATCAGTGACGTAGATGAAACGATTCTTGTTGTCGACCGCTACTCCGCTGGGACGTCCGAGCCGATCAGATCCAAAAGTAGCTTGAAACTTGTGATTGGCGTCGAAGACGAAAATCCGTTGCAGGCCTGAATCGGTCACGAACAGACGATCCGCATCGTCGATCGTCAGACCAATAAGCGCCTTGAATCGTGCGTCACGGCCATTCCGGATGAAATCGACTGCCTTGGTCTCGGGATTGAAGATGAAGACGGCACCCACGTAGGTATCTGCCGCGTAGATGTTTCCCTTGGAGTCGACCGCCACTCCATAAGGACGGACCAATTTGTACTTCAGGTCTGTCTTATCGACCTCGAGCGGTTGAATGCCCGCCATCCGCAGCATCCAGCTTTCTTTTTTCTTGGGCTTGGCTGCGATTGGCTGAGCAGATTTGGGCTCCCCACGATATTGTTCGAGCCAGCGAATCCGCGCGACTTCCGGCGGGTCGGGCCATACCAGATTTCGTGTGTCAATCTCTGGAAGCGGCTGTGGTGCGTGTTCCTCGATCGCCGGTTTCTTCTTGTTCTTGCCGGCCTGAGCATTGGTAGCAAACAGTACTCCGACAGCGAGACACACTGCTGGGAACCACTTGCGGAGATGTCGGCAGGAATGAGTAAGCATTTCAGTCGGTTCCAAAATTCTCCTGATGGCACGTACGGCAAAATTGCAAGCTTGGAGGAAGGTCTTTGACCAGCATTGCACGTGCGCCACCCGCGTGCGGCTGGTGACAGCTCAGGCATCCGAGCGGCGTTTTGATCTTGGCCGGATCTGCGGGGTCGTGAACATCACTGACCGGATGCCGCCAAACGGGGTGCCCGATGCCATCCTTCAGCTCGAAGCGAACGACTTGCTTCTGCACAAAATACTCTTCGGGAAGCTGTACTTTGCCATCGAAGATCGAAACAGAGTGCGTGCTGTGATTGGCAGAATGAGTAACGGTTGTGCCATGGCACTCGGTGCAGAGGACATTCCCATCGGCGCGCAGCAACTTCGCCCGCTCTCCCCCGTGCGGGTCGTGGCACGTTGTACAGCCTTGCTGGAATACCGGTTGATGAAGTACACGCTTGTTCTGTAACTCCGCCTGATCGGTGTGACAATTGAGGCAGACGTTTACCGGATCCTGCTTTGGATAGGCGCGGGACCTACCTGCGTGGGGATCATGACAATCCGTGCAGTCCCCCTGCGCCCCCGGATGTTGAAACTTCGCCGATTCAATCCCTGCAACCTGATCGGAATGACAGCCAGCGCAAAGAGCTTTAACACTTTTCTCCGTGAGCACAACTTTGCCATCCTTGGCTGGCTCATGGCACACATCGCAAAGCTTCTCTCCGAAGGGAGGATGTACGAAAGCTTGCATGAGCTTTGGCCGATCGGATTGGTGCGGGTCGTGGCAACTAACGCAGTCGGATTTTCCGAAGGGCTGCCCCTGATGCGCTTTGATCAGGGCCGAGTCTGCAGCATCGTGGCAATCGAGGCAAAGCGTCGGGGATGCTTTCGTCAGGTGAAAGGCAAACTGCGGAGTCGACCGGTCCCCGCTTCGATGAGTTGTGTGGCAAGTATCACAGCCTAGGTCTAGCGCCTCATGCCGGCTGCCACCCTTTGCAACATTGATACCCGTACGGTGGCAGCCAAGGCAGAGATTTTCCTGCTCGTTAGGGCCAGAAGTCGGCTTTTTCAGTTCGTTCTTGGTGGCAGACGTGTGCGGGTCATGGCACTGCAAACAGTCGCGGACCGCAGGAGCGTGTACCTGTCCCTTTATGTGCTCCGCATCTTTGTTGCTATGACATTGGAGACATAGTCTTAGTGGACTCGGGATAGTGAGCTTGATACGAGTCACATCTTTTGTTACGCGAACCTCGTGGCAACTTAGGCAGCCTTTTTCCGTGGTGGTATGGACGAACCGCCCTTTCACCTTGTCCTGATGACAGGAAACGCACGCAGCCGCGGATGCACTGGCATCCAGAGGTGGATGCTGTTGCGCAAGCGCCGGTATTGACATCAATCCAATCACAAGGACCTTAAACAAAAAGCGCATACTCTCGCCCAGTCACATAACCCTCTCAAAGATGTGGTCGCTCATGAACGGCCGCCTCTCTCTAAGTCGCGGATATAAGCGCCAAGCGAGAAGACCACTACAACGACCGCCAGGAGCGGAATAAGCAATCCCCGTCTGCGTGCATTTCTCTCGAGGAGGGCATTCTCACCTTCGCGCTGAGCCCGTTCGAGCACTTTTGACCCAGCCTGTAGTTCCATGTCGACCGCAGACGCGCGCGCCGTATGCACACGAACGCGCGCCTTGGTGAGAAATTCTGTTGCCTGGCTGACATCACCCTGTGCGCCGCTGACGTCCATGCCGGATCGTGCGGCCTGCTCGATCAGTTCCGTCGCTTTTGAGATTCGTTGCGCGTAGCCGGCCAGATGATCATGAATGAGAGTCGCTTGCTTGCCGCTTTCTTCGTCGGCGCCATGGCAGTCAGCACATGAAGCGCCCTTCGCTAGCCCGACAAATTGGTCGTCGGGATGTTTAATCTTGTGAGCGGAGTGGCAAGTGGTGCATCCCTCAGGGAACTCACTTTTATGAGGACTCTGCTCAAAAGATTGAGCCTGCACCACGTGACAGGTACCGCAGACGTTCACGACGGATGCTGCACTTGGCGGAGCCGCACCATGGCTGCCGTGGCATGTCGAGCACGTTGGAGCAGACAGATCCCCTCGCGCAACCATCGCATCGTGATGAACGCTCTCAGAGTAGTCAGAGAACTGGGTGGCTCGCAAATGATAGGACTTCATCAATCCCACATCGGAGTGACACCGGCTGCAGGTTGTCGCAACATTGAGCGGGTGAACGGGCGAGAGCGGATCGGTACCGGGAAGGATGTTATGTACGCCGTGACAATCGGTACAAATCGCAACCTTGGCATCGCCGGTCGCAAGCTTTATTCCGTGGCCGCTCGTGTTGTATTGCGCGAGTTGGTCGGTACCCAGCGAGGGATTGAAGTGCTTGATGTGATTCGCGTCGGCATGACAAGAACCACATAGCTGCGGGACGTCTTCCCGTTTTATGTGCCCTCGAAATCCCGCACCGTGTGCCCGGCTGGCAACTATCTCGTTTGGGTTTCCACCATGACAAGTGTCGCAACTCATGCCTTTGTGGCTGTGAACGCTCTGCATCGATTCGTCCACAACTTTCTTCAACGTATCTGACGGTGACCCATGACAGGTGACGCACGAGTTCGCGGTTTGGGCAGCAAGTCTCCATGCAGAGACACACACGAATAGCAACACCAAACAGGAGAGACTCAGTCGAATAGTTGGTGCGCTTCGTTTACTTCGCCACATATCCGACCACACTCATCACAGCGAGATACACCAAAGCGATCAAAATCCCGATCCGAACAGTACGTCGGCCGCGATCTCCGAGCCCACTTTCTATGAATGGCAGAGCCAGCAGTAACGCTGCACCAAAACCGAAGCCGAGAATGCCAAGCACTTCGCCGTCTATGAAGAAAATGTGCGACGGTATGAGTTTCAGAGTCTGGAATTGCGCGAGAAAATACCATTCCGGCTTGATGCCCGGGGGCGCGGGTGCGAACGGATCAGCCTTTGTACCCAATTCCCATGGAAAAAATACTGCAAGACAGATCAGTGATCCCAGCACTAAGTACCAGCACATCAGTTCACGTAAAAAGAAATTCGGAAAAAATCTCATCTCTTTGCGTTCCGTGGGATTGACGTCCCAGTGCGCCTCAACGGATGTCGGAACACTGGTGCCGAACTTCTGCACCAGCCACAAATGAGTAATCACCATGCCCGCGGCGAGAGCCGGAAGGATAACGACATGAAGTCCGAAGAACCGGGTCAGTGTTGCTCCTGAGACGTCCTCCCCCCCACGCATGAGGACCATAATCGAGTGCCCGATCACGGGGAGTTGTCCCGCCACTTCCGTACCTACTTTCGTGGCAAAGAACGCTCGCATGTTCCACGGGAGCAAGTAACCGCTGAATCCAAAACCGAGAACCAAGAACAGTAGGAAGACTCCGGTTATCCAGGTAAGTTCGCGCGGACGGCGGTACGCGCGAGCGAACGCAACGCTGAACATGTGACCGAATGCGCATAGCACCATCACATTTGCTGACCAGGAATGTACTGAACGAATGAGCCAACCGAAGTGCACGTGATAGGTGATGCTCTGAACACTCTCAAATGCCTCGCTTGGGGTCGGTCGGTAATAAAGCAAAAGCAAGATGCCCGTGCAGACCTGAACGAGGAACAAAAAGAGGGTGATGCCGCCCAGCAGATACCAAGCGCTGTGCCGATGTAAAGGAACTCTTTTAGTGCACAAAGGCGTGAGCAGGTCTTCAAAATCAAGACGTTCGTCGATCCAGGTGTGAACGCGCATTACTCGGTTCATGCCTAGGCCGCCTGCTTTCGAATGACATAGATGTCTTGCCCTCGCACTTGTACGTCATAGTTATCGAGTCCTCTCGGCGGTGGACCTGACACGTTCTTGCCGTTGAGGTCGTAGCAACCATTGTGACAAGCACACCAGATCTGTTTTGCGTCGGGTCGGTACTGAACCGTACAACCCAGGTGTGTACAGACTGCCGACATCGAACGGTACTCTCCGGTTGCCAAACGCACGAGCAACGCTGGCCTACTTCCGAAACGAAACGTCTTTCCACTGTTAGGGGCAAGTTCGCCGACACTAGCCGCTAATGCTTCGGCAGCACTTACACTGAAGTCTTGGGGTGGAGTTAGATAGCGGAAGACTGGATAGAGCACGGCTGCGCATGATCCTGCAATCGCTCCGAGCATGACGCGCATCCAAGAGCGTCGCGACAGCTTCTGCGCTGGTGAGTCTTCAAGAGGGCATTCCGCCGGTAGAGCTCTTGTCGTCATGCAGTGTTCTCCCTGAAGCTGGGCAGCGTCGTCTGTCCAACAGCTCTAGTTGGGTTCTGGGCCTAGGTTGTTGACTGCCTTTTGGTGCGGGGGGACTACTTCAAAGCACACGCATGTAACCACCTATTCACATAGGTCTCGTTGCGTGAAAGTTAACCGTTGGCCGCATCTCGCCGGACAAAAACAGAGACCTTACTTCGGATACCAGCTGCAGGGCCCCAATGGTATCCGTCCATGCGAAGGGGGGTTCGCTTTCAGGTCTTGTCCGTGAGGTTCGGTTAGTGTGCTTCCTGGGGAGGAGCTTTCGTCGAGTAACTTACTTCAAGCCAGTTCAAAAATAAATACCCCAACCTGGCAATTTGATGTAAAAGTTGTTTTGCAAACATAAAATGATTGTGAGAGAGAAGAGAAATCGAGAGTACGACGGCGATAGTTGCGGAGCAATGTTGTTGGCGCACTCCGTTGTGAATACTGGCAATATCTAACGTCAGACGCCTGAGTCTTCTGATGATTGGGGATCTACCAGTTTCAGCGGTCACGATTTCCGCAATGCGACCCATGAACACCACTTCATGGCTGGTGATCTTTACTTTGAAAATATTTCCGCTGCATGTCTTTTGACGCCAGATCTCACCATCGGCGCTGTGTTTACGGTCGCGCAACTCATCGCGAAGTATGTGCGCGACATCTTCCACTGGTCGAATGTCCAGGATGGTCATCTTCAGGAACTGTTCACGTGTGTATCCGTATCGGCGCGTTGCAGGTTCGTTGACCGCTAGAAATGCAAGTGTCTGCGTATCGAAAATCCACATCGGCTCTTTGCTAGACCTAAGAACCTCCAGTATCTCTTCGATATCGCGCTCGGGTGACGTATGCAGTTCGGGCCGCCGGATTGGGAACTGTCGCAGATCGGGCATAGACCGCAGAAATGGTGAATACCGAGTTCATCGTGCGAATAAACGAAAACGTTAGGCGAACGTATTAAGGTAATGAAACATGGTCAAAGCGATGGTACGGGCCGAGTGCAAGATTCTCAGGGCGGAGCCCAGGGACGAGATCACCTGTTAATAACTAAAGGGGCAAGCTATTAGTGCGATGTGCCCGGAAGATAGCCAGGCTTGACTTCTCTCAGAAAGGATCCAGCAACCGTCTTTGTGGCTCCCTGCTGTTAAACAAAAGATACCCTTGGAGTTCACGTCGTTCTATCGCCAACCTTCATCGGTCGTGTATTCGTCGTTTTGACGTCCAATGCCGCGCTCGCCGTGACCTCGTCAGTCGAAAGAACGTGAGTTTGTAGATTTCAGAAAACCCTTGCTCTGCCAGCGGTATCCAATACGCAAGCGAAAGGATTTCCTGTATGTCAAGAACCCCGACGCTTGTACTCGCGCTGCTGCTCTCGACAGTTTGGCTGGCAACCCAGAATCAACGAATGGAGGCCGCACAAATGAGCGATCATGAATCTCACGCGAGCAGGCAATCTCAGATGAAACTGCGCTCGCGTACACATGCTGCAGCAACGATTACTGTACAGAGTTCTGAGCGCACGCCCTACGACCAAACCACGGGCCCCGCACTGATGGAAATCCGCTTGAATGAAACCTTCACGGGAGACCTCGATGGCGAATCACCAGTTCGGGCTTTGCAGGTCCTGCGCGACGACAAATCCGCCAGCTTGGTCAGCGTGCAACGATTCCACGGAAGACTAGGCGGACGTCAGGGAACATTCGTCCTTCAGGGTTCGGAAGTCGTCAAGAACGGGAAGATTAAAGCGACATGGTTTGTTGTACCGGGATCGGGCACTGACGATCTGACCGGGTTGCGCGGCGAGGGCGGTTTTGAAGGAGATTTTGGAAAAGGGTCCAATGGCACGCTAGATTATTGGTTCGAATGATGTAGACATAATCGTAAAGTGGAACTAATGAGCGACGTATTTCTAACGCCACTCGGCGCGAGTCCAACCGCTGCCTCTAAGCTTTCTGCACCTGCTCAGGACTTGGCAGTAGTTCTTGCCTGGTCGAGGGCCGCGCGCACACGCTCGGGCGTGAAGGGAATGTCTCGTAGACGGGCGCCAGTTGCATCGAAGATTGCGTTCCCAATCGCTGCTGGAACCACTGTAATCGCAGTTTCGCCCGCACCTGTAGCGGGAACATCCTTCGGTTCCACGAACACGCATTCAACCGTGGGTGGTGCGTAGTCCAGGTAAAGACTCTTGTAGGTTCTCCAATCGATCGATGTGACATGATCCTTGTCCCAAGTCACCTCTTCCACCAGCGCTCGGCTCGTCCCTTGCAGAAGTCCGCCCTCGATCTGATTTCGTAAGCCGTCGGGATTCGAAATTGGCCCGCAATCGGAAGCAATCACATAACGCGTGGGACGCACCGCACCCGTCTCCAGATTCACGCTGACTTCGGCGACCAAAGCCGCATAGCCGTTATCCCCTTCATAGTTCACACAGGCGATGCCGCGTCCGGTCACCTCGCCGCTTTGTCCGCTGGCTCTCTGGGGAAAAGGCCGGCTCTGCCATCCGGCGGCCTTCGTGGCCGCCTTCAATACTCCGATGATGCGAGTGTCCTGTAAGTGGCGCAGTCGATATTCGACCGGGTCGGCCTGAACATGCGCGCATAACTCGTCCATGAAGCACTCGTTTGCGAATGTATTTTGAATGCGCAAAGGAGAACGCAGTGGCCCGGTAAAGAAAGGCGAACGCACCGTGTGCGTTAACGCACGCTCGCTGCGTATGGTTCCTCCTCCACCGCATGTTCCATCGATGCATCCCGCGAAGTACGCCGGGACCGTGTTACTGCCATTGCGCAGCCTGCCCTTGGGTGGCTTGGGTCCGCCGACCGCCAGCGGCTCCGGTTCATGTCCCAGCAACATTCCGCTGATCACGTTTCCCGGCCGATCGTAGCCCGGGCGACTGCCCAGCGAGGCGACCCAGTCCTCGTGATCCCACGCTGTGATGTCGCCGTCTTTCGACACTGCGGCTCGCTGCTCAATCACGCACGCTGCGCCGTAGTTCTCCCACGCCATTTCGTCGTGACGCGAATATTGCAGACGCACTGGCCGGCCCACTCCTTGCGAAAGCACCGCTGCATCAAACGAGACCGCGTCCGCGCCATTCAATCCGTAGCATCCGGATCCGCGCGTGTATATAACGCGCACGTTGTCGAGAGGCAAATTGAGCAGCTTCGCGACACAGCTTCGCGTGGGATACACCGACTGCGTCCCGGACCAGATCGTCGCCTTGCCGGGTTTTACGTCCGCGACTGCGGACGAAGACCCGATGGACCCGTGCATCTGATAGGGATATGTGTATCGCGCGCGGAGACCATTGCCCGCAGCCAACTGTTTGTCAACATCGCCTGAGTCCACGCTCAGCGTATCTCGCGACGGCTGCCTCTGCAGATACTCGAAGAACGTAGTTTGCTCCGGCAACTCGGGACCGTGATTCCACTGGACCTTCAATTCTCTGGCGGCGCGGATCGCCTGATGCTGCTTCTCTGCGACCACGCCGACAAAATCCTTCCGCACGACAACTTTCACCATTCCCGGGATCTGGCGCACGGAGTTTTCATCCACATGCGCCACCGTCGCTCCCATCCTCGGTGGACGCACCACGCGCCCATGCAGCATACCCGGCACGCGAACGGAATGAACGAACTCGAATTGCCCCGTCATGAGCGCCGCTCTGTCGAGCGAGGGAACCGGCTGGCCCAGCACCGTCCACTGCTCACGGGAGCGCCGCTTCGCGTTGACATTCATTGGAAGATGAAAGCGTTTGCTGCTAACCAACTCTTGGTACGTGATGCGGCGCGAACTCTTGCCCGTGATTACGCCATCCTTCACCGTAAGCTGATCGACTGGCTCACCCAGTTTCGTCGCTGCCATGGCCAGCAAGGCTTCTCGCGCCGTTGCCGCCGCGAGCGCAAGGCCCTCGTCGTTGAAATTCGTAGGCGTCGATTGGCTGCCCGAGGTCGTACCCTGGTCAGGGGTGATGTTCGTGTCGCACTGAACCAACTGGACTCGCGCAATCGGAACGCAAAGTTCTTCGGCTACCAACTGCGTTTGAGTAGTAAATATTCCTTGTCCGAAATCGCACTTTCCGGTGTGCGCCGTAATCGTTCCGTCTGAGTTCACGGCGAGCCATGAATCCAGTTGTTTCGGGTCGATATGCGATTCATGCGTCGCGAACGGTCCCTGACTCGCGACCAATGGGTTGAGCAACGGCGTGGTACCGAAGCTCACAATCAACGCGCCGCAATTTTTCAGAAAATCACGACGCGTGCCCATTGCCCTTACTCCTGTCGGCATACCTTCGAATCGCGCGCATCATGCGGACGTGCGCAAAGCAACGGCACAGCACTCCACCCAGCGCGTCCCGGATTTCGTCATCCGAAGCATTCTGTTTTGCATCCAGTACACCTTTCGCCGTCAAAATCACTCCGCTTAAACAGAAGCCGCACTGTGCGGCTCCTTCCTCGATAAATGCCTGCTGGATCGGATGCGGCTTTTCGGGCGTTCCCAGTCCTTCAAGCGTTGTGATCTCCGCCTTGCCTACAGCGCTCACTGCAGTCACGCAGGATCGCGTCACGTTTCCGTCGACCATCACCGAGCACGCGCCGCACTGCGCCAGGCCACAACCGAAGCGAGGTCCGCGCAGCTCCAACTCATCGTTCAGGACGAAAAGCAGCGGCGCCTCCGGATCGACGGTTACGATGTGTTCGCGGCCGTTCACTTTGAGCGTGATCCGATTCATCGAAGAGACCTTTCCCGAATTTCCAATCGTTGATCTAACGAATTTTTCGGACTTTGGATGCATGCGAGATGCCATCTGATGGCCACTTTCAACACCGCCGAACCTTACGACGCTCCCCGATTCATCTGCCCAACGACACTAGAAATTGCCGACCGAGCGCACTCTCGCGGTGTCTAAAACAGTGTACCGCCCGTCACTGACGAGTATTCAAGCAAGGCTGTACTATCAAAAGAAGCTTATGCGCGTCTTTTTCGAGATTTTCAGCCAGACCCTTAGCACCCTCTGGGCGCACAAGCTACGCTCGTTTCTGACGATGTTCGGCATCGCCTGGGGCGTCGGTTCGCTTCTCCTCTTAGTAGGCTTGGGCGAAGGTTTCCGGTCCGGCAATCGCAAATCGTTCAACGAGCTCGGCGAAGACGTCATGTTCATCTGGGGCGGACGCGTACCCGCCATGAACGGAAGCTTCACCAGCATGCGTTCTTACGTGCTCACCTACCGTGACTACCAGGACATCGTCGCCAACTGCCCTGATATTCGCTCAGCCTCACCCATCATTGTGCGTCAGGACGTCCGCGCCGTGAGCGAATTCTTTCAGAGCAGCGGGCAACTCAACGGAGTGCTCCCTGACTACGGGAGGATCCGTTACCTGCCTGTGGCCGACGGTCGCTGGCTCAATGAAATGGACAACGCGCAGAAGCGCGCCGTCGTTGTCCTTGGCGACGAGAGCCGTCGCATCCTCTTCCCCGGCCGCCCCCCCGTTGGCAGCACGATCCTGCTCAACGGTATTCGCTTCGAGGTAGTCGGCACGATCAAGAAAGTCGGCCATGGAAACAACAACGATATCAATCTGCGAATCTTCATCCCCTACAGCACCATGCGCGCGAACTTCCCGCCACTCAACGTAGGCGAAGTCGACGATGCCATCTCCTTCCTTATTTACCAGCCGAAAATCCGGGCCATGCACGAAACTTCGAAGCTCGAAGTTCACAAGATCATCGCCCGCAATCACGGGTTCCCGTATGACACTCCCGACGCTTACGACGAATGGGACAGCATTCGCACCGCCGATCAAGTCGGAAAAATCTTCGACGCGATGAACGTCTTTCTTGGCAGCGTGGGCCTGGTCACGCTAAGCCTCGGCGCGATTGGAATCATCAACATCATGCTGGTGGCGGTTGCCGACCGCACGCGCGAGATAGGCTTGCGCAAAGCACTCGGCGCTACCAATCGCAGCATCATGTTCCAGTTCTTCACCGAAGGCGCGTTTCTCACGTTACTTAGCGGCGCCATCGGAATCGCGGGAGCCGCAGGTCTCATGGCTGCGCTCGCGAAACTGCCCTCGCCACCCGGATGGGATCCGCCAACTCTCGTCGTCTCGAGCGCCGTCCTCGCGCTCTGCGCGCTCACAGTTGCCGGAGTTGCCGCCGGACTCTATCCAGCGCGCCAGGCTGCCGCGCTCGAACCTGTTGAAGCCTTGCGGAAGGAGTAAGAAGTAACTGTGAAGCGTGACCTCATCCAGCAAGCCTACGGCGCCATGCGGCACGATCTGCGCAAGACCGTGCTCACGATGCTTGGTATGGCTTGGGGAATTGCAACGGTCGTGTTGTTGCTCGCCTACGGCGAGGGCTTCGGCGCCGCCATTCAGGCCATCTGGGACAGCTACGGTGCGACCGCGATCGGAATTTATCCCGGGCGCACGTCGCAGGAACTCGGGGGAAACAAGGCCGGAGTGCAGATCCACTTCACGCAGGAAGACATCGACATGATCCCCAATGTCGTGCCGCTGGTTAAGCACATTTCACGCGCGCTCGACATGTCGACCACCGTGCAAGCGGGATCGCGTACCTTTACCTTCACCACTTTCGGGGTCGATCCCGGCATTCAGGATATCTGGAACCTCAACGTCGAATCTGGCCGCTTCCTCAACCATCAGGACACGTTCAGCCACGGCATGTACGCCGTCCTCGGCTCCGAAGCCAAGGACAAGCTTTTCTCAGGAATGCCAGCCTTGGGGCAGGAGATCCGCATCAACGGCGTGGTCTTTCAGGTGGTCGGCGTGATGAATGCTCGCATGCAGGAGGCGGACAATGATGACAATCGCGTCGTCTACATTCCGTTTCGTTCGATGGATACGCTGCAGAGCACGCATTACGTCGGCGGCGTCTGGCTCGATTCCTTCGGCCTCGACCATACTAAGGTCGTTCAATCCATCAAGGAATCGCTCGCGGCTGCGCACGGCTTCAAAGCCAATGACGAGCGTGCCCTTCACATCTTCGACGCGCAGAAGCAACTGGAGCAGTTCAGCGTCATCACCATCGGCCTCAAGATCCTGCTCGCCTTCATCGGCACAATCACGCTCGCCATTGGCGGCATCGGGCTGATGAACATCATGCTCGTCTCCGTCACCCAACGCACTCGCGAGATTGGCGTCGAGAAAGCTCTTGGTGCTCGCCGGCGAGATATCCTCTTTCAGTTTCTCTCGGAAGCCATGGTGATCACCGCTGTAGGCGGCGTTATCGGCATTCTTCTGTCATACACGATCTCGTTTTCGGTGGGCACGCTGACCCTCTACAGCGCGATGGCCAAACACGCTGAGGCCGGCGACATCCGGCTGATCGTCGCACCCAAGATCCTACTGATCGCGACCACGATCCTCGGGTTCGTCGGCATCATCAGTGGCATGTTTCCCGCCATTCGCGCCGCAAACCTCGACCCAATTGAAGCCTTGCACTACGAGTAGATAGCCCGTCAGATCCCCGTCCGTATCGCTACCGCACGCGTGGGGACGGACGCCCTCGTCCGTCCGGCCGAGCAAAGCTCGGCTCATTGGCCAACGCCCCAGTTTTTACGTTTCATCTTCTCTTACCGGAGCCACCACGACAGGCTCCCCCTCCAGTCCCAGCCGCTTCCTCGCATTGAACATGGGCCCTTTCGCTTGCACGACCGGAGCAAACGTTGCAAAACCTAACGCCTCGCTTATATCGTCATAGATCGCCTCCATGCCGCCGCGCATGAAATAGGTCTCGTGCCAGAAACCAGTCCCGCCCGGATCTTTCAGAAAATTCTTCCACCATTCCTGATGCGGCAATGACCGCGCCCACGTCTCCAGCGACTGGAAATCACGCCAATACTGACGCATTCCAGCGTGCAGCGGAAAGAACGAATAGAACATGTTCTCGTGCCGCAGCAGCCCATCCGGCTTCGCATCCACGGAAGCCTTGATCTTTGGCCCAAAGCTGAACAATGTCGCCAGGCCTCGCAACTTCTCCACCCTCATTCCCAGATAGATCACCACCAGATCCGGATATGCGGAAAGATCGACCGTACTGCGCACCATGCGTTCCCCCTCTCAAGTTCGATAGCTGTATGATGTCCGCTCTCCGCCATCCGGCCCTTTAAAAGATCTCCGACTGAAACATCCCGATGCTTTCCTTTTTCACAAACAATCGTCTAGTCTGTTAGCCGTTCCTATTGGCCATAGTTTGCTTGGTCATGTGGCCGGATTCAGCAGCCGGCCGCGATGACTCAAAAATTAGAACTAACGTTCTTTCATGCAAGTCCACTCACTGTCTCGCACTACATCTCTCATCAAGGAGTCCTGCATGCCCTTCCTTCGGAAGTGCGTTGCGTTCTGTCTGTTTGTTCTGGCCCTGACTGCGTTCGCGCAGGAAACCCGCGAAGGCCGCCTGCTCCGCTTCCCCGATATCTGTAAAGACAAAGTCACGTTCGTTTACGCCGGAGACATCTGGCTCGCGTCCACCAGCGGCGGCGGCGTGGCACACCGCATCACCACGCATCCGGGAAGGGAACTGTTCCCCAAGTTTTCACCCGACGGCAAGTGGATCGCCTTCACCGGGCAATACGATGGCAACTTCAACGTCTACGTGATGCCCGCCGAAGGCGGACAGCCCAGGCAAATCACGTTCTACCAGGGAAGTTCGCAGCCGCTCAGCGAGCGCATGGGGATCCACAATGAAGTGGTCACGTGGTTTCCCGATAGCAAGCGCATCCTTTTCCTTTCGCGCCGCGACGCCACTAACGGCTGGATCAAACGCCCCTACAGCGTCAACATCGACGGCGGCCTCCCCGAACCGCTCCCCATGGATCAGGGCGGCCTGACGTCGTTCTCAGCCGACGGCACGAAAATCGCCTACAACCGCATCTTCCGAAACTTCCGCACCTGGAAGCGCTACACCGGCGGTCTCGCGCAGGACATCTACATCTACGACATCAAGAACAATGTCTTCGAGCAGCAGATCCCACACACCGAATACACTGACACTTTTCCCATGTGGCATGGCAACACGATTTATTTCACCTCCGATCGCGGCCCCGAACACCGTCTTAATCTTTACAGTTTCGATCTCGGCTCGAAGCAGATCGAGCAGCTGACCAAATTCGATAATTACGACGTGATGTGGCCCAGCCTCGGCCCAGACGCAATCATCTTCGAGAATGGTGGCTACCTTTACACCTTCGACTTCGCCAGCAAGCAAGCGAAAAAGCTGACCATCTCCGTCCCCGGCGAAACCGATGAAACGCTCAAGCACTGGACCAGTGCCACCAAGGTCATTACCGATTTCGATATCGCACCCGACGGCAAGCGCGCCGTCTTCGCCGCGCGTGGCGACATCTTTACCGTGCCTGCCAAAGACGGCAGCGTCCGCAATCTGACTGAAACCACTGGTATGCGCGAGAGAGGCGCTGGCTGGTCGCCCGATGGCCGCTGGATCGCCTACGTCTCCGACCGCTCCGGCGAAGATGAACTCTACATCACCCCGCAAGACGGCCAAGGAAAAGAGCGGCAGATCACCAGCGGCTACAAGGGATTTAAGTTCCCGCCGGCGTGGTCGCCCGACAGCAAGAAGCTTGCCTGGGCCGACAAAGATCTACGCCTGTGGTACCTCGACATCTCCGACAAGAAGCCCGTCGAAGTGGACCGCGCGAAGTTTGGCGAGATCACTAACTACTCGTGGTCCCCAGACTCGAAGTGGCTCTCCTACGACCGGCCCGAAGAGAACGGCAACAGCGTCATTCTTCTTTATTCACTCGTCGATAAGAAGATCACGCCTGTCACGACTGATTTCACCGGCAGCAACAGCCCCGTTTTTGATCCGGCGGGGAAGTATCTCTACTTCATCTCCAATCGCGACTTCAACGAGGTCCTTGGCAATTACGACTTCGAGTTCGCGAACCCCAAAACCGCCCGCGTTTACATCGCGACCCTGCGTGCCGACGAGCCCTCGCCTTTTCCCGCATTGAGCGACGAAGTCGCCATCAAGAAAGAAGAACCCGCAGCCTCCGCCAAGGAAAAAGGAGACGAGAAGAAGCCGGAAGCAAAAGAGAAGAACAAATCCGGCAAGGAAACCAGCGCGGAGAAAGAAAAGGAAGAAGAGAAAGCAAAATCCGAACTGAAAGACGCCGCCAAGAACTTCAGGATCGATCTCGACGGCATCCAGAACCGCATCGTCGCGATCCCTATGCCCCCGACGAACATCACCACGCTGGCTGCCGCAAAGGATCTCGTGGTCTATGCGACCACCCCGATCCAGGGCCTCTCCGGCCCACTTCCCGGTGAACAACCCGTTGTCCATGCCTACGATATGAAAGAGCGCAAGGACAAAGTCCTCATCGAGAACGTCGATCGCTTCGCGCTCTCCTTCGACGGCGCCAAGCTTCTCTATCAGAACAGCCTGCCGCCCGGACCCGCAGTTCACACCTACGGCATCATCGACGTCAAAGGCGATCAGCCCAAGAAAATCGGTAACGGTGTCCTCAATCTTGCCGGCCTGCGCATGGAAGTCGATCCGGTCGCCGAGTGGAAGCAGATGTTCAACGAAGTCTGGCGCCAGCAACGCGACTACTTCTTCGAAGCCTCCATGAACGGTGTTGACTGGGACAAGGAAAAAGAAAAATACGCTGCACTCCTGCCCTACGCGGCCACCCGCTATGACGTCACCTACCTCATGGGCGAGATGATCGGCGACCTCTCCAACTCGCACACCTACGTCGGCGGCGGCGACTATCCCGACCTGCATCCCGTCAATGTCGGTCTCCTCGGAGCCGACTATGAACTCGACAACGCCTCGGGCATGTACCGGTTCAAGAAAATTTTCCCCGGCGAAAACTGGGACGGCGCTCTCCGCTCGCCCCTCACCGAGCCCGGTGTGAAAGTGAAAGAAGGCGACTACCTGATTGCCGTCAACGGCCGCCCACTGCGCGCGCCGCAAACGCCATTCGAATTGCTCACGAACACGGCTAACGAAACAGTTACCCTCACCATCAACTCCAAGCCGAGCGAAGAAGGTTCACACACTGTTCAGGTCCGGCCCATCCCCGACGAATTTCAACTCCGTGAGACCAATTGGATCGAGAGCAACCGCAAGAAGGTCGACGCCGCTACCAACGGCAAAGTCGGCTACATCTACATCCCCGACATGGGAGGCCCCGGCCTCAACGAGTTCGTCAAGCAGTGGTTCCCACAGATTCGCAAACAGGGCATGATCATCGATGTCCGCTATAACGGCGGCGGATTCGTCGATCAGCTCATCTTCGCCCGCCTGCGCCGCATTCTCGTGGGGATGGGGGCTGCACGGAACTTTGAATCCGGTACCGTTCCGCCGACCGTCTTTCACGGATACATGGCTTGCGTCACGAATCAATACGCAGCGTCCGATGGCGACATCTTCAGCCAGATGTTTAAGGTCTACAAACTGGGTCCACTCATCGGTGAGCGAACCTGGGGAGGTGTACGCGGTATTCGCGGACAGATTCCGTTACTCGACGGCGGCTACATCACGCGCCCGGAATTTGCGCGCTATGACTTGAACAGCAGGTGGGTGATCGAGAATCGCGGCGTCGCGCCCGACATCGAGGTCGACAACCGCCCCGACCTCGTCGTGAAAGGACAAGACCAGCAACTCGACCGTGCCATCCAGGAAGTCATGAAGCAGATTCAGGCCAACCCGCCGATTCTGCCCAAGCGTCCACCCGATCTGCCGACCTACCCCGACGGCCCGGGAATGTAGTCGATGTTTGTCAGTGCCCCAGGTTCGCGTCCGTCCTTATGGACGCTAACCTGGGAAGCGGCGCGCCGCACCACCACTGCTTGTGTGGCGCGCACACTCCTGTGCGTGAAATAAGCGCGCAGTGCACGTGTCGTATCGCGTCAGCCAAGCCGATCACCTGAGGGGTGCCCCACCCTAAACGCGCCTTTTGCTTTAGGTGGGGATTTCACGTCGAATCTGCCTGGAACACGCTGAGGCATCCCTCGATCTGAATCTTCGTAGCAGGGCGCGCCTTCAGGCGCGCCGCACACGCGCAAAATAAAGCGGCGCCTTTAAGCGCCGAACCATCAATATCCTGGTTACTAATTTGGTCTCCCTAAAGTTTCCCTAGGGGATCAAACCTAACCCGAATTTGGAGCCTCTTCCCGTATAATTGAATTTTCCATGCCAAAGTATTCGATAGTAGTCCCCCTGCACAACGAGCAGGAGAACGTCACCGACCTATACGACCGCCTCAAGCACGTCATGGAGGCGAATGGCGACACCTTCGAAATCGTCCTCGTCGACGATGGTTCCACAGACCGCACCTTCCAGATGCTGCGCGAAATCGCCGCGGTCGACAGCCGCGTGACCGTCGTAAAACTCCGCCGCAATTTCGGCCAGACCGCCGGTCTTGCCGCTGGTTTTGACCACGCGCGCGGCGAATACATCATCGCGATGGACGGCGACCTTCAGCACGATCCCGCCGATATCCCGATGTTCATCGAAAAAATCGGCGAAGGCTACGACATCGTCAGCGGCTGGCGCAAGAATCGCATCGACAACTTCTGGCTCCGCCGCATCCCATCGCGCATCGCAAACTGGCTGATGGCGAAACTCAGCGGCGTTGACATCCACGACTTCGGCACCACCTTCAAGGCTTACCGCCGTGAAATCATCGAGCAAGTGCCCCTCTACGGAGAATTGCACCGCTTCATCCCGGCACTCGCGTCCTGGCATGGCGCCTCGATCATCGAAGTTCCCATCCGTAACGTGAACCGCGAACGCGGAGCCTCACACTACGGAATCTCGCGAACCTTCCGCGTCTTTTTCGACCTCATCACTATCCGCTTCCTGCTGCGCTACCTCTCGCGCCCCTTGCACTTTTTCGGGACCGTCGGAATGTTTAGCATCCTGAGCGGATTCGGCATCGCGGGATGGCTGGTCGAACGCAAGCTCTTTCATCAGTCCGACCTGCTTGTGCAGCACGGACCCCTGATGATCTTTGCTGCCGTTCTGTTCCTCGCTGGCCTCAACATGCTGGCCGTCGGACTCCTAGGTGAAATGCAGGTTCGCCACTATCACGAGCCCTCGCGCCGCGCGCCGTACTCGGTGGATCGGGTCCTCCGCTCACAAAGCGAAGAGCACACCATCTCGGAGTAACTTAAGAGAGCGCTAATTCTTGCTGTTGCTTCCGGTCGATTTTCTTGCGCACGTGTTTGCGCCTTCACCCGCACATTCAAACGCCTGTCGAGTTTTCTGAATCGCAGGCAACCTCTTCACGAGGTCCTCTATCCAAGTGCCGCCCGGAGTTGAAGTCACACGGTAAGGGGAGCGCTCCAGTGTCTGTTACGTCTTTCGGCCGACTTGTGTCTTATTTCATCCTTTCGATCCTGATTTTGACTTGCACTGCTTTAGCCGCCACCCCGATCGTTACCATCACAAGCCCGGGGGCGGAGTTTCATTCAGGACATCGCGGTTACGCCCTGGCCCGGGTTCTCTCCACGTTGAACGCAGAGTTGGGAACCTTGTTGCAATAGCGAGGTCCGCCGGGTTTTCTGCGGAACAGTCGTACCTTGATCATCGTCGCACCATTAAGCAGGCTGGCGTCATCGTCGCATTGCCATTCAGGCGTGGTGTCGAGAATCAAATTCTATTTCTTCGAACAGTCGTTCAGAGTTGGCACCTGCGCATTGCAGCGGAAGATTTTCCCGCGTGAAACGCGTAGAATCCGCACACGAGCACATTATGGCTGGTGACGATCCAAAACCTCTAAATGCTCCATCGGACCCACCACCCCCCAACGTTCCGTCACAAACTACACTCGCACCGCCTCCGCCGGCGGTTCCGGCGAGGCGGCCTGGACTCGATCTAGGGCCTGGCGTTGGGGTGAACGTCACGCAAGACATGGCGGCGCCGGAGCGGAAGCTGCCACCGGCGAAAATTCTGTTGTATGCGATCGGCGGGCTGGCGGTCGTGCTGGCGATCTGGGGATTTCTTGGACGCGCGAAACCGCAGGGTGCGGGGTCGATCGACAACATCGGAGCGGTGGAGATTCCCGGGCAGAACGCGATGCTGGTAGCGCTAACCGTGACGCTGCACAACAGCGGCGAAAGGCCTCTCTGGATCCATACGATCCAGGGGAAGTTGAAAACGACGTCGGATGAGTATTCGGATGATGCGGCGTCGGCGGTAGATTTCGACCGGTATTTCCAGGCATTTCCAGTGATTAAGCAGGGAACGCAGGCGCCACTGATGCCGGAGACGAAGATTTTGCCGGGCAATGAAGCGCATGGGACCGTGATCGTGAGTTTTCCGGTGACTCAGTCCGTCTTCGATGCGCGCAAATCCATCAGCGTGGTGATTCAGCCGTATGATCAGCCTTTGCCTGTAACGTTAACGAAGTAAAGTGCCGTCCCTGCGGACTCCCGCAAGGACGCAGATGGATAACGGTGGTCCGCAGGGCGATCGTGAGCAGCACGGACGCGGATGCGGGTAGCATTCAGGATTACTGGTTGCCGCTGGGCGACGACGAAGTCACAGGCACGGGCGCGGCTTTTGGTGTGCTCACGTAGCCGGTGGCTTTGTTCTTGTCGAGCGTCCAGACAACCAGTTCGTAGAGCATGTGATCGCGTCCGGTGTAGAACTGGATCGGCTCGTTCACGTTGCGGTCCTTCTTCTCGATGGTCTTGTCGTCAGAAGTGACATTGAGTGTGTATTTGCCGCGCTTTTGATCGATCTTCTTAACCTGCAAGCTGACGGTCGAGACCGGCTGCGGCTTCGCGCCTTTCAGCAGGGTGAACTCGTAATAGTTGCGATCGCCCCGGTGCTTGAGGACCTCGAGATCGTCGCGAGTCTTGGCAATCAAGCCGCTTTGCAGGCCAAGGTCGCCGACGGTGCTCTCAAGCTTCGCCTTGGTGGCGGCGAGGTCGCTCTTGGTCGCGGCGACGTCCGTTTTCACCCCGCCGACATCGGTTTTCACACCAGCAATATCGCCGCTGACAGCGGTGATCTGTTCCTTCTGTTCTTTTGCAAGGCGCTCTTCGGCGGCACGCTGTGCGGCTTGCAGTTGCGCAGCGCGCTGGGCGAGTTCTTTCTTGGTGATCCCGACTTGCTGGCCGAGCGTTTCCGCTTCGGCTTCGGCGGCCTGCATGCGGGTGGTGAGATCCGCAATCTGCTTCTGGCTCGCAACCTGTTCGTCGGCGAGCTTCGTGGCGCGTCCCCGCAGGTCAACGAGGAAATAGAGAGAGGCAGCGACATAGATCGCCGCCAGCAATAAAAGGATCCACTTTCCGGCGCTACTCCCGCCTCCATCCTGAATAACGGTTACTTGCTCGTCCTGCTCGGACATGCGATGCCTCCGACCAATCTGCTTGTGGATTTCCTTAATTTTTTCAGCAGAAGTCCCATGCTGTCAATTGCTTCGCAGGTGCGCTACGAGCGGTTGGATGAGCATGACAAATGTCACTGGGGCGCGATGATGAACTGCACTGGCAAGGCGGAGCAGGAGGAGGCGAAGATGCCAGTACTGGTTGGAGACAAAAAGATTTCCGGCCTTTGAGGAATGCAAATGATTGTTTCGATGGACGAGGTACTCCAGCGGCCAACGAAGACGACGGCGGGACCAGTCGTCGCACAACTCAAGGGCGTGAGCAAGAACTATGGGTACGTCCGGGCCCTGCGGAACGTCACCCTCGACGTGCATGCCGGAGAGGTGGTCTCGGTGCTTGGTCCGAACGGGGCCGGCAAGACGACCGCGGTGAAGCTCCTGCTTGGGTTGGCGGGCGCCAATGCGGGAACGGTAAATGTGTTCGGAGCGGACCCGCGAAATCCGAAGAACCGCCTGCGTACCGGCGCGATGTTGCAGGTGGCGCGCGTGCCCGAGACTTTGCGCGTGAAGGAACATGTGGACCTGTTCTCTTCCTATTATCCGAAACCGTTGCCGCTGGTGGAGACGCTCGCAGCAGCTGGTCTGAAGGAAATCGCCGACCGGAAGTTCGGTGAGCTTTCCGGCGGGCAAAAGCAGCGTGTGCTATTTGCGCTGGCGGTATGCGGCGATCCGGACCTGATCTTTCTGGACGAGCCAACAGTTGGTTTGGATGTCGAAGCGCGGCGCGTGCTGTGGGACGAGATTCGCAAGCTGGTGTCGCGAGGAAAGACAGTGCTGCTGACGACGCATTACCTGCAGGAGGCGGACGCGCTGGCGGATCGCGTGGTGGTGATCAATAACGGCGAAATTATCGCGGAAGGAACGCCGGCGGAGATCAAGTCGCGCACCGCGGGGAAACAGATCCGGTGCGTTTCGAGCTTGCCCGTGGTCGAGGTGTGCAGCATTTCGGGAGTGCGGGAGGTGCGTGCCGATCGCGAGGGGATTTTGATCAGCACGGCGGTTCCGGATGCCGTGTTGCGCGAGTTGTTCCTGCGCGATGAGAGATTGTCGGGAGTCGAGGTGATTAGCGCTGGGCTAGAAGAAGCATTTCTGGCTCTTACCCAGGACAATTCGAAGAGTGAGGTGGCGTAATGAGCGCGGCGAGCGGAGTTCTATCCCAACCAGTTTCTGAGCGGTCAATGGGCCGCACGGTGTCGATTTATGCAAAGGAAGCCAAGTACGAATTCCTGAAGCTGCTGCGCCTCCCGATCTATTCGCTGTCGACGATCCTGTTCCCGCTGATGTTCTATGTGCTGTTCGGACTGTTGCTGAACCGTGGCCATGAGCAAAATGGCGTGATGGTCGCGGCGTATCTGATCGCGACGTACGGGACTTTTGGAGTGATGGGAGCTTCGCTATTTGGCTTTGGCGTGGGCTTGGCGGGAGAGCGCGGCCTGGGCTGGTTGGAAGTGAAGCGGGCGAGTCCGATGCCGCCGTCCGCGTACTTTGCCGCGAAGACTGTGGTCTGCATGGCGTTCAGTTTGATCATCGTTTTGGCGCTATTGACGCTGGGGTTTGTGTTCGGCGGAGTGCATCTGGCATTAAAGCAGACGCTGGAGCTAATCGGGACGCTCGTGCTTGGATCGGGAACGTTCTGCGCAATGGGCATGGCGATTGGATATTTCGCGGGGCCAACGTCGGCGCCAGCGATTGTGAATCTGCTGTATTTGCCGCTATCGTTCGCGTCGGGATTGTGGATTCCCATCGATATGCTGCCGCGTTTGCTACAGCGAGTGGCGCCTTTCCTGCCGCCGTATCACCTGGGGCAACTGGCGCTGGGAGTGGTTGGCGTTCCCACGACGGGCTCAGCCCTTGGTCATTGGCAGGCGTTGGTGGGATTTGCACTTATCAGCCTTGGCATTGCGCGGATCGGTTTCCAGAGAGACGAGGGGAAGTCGTTCGGATGAGGGGCTGGTTTGGTTTTCGGCACCGATAAAAGGAGAAGCAGTATGAATTCATACCGGACAAGATGGGCGATCAGCACCTCGGCCCTGATGTTTTTCCTGGGAATCGCGGTCCATGAGCAGTGGGCTTGGAACAGCCTCTTAATTCCGGGGGCGGTGCTGAATTGGGTGGCCTTGGTGATGCCGACACCGCAACCACGAATCGGCGCTGCAAAAAAAACCTCGAGATAGCCTAGACTAACGATATGCAGGTGTTTCCATCAATAAAGAGAGAACCGGGCTGGGTGGCATACATCTGGCTGGTGTACCTGGTGTTCTTTCTTTGGGGACCTATTGCAGATCATGCGGGCCCGCGGCAATGGCTGCTGACTGGACTCGGGCTGGTCGCGTTTCTTACGCTCTACTTCACGTTCTTTTCAACCTGCAGGCCGTGGAACCGATTATGCATTGCGGGCATTGTGTTGCTGGGAGTTCTATTCGCTCCGTATAACGGAGGCGCGGCGGCGTTCTTTATTTATGCGGCTTCGTTTTCGCCGTTCGTGGTCGACACGGAACTGGCGGCGGCATTGATCATCGCCGTTGTAGTGGCAATTGCTGGACTTGAAAGCTGGCTGCTGCACATCACGAATGGATTCGTGTTTCCGGCGACATTCCTCTCGACCTTTATTGGGGCGGCCAATATCTATTTTGCCCAGCGTAACCGCAACATGGAAAAACTCCGGATTGCACACGAGGAGATTGAGCACCTGGCGAAGGTCGCTGAGCGGGAGCGGATCGCGCGGGATTTGCATGATGTCTTGGGACACACGCTGTCGTTGATCACGCTGAAGTCGGAACTGGCGGGAAAACTGATCGATCGCGATGTTGCGCAGGCGAAGGCAGAGATCCGCGACGTGGAGTTGACGGCGCGTCAGGCGCTGGCAGATGTGCGGCAAGCGATCGGTGGGTACCGGTCTAAGGGATTGGATGCGGAGATCCGGCACGCGAAAACAACGCTCGAAACGGCGGGCGTGAAAGTGGATCTGGAATCGTCGCGCATGGAGTTGCCGGCGACACAGGAGAGTGTGCTCGCGCTTTCGTTGCGCGAGGCGGTGACGAATGTAGTGCGCCACGCCCACGCGTCGAATTGCCGGCTGCGGCTGATGCGGCTCAACGGCGATTGCCATCTCGAAGTACACGACGATGGGCAGGGCGGTCAGCAGATCGAAGGTAACGGACTGCGCGGCATGCGTGAGCGGGTGGAAGCTTTGGGCGGGCAACTCGAACGCGATACCAGCGACGGCACGCGATTGAAGATTACGTTGCCGGTGCCGGCTGACGGGAGATCGTGAAGTCTTGACCCCAACGTCCAAGGCAGGCCGGAAAACCATCCGGGTGGTCATCGCGGAAGATCAGGGAATGGTGCTGGGCGCGTTGGCCGCGCTACTCGAAATCGAAGGCGACATTTCTGTGGCGGCGAGGGCACGCGATGGGCAGGAGGCGCTCGACGCCGTTCTTCAGCACAAGCCAGATGTTTTCATCACCGACATCGAAATGCCGAAGATGACCGGTCTGGAAGTAGCGGCCGACCTGAAGCGCCGGCGCACGGGCACGCGGGTGATCATCGTGACGACGTTCGCGCGGTCGGGCTACCTGCGCCGCGCACTCGATGCGGGAGCCTCGGGGTATTTGCTGAAGGATCGGCCGGCGGAGGAATTGGCGGACGCGGTGCGGCGCGTGCATCAGGGATTGCGGGTGATCGATCCGGAGCTCGCGACGGAAGCGTGGGGAGAAATGGATCCGTTGACGGATCGTGAACGGCAGGTGTTGAGACTGGCCGGAGATGGCCACGCGAGTGGCGATATTGCAGATGAGTTGGGGTTGTCCGAAGGGACCGTCAGGAATTATCTGTCAGAAGCGATCAGCAAGCTGGGCGCGGCGAACCGCGTGGAGGCGGCGCGGATCGCTAGGACGAAAGGATGGTTGTAGGGTCGCTCTCAGTACGTTGGGCGGGCACGACCGATGCACTATCGATTGCCTTCCGCAGGGGAGCGGTTGTTACGCGCACAGACCTTCGTATCATCTGGCGTATGATCTGGGATTTTCGAAGTCACCCATCATCACTTTGTCATCCTGAGCGGAGCGAGGCGAGCCGAACGAATTCGAAGGACCCATTGTTTCCCGATACACCACCGACCCCACCAGGGATTCTCTCAAGCGCCCAAAGAACGGACGCGGACCTGGGCGCCATCTGCCACATCTAATCGTCAGCCCGGAAGATTCGATTGAGGCGATGGTTGAGGTGTGGCTTGTGGCGGTGGATTGCGCACCGAACATCCGCAATACGGGCAGAAGCGGTCTTCGCTTCCGATCAATCGCTCGCACTGAACGCAATTCATACCGAGACGGCAACTGCACTGCGGGCAGAAGGCGAAACCGGTCTGGATCGCGTGTCCACATTGCGGGCAGCCGCCGTGCAATGGTTGACGCAGGACAAAATATAGGAGAATGCCCAGAGCGTTCGGAATCACAATGGCTATGATTGTCCAGAGCGCAGAGCTCATGCCGCGCCGCTTGGCGTCACGGTTGATATAGCCGATGATCAGGAGGTAACAGGCGCCTCCGATACCTGCTAATAGACCAAGCAAAGGGCGGGACCATGGCGGCGGAGCGTCAGGATGATGATGAGCCAGGACTAGGTTGAAGAAGATCTGTGCGCAGACGAAACAGATTCCCGCCAGGACCCATGCCCACACCGGAACAATTTTGAGCTCTCTCGCAAACACAGACTGATTTTCGTTTTTTAGTTCCATACCATTAGCCCGTTTATTTCCAAGGTTGCGAGCGATCGTTCCCGCCCGCCAGGTGCGTACCACGCGCCAGGAAAAGCACGCTCACTACGAGCACTGGCGCAATTCCGAAGAAGACAAACGCCGCTTGCCATATCACCGGTGACACACCAGCCTGTTCTCCCATCCACTGGAAAAGCCGCCACAAAACCGGAACGCTCACAGTCGCCGAAAGTCCGACGGCAAAACAGATCGTGCCTACCAGCCACATGCGTTCCCGCGCTTCGCGAAGCCGGCGAGCATGGAAGCGTACCCGCATCTGCGTGGCACGCACCAGTCGAGCGTCGGCGGCCACCGGCACGGAGCGCAACCCACGAACCACTTCGCCAACGCCATCCGCATAGTTGCGGCACCCGTCGCATTCGTCGATGTGGGATTGCAGCCACGCTCGCTCCGCGCCTGAGATGCTCTCACCGAGAGCGATCAGTTCCCGCGCTTTTTCGTGATCCGTTCGCATCACGCCTGTCCTCTCCCCAACCGTTCCATCAGCATGTTCAATCCGCGATATAGCCTCGATTTCACGGTGCCGAGCCGCGCCCCTGTCACTGTTGCAATCTCCTCCAAAGCCAAGCCCTCCTGAAAACGGAGCACGACCGTTTCGCGATACTCGGCCGGCATCCCGCCCAGCGCCGAACCGATACGCTCGGCCTGCTCATGTTGAGCCATCACCTCCCACGCTAGTGGACGAGGATCCGTAGGCTCGAGTGGAACATGATCTTCGTTGTCCATGAGCCCCTCGAGGCTGACCGGAGCTTTCCGGCGCATGTAGTCGATGGTCAAATTACGCGCCACAGCATAGAGCCAAGTCGAGAATTCGTGTCTGCCATCGTACTGACCGCCACGCTCGAGAACGCGAATCCATGTTTCCTGGAAGAGGTCCTCGGCGAGGTCACGATTCCGTGTGAGGCATATCAGATACCGGAGCAACCGGTGTTGATACTGCTCGATGAGCTGATCCAGCAACTCGGGATCGCGCCGGCGAAGACCGCGAGCAATGGCGCTCGTCTCGGACTCCATACTCATCACGAAGTAGTGCAGTGCGGCGATCATGCTACCGGATATACGGGGAAAGGGGCAGAAAAGATGCATAAAGTGACAACTGGGAAGTGGGAAGCTAAGTCATTGTGATTGCGACAGATCGCGGGATGGTGCGACGGATGGGGATTTTGGCTCCGGAACCTGATCAGGATAAGTTCAGGTCTGCAGAGATTTAGGCCTGAGGAGGCATGGGCTTTCCCTCGGTGGGTCTCGCTTTGCGGATCGCATCGAGGCTTACGCCGGTCCAGCGGGAGACGACGGCTTCGATGTCGTCGATTGTGATGGAGATGGGTGCGGTTTCGTGAGTCTTGTGTTTCTCCGCCAGAAACCGTAAACCTTCGCGCTCTATTTTTTCCTGCTCGGAGAGGCTGCGGGCTCGGCCAAACTCATGGTTAGAGATGGTCTTCTCCATGTGGTTGATGATGATGCGAAGGCGTTTTTTCGCTTCGACGATTTCTATTGGTTCTTCAGCGCCCCTGACCTTGGCGGCGGACCCAGCTTCGTCGATGAGATCGACCGCCTTGCCTGGGAAATGGCGATGTGGAAGGAACACTTTGGCACATGCGATCGCAGCGGTGAGAGCTTCGTCGACGTAGGTTACTCCGTGAAAGTCCTCGTAGATGTTCTTGATGCCGCGCAACACGTCTGCCGTATCAGCTTCAGTCCCGGGATGAACGTGGACTGGTTGAAAGCAATCTTCGAGCCAACCATGATCGGCGACGGACTTGGCTCGTTTCAGGATCTCCTGCAGATGGCTCGAGTTTCGGCCGAAGATACCGTCGATTGGCGTGTGCAGTTCGTCAACGACGAGGATCGCTCCCGCTTGCGCGGCTCTTGGGAGAGCGCTGTGGAACTTGTCGAACCAGGCGCTGCCGATGGCGTCCCAGGGCGGAAGGTCGAGTTCAAGGACAGTTTTCTCGATAAGGAAAGACGGCACATAGCCTTCTGAAATGCGCTGCGCGAGGCCGCCGACGATGGTGCGCTTGCCAACGCCGAGTTCTCCGACCAGGACCGGATTCTTGCCGTTCCGACAGCCCAGGATGTGCAGAATGCGATCGAGTTCCGCTGTGCGGCCGATAAGAGGGCAGAGCGGTTTGACGGGAACAAGGTTCGCGGAAACGTCGGCGCCGGATTTGACTGCACGCTCGCGCGGAGGGGTGCACTCTCGTGTGGTTGTGCAACCAATGCTTCGCGAACTTTCTGGATCTCTAATTTGCGTTCGCTTAGTAGCTGTGCGGCGAACGATTTCTCTTCACGCTGCAAACCGAGAAACATGTGCTCGGTGCCGATGTGCCTTGAGTTCAAACGGTCGGCCTCTTCGGCTCCGTATGCAAGAACACGCTTGGATTCGTTACTTAAAGGGAGATCGGTCGATGTCGAGGTCTTTTCGCGAACGGTCGTATTCTGCTCGATTTCCTTGCGGATCTCGTCTAATGCGGATGTTCCCAAAAAGCGTCGCGTCAAGACCTTATCGTCTCGCACTATCCCAAGCAACAAGTGTTCGGTTTCAATCAATGGGCTCCCGAATTGTGCAGCTTCGTAGCGGGCGAAGAAGATGACGCGGCGGGCTTTTTCGGTGTAGCGCTCAAACATAGGCAGACTCGCTGGAGGAACGTCCAATTAGGGATATCTGACGTCAGACGTTCGCGCAACCCGAAAAGCTTTCGAGAGTGTGAGTGGGACTAAGTCTGAGATCGGAGCGGGAACGGAAGCACCTGGGCGCTGGCGCCTGATGAGTCGGGGGACAGGCGTGTGGACCCATCTCTCGGCATCGGCCATGTTTTCGAAGATGCCGATGCTTTTGCTGGGACTGCGCAGGACTTGCTGCATGCGGGCGGAATGAAACTGAAGGTCGTTGGCGACGATAAAGGCGCGTCGGGACGATAACGAGAATGGATCGATCGTGTCGGCCAGTGCGATAGTCTCGTCTGGAGTAATCTGAAAATCCTCAACCGAGCGTAAGTCGACAATTTCGGACCAGCTCTCCTTGAACTCCGGATGCTTGCGCAAGGCATCGGCGTAACGTGCGATCTCGGCCGTGGTGAGTGTTCTGGCAAAACGCACGTACACGCATTCGTTCTCGAGATCGACTCGGAAATCAGGCGGACTGTCGTGCCTTGGAATTCGACCCACGATCAGGCCCTTCAGGTTCTCAAATGCGTCGTCCATGCCTTAGTGCTGTTTCCGCCTTGATCATTTGTGACTTTCGTTTGTTTTATCGGCAGGATCGGACCTGTTCTTGAGGAGCGATTCAGTAAGGAGCGGATAAACCCACGAGAGACAAAAATTTAACCGATTGTCTCGGACGATTCGTTTTGGACTCGGGCACCCGATGTTGTATAAGTGCAGCCTCATGAAACGCATGCGTTCTATTGGGTGCTCACTCGCCTCTTCACTCGCCACCTTGCTCGTTATGTTCCCCGTTTTGGCCTCCGCGCAAACTGCAAAAGAGTCCACCCCCACGGAGACAATTTCGGCGCGAACCAACGGCATGCAGAAGCACGACGGGTTCATCCCCTACTACTGGGACACGAAGAAAGGCGCATTGCTATTTGAACTCTCAGCGGCGGCGCGCGAGCGCGAGTTCCTTTATTTCACCGGACTTGGCAGCGGAGTGGGATCGATCAGCGTGTTTGCAGACCGCAGCACAACGGCGTCGAGCGCGGTCTGCCGGTTCAGGCAGGTCGGATCGAAAGTTCTGGTGATCGCGGAAAACATGTCCTTTCGTGCCGAGAACGGAAGTTCGGATCTGAAGCGATCGGTGGAATTGAGCTTTCCGACGTCGGTGCTGGCCGCGCTGCCGATAGAGGCTGAGCAGGGTGGGGCATTGCTCATCAATGCGAATACGTTGTTGTTGCGAGATGCAACCGATTTGTTATCACAGTTGCGGCGCCCGACGCAAGCGGTGAATGGAGTCATGGTGCGGCACGAGTCAAAGGAATCGAACTGGAGGCTGGACACCGATCGCAGCGTGATCGATCTGGATTCGTCGGGAAGTTTTCCTCTGAACACCGAACTGGAGGCGCTGCTGACCTTCACCAACGATGGCGAGGTCGATCTGAATCAGCCCGACACGCACATCCTGAGCGTGCGCGAGCATCACTCGTTTGTGGCGTTGCCCGAGCCGGGATTTGAACCGCGAGAGGCGGACCCGCGCGTGGGATTTTTCGGCGAGACGTTTCAGGATTTTTCACAGCCCTATGACAAATCGCTGACACGAAAATTCATCGCTCGCTGGCGGCTGCAGAAAAAAGATCCCGCGGCTGCGGTCAGCGAACCGCTGAAGCCGATCGTGTTTTACCTGGACCGGTCGGTTCCCGAACCGATGCGATCGGCGTTAAAACGCGGAGCGCTGTGGTGGAATACCGCGTTCGAGCAGGCAGGATTCAAAGATGCGCTGCGGATCGAAGATTTGCCGGAGGGAGCGAGTCCTCTGGATGCGCGCTATCCGGCGATTCAGTGGACGAACCGATCAGGGCGAGGGTGGTCGGTCGGGATGACGCAGACAGATCCACGCACCGCAGAAATTGTGCATGCGGTGGTGCAACTGGACTCGCATCGCATGCGCACGGTGAACAACTACTGGGAAGCGACCGTTCCATCGAGTAAAGGAAACGAAGAGCCGTCGCTGGATGGATTCGCGGCGCTGGACCGCCTGGACCCGCAGTTGCCGGAGGAGCAGGTGATGCTCAACCGGCTCGCTCTGCTGACATGCCACGAGATGGGGCACGTACTGGGGCTGAATCACAATTTTGTGGCGAGCACGTACGATCGAGGATCGGTAATGGATTATTACGCGCCGCGTGTGAAGATTCGCGCCGATGCAAGCGCGGATCTTTCCGATGCGTACATGCAAGGCACAGGACGTTATGACCGGTTAGTGATTGAGTGGGGCTACAGCCAAGGCGCACCCGGCGCAGGTGCCGAGCAGGAACATGCGCGGCTGGATGGAATTGTGCGCAAGGCGATCGCGCAGGGGATCGTGTGGGGAAATTATGTCGACCCACGATGGAATGCATACGATGATGCAAGCGATCCGGTGGCTTGGCTGAAGCAGGTGTGGCCCGTTCGGGATGCACTGCTCGAGCACTATGGGGAAAGGATGCAGCGGCCCGGAGAGCGGGCATCGCGGCTGGCTTCGCGCTTTCCGCTGATTTATTTGTTTCACCGGTACGCGCTGGGCGCGGCGGTCAACGTGATTGGCAGCGCGAGGGTTCCGCCGGCGCTTGTCGGCGACGGGCAGACGCCGCTGGCGGTGTGGCCTGATGGGAGTCAGCGCGAGGCGTTGCAACTGGTCCTGAAGGCGCTGGACCCGAAGGAACTGGAGATTCCGGCGAGCCTTTGGAAACTGCTGGCGCCAGCCGAACCGGACGACGAAGATGCGGAGCGATTCACCTCATCGGCAGGATACTTGTTCGCGAACGAAGATGGAGCACGGGCTGTGGCGGATATTGTCGCGGGCGGGTTACTGGATGCGCAGCGAATGCAGCGGCTGGCGGTGACTTCTAATCTGAATGCAGGCACACTGTCGCCGAGCGACGTCGTCGGAGCGCTGGTGAAGGCGGCGTTTGGAGCGCGGACCGCGGGGCCCGGTCCAGCTTCTGGCAATTCAGGCGCGCACGCCGCGAATCCGATGGCCGATGCGGTTCGGGCGCAGGTTGCGGATCACTTGATGCTGCTGGCGATAGATGGGAGTGCGAGCCCCGAGGTGCAAGCAGCTGCACTGACCGCCGTCATGAACGTGCAGAAGATCGTGCACGCGGATCAGAGTGCGGCCGGACGTCGGCTCGATCACGAGATCACGCTGTTCCTGAACAATCCGCACGAAAATGCGCCGAAGTTGAAGCCATCAGGTGTCCCGCTGGGGCCGCCGGTGTAGTCGGGGCGCATCGATGGAGCGCTGTGGAAGGAAATGATCCCGCTGCACGCAAGAGTGTGATTTATGTCGAGACTTTCCCAATATCGGGTCCTGATCACAGGAATTCTTTCGCCGTTGGCTGCGCTGGTGTTTTACGCGGTGGTCTACATGACGCTGACCGAGA
>Ga0126371_10000314_pt1 | contig 39186 bp, 23 predicted proteins | sample PanSoiMetaPlot_4_FD_110145 | JGI IMG/M metagenome (GOLD analysis project Ga0126371, IMG submission 110145) | Tropical forest soil microbial communities from Panama - MetaG Plot_4 | ecosystem: Environmental > Terrestrial > Soil > Tropical forest > Bulk soil | place: Panama | collected 2016-02-17
GATCGCCTGTTCCGGTTCCCCGCGGCGTTGCAGCAGGGCTCCCAGCGTGTTCAGGGCGTCTGGGGAATTGGGCTTCGCCGCAAGGCAAAGCCGGAGCTCGCGTATGGCCGCGTCCGTATCGCCTTGCTCCTTGCGCACTAAAGAGAGGTAGTAATGCGCGGTTGGGTCGGACGAATTCTCCTGTAAAAACACTTGCAAGTGGGCGGCAGCGCCCTCGAGATCGTGCTGTTGATAGAGCAGCACGCCAAGATGAATCTGCGCTTTTGCAAAACCGGGCGCTATTTCGAGCGCTTTCTGGAATTCGGCGGCGGCCTCATCGGTCTTGGACTGTCGAACGAGCACGGTTCCCAATTCGTCGTGCAGGTCCGGCCGCGCCGGAGCTAACTGCACCGCCCGCCGCAACGCGGCGGTCGCCTGAGTCATGTCACCTGAAGCGAAAAAAACGTGAGCCAGGCTGCGGTGCGCTTCGGCGTCCTGCGGCGCAATCGCAACAGAGGTCTTTGCCTCCTCGAGCGCGGCGACCAAGTCGCCTTTGGAAAGCAACGCATTGCCCAAATTGATGTGCGCCTGAAGAAATCTGGGCTGATATTTCACCGCAGCTTGAAACTGCGCAATGGCAGCGGGCAAATCGTTCGCCTTTAGGAGAACGGCACCCAGAGAGTTGTGGGCGCGGGCGTGAGACGGAGCTAGTTTGACGGCTTTTTCAAAAAGTGTCTTCGCCGAGGCGAGGTCGTTGTCTTCTAGGGCTTTCAGGCCCTCTTGGTACGCGGCTTGCGCCTGGCTGGAGAGGCTAGGAGCGGAGTTCGCCGTTTGTCCTGGGGAAATTGAGGCGAGTGAGCACACCGCCAAAAACACTAACAAGACGGCCGCGGTATTTGGTCGGGGAAAAGGCATCGGCCGGCGTTATCCTCTTTCCCGCTTCTTTGCCGAAGACGCGAACGATTCCTTGCGCACGATGCCTTCGCCCTCTTTCACATAGATGAGTTGGTTGGGCTGAATATCTTTCAGTGTGTCCACCACTCCACTCGGCCAGCGGATTTCGAGAAGGTCGATTTTGGAAGCGCTTCCGACGCCGAAATGAACCCGCAAATCATTTTGTGCGAAGTATCCGCCGCCGCTTCGGACTTCATCGATCTGCTGGTGAGGCTTGGTCTCACCCGGCATCTGAACGACGCAGCGTATCCTTGCGCCGATTCCGCTGCGGTTGGATTTGACACCCATCGCGCGGACCTTAATCCAGTTATTTTGCAACTTAGAGTCACAACGGAGCAATTGCGGAAACTCGTTGACGCAGTTCACCACGACATCAATGTCGCCGTCGTTGTCAAAATCGCCGAAAGCCGCGCCACGCGAGGGAGAGGGCTCAGAGATGCCCGGCCCAACGTTGAAAGAAACGTCTTCGAACTTGCCATTGCGAAGGTTGCGATACAAAAGTTTACGCTGCGCATAGCCAGCTTCGGTGTGCAATTGTTCTACTTCCGGGTAGACATGACCGTTGCAAATCAAAATGTCGGGCCATCCATCGTTGTCAAAATCGAGAAAACCGCATCCCCAGCCGAGAAACTGCGTGTGGATTCCGAGGCCAGCGGGAAAAGTAGCATCCTCGAAGGTAGCGCCCCCCAGGTTGTGGTAAAGAGAGGGCGTGTCGCCGGCAAAATTGGTTTTAACGATATCCAGATTTCCATCCAGATCGTAGTCCGCCGCGGAAACGCCCATGCCGGCCTGCGGCTTCCCGTCGGCGCTGAGAGCACACCCGGCGTCCAAAGCGATGTCGATAAATTTGCCATTCTTTTGATTTTGGTAGAGGGCACTGGCGACGGAATCGTTGGCGACAAAAATGTCTGGCCAGCCGTCGTTATCGAAATCGCCGGTCAAAACGCCTAAGCCATACGTGCCACTGGTGTTCAGGATGCCGGTCTTTTCCGATACATCGGTGAACGTTCCGTCTCCGTTGTTGTGATACAGCACATTTCTACCGCCATTCAACCCCGGTGGACCGCACGCGACCATAACACCTTTATACAAGCACGGGCCGGACTCGGGCACGGGAGCGGTGGCGAGGTCCATATCAATGTAGTTGGCCACAAACAGATCGAGCTTGCCGTCGCGATCGTAGTCCACAAACGCACAACCCGTATTCCAGCGTTTGGGATTGCCCGCGACACCGGATTTTTCGCTGACGTCCGAAAACGTGCCGTCTCCGTTGTTGTGATACAGCACGTTCTTTCCAAAATAGGCGATGAACAGATCGTCGTGCCCGTCGTTGTCGTAATCACCGATGCATACGCCTTGCCCCCAGCCGGAGTGGGCGAGCCCCGATTTCAAAGTCACATCGGTGAATGTGCCATCGCGATTGTTTTTGAATAAACGATTGGTCGGGGCCTGGCCGGCGGGGAAGCCCTCGAGGCGAGTGCCGTTCACCAGAAATATATCGAGCCAACCATCGTTATCGTAATCGTAAAAAGCGACGCCGCAACCCGTCGTTTCAAGAAGATATTTGTTTTTGTGCTCACCGCCATAGATGATTTTCGCGTCGAGACCCGCCTCTTTGGCGACATTGATGAAGCTAACGCCGGTAGGTGAGACATCCGCTGGAGTACTCCCAGGCTGGGGCGCGCCTCTCGACAAATACCGACTCAGTGTACCGATCGAAACGATCTCTTCGAGCGGCAGAACCAGGGATGTTCGGCACAGCGATTCCAGGAATTTGCGACGTGATGACGGCAAACTTTCTTCCTTATTTGCGGCGTGAGTGAATCAGCCCCTGTTTAATCTAGCCATAGTGGGTGAGATGCCGGTTGTTTTCAAGTCGCATGCATTCGACTTAGTCTGGCAAGACTTGCCGGCCGGCGACGACAAAAGTCTCGTGGACCGTCTCGCTTTCCGTACCCGGTTGTCCGCCTCCAAGGCTGACTTGATATCGACCGGGAGCGACGATACGAGTTCCGGCTTTGTCGACTGCGCTCAAATCGCGAGAATTTAGGGTGAATGATAAAAGCTTGCGCTGTCCTGGAGAAAGATGGATGCGCTGGAAGCCGCGAAGAGCGTGCCGTGGAAATCCCGGTGTGTTCGGAAAGCTCAGATACAGCTCAACCACCTCGTCTCCTTCGCGAGAACCAAGATTCTCCACGTACGCTTCCACGTGGAGAGAATCAGCAGCTTTCAGCTGATGGCTTGCAAGTTTTAGCTGGCTGTAGCGAAAGCTCGAATAACTCAAGCCATAGCCGAAAGGATAGAGTGGCTCGCCCGTAAAGTAGCGATAGGTGCGATTCTGCATGGAGTAGTCTTCGAACGGTGGAAGTTGGTTCACGCTTTTATAAAAGGTTATCGGCAAGCGCCCCGCCGGATTATTCGTCCCTGCCAGAGTTTCGGCAATCGCCATTCCGCCTTCTTCGCCTGGATACCACGCTTCCAAAATCGCGTTGGCGTTCTGCGCTGCCCAATTCGCGGAAAGCGCACCGCCGTTCATGAGTACAATCACGAGCGGCTTCCCGGTTTTTTTCAACCCCCGAAGTAGATCCTCCTCTTCTTGCGGGAGGTCGAGGTTGGTACGGTCTCCGCCCTTGAATCCCGGGAGATTCACCTGAAGTTCTTCTCCCTCGAGCTGTGAATTGATTCCGGCAAACACAACTACCAGATCCGCCGACTCCGCCGCGGCGATCGCTTTCTGCAAAGGATCGGGCAACAGGGGAAGCCACACGAGAGTGGCGCCGCCGTCGTCGCGAGAAACCGATTCGAGCTCGAACGAGTAGCGGTGTCCCTTGTCCAGCGTAATCGTCGCAGACTTGGGCGCGCCCGAATCCACTTGCGAGGTGTCAAGCAGCAACCGGCCATCCAGCCACAGCCGGTTGGAGGACGCCGTGGGCCGCAGCACATAAGTCCCGGACGCCGTTGGCGTAAGAACACCCGTCCAGCGCACGGAAAATTCGTTCGGGCCTGGGGGTTGTGCCAGTGAATTTTCGCTGAGGGGTGGGGGCTCAAGATTAACGTAGCGGTCCACACGCACCAGCGAAGGTTCGCCTGCGAATTCCTTATTTTCGAAATATTCTCCGACCAGTCCTGGGTCACCATCCTTGGTGGAGAACACCGCGGGCGGCACAACCGCCTCTTCACGCAACACATTCATCCCGGGACTATATATGATTTGCGAAGCCGGAAACATTTTCCGGATTCCGTCCAGACCCGTGGTCACGCGGGACGGCGTGCCGCTGTAGTTACCGAGCAGGACGCGAGTGGATTCCGCACTGGGCCCGATGATTGCGATGCGCTTGAAATCCTTGGAGAGAGGCAGAATGCCGTCGTTTTGCAACAGAACCATGGATTCCCGCGCGGTTTGTAAAGCCAGAGCGCGATGAGCTTCGCTGTCGATTTCCGAGTCAGTAATTCTTGCGTAGCGAACCAGTTCCGGCGGATCGAATTCCCCGAGACGGAATCGCGCGGCCAACAAACGGCGAGCGGAGCGGTCGATTTCCTTTTCGCTTAGCAGCCCTTGGCGGACCGCATCGAGGAAATGGATGTAGTCTGCGTTGCCCACAACTGCGGCGTAAGAGTCGATACATTCATTGTCCACACCCCTTCGCACCGCAAGCGCGCCGGCCTCGGCCATGGTCTTGGCGAGGTGATGCGAGCTGTAAATCTCCTCGACTGAATCGCAATCGCCAACAACATAGCCGTCGAATTTCCAGGCTTCGCGTAGCCGATTTTCCAGGAGGAAGCTGTTTGCGCAGGCGGGCTCACCATTGACACGGTTGTAGGCGCACATCACCGATCCCGCTTTTCCTTCCACGACCGCAGCGCGGAAAGCGGGTAGATAGGTGTCTTCCATGTCGTGTTGGGAGACATCCACATTGCGCACGTGGCGTGTCGGTTCTGGGCCGCTGTGAACGGCAAAGTGTTTGGGAGTCGCGATGACCTGCCAATACTTGGGATCGTCGCCTTGCATTCCGGTCACGAAAGCCACAGCCATGCGTCCAGTCAGAAACGGGTCTTCGCCGTAAGTCTCCTGGCCTCGCCCCCAGCGCGGATCGCGACAAATGTTGATGTTGGGCGCCCAGAAATCCAGGCCCTCCAAAATGTCGCGCCGCCCTTCCCGCAGCGCTTTATTATGCCGAGCTCTTCCTTCTGCTCCGATCGCGCCCGCCATCTGGTGAATCAGCGGGATATCAAAGGTTGCAGCCAGCCCGATGGGTTCCGGGAATACCGTGGCGATTCCTGGTCCCGCAATTCCGTGTAACGCCTCGCTGCGCCAGTCGTATTTGGGGATCCCCAGTCGCGGAACTGCCCGCGATTGATTGACAAGCTGCGAAGCTTTCTCTTCGAGGGTCATTCGGGATACAAGATCATCCACTCGCGCCGAAACGGGCTGCGACGGATCCAGGTATAGCGCCCTGCCAGATGGATCCGAGGTTTGAACGCTAGACATCCATGGCGCAGCAAAAACAAAAAGCGCCGCAAAAAAAGACTTCCTTCCAAACCTGGTCATCCTACGCTCTTCCTTCACGGATCTGCTCTTGAAGACAACGCATCCTGAATCGGCTCCGAATCGCAGTCTGCGGCAATGACCGTTAATGGAGTGTCTGGCGGCTGCGAGGGAAGCTCTGAGAAAATGAGCTGGCTTCCTTTTTGCGCGAACCGGACGGGCGCGCCACTTGCGAGGAAGCGTGCCGCTTTCACCTTGAATTTCACACCACCAACCGCCAACGTATCGCCTGGCCAGAAATAGTTGACGACGTAAAGCGTGTTTCCTTTCCTTGTAAACACCCCCAAATTGCCATGAGGGAAGCGGCATCGCTGTGTGGCGTAAACAGCATCGCCATTTTTCTCGAGCCATTTGCCCATGGCCTTCAACCGCTCGAATTCGGGCTCGGGAACGGAGCCATCAGCTCGCGGTCCGATATTCAGGAGGTAGTTGCCACCATCCCGCGCGCACTCCACTAGGTTTTGCAGCAGTTGCTGCGGGGATTTCCAGTTGCGGTCGCCGGTGAGATATCCCCAGCTGTCATTGATGGTCATGCAGGATTCCCAATCCCCTTTTGCCGCTTGGGTAGACTGCTCTGGCGTGGAAAAATCTCCGGGGAGTAAGTTGCGATTATTGATGATGATGTCGGGTTGAAGACGCAAAACCATTTGGTTCAGCTGCTCCGAGCGCCAGCCTTGCGCATCCAACGGCACCGGCATGTCGTACCAGAGTATGTCCACCTTGCCGTAACCACTCATGAGCTCACGGATCTGCCCGTGACTATATTCCACAAACCGCCCGCGGGCCTCGGCGTTTTCTTTTGCATTGCGCCAATCGGGATGGTGCCAATCCATCAACGAGTAATAAAAACCAATACGCAGATTTTCGGCGCGAGCGGCGTCAACATACTCGCGGACAAGATCGCGGCCAGGTCCCTGCCGGGTGGCACAATAATCGGTGAGTTTGGAGTCGAACAGACAGAAGCCCTCATGGTGCTTCGTCGTCATTACCATGTAGCGCATGCCGGCTTCCCGCGCAAGGCGAGCCCACGCGCGTGCAGCATTCGGAGGCGGCTGAAACCGTGCGGCGAGTTTTTCGTAATCCGCGAGTGGAATGTCTTCGTCTCCCATGGCCCACGCTTCGCGGCCGAGCACGCTGTAGAGGCCCCAGTGAACGAACATGCCGAACTTGGCTTCGCGCCACCACTGGATGCGTCGATCGTGATCCGTCATTTCGGTCGCGCCGGGCGCGTATTCGCGCAAATCGGGTAACGCGCTTCCGGCCGCGCCAGCGAGCAGCCATTTGAGATGTTCGCGTCGGGATAGGTTCATGGGCAGGGGCAGGGTTCAGGGAGCTGTTTGCAGCATATTGCGGTCTTCGGCAAGTTGGTCGTTTCGGATCGATTTGGAAATCTCAAAGTGCTTGGCGGCTTCTTCGTTTCGGCCGACGTTGCGGTAAGCCTTCGCGAGAAAAAAGTGGACCCAGTGGTTTTGCGGATCGAGTCTCTCCGCTTTTTCCAAAAAACCGATGGCAAGATCCGAATCCCCGCGCTTCAAGGCGATTTGCCCCATAAGAATATAGGCTCCCGAGGACCATTCGTTCAGCCAGATGGCTTCTTTCAAAACTTTCTCGGCATCGTCGTAGTTGTCCATCTGCACGTAGGCATCGCCCAGCCGCCAGTAGACAAGCCAAACGGTGGGGTTGATGGCTAGTTCCTTCTGAAATTCCGCCACCGCGGCCTGCGGATTCTTTTTGAACAGATCTATTTCGCCAAGAAGAAAATGAGCCATTGGAAGGCGCGGGTCGAGTTGCAGAGCCTTTTCGATTTCCGGGACAGCGGCGTCTTCCATCCGCTGGCGAATAAGAATTTTTCCAAACATGAGATACGCCATGCTGCTGTCCGGAGCGACAGAAAACATATTCGCAAAGGTCCTGCGCGCGTCGTCCCAACGCTTGGTCATGATGTAGCAAATCCCGAGCAAGAAAGGGCCGTCGGCATTGCCTTTAGGAAGTTCCGGCCCGAGTTTTTCGAGCAACGGCGCAGCCTGAGCATATTCACCCGAACCGAAGAAACAAAGTCCGAGCAGTTGCGTCGATTCCATGTCGTCGGGATTCTGTTGCAGGGCAATCTTCAAATGGGAGATTGCGTCCGGAAAACGGCGCGACTGAAAGTACGCCTTCCCGAGTTTTGCTTCGAGGCCAGGTGCTTTTGGCTCCTTCGCGCCAATTTCATTGAGAATCGCCAAAGCTTCGGTCGGCTTGGACTGCCGGAGCAGGGTCTCCGCCCTGGCAAGCGAGTCAGCTGTCGACGGGGTGGCGGCGCTCTGTTGCGCCTGTAGCTGCAAAACCAAGGGCAAAAACGCTCCAATGAGAACAAGGGGGATAAAAAGGGTGGGGCGCGGAAGGCCTCTGAAAACCTTCCACGCCCCTATGGGGTTAGCGTTCCGTTTGTTTTCCACCGAGTTCTTCTCCTCTGCGCCGGGCTAAGCCGGCTCAGAGTGAAAGCATACGCCGCCTAGAACTGGAAGCGTAAGGCGAATTGCATTTTGCGCATGCTGGCGTTGTTGGCCAGGCTGCTGATGGTGCCGCCGCCTGTCCCGACGCAGTCCACGCAACCATTGGGATTGCCAAGATTGGCGTGATTAAAGACATTGTAAGCTTCTGCGCGGAACTGCACCAGGAACTGCTCCTTGATCGGGAATGACTTGAACACCGACAAGTCGCTGTCGAACCAGCGTGGTCCGGTGATGGAGTTGCGTCCAGCATTGCCAAAGGTTCCGAACTCCGGCCGTTGCCATGGTCCGCTGGTCTGCCCGTTTGCTACCAACGGATCGCTGGTCAGCTGGAACCAATCATTTTGTTTGCGATCATAGTGGACTGACCCCACGACGTTCGGGAAGCAAACACCGACGTCGGTGTCCAGACCGCAGTTCTGATAGTTCGGATTTACCCCGGCGCCGCTCATCCAGGTGGTTACGTTGGAGAGCTGCCACCCTCCCACGATGTAGTTCACCGGTGTCGAGACGTTGGAGAGGAACTGCTTCCCCCTGCCGAAGGGAAGCTCATAAATGGTAGACACCGCAATTACATGGTTGCGCTGCCAACTGGGCCGTCCGTACTCGATCGAAGGATCGTAGAGGAAAGCGGGCGTGTCGTGACTTTTGGCGTGAGAATAGGTGTAGTTCCCAAGAATCGACAAGCCGTGAGACAAGCGCTTGTCGGCCTGGATTTGGAGAGAGTTGTAGTGGTTGTCGCCGGGGTTGCACATGCATTGCAGTGGAATGTTCCAACCAAACTTTCCGAAATAAGGCTTTCGCTGGTCCGCCGTCAGACAGCCGGGCTGGCTCGTGTCAACACAGAAGCCGGCTGGATTAGGAGCATTGATATCAATCCAATTGTTTTCCCCGACAAAGATATGCGAGCCCTTGTTGCCGACATATCCGGCTTGCAAGGAGAACGTCGGTGTGATCTGGCGTTGAATCGTAGCATTCCAGGAATCAACCGTCGGCATGTGGGTATCGAAAGGCATGACCCAGGCCCGGAAGCCGTTTGGATACATCGGATTTCCTGTCGGGCCTTTCGGTTGATTGTCCAAAGCCGTGGCTGGGTCAACCAAAGGAGGTCCGACAGCTAGGTCAAACACCTGATCCCAATTGTTGGATGGCTGAATGCTTTGTGTGCCGAGGACGGGAAGGTTTTGCGTAACCGTGTGTCCGAAGATGGTGCCGAACATGCCCACGTCGAACGACCGGCCATAGCCCATTCGCACGACCGTTTTTGGGTTGATCTGGTAGGCGATTCCCAGGCGGGGTGCGAAGTTTTTGTAATTGGTGTGTACACCGCCGCTAAGGGAAACCCCGTTCTGGCCGGCAACCCGCATTTCTCCGGTGTTGATATCGAGCCAGCCACCTTTGCCGACCCCGGTGACCGTTTGCGGTACGTAGATCTCCCACCGGAGCCCATAGTTGATAGTCAATTTCGAAGTGGCCCTCCAGGTATCTTCTGCGTAGAAGAAGGTGCGCCACTCCCGCTCACCGGCATCGAGTGAACTCGAGACGTAGCGTTGGAAACTTGAGACATCACCCAACAGGAAACTGGCCACGCCAAGTCCGCCGCTGGCCTGACTTGAGCCTTCGGTAAAGGCGTTGCTGAAGACCAACTCGCCCGACCGGTGCTGGTCGCTCGGCACCCGCAGATTCTGCAACCGACGAATATCCGGCCCGAACTTGATCGTGTGCCGGCCCTTGGTCCACGTCCAGTTGTTCACGGCCTGGAATTCCTGCATTCGCTCAATCAACGGACAGTTGCAGTTGTTATAAAGCCCGTTTCCGAAGTCGAAGCCATCCTGCCCCTGAATGGAAAAGTGGGGCATGTTGTTCGTTGTCGGATCGGAAGGAATGTTCAAGCCAATGGCTCCGGCTTGCGTCGCAAAATCCCCGTTCACGAGCGGTGTGACATCGATTCGCTGCTTGTACCAGCCGAATCGAAAGTCCACCACGAGATTCGGCCTGAAGGTGTAGTCGAAGCCGAACGAGTTGCTTTGCGGACGTGTATCTCCGGTTCCCGTGTACCCCACACTGAGTTGCGGGCCACCGACAGCCCCGCCGAACAGTCCTGGAGCGCTCTTATGGAATTGCGTGAAGGTATAGCGATCGAAGAAGCGCAGCTTGTCGCTAAAGAAATAGTCGGTGCGAATGTTGACGGCGTCGCCGTGGTATACGTCTGAAGCGCCTCCGGCGAAGTTGGGATTGCCAAGTTCGGCGTTCGGATTGGTAGGTAGCGGAATGTAGTTCAGGAGATTTTGCGAAACCTGGGAGATATACCGCGACGGAATCATGTTCGGACACCCGGCCGGGTTGGTACAAGCCGGGTTGGCGTCTAGACCCGAGGGAAAGGCAACGAATTGCGTGCGCAGAGCGGGGTTAACGACCTGTCCCGCCGCATTAAACGGGTTATAGATGAGAACCGGGTTTGCTCCAACGAGCCAAGCGCTGAAATCTCCATTGCGTTCCGCCGCCGTTGGGACTTGCGCCTGCGCCGACCCACCATCATGCGCGCGCGTTCCCTGATAGTCGCCAAAAATAAAGAGCTTGTCTTTCTTGATCGGTCCGCCGATGGAACCGCCGAATTGATTCCACAGCGTAGGAGGAATGAATTTTCCGGTCACAGAATCCGGCGTAGACTGTGCGAACGGGTCGCGTGCGAAGGTGGCGTCCGAACGTCGGTACCAGAAAGCGCCTCCATGCCAGTCGTTGGTTCCTGACTTGGTGGAGGTGGTAATCACCGCGGCGCTTACCTGTCCGAATTCGGCGTCATAGTTGGCGCTGGTGACCTTTACCTGGTCGACCGAATCAAGATTTGGCACAATGAGCATGTTGCCGTAAAGAAAATCGCGGTTATCGGTGCCGTCAAGGACCGAGCCGACGCCCACGAACATCTGACCGTTCACGTTCACGGCGATTCCCCCCTGGGGATTTTCCGTGGACGTGTCACCCCAACAGAACTGCACGGTTCCCGGAGTGAGCAACATAAGTTCTGAAAAGTTGCGCCCGAACGTCGGCAATTCGTCCACCTGCCGATCGCTGAGCGTGGTGGCCACGTCGGTGCGCTCGGTTTTGAGCAGCGGAGCTTCGTCGGTCACAGTAACAGTCGTCGAAACCGAGCCGGGCTGCATCGTGATCTCGACGGTGCGCACCGTGTCCACGGCGACTTCGACGTTCTCCACCACCGTTTGCTTGAAGCCCTGAGCCTCTACCTGAACGCGGTAGGTTCCAATGATCAGGTGCGCTTGCTTGAAAGTGCCCGAGGCGTCTGTTGAAACGTTGTAAATGATGTTGCGGTTGACGTCCTTGATGGTCACTGAGGCGTTCGCAATTGCGCCGCCCGAGTTGTCCAGTACCGTTCCGCCGATGCTGCCATACACGGCTTGGCCGCGAGCGCAAGGCGCGACTAGCCCGGTCCCGAGAATGAAGAAGCCAATTAAAACCGCTAAAACGCCACCCGAGAAGCCCGATCGAGAACAGCCACTAAACATTGCTATTCCTCCCCTCATTGCTTCGCCGTATCGACCTAGAGAATCGCAAGACCTGCACCCCAATGCATTGCTCCTGGTAACGACCGTCTTGCCTTGCACCGGGGCTGCTGGGAGTGACAGCAGCGCGTCAAGACTGGTTTCCAGTAGACTGACCGATAAATGAAGAGCGCCCGATCGAGAGAATCCTGACAGGGGTGACCAGGCGCTCCGGTCAGATTCATGAACTGGTTCATATCTCTATATCGCACACCTAGGTTTGTCAACAGGAATTTGCAAAAAACCCGAAAAAAGGCCATGTATAGGCGCTTATTTTGCACAGCAAAACGCTGGGCACCCTTGCAAATAGCCCAAGTTGACGTGTGCCATTTCTTCATGTAGTGTATCGCTTTCATGAATGGATTCATGAACATCACGGCGTTGTGTCCCAAGGCTCTTTTATGCCCGTAACCATTCGCGATGTAGCCCGTCATGCCCGGGTGGCCGTCGGCACGGTTTCTCGGGTCATGAATAATCAACCGGATGTGAATCCCGAACTGCGGAACCGGGTTCAGCGCTCTTTGAAGGAACTGAACTATCGGCCGAACGCTAGGGCGCAGATTTTTGCGCGCAACTCCTCCCCGGTGGTTTCTTTCATCCTGGCAAACCGAGATTTTTTGCACCCGCTTCACTCGCGGGTCTTGCAAGGAGTCGAGGAGTATTGCGAGGAATCCGGCTTTTTCGTGATCTACACTCGCTTTCGCTATTCGCCGACGGTTCCCAACGGGGAGTTACGCCTGCCCAGTGTTTTGCAGAGCCACGGAATTGCGGACTGTGTCATTCTCGCGGGCTCGAACTTTGGCAATTTCACCAAGATCCTGGACAAGCGCGGCGTGCACTACGTCCTGATGGTCAACAATTTCACCAGCCAGGACCGGCGCGAGCCGTTCGACCAAGTGCGCTTCGACGATGTTTCCGGAGCGATGGAAGCAACGCGCTACCTAATTTCGCTCGGTCACAGGGACATCTGGTTTATCGGGGATACAAGTTTGCCCTGGTATAGAAACCGGCACGAAGGCTATTCCAAGGCCATGCGTGAAGCGGGGTTGCAGCCATCCGCACAAACCATGAGTCTTTCAGACGACAGCTTTCTCAATGGGATGAACAGTATTCAGGTGATCCTGGAGCAAGCAACTCGTATCACCGCGGTTCTGGCGGGCAATGACGAAATCGCCTACGGAGCCTGGGAAGGCCTGCAAAAAGCGGGACTAGAGGTGCCGCGCGACGTTAGCCTGATTGGATTTGACGATCAACGTGGTCAGGCAAGACTGCAGTCGTTGACGAGCGTGCGCGTGGAAGCGATCGAGGTGGGACGCCAGCTCGCGAAGATGGCCATCACCAAGATCAAATCCAAGGGTGTGCGCGTGCCCGAATTGCTGATCCCCACGACGCTCGTGAAACGAGATACTTGCCGCCCCGTGCTTCAGGTGGCGGCAAAAGCGACGGAGGAAAAATGATCTGCCAACGGATCGAAGAAGGAGAACAATTCTGGTGTGCCGGAAATCTCTATACGATGCTTATTCCGCGCGATGCGACGCAAAGCTTCGAAGCGGTTCTGGAGACGATTGAGCCAGGAATCACCACCCCACCGAACGCCCATGAGAATTTTGCGCAAATGTACTTCATCGTTTCGGGCAAGGCACGCGTCTGGATCGGAGAGGAGTCAAAAGAGACCTCGGGTCCCGCAGTGGCGTTTATTCCGCAGAACACGAATCATTATGTGAAGAACATCGGAGACATTCCACTCAAATACATTTACGTCAGCATCTGGCCGGGCACGATTCCCGAATCCGACGGCCGGGAGTGGCGCTCTTCTGTGGAGGCTATGGTCAAAATGTACGCGACCCGCGGATACCCCGCCCAACGCAAGGCGTGACACCGGGTTGAACCCAGGACGTGAAGACTCCACACAGATTCTCGGCCGCCGCTTCCTGGCATGGCGATTCATTGTGACAAGCAGAGCCCTGATTCTGCGCTCACGCAGGCGATATCCCGATCCAGACGGAGCAATATGAAATCACTCCGGCATGTCACTTCATTTGCAATTTTACTCCTTCTCGCTTCAATGTCCCCACATCCGCTGGGGGCGCAGGCCATCGTCGACACGGTGGCGCCTTTGCTCGAAAAACCGGTCCAGACACCGGCCGTGACCGCCTATCAGCTACAGACCTTTTTGATGAAGCGCATCCCTCAAATGCCGACGCCATCGAGCGCCGAGCAATGGACCGCGGAAGCACAAAAGCTGCGCAAACACATCCTCGACGACATTGCATTCCACGGCTGGCCGGAAGAATGGGTAAAGTCAGCTCCTCATTTTGACCAAACCGCGGTGATCGAAACGCCGCATGGCTACCGGGTGCGCAAATTCCGCTATGAAGTTGTGCCCGGGCTCTATTCCACCGCGATCCTCTACGAGCCCGACAAAATCGAGGGGCGCGTTCCTGCAATTTTGAATCTGGTTGGCCACGATCCCCTGGGGAATGTGGTGGAATACGAGCAGAAGAGATGCATCAACTTTGCGAAACGCGGGATCCTGGCCCTCAGTCTGGGGTGGCCGGGATTCGGCGAGTTGAGTCAGCCGGAAAACAGCCATGATTTTGGCGGGCACCTCGATCTGGTGGGCGCGAATTCTCTCGGATACTTCTATCTCATCGTCCGCCGCGGGTTAGATTACCTGGAATCCCTACCGCAAGCCGATCCCAAGCGCATTGGAGTGACCGGCCTTTCCGGCGGGGGCTGGCAAACCATCATGATCAGCGCACTCGATGAACGAGTGAACGTTATGGTCGAAGTTGCCGGATTCGGATCCTTGCAAACAAATTTGACGCGTCCCATGGACACACAAGAAGTGGAAGAAGACGCCACCGACCTGACCAAAGACTTCGACTATCCCTTTTTGGTTGCGATGCGTGCGCCGCGGCCCACGCTCTTGATCCACAACGAGCAGGACGACTGTTGCTTTCTTGCACCTTTGGTGAAGCCTTATGTTTACGATCAAACGTTGCCGTTCTTCAAGCTCTACAAGCAGGAGAGTGCGTTGCGGTGGTACGAAAACATCGATCCCGGAACCCACAACTACCAGCTTGATAACCGTGAGAAGGCGTATGCGTTCTTCGAGGAGTTTTTCCGTCTGCCCGTGAGCAACAAGGAGATCCCAAGCGACGCGGAGATCTTCACTCCACAAGAATTGGCAGGGAGTCTACCGGCAAATAATCTCACCACGGCCGACCTAGCCCGCAAGCTGGCAGCGCAAATCAAGCGCAGCCCGATTCCCCAGGCAGCTAAAGAGCGCACCGATTGGTTGGCAGCGCAGCGCGAGCAACTGAAAAACGTTTTGCGTTACACCCCCGTTTCGGCAAGTGCGTGGAAATTGATTAGTACCAAACGCCCCGGCCTCCAAGCCATCTCCTATCGCTTTGATTTCTCAAACTCGTTGAGCGCCACGGGAATTTGGGTCGCGGGAAACCACGTTGCGACAAACGCCCCGGTCACTATCGTTGTCAATGACAAGGGATACAAAGCTTCAGCGCAAAATGTCGTGGATCGTGTGAACCGGGGCGAACAGGTATTGGCGCTCGAGCCGCTGTTTTTCGGTTCCAGCACACCAGACGATCCCGATCCGGCTTATTGGGAAATGCTCGTGGCCAGCAATGGAGAACGCCCGCTAGGGCTCGAGGTAAGCCAGCTTGTTGCGGTGGCAAGGTCATTGCGCGCAGGCTCAAGTAAACTTCGCCTGGAGACGGTCGGTATTCGATCGCAGATCGTCGCTTTGGCCGCGGCCGCGATCGAGCCCGATTTGTTCTCGGAGGTCGATTCGCACGGAGGCATGAATAGCCTCAGTTATCTTCTGGATACTCCCGTCGCCTATCGCGCTGCACCCGATCTTTTCTGTCTGGATCTTTATAAGTACTTCGACGTGGATCGCCTGGGCGCGCTCGCGGCGCCGACAAAAGTCGCGACCGTTAAGTAATAACAACTCTTGCAAAGAGAAGACTTACTTCTTCAGTTCCTGATGATCGGCGTGCGACACCTGCACGTCGGCGATGGAATCGCACCTTGCCGCGCTGAATTCATTCACGTTGTTTAGCACGAAGACTGGCTCGTTCCCGCCTTTGTCGACCTTGAGGTTGAAGAAATCCACCTGGTCGGCATCGACCACTACCACGCATGGCCGTGCATCGGGTGACTTGGCCAGCACCTTGAAATCGCTGACTTCGATTCCCGAGGCATGCCGGATCAGCAAACCGTGTGCCGGGGTTGCGCCGAACATGGTCGGTTCGGGATACTCCTTTTCTTTTTCCGCAAGCCGGATGGCTGCATCGCCGCTCGTTCCCCCGCCTGCGTGTTGCACCAGGACGTTCGTGACTTTCAGGTCTTCAATTTTGTGGCCGGGAACCCCCGTGATGATGGAACAGATTTTGGAAGTGTCATTCGAGGAAGACACGATATTCGAGATGTTCACACGGCGAATGACGCCTACCGGCACGCCCGCCGGTCCGCGCAAGCGCGATCCCAACCGCAGGAATATGGGTGCGCCGACGGTTTCCTTCATCGTGAGGTTGGAAATAGAAACATCTTCGATGATTCCGCCATCGACACTGAGGATCGTCAGCCCAAAGCACCCGTCAAAAACGCAATTGGAGATGGCGATGTTTTTGTAGCCGCCGTTGGACTCTGTTCCGAACTTAATCCGCCCGTTGCGATCCACGTCCGAGCCAGCGGGAAAGCGTTTGAACGTGGCGTCAAGCAGTGTGCCTTCTTCAAAGCTTCCGCTAACCATGCAATCGCTAATGGTGACCATTTCCGTGGCACGCGCGTAGCCCAGCGCGAAGGAACTTTTCAGGCAGATGGCGTCATCCCAGGGAGAATTTACGCTGCAATTGGAGATGCGCACATTGCGGCAACAGTCGACATCGATTCCATCGCGGTTGGTATCAATCTTCAAATTATCGATCGTCAGATTGTCGACGCCAGTGGCAAGAATGCCGAAATGGCCGCCGTGGAGAATAGAAAAGTCACGTAAAATGACGTCGCAGCAGTTTTTCAGTGCGATGGCCTTGTTGCCAACGCCGGGGACCTCTGCAACCGGACCTTTTCCTTCGCCACGGCTTAGACCCCTGCCCCAGATTAAGCCCGGGCCAACGATCGAAATGCTTTTAAGGCCCTCTCCCCAAATCAGGCTGTTGTGCCAGTGATTGTGGCCAAAGTCCTGATAGTCTTCCCATGGCTTGTTCGATTCCGCCAAATCAAAGCCTTCCTGGCCTTTTTCGCTGGGCGGATCCGCAGCGATGAGGGTCGCGCCGGGAGCAAGGTACAAACGCACTTTGCTCTTCAGCCGGATCGAGTAACACAAATAAGAACCCGCGGGAACGTGCACCGTCCCGCCGCCCGCTTCTGCCGCCGCTTCAAGGGCGTTATTGATTGCGGGCGTATCGATGGTTTTGCCGTCGCCCTTGGCCCCGAACTTGCGAATATCGTATACCGATGAAAGACCGTCTCCGCTTGATGAGGTATCTGCGGGACCGCTGCGATACCCGCCGGCAAATGCACCAAGACCCGCAGCGCCAAAGGCCTTCACAAATTTTCGCCTGGCTTCGTTTTCTTTCACTCGTTCCTCCAGTTCCTCTATCCGTGTACCCGCATTTTCACCTGGCTAGTTTTTCTATGTAAACGGCGAATGGTTCGACGAAAATCGTCTTCCCGTTAGCGCGGGTTGCCGGGCTCCCGTCCGTCAAGAGCACCATTCTTTTCGTTCCGTCGAGTCCTTGCTCAGCAAGATTGAACTCAACCTCCTGTGGATTCCCGGACATGTTCAATACCACAAGCACCGCCTCATTTTGAAAGCGGCGCAAGAACGAAAGCACGCTGTTATTGTTCTCATCCAGCGGAACATACTCTCCTTCCAGCAAAGCCTTTTCCTGGTGCCGCAGAAACAGAAGCCGCTTGTAAAAATTGAGAATCGAGCCGTCGTCTGCGGACTCGGTTGCGACGTTGTGCGTCGCGGCCGTAGCCGGCACCGGCAGCCACGGCATCGCCTTGCTGAAGCCGCCGTTGGGTTCCGCGGTCCACTGCATGGGCGTGCGTTCTCCATCGCGTCCTTTTTCCGTGGGCCAACCTGTCTTGCCTTGCGGATCGCGCACGTCTTCTCTGCTCTTCGGATCGTTATTTTGCATTCCGATCTCTTCGCCGTAATAGAGGATCGGAGTCCCGCGCAGCGTTAAATAGAGCGCGGCCATGAGCTTCGCAATCTTGTCGTCATGAAGTCCGTCGCCGTAGCGATTGTACGAACGCGGCATATCGTGGTTGCCGATTAAAAAAACGGGCCAGCCGCCCGACGCATTGACCGATGCAATCTGTCTGCGAAATTCTGTCGCGGAAAGCTTGTCCACTGTCGCGAACATCATGTCCATCGGTAATTGCAATTCGCTGCTGTGGTCACCATAGTAGTGTTTCAATTCGTCGATGGAGGACGTGTAGGTCTCGCCAATCAGCACGGCGTGGTAATCATCGGCCACTCTGCGCAACCCACGAAGCACGCCATGCACCTCGGGCAGTTTCTGGTTATATTTCTCTTCCATGTTCGGCCGGCCAAAGGTGTCAGTGCCGGCGATGAACTTGTTGTCGGTAAGGTTCGGATCTTCGAAAAGCGAATCCACTGCGTCCAGGCGGAAGCCCGCAACACCGCGCTTGTACCAGAAGCGCGTGACGTCGAACATCGCCGCTTCCACTGCTGGGTTCCTCCAATTCAGGTCCGGCTGGCCCGCATAGAAGTAATGGTAGTAATACTGTTTCGTCGCAAGATCGAACGTCCAGGCGGGAATGCCAAAGGTCGACACCCAGTTGTTCGGAGGCAGTCCTGGCCCTTTTCCATCGCGCCAAATGTACCAATCTCGACGGACGGAAGTTCGCGAGGATCTCGAGTCCACAAACCATTTGTGCTTGTCGGAAGTGTGATTGGCTACAAAGTCGAGAACGATACGAATACCGTGGTTTTTCGCCTCGCTGAGCAGACGGTCGAAATCCTTCAATGTCCCATACATCGGGTCAATGTTTTCGTAGTCCGAAATGTCGTAGCCGAAGTCAATCTGCGGCGAAGGGAAACAAGGCGTAATCCAGATCGCATCCACGCCGAGACCCCTGAGATAGTCGAGCTTCGATGTAATCCCGTTCAAATCGCCGATGCCGTCGTTGTTGCTGTCGACAAAGCTCCGCGGATAGAGTTCATAGAAGACCGCGTGCTGCCACCAGGGATGCCCATACGTATCGGAATCTGGTTGCTGCGCACTCGCAAGGGGGGCGAGTCCGCCGAAAACCAGAAGCAACATGATGGTCAGCCGCTTTGGGAACTTGTCTCTTCTCGAGTGAGGGCTCAACAAGGCAGACATACCTGAGGGGGCAAAGACTTTTCTCTCGTCGAATTCATAATTTAAGGAGAACTCCACGTTTATAGCGGCACCTTCTCGTGTTTGCAAGCGAATCCGTCTGAAGCGCAAAAAAAAATCCTTTCAAAAGCGCAGCTTGTTCATGAACAGTCGGAAACGAAAGAAAATTCACGAAAGAATTACGAGAGTTCTTTTATCTCAACAGAGCGTTCGTAGTAGCCGGAATCCAGCCTTCTTGCGGCGAGACTTTTGTCCTTCAGCCTTAAGCGGATCGTGTACGTCGCCGCTTTCGTCGGCAGCCAGTCGTGACTCCAAAGTCCCCAGGAGTCACCTGACGATTTTTCGAAATTACCCACCGGCACAAAGTCCTCTCCCGGATTGAAGCGGATTTCCAGGTCTTCGATGGGGCGTGTCCCACCCCAATGGATTCCAGACACGTGAAATCTTAGCTTGCTGTCGAGCAGCCATTTCTCGACGCGGACAGGCAAGGCACCGTAGGTAATCAATGCCGGGCGATACTCTCGGGCGAGAGCGGGCATGCCATACTGATTGGTGCGCCCCGCATACTCCTGCATCTGAGAAGTTGCTGCCACGTCGTCCGAAACAAACGCAATCTCATTCACCCACTTGATGCATGCGCATCCATACCAGCTCGGAACAACCAGACGGACCGGCGCGCCATGATCGATCGCCAGCGGTCGCCCATTCATTTTTGTGGCCAAAAACGCACGCGACGAAAGCAGTTGGTCTAAAGGGAAAATCCAACTCGCGCCGGGAGTGGAAGATCGAGATTCCGCGAAATAGCGATCGAAACCGGAAATAAGAATCTGCCTGTTCGACTTCTCCATCTCAGCCCTTTCCAGAACCTCGCCTACCAGAACTCCGTCCCAATCCGCGACGCTCAACATTCCAAAATGTGCACTGCGAGAATTCCCAGCACATTCCATCAGATGGATTCCCATCGGCCGACTGCGCTTTTCAAGATCCCCCGCCAGAAAGGTCAGTGAACCCTTCGATGGCGTTCTTATCTGAATCGACCAAGAACGAGTCACGTCGAGCAGCTTCGACGCACGTGTCCTTACATAGAAATCGGCGCTGGAAGTGATGGGATTTTCCAGGCTCACTTTCGACAGATCGGTAAAGAACCTTCCATCGAGTTCGCCACCTAGTGGCGTACTCAGTGGAGCGTTGCCTTCATCGAAAAACGGCAAAACCCCCAGTAGGGTGCCCCGGCGCGAATCCACATTTTGCAGTTGCGAAAAATCCCATCGGCAAACAGAGAGGAATGGAACATTCCAACCGCTCGCGCACACAAACAAGTCTTTCAGCAATTTCCTTCGACCATTCATTCGTTTGTTTCGCATTCTAACGCAAGACACTCTGTGGCGGTCAGCACGTTCACTGGCCAACCCTCCAACTGCGTCACCTCGTCCAATATCCAAGCCATCTGGCTGACTGAAAGAATTGTCTTGCCTCGGAGCTGATAAACGGTCCTATAATCCTGCGATGTTTTCCAAGACAAATCCACCTGCAGAGCACACATCGACGCAACAAATTGATGAACTGACTCTACAACGCTTCGGCTACCGTCAGGAACTCAACCGCTCCCTCGGATATTTTTCCAGCTTCGCGCTGAGCTTTTCCGTCATTTGCATCACGTCGGGACTTTTCGCCAACTATGGCGACGGCTTGCGGGCGGGAGGACCGGCCTTTGTGTGGACCTGGCTGATTGTCGGCGCCGGACAATTTCTCGTGGCCCTGGTATTCGCGCAGCTCGCACGGCAGATTCCGCTTTCCGGTTACGCCTATCAGTGGACACGCCAACTGGCGGGCAAAAGGCTCGCGTGGTGGGCCGGCTGGATGATGATCGTGCAATTTGTCACCGGGATGGCAGGCGTGGCGTATGCTTTGGCGAGTTACCTGGTGCCGTTTTTTGGCTTTGCCAATTCCAGTCGCAACATCGTCGCGGCCACAGTAGCGACATTGCTGCTCGCGGCTCTGCTCAATCACTTCGGTATCCGCCTGGCCAGCCTGGTAAACGACTATGCGGTGCTCGCTGAAATTCTTGGTACCGTGGTGATCGGACTTCTTTTGTTCGGTATTGCGCTCCACCGGAAAATCCATCCTTTCGGCTATTTATTCACGCATCCTGGGCAGCCGGGAGGATTCGCGTATCTCGGCCCGTTCCTGGCTTCGTCACTGATGAGTGTCTGGACCCTCGGAGGTTTCGAGGCCGCGGCTAATGTTGCGGAAGAAACCCGCATGGCGCAAAAGCGCATCCCTGTGGCAATTGTTTTGTCCGAAGTCTCCGCCGTGGTTCTCGGGTTGGCGGTGCTTGTGGGGTTCACCTTGGCTGTTCCCTCTTTGGAGGTTGCGAGTCATCACGCCACACCGCTGCTCTACATCGTCGGTTTCTATTTTCCTCACTACGTGGTCGATGCAGCGCTCGCTTTCGTTTCCATAGCCATTTTTGCCTCCGTTCTTTCCAACCTGACGACATTGACCCGACTGGTCTGGGCGATGGCGCGGGACCACCAGGTGCCGGCTTCGACCTTCCTTTCCCGCGTCAGCACGCACAAAGTGCCTGCGAATGCCATCTGGGTGGTCACGCCCATCACCGCTCTTTTTACAATTTGGGCGCAGGTGGAGGTGGTCATTATGGCCATCTGTACTTTCGCCATGTACGTAACTTATGGGATGGTTGTGGGCGCGGTGATCTGGGGAAAGCCGGACCGTAAATCCGCAACAGAAGCATCTTCGGCGGAAGCCAATGGGAACGATGTTGCCTATCCCATAACGCAGCGCCGGGTTTCGAGAGTGCTTTGTTTTGCGGCATTGGCTTGGCTTGCGTCAATCGTGATCCTGCTTATTTTCATGACCACGATCAGCATCTCGCGCCAAGCGCGGCTGGCAACTCTGGCCGCTATCTTGGTTTTGGGATTGAGCGCGCTAATTTATTTTTGGCTGCGACGCCATACCGAGTCGCAGACCCCTCTGCAACCCGCTAAAGAGGAATAACAAGGAATGATCAAGGGCACGCTGAACGCTGCGTTAGTTTGCGTTTTGGGATTCTTGTTCCTCGGCTCTGCCGATCCTGCATGCGCGCAAGAGGACACATTGCAGAGCTTGATGCAGCCTCATGACTATCTCCAGAAACGCGCTTCGAGCTACGACCGCACGGGAGGAAACGCGGACTACCGCGAGATCAAGCCGGGCGACACACTCACCTTGCTGGATGAATCCGGCCCGGCCATCATCACCCATCTGTGGATTACCATCGCTTCCCCTGAAAAATTCCATCTGAAAAAACTGGTTCTGCGCATGTATTGGGACAACGAGCTCACGCCCAGCGTGGAAACACCGATCGGCGATTTCTTTGGGTTGGGATTGGGAGAATACTTCCGCTACGAATCTATTCCGTTGGCTGTTGGCTCTGATATGGCCCTGAATTCTTTCTTTCGAATGCCGTTTCAAAAACACGGCCGGGTTACCGTTACCAATGAGGGCAAGCAAGCCGTGGATCACTTCTATTTCAACCTCGACTATCAACTCTGCGCAAAGCGGTTGTCGCCAGAGACCATGTATTTTCACGCACAATATCGCCAGGCGGTGCCTGCACACGGCTGGGACAGCCACTGGGCCACCAACTACGAACCGGCTATTGAAGGAAAGAAAAACCTAAAGGGCCAAGACAACTATGTGTGGCTCGAAGCCACTGGACGGGGCCACTTTGTCGGCGTAACCATGTCCGTCCTTCAGAATCAGGACGGTTGGTGGGGCGAAGGCGACGACATGTTTTTCATTGACGGCGAAGAAACACCGTCCATCAATGGCACCGGAACCGAAGATTACTTCCTTGGCGCCTGGGATTTCGGCAATCAAGCTTTCGCCTACGGCTCATTCGGCGCCCCGGTGAAAGGCGAAGAAGTTGCCGGGAGCCATTCTTCCGTTTATCGCTTTCACCTGGATTCGCCGATTCCATTCGCGAAATCGTTGAAGGCGACCATTGAGCATGGCCATGCCAATCATCGCTCCGACAATTTCTTTTCAGTAGCGTATTGGTACCAAGCGGAGCCTCACGCGCCGTTTCCCATGCTGCCTCCCGTGGACACGCGACTGCCACGAATCTTTCCTGTGGGCGGACCTGGGAACGCGGGAAGCGTAAAGTAAGCCATCACTCAATGCGTCTCGGTCGAAAACTCCGTACGCTGCAAGCGAGGAGCAAGGGCGTGCAGAAAGAGTACCGCAACCAGATACGCCGAGCCGCAGATCAAAAATGGGATCAAATAGCTTTGCGTTTCCTGTAAGGCATAACCTACGATTTTGGCGATCAACATTCCGCCGATCCCGCCGGCCATTCCCCCAAGCCCCACAACCGAGGCAACCGCCTGGCTTGGGAACATATCGGAAGCGGTTGTAAAGAGATTAGCGGAAAATCCCTGATGCGCCGCGGCCGCCACGCCAATGATCAGCACTGTGGGCCAGAGCGCTATCCCGTGGTAGACCCAAACGATCGGAACAACGCAACCGGCGCACACCGCCATCGCCAGTTTTCGAGCCACGTTCACCGATAGCCCGCGCTTGATAAGAAACGAAGATAGCCACCCTCCAGCAACGCTTCCGACATCCGACAACAGGTAAATCACCACAAGCGGCCAACCGACTTGCGTCAGATTCAGGCCATGCTGCGTCTGTAGAAAACCGGGCAACCAGAAAAGATAAAACCACCAGATGGGATCAGTCAGGAATTTTGCGGCTAGAAAAGCCCAGGTCTGCCGCCGGCCAAGCAAGCTCGCCCAGCGCACTTTGATCTTGGCTGGTTCTATATCGCTGCGAATAGTCTCGAGTTCCTGTGGTGAGCACCATGGATGCTCTTCCGGTTTACGGTACACGCCCAACCAGAGAAACAACCAAGCCATACCGACGGCACCGATGATGAGGAAAGCCCACCGCCACCCGAAATGCAAAACAATCCAAGGAACAATCAAAGGAGTGATAATCGCGCCCAAATTAGTGCCGGCATTGAATATCCCGGTAGCAAGTGCCCGCTCCCTCTGCGGGAACCACTCAGTAATCGCTTTTATACTGGCTGGGAATGCGCCGGATTCTCCGAGGCCCAGCGCGGCTCGCGCAAAAACAAATTCCGTCAGCGAATGACAGAAGGCATGCCCCATCGCGGCCACGCTCCAAAAGATCATGGCAACGGCGTAGCCGACGCGCGCTCCAAGACGGTCAATCAGCAAACCCACTGCGACCATTCCGACGGCGTAGGCCGCTTGGAATGCGAAAACAAGATTGCTATAGTCAACTTCGTTCCAGCCGAGGTCGTGCTGAAGCGTGGCTTTCAGCACTCCGAGCACCTGGCGATCCATATAATTTTTACTGATACCTAGGAACAGAAGCCCGCAGATCACCCAACGAAAGCTGCCGGCGAATCTCTCTCTCATGAGAGAGCCTTGTTGGCCTTGGATGTTGTCGCTGGCACTGCTGTTTTCTTGAGACATTTTCTCCAGTCGCAGGGAAACAAAACCCTGTGGGCCCGGTCATTCCGCCGCTATTGGTTTACGCCGCTGGCGAGGAATCCGCCATCAATCTCAAGCAGCGTTCCAGTCACAAAACTTGCGGCGTCGGAGGCCAGAAAGACGGCTCCGCCTACCAGTTCCTCCACTCTTCCAAAACGTTTCATCGGCGTGCGCACCAGAAACTCCTGCCCGCGGCCTGTGCCATCCAGCAGAGCCGTATTCATTGAAGTTCGAAAAACGCCCGGGACGATCGCGTTGACACAAACACCGCGGCTTGCCCATTCGACGGCCAACGTCCTTGTGAGGGATGCCAGTCCGGCCTTGCTCGCTCCATATGCCGCGACTTCACTCAAGCCGAGATAAGAACTCAGGGAGCCGATGTTAATGATTCGGCCGTAACCGCGCTGGACCATTGGCGCACCGAAGACCTGGCAGCTCCGATAAGCCCCGGTCAAATTCGTATCCAGAATCCGCTGCCATTCCGCTTCGGGCACTTCCAAAAATGGCCGCCGGACTGTCATCCCCGCCGCGTAAACCAAAATATCGATCCTTCCGAATTTGTGGAGTATCGCTTCCTTTAGATGCTCCAGCGAGGCACGGTCCGCAACGTCGGAACTCAAAACAAGGGAGCGGCGTCCAAGAGCTTCGATTTCCTTGGCCGCCTCTTCCACCATCGCTTCGCGACGCCCGGATGGAATCACGTCCGAGCCCGCTTCGGCCAAGCCTTTTCCGATGGTCCGGCCAATACCGGAAGTTCCTCCCACAATGACGGCAACCTTCCCAGACAAATCAAACCCCAAATAGCTCATGCTCCCTCTCTGGCAACCGGATGCGGTCCAAAAACGATTCTCACGAGGTGCAGCAACGGACTACTTCATATAGCAACAAGAGAACCTAGTTTCAAGGAAGAAGCCAAGAATTCCTCGCGCATGTTCATGAACAGAAGCGGAGTGAAAATCGATGGAATGCCGTTTTGCGGAAGATTCGGACGACAAGCGTTCAGTGCGAACTTGAAACCGCCAGTAGATTTCCGTAGCCGACAATCACGGTCGAGCCAATCAACAAGAAGAGCGACAATGCGAGGAACCTCATGGCCTTTGTGCCTGCGCCTTTCCACTCTCGAAAGCCCAAGCCCCAGAGAGTGCTGAAAATAATGATGCTGGCCATATGCAGCGTCCAACTCGAGAAACCGTATTTGCCCATTTGTGTTTCGCCCATGGAATAAAAGAAAAACTGGAAGTACCACGTGGTTCCCGCCAAAGCGCAAAGGAGATAGTTGGCGAGCAAAGGGGCCGGTCGATGATCATCTCGCACGCTGGAAGGAATGTGCTCCACTACCTCCCGGCTCGGCGCGTCCGTTGCCGATTCCAGAATCGGTTCGTCTTCGATGCTTTTGTATTTTTGTGGGTTTGAGGTGAAGTATTGGAAACCGGTCCGGTGTTTTAGGTTCAGACCTACACACCAGAGAAAGTTGGTAGTAAATCCGCCAATCAGCACGACAACCAGCACCGGAAGACCTTGCCAGAGAGTCATTGTCCCATGCTTTAACGTCAATGTTTTTATCGGCGCCCCGGCGGCCAGACCATAAGCGAAACAGGCACTCATCACTCCCGACAACAGCGCCACGCCGATTCCTTTTTTCAAATCGAATTCCTGGATAGCTTCTCTTTTTTGTGCGGGCGACATCACTCGCTCTTTGCAAATGCCAGCAACTCCCGCTGCCGCGATACCAAGCAGGCAGACAAAAACCCCTAAAAGAATCGTGCGCCCGGAAGTCGTTCCCAGCACTTGGTTGATGAACACGCCGCTGAAAATTGGTGGCATAAGCGTGCCGAATGCGGCGCACAAGCCCAGCACCACCGCCATTCCTAGAGATAGTCCGAGGAACCTCATCGTTAACCCAAACGTGAGTCCTCCAACGCCCCAAAGCAAACCAAACAAAATCGCCCAGAAAATAGTGGCCGTCGGCGCTTCCCGAAGCACCTGAAACAAATCTTTAGTCATCAACAAGGCTAAAAACCATGGAGCAATGATCCAACTGAAGAATCCACCAGCGAGCCAATAGGTTTCCCACGACCAGCGACGGACGCCGCGATACGGTACGTAGAAACTTGCAGAAGCCAGACCGCCGAGCCAGTGAAAAAAAACGCCTACGGCAGGATTGGGCATTGTGCGAACCTTGGTGAATCCTCAAACATGAAAGACCTCCTCAAGAGGCGCCATCGCTTGATCGGGCAACAATCCGTCAGATTGCACGAAGAATTCAGCCATCTCTTTTTGCCAACGTTGGTTGACCTCAAGCGCAGCCATGCCGGTTCGTGCGCGCTCGAAGCTGTCGGTTTCCAGGTAGCCGACCAAAAGGCCGTCATTCCGAAGAAAGAGGGAGTAGTTACCCCAACCTGTTTCACGCAGGGCTTTCCTCATCTCCGGCCAAACCGATGCATGGCGTTCTCTGTATTCACCCACTCTTTCTGGTTTGACCTGAAGAACGAAGCAGATGCGCTGCATCACGACTCCTATTTCATCTCTGAGACCTGAACCGGCGCTGCCCACTACCGCAACAACGCTTCGACCAACCCGCCGTCGACAGGAATCACGTGGCCTGTCGTGCGAGCGCTTTGCTCTCCAGCCAGCCAGGCGATCGCCGAAGCACACATTTGCGGCGTTATAGACTTTTTGGTTAGAGTTCTCTGCGCGTAAAAATTCGCCAACTTTTCACGCAACTCCTCTGTGGGTTCGCTCTCGGAAAACGCAATTCCATATTTGTGCAATGACTGAATCACCCGGTCCCGCGGAAACATGCTCGAACCAGCAACGACCGTGGCCGGCGCAATTGCATTGACGCGAACGACCGGCGCCAACTTGACAGCCAGTTCCCGAACCAAGTGATTCAGAGCCGCTTTGCTCGAATCGTATGCTTCGCTTCCCGTCTTCGGTACGACGGCATTTGCAGAACTCGTCAGCACTAGTGAGCACGCGAGACCCTGGTCCTTGAAGATCCATTCGACAGCCCGGGCAAGCGAGTAGTTGCCAAACACGTTCACCTGAAAAGCCTGGCCCCACTGCGCGTCGGAAAGCTGCCCATCTTTCCCCGGAACTGGGTAAATAGCCGCCGTGTTCACGACGATGTCTACGCCGCCGAATTTCCCAAGCGTGTGGCAAGCCGCCTGCAACAAACTGTCCGAAGAAGTAAGGTCGACCTGGCAAGACGAGATGAACTCCGGACTCGCAAGAGCCGCGGCCTGTAGCGCGACTGCCTTCGCGCCCTCCTCGTCGAAATCCGCAACCACCACGTGGGCCCCTTTCTTCGCAAGGAGCAGCGCCACTTCCCGGCCTATGCCGCTGGCGCCTCCTACAACCAGGGCGATCTTTCGGCTGAACTCGGCTTCCGCAGGCATGCGCTGCAACTTCGCCTCTTCCAGCGCCCAATACTCGATCCGAAAGGCTTCTGATCTCGGAAGCGCCACGTAGTTGTGAAACTGTTTGAAATTTCCGGACTGCTCCGCGTTGCGCGCCTGCGGCAAGGGATATGCCGCTTCGCCATCTTCCAGAGCATTCGCTCCGTCCATTACGCGGATGGCATTTACGAAGAATTCAGTGGTGATGCGCGCCTCTTTTTTGTTTCTCCCAAAACCGAACAGTCCAAGGCCAGGTACGACGACCACAGACGGGTTGGCATCACGCAATTTCGGCGACTCCGGCGTCGCCCAATCCTGGTAGTACTTCTTGTAGGCCAAGCGATATTCCTCGACTTGAAACGGAATGCTGCGCTTCAGTTCCTCCATCTCCTGTGCCGCAGGATCCCATTTCAGAACAAGTGGGCACACACGCGTGCGCAAGAAATGGTCGGGACAACTTGTCCCGAGCACGCTCAGTTCCTGCGCCCAATTGGAACCAGCAAACGCCAGCGCATCCCGATCATCGAAATAGTGTGCAATTACGCGTTTTTCGGAAGAGACTGCCCCACGCAGAGCCGGCAACAGTTCAAGGACCAATTCCTCGCGACGAGGGTGGGGCGCGCACTTCGCTCCGCCAAAAGAGACGCCCTTCTGGCTTCGATGGCCGGCGATGAATTCACCCATCTGATCGATCACTTGAATGCTGTTGAGATAGCATTCGCGTTGGGTATTTCCCCAGGTGAATAGCCCGTGCCCTCCGAGCAGGATGCCATCTGCCTCAGGCGCCTCCTTTACAGCTCTCTCGATGAGCACGGCAAGCTCAAATCCGGGACGTTGCCAAGGAACCCAGATGATCTTCCGGCCAAACTGTTCGTTGAATTCCTCCAGCTTGCGTTTTCCGTTCGCGCTTGCGGCAAGAGCAATGGCCCAGTCCGGGTGCAGGTGATCTACATGCGCGACAGGAAGCAACGCATGGAGCGGCGTATCAATCGAAGCGGCCACGTTGTTTTTGCCGAACCTCGCGAGCGGGTAGTAGTTGACCATCTCATCTTCAAACTCCTCACCCCGGTAAATGGTTCGCAGTTGTTCCAACCGATCCAAAAACAGCAACGCGAAACCAGCATCGGTGATGGAACCCAAATCGCCGCCACTGCCTTTGACAGCAAGAACCCGCGTCGGCTCTCCGGTAAACGGATCGGGGAGCTCCATCTTCGAGCTCGTATTGCCACCACCGAAATTGGTGATTCGCAGATCGGCCCCCAGTAAATTAGAACGGTATCTCAACAGAGAGAGCGGATCGTTTTCGAGCTTCGCGGCAACCCTGCTGTCCCAAAGATCGCGCAAATAACTCGTGGCCCTTATTTCAGGCATGAGCAACCTCACAATATTGCTCGAAGCGTGCGGCGTGCCGATCCCATTGATCGGTATCCACCGGCTCAAATACCTCGGTGCGGAAGGAACGCTCAATCATAGCGCGGACCTCCTTCAATGAAGTCGCTTCGCTGGTGGCGAGGATTTGTACGACTGCATTTCCCAGCGCCGTGGCTTCCGTCGGTCCTGCAATGACTTTTCTGCCTGTGGCGTCGGCGGTCAGTTGATTGAGCAGCTTGTTGCGAGAACCGCCGCCAATCACGCGGATCTGTTCGATACGGCGGCCGATGAGCTTTTCCAGGCTGCACAAGACCAGGCGATATTTGAACGCCAGGCTTTCCAGAATGGCGCGCACGTAGGCGGCAGCGCTGGCCGGCGAAGGCTGCTCGGTCGAGGAGCAGAATTTATCTATGGCTGCCGGAGTGTCTCCCGGACGCAGGAATGATTCGTGATCAGGATCAACAAGCGACCAGAAGCTCTTTTCGCACTTTGCCAACTGGATGAGTTCCGAATAATCGCGCCCTCCCCAGGCGCGCTGACAGCTCTGCAGCAGCCAGAGTCCCATGACGTTTTTTAGGAGGCGCGTCGTGCCGCACACCCCGCCTTCGTTGGTAAAGTTAAGCTGCATTGCCAGCGGAGTGATGACCGGAGCGTCTAGTTCGCATCCGATCAGCGACCAAGTTCCGGAACTTAAGAAGGCTGTGCCATCTGAGGCGGCAATCGCTGCAACGGCAGAACCAGTATCGTGCGCGGCCGGAGTAATCACCGGCGTGCCCGTCATCGTCGAATTCGGCACTACCGACGATTGCACCGTTCCGAGAAAGGTGCCCGGCTCTACAATTTCACTCCAAAGATGCGTCGGTAACTCAAGGCGCTCGATCAGCTCCTTCGACCAGCTGCGCGTGCGAGGGCAAACCAACTGAGTCGTTGTCGCATTGGTGAATTCCGAAACAGCATTGCCGCTCAGCCAATAGTGGAACAAGTCCGGAATCGTAAGCAGCTGCCGCGCCGTCGTGAGCAGATTCGGCGACTGCCGCCACGCAGCGAACAATTGGTATAGCGTGTTGATCGGCATGAATTGGATACCGGTTGCCGCGTAGATTTCCTCCTTCGCAACTCTTTGGAAGACCTCCTCCATGATGCCCGCCGTGCGCGGGTCCCGGTAGTGATAGGGATTTTCGAGAAGTTCTCCCTTCGGCCCGAGCAAAGCGTAATCCACTCCCCAGGCGCTCACGCCTATACTTGTCAGCTCCCTGCCATCCAAGCTGGCCAGGGCGTTCTGCATTTCCCGCCATAACGCTTCCACGTTCCAGCGCAGACTCCCGGCGGCCTCGATCGGCTGATTCTTGAAGCGGTGAATCTCTTGCGCCGTTAAAATACCGGACTGGACGCATACCAGCATGGCTCTGCCGCTCTCCGCGCCAAGGTCGAAGGCAAGATACGGCTTTTTGGAATCCAGCCTAGGCATAGGAAGTTGTACTCTGTGAATTCCTGGCTTCTCGCTCCTTCGAAATCCGCTCCAGATAGTCGCTTGCTCGGAATGCCCCCATGGGATCCTGCGGAAGCCCCTTCGATTGCCGCCATTCGCGGATCATGGGCCGTGCGTCGGTAGCAAACGCATCTTGCAGGATCGATTCCGCTTTAACCAGATCGCAGTGCCTCTGGGCAATCGCGAGCTCGGCGTGATCGACCAGAGCAGCCTTGGAGAAGATTTCCTGTGCCATGGTTACGGTCTGAATCATGGCCTCCAGTTTCCCTTTCAGGTTGTGGCTCTGATCGACCATGTAAGCAATGTCGGCGATCTTTCCGGTTTCCCATTGGTAAAAGAGGATCTCGTGAAAGATGCGAAATACCTGATACGGATCAATCGAGCCGAGCGTCAGATCATCGTCCGCATAGCGGCGGTCGTTGAAATGGAACCCTCCCAGCATCTCCTCCGAGAGAAGCCAGGCGACAATCTGCTCGATATTCTGCGCCGCGTAATGGTGGCCCGTATCCACAAGTACTTTTGCCCGCGGCCCGGCGTGCCGAGCAAGATGCAAAGCCATTCCCCAATCCGCGATGTCGGTGTGATAGAAAGCCGGCTCAAACGGTTTGTACTCGATTAACAGCCGTTGTGAATCTGAAAGCTCCGAATGGGTAGCGCGAAGGAGTTCTTCAAATTGACGCTTTCTCTGGCGAATATTCGCGGTGCCGGGATAGTTCGACCCATCCGCAAACCACAAGGAGACGTCGCGGCATTGCAATCCTTCGGCAACTTGTACGCTTTCCTTGATGTGCTGCATGGCCCGGGTGCGCACACCTTCGTTCGGATTCCCGAAGGACCCGAATTTGTAATGCTGGTCTTGAAACAGATTCGGATTGATGGAACCTGGTTTTACTCCGTACCGCGCTGAAAATTCGCGGATGCTGCCGACACTCTGCAAACCTTTAGGAAAATCCCAAAGGACATGCAAAGCAACCGTAGGACAAACTCCAGTGAGCGCGTGAATCTCCCCGGCGTCGCTGAACTTCTCTTCCGTGGTGGTGGCGGCTGCTGGCTGGATGAACTTTCCAAATCGAGTTCCCGTGTTGGCGAAACCCCAGGAAGGAAGTTCGATGCGAAAAGCATCTAGGGCCTGAAAAATCCTGTCGGAACTCGAAACGCTCATAAGCTGCCTTTCTCACCCGGAGTTTTGTCAGCGTCCACCGCAGATGACGGCAAACGAATCACGGCAACTCCCAAACCTCCGATTTTTAGGTTCTCTGATCTCAGGGTCGAGCGCGCCGGCGGATCAAACGCAGTAGTTTGGTCCACCACCTGTATTTCCCCTCCTTTGGCACCGGCAAGGCGAACTTCCAAGTCTCGGCCGCGCTGATTCACAATCAAGACCCGGCGGCTACCCTGCTTAGTCTCTGCGGCAAAGATCGCGGCGACGGAAGGACCGTCATAGTCCACCTCCACCACCTTGTCGCCCGGACCAAAACTGTCTTTCAGCATCTTCAGCACCCAGAAACGCGCGTTGGGTTTGCCATTGTTCCAGTCCACCATCGAGACGCCGGGAAATTGTGTTGGGTAGCCAACCAGTTGTGATTCCCCGGCGACGTCGATTCCCATGCGCGTCAACTCGGCAAAAAGATACGCGTACACGGCTGCCGAGAGGTTCCAGTAGGAGTTTGGGATGGGCCCGGTGAAATGCCCAGGTTCATCCTGCCCGAAGTCGCCGGCAGAAAACGTGCCGAGTTCATCGACCGTTGTTCGGGTTTCCGGAGATAGCCGCTGGCGAATCTGTTCGATGTAGCGCACCACTTTGAGGAAGCCGTCAGCTTGCGTGAAGAAGGTGTATTCCTGGACTTCCGGGCTCTGGTCGGCGGTGGGACTCGCATAGAAATGATAGGAAACGAAGTCAATCGGGATTCCCGGCTTGTGATTTTTTGGGTTCAGGAAATATTCGAAGTATCCCGGATTGTCCGAAGGCGCCGCCAGCGCCAGCCCAACAAACTTTGTGCCCGGCTCAACGGCCTGAATCGACTCGACCACGGCATCATAAAGCTTCGTGTAAGTTTCCGGCGCCATGTGGTGCTCGAAGTCCGGCTCGTTCAGTACCTCCCAGTAGGGAATCGCATAGTGATGACCGGATTCGTGGCGCGTTCCGAATTCATCGGTGAAACCGCCCTTTGTGTACCAGGCAAAAAGTCTTCCATAGTAGTCGGCTACCTCCCTCGCGCTAGGGTCGCGGAGTTCCGTTCCCTTTTCGTAGTCCCATGTCACCTGGTCTGGATCTTTGGGATACGGAACCGGCTGCTCGGTTCTGAACATCCACTGCGGAACGGTGCTGAAATTCACAATGACCGGGTGACCTTTTGTCGCTTCCAGAAAATCGATCGTCATGGGATCGATCAAAGAAAAATCCCAGGAGGCTTTCCCGCCCTCGGGAGGCTCGAGTTCCGCCACGCCTAATTGCGGATAAGGAAGCCAAGGCACGTAACGCACATAGTCCGCCTGCAAATCGTGCAAAGCCTGAAACACGGGATCATGGATCGACGTACCTCGACGAAGCGGAGGATTGACCACAACCTGAAGGGTTGGCGTCGTTCGCGAAATCCGAATCAACTTATCCCAGTGGACGGTTACTCGATTTGCTAAATCCTGCCCGTGGGTCGCGTCGGCACAGACAAGAAAGATCAGCAATACGAACGTTGGCAGTTTCTGATCGGTCATAGCAGGTTTCAGGGTGCATGCTGGCATCGCTAAGGAACGCGGTCAATCGCGCAATCCGAGGGCTTCGCTAGTTTCGCACTGCACAACCGTTCGATGATCTTAAAGGCCGACAACCCCTTTCTATATCCTTAGCATTTTGTGATTTCTGGCGCCCTGCCTGTACTTAACGGGTCGCAAGGGCGGTATACCGCAATTTCGCAATACGAAACAGTATGATTTTTTTGATGACCTTTTGCCGCCCATGCCCTGAACCGATATGCTCCCGACTCACCGTTCTCTGCAAAGCCAATGGTCGCAACGCTCAAAATAGGTTTGTTTGGAACTGGACTGGACACCTACTGGCCACAGTTCCCGGAACTGCGTGGCCGCCTTTGCGCACTTGTTGAGAAAGTTGCCGCGCGTATCGGCCAAATGGGCGTGGAAGTATCGAACCTCGGCCTCATCGATACCCCTCAAAAGGCATTTGCCGCCGGGCACGAATTTCGCGCAGGTGATGTCGACTTGCTGTTCCTCTTTCTCACTACCTATGCCCTTTCCTCCACGGTGCTTCCCGTGGTGCGCCGCACCAAGGTGCCGGTTATTTTACTGAATCTTTCACCGGCAGCTGCGATTGACTACCGTTGGTTCAATTCGCTCCCCAGCCGCACGAAGATGACCGGCGAATGGCTAGCACACTGCCAGGCATGCGCGGTTCCGGAGGTTGCCAACGTCTTTCAACGCTGCCACATCCCATTCTTTCAGGTTACCGGCATGCTAGAGAACGATCCTTTGGCCTGGAAAGAAATAGAGGAGTGGATCGATGCCGCGCGTGTTGTACAGATCATGGAACACAATCGGCTGGGTGCTTTGGGTCACTATTACGGCGGCATGCTGGATGTGTATTCCGACTTGACGCAACAGTGCGCTCATTTCGGCGGCCACGTCGAGATTCTCGAGGCGGAAGAACTCGCGGACTTGCGGCGCGAAGTGACCGCAGCGGAAATCAAGTCCCGCGTTGCGGAGTTTTACGGGGCCTTCGACGTGCAGGAAGATTGCAGACAGGAAGAATTGGACTGCGCCGCACGAACCTCCGTTGCCCTCGATCGCCTGGTCGCGGCACACGATCTCGGCTCGCTCGCCTATTACCAGAAAAGCGAAAGAAATGCTGAAAACGAAGAGGCCGTCGCGTCCATCATCCTGGGCAGCAGTCTTCTAACGGCACGTGGCATCCCTGTCGCCGGCGAATACGAGATCAAGAACGTGCAAGCAATGAAGATCATGGAGTCGTTTGGCGTTGGCGGATCCTTCAGTGAATTCTACGCCGTCGACTACAACGACGACGTTGTGCTTATGGGACACGACGGGCCCGGACACGTTGCCATCGCCCATGGGAAAACCAAGGTACGCCCTTTGCAGATCTATCACGGGAAAGTCGGCCGGGGACTGTCCGTAGAGATGTCGGTAAAACACGGTCCGGTCACACTTCTTTCCGTAATCCAGACCGCCAACGGCTCCTTGAAACTGCTGTTCGCCGAGGGAGAATCCGTCGCCGGTCCGATCCTGGAAATCGGCAATACTAACAGCAGATACCGGTTCTCGATAGGCGCCAGGAAATTCCTGAATGATTGGAGTGGCGCAGGACCCGCGCATCACTGCGCGATCGGGGTGAATCACATCGGTAGTAAGCTCAAAAAGCTGGGCGCTCTTTTGGGAATGGAATGTGCGCAGGTGTGCTAAGTGCTCGCCGGGAACTTCGTGGTTAGAGCTAGGGACTGGAGAGAACAAGTGAGATGGCAACTTCTGGTTTGTGCGGCAACGATTTGGACTGCGAACTTTGCTCCCGTTTCGGCGACCCCTGTGCATCTCCGCTGCGAATATATGCAGAACCCGCTCGGCATAGACAGCGCCACACCTCATCTTTCCTGGCAGAGCGACAACACGGAGCACGATTGGGTGCAGACTGCTTACCAGATCCTGGTTGCCTCTGAGCCGGATCTCTTGCGCGCGGGCAGACCAGATATCTGGGATTCGGGAAAGATCGGCTCCTCTGATTCGGTGGGAATTGCCTACGCGGGTCCAGCGGTGCGGTCGCGCCAGCGCTACTATTGGAAGGTTCGTCTGTGGGACAAGCAGGGCCGTATGTCTGAATCGGCCGAGGCCGCGTGGTGGGAAATGGGTCTTCTGAATCCCGCCGATTGGAAAGCGAGTTGGATAGCCTGGAAGAATCCCGAGGACGATGCGGATAAAGGGCCCATTCGATGGATCTGGGCGGCCGGACAAAACGCCTTGGAGGAAAAACCGAAAACCAGCGTTCTCTTCCGCACCAATATCAGGCTTTCGGCAAAGCCCTTCAACGCCGCCTTGTTCGTTTCGGCGCGCACGCAGTATGTGGCCACAGTAAATGGTCGCGAAGTAGGACGAAAGTCGGACTGGGTCTCGTTTGATCGGTGCGACATTACCGATCAATTGATTGCCGGAGACAATGCTGTCGAGATCAAAGTCACTTCCGCCGTTCCGGATCCCGATGAGCCTGCTCAAGATGCAAAACCGGCGCCAGCGGGCCTTGCCGCACTCGTCAAAATCACCTCGGCCGACGGATCGTCAATTCGCAGAGGCACAGGCGCAGATTGGGAAGCGAAGATCGAGGGCAGCATCGCGTGGAATGCGCCTCAGATTGTCGGCGACTTGACTGACAATCGGATGGGCGATCCCGGCCCGCTCCCGCAACCCGCGTCCTATCTTCGCAAAGATATTCAGGTCTCCGATAAGATCAAAAGCGCGCGACTCTATGTGACCGCACTGGGGAGTTACTACTTCTTTGTGAATGGCAATCGCGTTGGGAGCGAGGCCTTGGCTCCTGGATTCACCGACTATCGCAAGCGAGTTCTCTATCAGACCTACGACGTCACATCCCTGTTGACCGAAGGGAAAAACACACTGGCCGCCATACTAGGCGATGGTTGGTACGGCAGCGGGCTCACCTGGTCCGGCGTGCATTTTTTTGCTCCGCCCGATCGACTCATGGCCCAATTGCAAATCGACTACGCGAGCGGACGCCAGGAACTTTTCGCGACCGACAACTCCTGGCGTGGAAGGGATTCTCCCATTCTGCGCTCGGAGATCTATGCGGGCGAATTATACGACGCACGGTTGGAGCAAACTGGTTGGGCGACTGCATCCCCGGAGGATTCGCCATGGGCTCCGGTAACGGTGGCGGTCGCGCCAGCCATTGCTGTTTCCAGTCAACCGAACGGACCAACTCAAGTCGTCAGAAAGCTCGCCCCCAAGAGCGTCACACGTGCAGCAGACGGCTCCTACGTGTTTGACATGGGACAGAATATGGTGGGCTGGGCCTCCCTGAAGGTAAGTGGCGCGGCCGGTACCCGCGTGCGCATGCGATTTGCGGAAATCTTGAAGCCTGACGGCACCATCTACACACAAAACCTCCGCAACGCCGATGCGACTGACATTTTTGTATTGAAAGGTGGGCCGCCAGAAGTCTTCGCGCCGCACTTTACGTTTCACGGCTTTCGTTACGTGGAAGTGACCGGCTACTCCGGAGAACCTACGCTCTCTGCATTGACCGGCGAGGTCGTCAGCAGCATCACGGGTGAGCCGACGGCGGCGGTGGTCACCTCGAGCGATCTAGTCAACAAAATGTGGGGTATTGGCCTCTGGGGACAGCGTGGAAACTTCCTGAGCATTCCAACCGACTGCCCGCAGCGCGACGAGCGGCTTGGCTGGATGGGCGACGCCGGGGTATTTTGGCGGACCGGCGCCTACAATTTTGACATCGCGTCGTTTTCTCAAAAATTCGTGCAAGACATTGTCGATGCGCAAACCTCATATGGCGGTTTCACCAACGTCTCGCCAAACACGATGCCTGTCGACTCGGCTGCTTTAGGGATCGACAAACCGTGGCCGGAGGAGATGGTTGGCGCTCCAGGTTGGGGAGACGCGGGCGTGATCGTTCCCTGGACTACCTGGGTTCAATACGGAAACACCGACGTTATTCTCAAGAACTGGGAACCGATGAAACGGTGGATGCAGTTCATTGAGCAAAGGAATCCAGATTTTCTTCGCAAAAAAGGCTTGGGCCCCGACTATGCCGATTGGTTGGCACCGGACGAGCACACCGATAAAGAACTGCTCGCTACCGCCTATTGGGCGTTGATTGCCAACATGATGACGCAAATGGCACGCGCCACAGGCAAAGAACCGGACGCCAAGCGCTACACCGAGCTAACGGAAAACATACGTCGCGCGTTTCAGAATGCTTACATCAATAATCAGGGTGTCGTCGGCACCGGAACCCAGACCTCCTATGTTGTGGCCCTTTACACGAAAATGGCACCGAAGGAACTGGAGCCCGCTCTAGTCGCCAACCTCGTGAAGGAAATCGAGCGGAAGAATTGGCACCTATCCACGGGATTTCTCGGGACGCCATTTCTGTTGTTCACTTTGTCCGATTACGGCCGCGACGATGTGGCTTATCGCCTCCTTTTGAATGAAACCTATCCTTCCTGGGGTTATATGCTGACCAAAGGCGCAACCACGTGGTGGGAACGCTGGAATGGCGACACCGGCGATCCTGGCATGAACTCCTACAATCACTATGCGTTCGGCTCGGTGATCGCGTGGGTATATCGCTATCTCGCGGGCATCGACACTTCGCCGCTCTCTCCAGGTTTCAAGAACGTCATTATTCGTCCGCATCTGGACCCAAGCATCCGCATGGCGGAAACGCACTATGACTCCGTATACGGCAGAATCGCCGCGAAATGGAAAAATCCCGAAGTCGGCTCTTTCGAGTTGCACGTAACCGTTCCCGCCAACACAACGGCCGACATCTATCTTCCAGCCAAACCGGGAGGGGAAGTATTTGAGGGCGCCAAGAAACTGTCGGCAACGCACGAAGGGCAGAACTTCGTATTGCATGTGGGATCGGGGGCATACGATTTCGAAGTGCGCTAACAACCCGTGTTTTGCATTGCAAAACCTCCAGGGGGCCCTTAGTGTCTCCTAAGTCAATAAATGTGAATTATTTAAGAGAAATTCACCGCCAAACAGTTTGGCCTCGAATTCTGGGATCCGAAACGTCTCAATCTGCTAACATCTGGGGCACTTTCCATGGTCGCTGAAAACCATTCGCGTGATCCGTACCTCGTGAAGTCCATCGTCCACGCCTCCCAATTGATGATGGCGTTCCAGACACCGGGAGAATCGCTTTCTTTGCGAGAGATTGCCAGCCGAAGCGGTCTGCCGAAAACCATGGCCTTTCGACTCCTCTACACACTGCAGAAATGCGGGATGGTTGACAAGGTTGGCGGCAATCTCTACCAATCACGAATCTCGCCTTTGAAGAAGCGGTCCTATCGCCTGGGTTACGCGTCGCAAGGTACAGACTATCTATTCTCCAAAGAAGTCTCTGCAAGCATTGAACGTGCCGCAGCCCGGGAGTCAATCGAACTGGTTTCCGTTGACAATCGCTATAGTCCAAAAATTGCGCAACGAAACGCCGATCTCCTCGTCCGCGAAAAAGTGGATCTTGCGATCGAATTTCAGACCGACGAAACCGTCGCCGCGATCGTGGCCGCGAAGTATCACGACGCGGGCATTCCCATGATCGCGATCGATATTCCCCACCCCGGCGCCACGTTTTATGGTGCAAACAACTACAAGGCCGGACTGCTCGGCGGAAGTTATCTGGCGCGCTGGGCCAAAGAAAACTGGGCCAGCGCAGTAGACGAAATCATTCTCCTCGAACTTGTACGTGCGGGCAGCCTACCGCGCATGAAACTTACC
>Ga0126371_10000315_pt1 | contig 39112 bp, 34 predicted proteins | sample PanSoiMetaPlot_4_FD_110145 | JGI IMG/M metagenome (GOLD analysis project Ga0126371, IMG submission 110145) | Tropical forest soil microbial communities from Panama - MetaG Plot_4 | ecosystem: Environmental > Terrestrial > Soil > Tropical forest > Bulk soil | place: Panama | collected 2016-02-17
TGACGGCCACCTTGGCTTGCCGACCTTCAATTTTTGATTTGAGTGCGGTACTCAGAGGAGAAATGGTAGGTGTAGTCATGATTTCCATGGGCTGTGAATACCCGCAGAAATTCTAGCATGCAGATTTCATGCCGCTGAAATGCGCAGATCAGTCGCAGCAATTAGACGCTCCGACACTTCGCCCGATCGGGTCAGAACAAGCTTCCGCGTCCATTTACGCAATTCTTAAGGACACTCGTCCGCCCGTGATTGAGCCAGGGGCTTCTGCTGTTCGCTCTGGTGGCTAAAATGGGCAAGCTAGACTTCTGAAGTGCGCAATTTGGGACAAGGCAAAGCGAGGCCGGCCTTTGCCTTGTGCTTTCACACACATGCAGACGAGCGCCACACCTAGCTGCGGACGCGTTCCTTCGCAGCGGCGCAACTTGGCGTGTGAGAAATGAAAGTCGCTACGCTAGGATTGGGTTGGTTCCATGGGTCGGATTCTCGTTGTCGATGATTGCGAAGCTTGGCGCGAAGCTGTCTGTAGACTCATCGAAACACAACCCGAGTTGCAGGTCGTCGCGCAAGCAACAAATGGTTTCGAAGCTGTTCGACTCGCTGAAGAGCTGAAACCGGATTTAGTCGTGCTTGATATAGGGCTGAGCCTCGACGGCCTGAATGCAGCGGCTCGAATCTTCGAAGTATCGCCAACATCAAAGGTATCCTTCCTATCTCTGGAAAATGACCCAATTGATCAGGCAGCGGCTTTATACGTGCACTGACGCCGCGAAATCCATCTCGACTACCTATGCGAGATTCTTTTCGTCCAGTCAGCTCTAGTAAGTCTCGTCAGGCTGAAAAACTTAATCATTTCAATCACGCTTAAGATGGGATCGTCAGTCCGAGTCCTCAAGTATCCCGTCGCCCCGCACGAAATTTGTACCCTGCAAACTTATAGCCTTCCCCCTTCACTGTGAGTATCAATTTAGGTCGCGAGGTGTCGTTTTCGACTTTCTGACGAAGACTACAAATATGTACATCCACAGTTCTCGTGAATACCCTCTTGTCATAAGCCCAGACAGCTCGCAATAGCTCTTCGCGAGAGACGATAGCCCCTGCTTGCGCGATCAGGTAGCGCAGGAGCCGAAATTCCAGGTTGCTGAGAGAAACGAGGTTGCCGTTTCGTCTTACTTCTGCGTTCGCGAAATCGACCCTGAGCGAGCCAAATTTATGAGTCTCCTTACGAACGATGCGTCGCAGCCTTTCGGCTACCGCCATCCTTCGTTCTGGGTCTAATTCGCGTGACGCTTGGAGACAGGCTTCTTGCCAATCATTGGCAGGTGAGTCAGGCATGGCCGTTCTCCTGGTCCGAGCAAAACGACAAATATGAGCTTGTCTGCTTCGGATCAAAAAAATTTAAAGGTCTTGCAATTCCCAGGAAATCTGAACACTTCGCCAGTCTGTTATAGCTTGCAGGTTTTGAACCGGGGAAGGACATCCGAGTGAAACTGAATGGCCCAATGCCTCAACGCTGGAGGCACATGTAAACTGACAATCAGCGGGTACTATAGCACTCGTAGGTTAACCAAGGAAAGAATTCTGAGGGCAAATGTATTCCAAAAGTCGGTGTTTCTAACAGCTCGTGGAACATGGATTACAGTCACGTGTCCACTATCTGTAGAGGCCATTGTCCTATGACATAGTGCCTTTTGTGCTAGGTACATTTGTCCTATTTTCGGATCGGTAGAACTGGACATCGGAGCGACCTGCTGAGGGGGGTACGATCTCCAGTGGATGGTAAGTTCCATTGGTGGCTGGCATGATTTTCCTCGCCAACTGAAACGATCGCGTCGATCAACATGCCCTCCTTGGGACAAAGAAAGGGCTTCTATCACTGGACGGAACTCGCAACTTGCGAGAATACAGTGTTGGCATTTGAGCCGATCAGTCGGATAGTTCCGACAACGATCACCAAAATCATAGCCAGCATCACAGCATATTCAGCGATATCTTGCCCGGAGTCTTCCCCGCACAAGTGTTCGAATGTGCGCAGCACAGCGATCTTCCTCAAGTGAGGTGGATTGTAAACCAATTTCCGCGGGAGCAACTAATCACAGCGGCGAATGGGGTTGCGACAAGTCTCATTGCGGGAAATCGGGAGTAACTGGGTCGAAGTGGGTTGCGACCTATGGAAGGAATAGCACGGTAAGAAATGGCAGTGCTATGCGCCGAGTCCAATCAAAAAGCTTATCGAGGTTTCCATCAAATGTCATGGTGGCCCAGCCGAATCACCTGGAACACAGCATGCCTTGTGGCACGCCCCCAACAGGTGTGTAATCCCCGAATCGGACTGAGCCGAGTAGAACATAAGTTCTTCGTTTCTATCTGTCGTTGCTCCAAGGCAACTTCAAGACACGCATGAAGGGAGACCGAAGCCCTCCCCCGAGTGCCTTGGTCTCCCCCCAAAGGAACCTTCAAACAGCCCCAATGGGATTGTTTCATCGTTCAGAGGCATTGGCGTTACGCTGGAATGAAAAGATTCTTGCGCTGATGTTAAATCCGCGAGACCGATGAATTTCGCCGGGGACGAACTTGTTAACTAGCACTCGTCAACGACCGACGTGTCCGTGTTCTGTTCTCGGTGCGTCAGGTATCTAGACGTACCAGGCGACGGCAAGAGCGGCGGACAAAACTAAGATTGCAGCGATGCATAGCCAGGTACGTAGTGTTACCCGATCGCGTTGTTTTCGCTTTGAAAGCCAGGAAAAAGGCGATCCAGCCCTTAATCGTGGTTGGATCTCCTGAACAGAAAGGAAACTCAACGCGGATTATGTTTAGAAACTTACCCGTCGCCTACTAGCAAGAAGTGCAGATTAGGAAGGCCCAACCTCCGGACCGGGCTGGGCCTCGTGTGGCATCGTTTTTTTCGATCTGAAGATTCTGTGATTGGTCTCGCTTCGGCTTTTTTGCGCGACTCTCAAAATTGCTAAAGTTCACTAGCGTAAACAGCGACGAAGGACACCTTGCATCCGTTCGAGTAACGCCAGCCTTCGTTCGGGCTCTAGTTCGTACAACGCTTGGAGACAAAGTTCTCGCCAACCAGGGCCGTACCTGCCGTTATCGGGTTCCAGCAACATCATGGCCCAGCCCGGTTCACGCCCGAGAGTACAGCGTGCGCACGCACGACTCGCTCTCGGGCGGGGGAGAAACCGGACTGAGCCGAGTACAACATAAGTTCACTGTCTTTACCTGTCGTTGCTCAAGGTCAAACCTTCAAGACACGCATGAAGGGAGACTGGGCCCTCCGAGCGCCTGGTCTCCCCCGGAGGGAAGGCAGTGATTGTCCCAAGGGCATGGGGAATCGAGGAACTAGCAACGGCATCAGCTTCGCGAGCCGTAGCCATACGGACTACGCTAGTCGTGCCTGTCAAACGGACGTTGAAGGCAAATCAAACAGCGAGAATAATCCGCGACACTAGAAGTGCAAAGATGTAGGCAATGCCCAACCTAGGAGGTCCAGACCTGACAAGAGTTTGGGCCTTCAAATACCTGTCGTTACGAAACGGGGCCGACCCTCGGTCCCTAGCAAGGTACGACCCCTACACACTAGTGCTTTGCTTCCGTTGCATTATTCCTGCAGATTTTTACTTGTCGACTGTCAAGAACTGCAAGGGTGTGGCCGGGCGACAACTGGACTTGTCAACCGTTTTCTCTCCGAGCACAGTTGGCACGTTTGTGGGGCGGGGGAGACCCCGGCCACACGTCTGGGGAGTTTACGCGCGACGTTCGCAAGGTAAAGCGTCTTTACCGTTCTTTACGATAGGGCAGGGTGAATCAAGACACACATGAAGGGAGACCGAAGCCCTCCCCCGAGTGCCTGGTCTCCCCTCGAAGGGAAGGCGTGTGATTGTCCTCGCGCTGTGTTTTTGGCTTCTACGTCCGTTTGGATGGGGGTGAAGAAAATGTCGCCAGTTGGCGTTTGCATTCTCCTAAAGTTCAGGGCATGGTCCGGCACGACGCAGAGCGGGTCTTCTGCCCGGAGACCGCCCGCAGGTTCGGGGCTGAGGAGACTCGCACGGTACGCGAATGGCCGGACGCTTCCCGACGCCCTGCTATCGTTCCTACTTGCCCGCGACTCTCAGGCAATTAGGCTCATTGACCCGCTCTCCAATAACTACTCTTCCTTATTACTCTTGAACAGCCGCAAATTGGCTGGGGCGCAAGGCCATTCAGTGTTATCTAAATGAAAACGACAACAGCGAGACGGAATCCAAGAAATCGAAACCCTGACCCACTGAGTCAGTGTTGCCCGAGATCACCAGGTTCTAGTTCTTCATGCGCTTGCTGGCTAGGACCGTCGAAAGCACATGACACGCGCATTCAAATCTCAGAATCAACATATTGACGCCAATCTTAGAGACTAAGAGAAAACAGCAGGACCCGAATTCCTGTCAGGCTACCGGTCTCCTTGTGCGAAGAAAAAATCTGCAGCCAAGGCATATTTCTACGCATGTTTAGGTTATATCCGGTGAATGGAGCAACCAATGAACAAGATTTTTTCATGGCTAACGAATCCCCCGATCGATGGTCCCAAATCCACTTTGCTTTTGAGGCTCATGGCAGGAGGCGTGTTTTTCTGGGAAGGCTTGTTGAAATTCGTCTACGCGAATCAGGGCGTGGGTCGTTTCACGAAACTAGGGATTCCGTTTCCACACATCACTGCGACTTTCATCGGAGGATAGTGACCGAGCCATCACCATCGGTTGGGCTTCCTGGGTTCTAGCGCTTCTCTTCACTGAAGTAATCCTCCAGCTTGGTGCATGCATTCGCCGGTTTCTTCCAGCGGAGCGATTCTCATGTTGAACAATTTGGCTGTTAAATTTGCATCTTGTATTGAACTCTGAAGCGTTTCTCATTTTTACCAAGCAAAGTTCAACTCTTCCGTCTGGCGCATCTACAACGAGCGACACGGCCCGAGGACGTGGAGCCTAAGTCACACTGGGTTTCTAACATTAGGCCCAAAGCGGTCACAAAATGGAGCGTTTGTGGTATTGTTTTCCTTGAGTTTCGCGCTTAACCCATGGTTAAGGGGCTTAGGAGACTCGCTAGAGGCTTTTAGTTAACGGCTACAAGCCGAAGCGGGTTTTGAGAACAATTGTTCTCAGCCAGTTCCGGGGCCCCCCCCCGCATTTTGATCCACTGTCCCATCACAGAAACAAGTTCCGCACTTTACGAAGTCGATGCTCCATGTTTTGTCAGTTTGGAGGGCCGGTAACACTAAGAGGAGTCCGATTTCCGAGACTCGTAGATAGTGACTATCAATTGGCAAGAAGTGATCGTCACCATATTTACCACTGTCGGTGGTGCTTCTGGGTGCGGCTGCGTATTTAATCAAAGCGGCAAAGAACTCAGATCGCGGAGCAGGTCGTACGCAATTATCTCGGAATCATCTATGACAAGATGGGTGCGAACAATCGCGTAGAACTGGCGCTCTGGTACGAGGCCAGACTCAGCGAAGGCAAGTTTCATCGGAATAGCCTAGAAAAGTGGATGTGATTGCCACCGCCAAAATTCTTGTTCCGTTGCCGGGCCATCCACCTCCGTTTTCAATCATTGTCGTCAGTTTGGCGTCGTCAATCGAGCATGCAAAGTGTGATTCCATACCAATGGCGCCGCCTGGGCTAGTTCTCCGGAGCCATTAGATCCGTGTTGGCACCCTCCCTCCGATTCGGTTAAATAGTGGCGCCAACGTGGAGTGCTCTGAGAACAACTACGTTAGCGGCCGCGCCCGGTCTCGTGGGTTCTCTCTACCCTGGGCGCGGCTCTTTTCTCGAGCGGCGCTGGATTCTCAATCGTCGCGGCCCGGCGTCAGAAGGGAAAGAAGCGTCTACGCAGGTACTCTTGTAGCCCATTAGAGCCAAGGACGCTAAACACTCGGGCCATTCACAGCTCCATGCTAGTCGCCTATTCTGTTCACAACCTACACCAGCTCTTTAAATGGACCCTGCGCTAGGGTGATTGTCGAGAGTCGCTCTGTGCACTCGCTTAACTCGTGATTACAAACTTTCGATCCGAAGACAAACTCCGGTTCGTTGTTTGCTGCGGAACTAGGAGAATGGCCATGTCTGAACCATGGGCGGCTGGTTGGCGAGAACTTTGTCTCCAAGCGTTGTACGAACTAGAGCCCGAACGAAGGCTGGCGTTACTCGAACGGATGCAAGGTGTCCTTCGTAAGGATACTCACAGATTTGGCCCACTCTGGGTCGATCTCCCAAACGCCGAGGTAAAAAGAAACGGCAACCCTGTCGCTCTCAGAAACCTTGAATTTCAGCTTCTGCGCTACCTCATTGAGAGAGCAGGCAGCCTTGTGTCTCGTGAGGAGTTGTTGCGCTCAGTCTGGAGCTATGACCGCACAGCCTCCACGAGAACGGTGGATATGCACATACACAGCCTTCGCCGCAAACTTGAGGAGGACGCCTCGCGGCCTCAATTGATCGTCACAGTCAAGGGGAAAGGCTACAAGTTTTTTGCGAGGCAGCGTGAAAACGTGCTACAGGGCTGAGTTCGGGCTTTGCAAACCTGCGCTCCCGCAGATTTGCTAGTAGATTCGCTTATAATTCGCCACGCTTGAGGAGGATCGTTATGCTGGGCAACTTCGAACAACTATTTTCAGATGATTCCGGCCAAGATATCGCGGAATACGCCGTGATGCTTGCAGTGATCCTGGTCATCGTCGTCGGGACAATTCGATTGATCGGGTCGAATGCCAACACGGTCTTCTCGCAAGTTGCAAGCTCCGTTCAATAAACGCGAGGAGGTGGCGCCTATAATCGCCCGGTGACCACGTCCATGGACGAGGGCGGGTAGGGGCCCTCTCAAAGCTGACGACGTGTCTGGATTCTGGCTTCGCAGAGTTCACGATGCCAAATGATCAACGAGAAGAACGCAAAGCTCTCTGTAACGGTAGAGAGGGAAATATGGCTCCTGCTGTATATAGGAGTGAACGATGTCTGATCGACACGCATCTGCCACACGTGCGGTGAACGCTTTGTGCCAGTGCTTCCGATTGTTAGATCGCACCTTAGAAGAATGAAACGGAACCATTCGCGGATGAGGACTTTTAGGTCGGGCTGTTCGCGATTAGCCCATCGTTGAGGTATTCCTTGAATTCCAATTCCAGCAACGATAGCTCTGCTGCGAGTACCCCCGCGCTCACAAAAATCGCAACGCCGCTCTAGCGATTGTGTCTTACGGTCATATCGAAGTTTGCAAATGGCATTCCTATTCCCACAAGAGACTTCCGCCGACTTAAAGGTCTTGCAATTCCTAGGAGATCTGAACACTTCGCCACGTCGCAGCGTCCGTTAAAGAGCTGACAGGTTCCCGTTTCAGGCGGATGTCCTTCCCCCTGTTGAGTTTGGATGGGGAAAAGTAGCGGCCTTGTCCGATTGGTCTAGGCGGCCCGTTCGAGGTAGCTTCGGCTACGCAGGTCATCTTTACAACGCTGGGGCGTGTCCATTGTCGAGAACAGTAGATAAGTGAAGGCCCAAACCCGTGTCAGGTCCGGGCCTTCTTGGTTGGGCACTGCCTACATCTTTGTACGTCTAGTGCCGCGGATTATTCTCGCGGTTTGATTTGCCTTCAACGTCCTTTTGGATGGGTAAAAAAATTGAACGAGCAAAAGCGCTAGTGAGAAAAGGCCTAATCTAGATTAACGTTGGGGCCCGGTCCAACTCCACTGCGCTGCGGTGTGCCCTGTAGGAATGAGAACCTCGCCGTCGGATGCGCTGACGCTAACAGATGGAATGAGAAGATCCATCTTTTTTACGTTGCTATCTGGGTCTGCAAACGAGGCGCTTACCGCAATCGCTGTGCCATGACAACTGTTCTGTATGTTCAGCACCGTTGTGTGGTTCGTTCCGTCTGGCTAGTTGAACATCGGGTTTTCGGGCCGACCTAGTTCGCGAATAAGCCCTATTCCAGATTTACGTGGATATTGCCCCCAAACAGCGATCATCACCAGTTTTAAGGTGACAGGAACGTTCAACGCGAGGGATGACCTGGATGAACTGCGGGTCTTTGGTGTCGTCGCTCAGGACACGTCGAAGTTCAGAGATCGAGCGAACGAGGACGTCCTCGTTGACGAAAGTGTCAGGCCAAACTCCTGCGAACGGCCAGAATTATCGACGCTCGTCTTAGCAACTACGAGGTCGTTCACCATTAACTGACCGACTTCTTGTGATTTTCAACAATCTCACTACGAGAAATTCCAGTTTTGATGGATGGCATACTTTGGCGCTTGACGTCCGTGTTATCTCAGCAAAGCATTGAAAATGTAACCACATTTAACATTTAGGTGTGCTGTGTCTTTTCTCCCCGGGGAGAACGTGCGGGCGCCACGAGATGCGCCCATGGAAGAGGGCTGGAAGAAGGTTGGCGGGGAACTGTCGGCCCTTCCGCTTGTCGCATAACTGCCCGTGCTCTGGAGTGAAGATCCTGAGGATCGAGAGTCCGCTTTTTATCTATTCAAATTTGCTACCCATCCGGATGAACGTTGAAGACTGATCAAACCGCGGGGTAGACAGGCCTCACAGTCTCGAAATTATCCGCGTGAGTTGAGAGCTTCTTTCTTAAAGACCCAACGTTCCGGCGACGGGGGTTGAGTTTTTGCATCGCGACTTGCGTTTTGTTTTTGGCAAGAACTGGAAAGTCAGGTGTCAATCTCAGGGAGTGACAGGATAAATCCATTCTTTAACACGGGTACTCCGGCCAAGCGGAAGAGCAGTCTCGTGCTGTCTAGTGACGCCACCTGAAGAGAAAGGATGCACTTGTCGATAACGACCTGAGGAATAGGAATCATCAGAAGAAGGAAGAGCAAAGGAAAGCGTAGTTGGCAGAAAGCATCGATGCCATAAACCCAGACGACGGACCCTATCCAACACACCACCAGACTGGCGATACCGAGGGCTGGTCCCGCGTCAGATGTTGGGCCCTTTGCGTAAGCAGTCCATCGAAAAACCAACGCTACTAAGAGTAGGGCCACGCCGGGAAAAGGGGCTGAAACACTTCTAAACCCCCTTCGATCCCTGACGTACGGCAAGGCAAACGCTGACTGGCAGGACAAGGAAAATATGAATGTAACGTTCAGTGCTGTAGGCGAGTCTGAACAAGGCGACTAGCCAGTGCCACTAAAAAACGATGCTGCAAGCCACCAATATAAAAAACAACTCATTCTCGTCGATTTGTGACTTTCCTTTACGGCGATCATGCATACGGCCAGCGATTACCTCGAAAGAATTTAGCGAGCGCGCACGAGCGATAAGTCATGTTCACGCTTATCCGACAAACAATCGAACTGTATTTTGCTTGATTCTGGCCAGAGGAGAAGGGTACCACCAATCCCTTGCGTCCACTTGCTTGTGTACCCAGGGCATGAGCCTGACAGCGGCCCGCGTTGGTTAAGGCATTAAGCTTCTTCCTTCTTCGTTGTTCTAGGTCTTTCAACGACCGTATTTGACGACGCCCCAGTCGGAGTGGGCGGCCCGGTGGCGATCGTGACCAAGATGCAAGCTCCAGGCTGAGTGTTCGCCAGATTTTGGGTGAGGAGGAAGTTCGCTCTCAGTGGGCTTGCTACAGAACGACGCTTGTTCGCGGACAGTGCTAGCTGAGAGTTGCCCTTCGTTCACTCCATCGGCACGGAGAGCGGATCAATCCAGACAGTTGCCTCCACCGGATCTTGGTGTCATTGCGACGGTTGGAGCTGCGTGAACTTGCGACAGTGCTCTGTCAGGGGTCCGATGGCATTTCTGGTCAGTTAGATCGGCTCGCCTCCGGCGAGTCTGAGTTGTGGAACCTCGGAGCCGGATGGGCAAATCAGAACACCGCCCCATGCGCGCCCAAAACATTGACAAGTAGCCGTAGACGACATCCTTGCGCTTAAGCGTCTATGCCTTCATGAGAACTTAGCCTGAAAAATAAGGGAACTCAGATCTTCGCATGCACGGGCGATATTCCTTACCGCCCGAACTAGAGGTTGCAATTGCGTGCAACCGCGTCGCAAAAACTCTCATTCTTGACAGGGCGGACGATCCGGATCAGACTTCAGCAAAGGTTGGGCAAGCTGAAGACGTGTCGCTGTTCTTGCTTGCAATACCCTCTGTTTTGGGCTTGCGGGTTAGCGGTCCTGTTAGCCGCAAGCACGACAGCATGGGCCAATTCGTTAACGTTTAACCTGTCTGGCAATTTCGGTAACGGCCAGCAACTAACCGGTCAGATAACGTGGAACTCCACGCTATCGGCTGTTACAAGTTCAGTGCTGCAACTCAGCGGCAGCACCTTCACCTCCGCGTGCAGTTCTCCGAATGGTGGCTGCGGAGCAGTATTGGCAAGCTTTTTGGGTACAGGCCCGTTCTCAGGAACCGAAATCCTGCTCGGCGGATTACGCCCCAAAAACTCGCCATTCGTGTTGACTTTGCTAAGCGGAAGCCACGCCAAGAAACTGCACACAAAGGTTTCGTGGTCGGCAGTTCAGGTACCTGAGGAACCACTAGATGCTGATTTTCTGGCGGTACTTGCGGTGCTGACTCTTATGTTGGGATGTCGTCCCAAACCCCTGTGCCGGGGATCAATAGCAAAGTGAGACGTTTCTGGGCGGCGAACCCCGCCGCCCACAAGTTCCAACAAATGAATCCCTCATCGTGCTTCTGAGCGTTTCGCAACTTCAAACGTTTCCGTCAAAACTTCTTGGCGCTTTCCAGTTCTCTCAGTGCGTGCATAACCGGGCTGCGAAAGCTTTAAGAACACTAGTTCCACACGATTGGAGACGCCCAGTTTATCGAAGATCTTCAATAGGTAGTTCTTAACGGTGTGGCGGCTCAACCCCAAGCGCGCGGCAATCTCGCGATTGGTCAGCCCCTCCGCCAAGTAGTGGACAACTTCGAGCTCACGGGGCGATAGCAGATTCAGGCCGCCTACGTTGATGGTGCGACCTGAAGGCACGGACGACAAAGCTTCGAGCGCGAAGCTGATTTCGGAACTATTAGCCCAGACCTGTCCTTGATGAACCACTCGTACACATTTACAAAGCATCTTCAGGGATTCGTGCTTGTTGAAGATCCCGCGCGCACCGGCTCGAAACGCGTCGAGCACAACCTCCCGTTTAGGGGAATCGAGCAGCATTACGGCTGGAATCATCGGATGATCTTCGTGAAATTCACGCAATGTAACCATGCCTCCCAAAGGATCATCGTCAAGGTGGGCGCTGATGATGACAACATCGGGTGTCTCACGCGCTGAAATCTCCAAGAACTCTCGTGAGCTTGAAGCCGACCCGACGATGAGCAGGCGGTGATCACGTTTCAGCGCTTCCCCCAGCAGGTGGCTGTGGATGCGACTGTTATCGCCAACCAGTACGTGGATGGGATTTTGGGGATGGAACTCCGGGCACTGCATCTTCTCCTCCAGCTGAAACTCTTGCGAGTCAAGTGACCCGCGTAAATCTCGATTGTAGTTTCCAGCGGGGGAGGCAGCTCTGGATTATTAGGACATTTGCAACCAAAAACAGTTCGGGGTCACCGCCACATGTGTTCGTAGCAACATTGCATCGAGTTGCGACATCTTCACTGTACTCACACCCTGAAGGATGTGGTAGCAGAAAGTTCGTGCATCTGGTCGCAAGTTCATACTGTCATTCCGAAAACGGGAGAATGGCTAAAGAACGGCCACAAAAAGCGTTCCCGTTTTGGAAATTATCACCGCGAAGCTTAGCAGATCGAACACCCAAATCGATGTAAACTAGTGTAAAACTTCTTGCATGCCCACTTTGCAAGCCATGTTTTCAATGCGTGATGTTGGAGACTAGCCAAAATAACAGGGAACAATGTCCTGCTTCGCATGGAAAAATTTCTCGTGGCTTTCCTTCTGTGTTTTCTAGAGAACGTCAGTTCCTGTTAACCCGGACCTTCTGTCATTAGGCTTGTCGACCTCTTGCACCGATTTGCATCTGCCCGTACTCTCACGATGTTCGCGGTCTGCTTTCGTTAAACCTTCCCCGAGACCACGGAAACCTCCCCCCCAGCGCCGTGCCGATTCGACGTAAAAAAACGGTCTATGTGACCCAGAGGGCGAAGCTATGAGCATTAGCCAGACATTACACATCCAGTCTGCAATGCCGCTGATGAGCGATTTGCCAGCTTGGTATGCGATACACACCTACCCACGACATGAGCGGGCTGTGGCGGAACGAATCCGTCAGCAGCGATTGATGACTTTCCTTCCAACGATTACCGAGACACACCGCTGGAGTGATCGCCGCAAAGTCGTCGAGATGCCTCTCTTCACTTGCTATGTGTTTGTACAACTCGTCCCAACCAATGAGACGCGGCTTCGTGTTCTTCGCACCGATGGCGTCATCGGTTTCGTAGGGAGTCAGCGGACTGGTACTCCGATTCCGGAAGAGCAGATTGAAGCAGTGCGAGCGTTGCTGGATCGAAAAGTGGTGTGCAAAACCCATCCATTCCTAAAGGTCGGTCAGCGTGTTCGGGTGCGCGGTGGAGCTCTCGATGGTCTAGAAGGCCTGTTTGTTTCCCAAAACGGCGACGACAGCATTGTTATCTCCGTGGACGCTATTCAAAGGTCCTTGGCAATAAGGATTAATGGTTACGACCTCGACGTCGTCTAAACCGGCAGCTTATGCCTCTCCTGGAAGTTTTGTCGGTCTACCCTTAGCGATTACAGTCCGACCCAAATCGGTGGAAACTTCAGTCCATTCTGTGCACGTCCTGGTAGTGAGCAGGGATTCTGCAACGCTGCGCTGCCTTAGCCACATTGGCGAGACGAATTCCTGGCAGGTGGAAACGATATCCAGCCGCGTACAGGCACTGGAGCGAGTACAGTCGAAGAGCTCCCCTGATCTTATTGTGCTGGAATTACTTCCAGATGATCCGGACAGCATGCACACACTTCGCTGGTTGCGAAAAGCGTGCCCAAGTACGCCCGTGATCCTGTTGTCGCAGTCCGACGGTCACCAGCGAATGGTAGAAGCGCTTCGCCTGGGAGCGCGAGACTTCCTGATCAAACCCTTTCACGAGCAAGAATTGGAGCAGGCTCTGAAGATTCAACTAGCAAAGGTGGAGCAAACTGAAGAGGATGCGCTAAGCGAGGAGATCGAAAAACTGAACGATGATACGGCGTTTGTGGCAGCGAGTCCTGCCATGCAGAAAGTCCAGGCGCAGGCGGAGTTGCTAGCTCAGGTGAACGTGCCGGTGTTGATCGTGGGAGAGAAGGGTAGCGGCAGGAAAACCACGGCGCAACTGATACACCAACTCTCTGCCCGATCTGGGTCGCGATTTGCTCGAGTCAGGTATAGCAGGCGGGGGGCGCATCAACTGGGGAAGGAACTCTTTGGCGTCGACATTGGAGCCGTCAACGGTACTACTGCGCATCGGCCAGGGGAATTCGAACTTTGTCACCGCGGAACACTTCTACTGGAGGAGATCTCGGAGATGCCACCCTCGCTGCAAGTCAGAGTGCTCCGGGTCCTGCAGCAGGAGCGGATCCTAATGCGAGGGAGCGAGAAGACAGTCTTGGACGTGCGCGTTCTTGCAACGAACAGGACAAAGCTAGACTCAGAAAACCTTCGAGTAACGAATAGCGGAGATTTGATGAGGCGCCTGAACGCCTTCACGATCCACGTTCCTCCGCTGAGGCACCACACTGAAGATATTCCGGTCCTGCTCGAGTACTTCATGAAACGGTTAGCAGGGCACTATGGGATCCCATCACGGAAATTTTCTAACGCTGCGCTGGACGTTTGCGAGCAGTATTCGTGGCCGGATAATGTGGAAGGGCTCAAGAACTTTGTGAAGGGTTATCTGATGCTCGGAGATGAGTCGCTGCGAATGCTTGGCGCAGGAGTTCTTTGCGTGGAAGACTCGAATCCTCACCTAGATCAGTCCTTTCGCAATCATCTCGAAAGCTCGAAATCCGATCGAACGAATAGAAAGGGCACCCTGACATCCGCGCCTACCACAGAGATCGCAAGCTTGAAGTCATTGGTGCGCAGTGTAAGACAAGAAGCCGAGCGAGGTGCTATTGCGGGCGCACTGGAGCAGACCCACTGGAACCGCAAAGCAGCGGCACGACTTCTCCAGATCAGTTATCGTGCTCTGCTCTACAAAATTAATGAATATCAGATGACTCCCAAGGAAAGTACCTCGCTGCAACGGCCTTAACCACTCCAGTGAAAAAGAGCTCAAGCTTGAGAGCTTCCGTAACATTTTCCTGGGAACACGCGAATGACCACACGATGCGAGGGAAAGGTTATACGCGAGATATCAGCCCGGCGGGAGTGTTCGTGCTAACAAGCGATCGATTGCCAGCGGATATGACCGTGAAACTGGAAGTCACTCTTCCTTCGCCGAACCAAAAACCGCAGAGGTGTTTCGTTGCGGACGCAAGGACGAGTGGTGGGGTTGGATATCAACCGGATGAAAGAAACGTTGAACAAGGGCGTTCTCGCGGAGCCCTATCCTTACTTGACCGTGGGAACACGAGTGGAGGTACGGAACGGGCCTTTGCGAGGAATGACCGGGATTCTGCTGCGCCGGCAAAACAAATGGCGGGTAGTGATTTCGGTCGATCTAATAAAGCATTCGATGTCGGTAGAGATCGAGGCGAGCGACGTGGTGCCGATGCGAAGCTCGACTCTCAACGCTATTCAAGGTGCGGCGGGGCGCAAGGCAACTCTTCATGTCGAGTCTTGAGCCTGCCAACGGGAGTGCTGTCATGAACAAGATTCTGCGAGTTGCATCCGTGGGAATCGTCCTTTTGGCTTGCGCGCTGTTTGCCGCGGCCCAAACCGACTCGAAGTCCGCAAAACTAACCGACAGCAAGGCCGTCATCCCAATCGAAAGAACAAATGTCAGCGTGCCGACAGCAGGTAGTCCAGTCAGCGAAGAATTTGTAATTGGGACGGGAGACGTTCTTGCCATCAACGTATGGAAGGAACCGGAGGTTTCGCGCGATGTTCCGGTGCGCTCCGATGGACGAATCTCCCTTCCGCTGGTGGGCGAGATCCGAGCGGGCGGACGAACAGCGAAACAACTGGAAGCCGAGATCAGTGCGAAATTGAAGGACTATGTTTCAGAACCGGAAGTCACCGTGATTGTTAAGGAAATCAAGAGCCAGAAATTTAACGTGCTCGGCATGGTGATGAGGCCAGGATCCTACGTGCTGACCAATCCGACGACGGTTCTGGACGCGATCGCGATGGCCGGTGGCTTCCGAGATTTCGCCAAGCAAAAAGACATCTACGTGCTGCGTCGCGCCGCGGATGGCAACCAGACACGCATGCCCTTTAACTACAAGGATGTTGTGAAAGGGCACAAGTCGACGCAGAACATCGTGCTGCAGTCGAACGACACGATCGTCGTTCCTTGAGGCGGCATATGAAACACTTCTTGTTTGGTCTTGTTGCAATCGCACCGGTCTTCCTGGTGACCGTCGGCTGGGGGCAGGATGGGGATACCGTCCCAGCCTCAGCCCCTGGCCCTGGAACGCCTTATCCTGAGATGCCTTATACGGTAGCTCTGACACCCCCGACGCCGGTGAACGGGGTGCAAATGCCACTTATGTTCTCCTCTGACGATTCGCTCAGCAATTTTCTAAGTGGAGGTATCGAGCTTGGATCTGGATACAACGACAATGCTCTAGTAACACCCAATAACCCTGTTAGCAATGTGAGCGTCCTGCTTCTCCCTAGGATTGAGATCCGCCAGAGCCGTGAGCGTTGGAATTTGGATTTTGCTTACAGCCCAGGACTCACGATCAATCAGAACTTGAGCGAACAGAACCAATTTGCTCACAGCCTTAGCTTCACAATGAACTACCGTCTGAGCCCGCACGTCAATCTGCAACTGCGCGACAACTTCACAAAGACCAACGACCTTTTCTCGGGCCTCTTCGGGAACGCGTCCGGACCGGGTCCCTTGCAGCAGTCCAACTCATCCGTGATTACCCCTCTTGCGGACAGCACCGATAATAATAGCGGGCTCAGCCTCACGTACCAGTTCGGCGCAAGCAGCCTGGTGGGCATAAGCGGTAATTACTACTTCGTGAACTACGGCTCGATCACGGGTACGACTGGAACGTCTGGATTCATCGATTCTCGCTCCCCGAGTGCAGGCTGCTTCTACGCCCACCGTTTCTCCAACCGGCACTGGGTGGGTGCAGCGTACAATTTTCAGCAGTTGATGTTCGATCCAGGTGGTCGGACTGTCATTCACGGTGCTCTGGGCTTTTACTCGTTGATCCTTGGCTCACACATGACTCTGTCCCTTTGGGCGGGGCCGCAATATTCGACCAGCTACGTAAGCAATCTGCTCGTCGCGCAGCCAGGCGCGGGTGGCACGTTGGCCTTGCCATCGCAATGGTCTCCCGCCGCGGGTGTGATGTTCGACTGGCAAGGCAGCCACACGAGCCTGCAGGCCGAGTATGGTCGGCAGATTAGTGACGGTGGCGGTCTGGCGCAAGCTGTGACCTTGCAGCAGACAGGTGCCGAGTTCAGGCGTCGGTTGACTGCGCGCTGGACGGCGAGGGCGGTAGTTGCATACGGGAGGAACAATCCCCTGTATACAAGTTTTGCGACCGCACCTCTTCGGTCCCTCCATGGCAATGCAGGAATCGAATATCGCCTCACCGACCGGCTACGGGTGAGCGTTTTGTATGGACGACAACAGCAGCGCTACCAGTACCCCCTGCTGCCAGTTGCGACCGCCAATCAGAATCGCGTTTGGTTTTCTCTCTCTTACACTTTCTTTGTCCGTCCCCTCGGAAGATAATCATGCCCGAAGCTCTTGACGATCCATCGTTAGAAAAGACGGACTGGAAGAAACACTTGCGGGTGTTGTCCCGTCGGCGCTGGTGGCTTGCCTTACCCGCCTTTGGAATCTGGATGGTTGTGTGGGCTTTGGCCTGGCTCCTCCCGGCGGTCTACCGCTCTGAAACGGTGATTCTCGTCGAGCAACAGAAGGTGCCGGAGACGTATGTCACGCCCAACGTTTCGGCAGACTTGCAGGATCGGCTCCAGAGCATGACCCAACAGATCATGAGCCGCACGCGCTTGTTGAGCATCATACAGGATCTTAACCTTTATCCAAAGCTGCGCGCGCGGGTCACCAGCGACGAAGTGGTTGATCGGATGCGCGCGGATATCCAGGTTGACCTGGTACAATCCGCGAACCGAAGCGGTAACCTAAGCGCCTTCAAGGTTGCCTACCTTTCCCACGACCCGATGCTGGCCCAGAAGGTCACGGACCAACTGACCTCTTTATTTATTAATGAGAACCTAAAGATGCGGCAGGAACAGTCGAAGCAGACCACCCAGTTCCTTGCCGACCAATTAAAGGAGGCTGGCCGAGGCCTCGCTGAGCAAGAGGCGAAGGTGAAGGAATTCAAGAGCCAATATCTGGGCCAACTCCCCGAACAGGTGCAGAGTAACGTGCAGATCCTGGCCGGGCTGCAAGCTCAACTCCAGCAGGAGGTCGACTTGCTTGGAAGAGCCAAACAGCAGAGTGTTTACCTCGACACGTTGCGGACACAATGGAGCACGCTCGAAGCTAGCATTGGGCCCGGCAACTCGGTGGGGACGGCGGCTCTTCCTGCACTCGATCAGGAACTGGCACGGCTGCGCGCTGAACTGGCCGACCTTAGTTCTCATTACACCAACCGCCATCCGGATGTCCGCAAGGTCAAAGAGGAGATTGCAAATGCGGAGAAACTGAAGCAGCAGGCGGAGGCAAGAATTGCAGCGGCGCCCGTGAGCGGAACGACGGACGAAACCCGCCACGCGAGTAGCCCTACAGAAATGGAAGTAGAGAGCCAGCTCAAAGCCAATGAGATGGAGATTGAGAATCGCCAGCGGGCAATCCGGGACTTGCAGAAGGAAATTGGAAACTACCAAGCCCGGCTGAATATGACGCCGATTCGCGAGCAGCAAATGGCAGACCTAACCCGCAACTACGAGCAATCGCGGAAGAGCTACGAGCAATTGCAGGCGAAACTCAACCAGTCGGGACTGGCGACCGATCTGGAGAATCAACAACGAGGAGAGCAGTTTCGCGTGCTCGACCCCCCGAACCTCCCGCAGAAGCCGTTCTCGCCCAATCGACTGAAGCTGGATTTGATCGGCCTGGTAACCGGGCTAATAGTCGGCGTGGTCTTTCTTGTCGGCGCCGAGATGCTCGACGACCGCCTGTATTCGAGGGAAGAGCTCGCGAGGATGGTCTCTGTCCCGGTACTCGCTGAGATTCCCCCCTTGGCGACAGCCGCAGAAGAAGGTCAGCAGGCCCGGGCCGAGTGGCTGCAAAGAGGGATCCTGAGTGTGATGGTGGTGTTGATCGCGACCGGCTTCGCCTCGACGTATCTGTTCGGGTGAGACATGTATAAGACATTCTTTGGCCTAACCCGAAACCCGTTCGAGATCTCGCCGGATCCCTATTTCTTGTTCGCCACGGCGCGGCACAACGAGGCGCTGGCGTCCATCGTTCATGGCGTGCTGCGGCACAAGGGCTTCATCGTCGTCACAGGGGAAGTGGGGACGGGCAAGACCCTGCTCGTCCGTTGCCTGCTGGAGCTTTTGCGCCGGCAAGACATCGCCTCCGCCAACATATTCAATCCCTGCCTCTCGCCCCTGGAATTTCTGAGCTACATCGTTGGCGATTTGGGAATCAAGACCACGCGGCAGGATAAGGGTTCATTGCTGCTGGTGTTGAACAACTACCTGATTGCACGCCATCGAAAGAACACAACGACGGTCCTCATCGTAGACGAAGCACAGCATCTGGAGCCGGAGCTGCTCGAAGAGATTCGCCTGCTGACCAACCTGGAAACGTCGCAGCAGAAGCTGCTTCAGATCGTACTGATCGGACAACCGGAACTGGATCAGAAGATGGACTCTCCGGACCTGCGGCAACTGAAGCAGCGAATCGCGCTGCGCTGTCAATTGGAACCTCTACAGGAAGAAGAAACCAAGAGCTACATCCTTCGGCGGTTGCAGCGAGCCGGCGCGAATTCGCGCGCCACCACCATGTTCCCGGCAGAAACTATCGCCGGTATTTATCGTTATTCTAGAGGCATTCCGAGACTCATCAATACGGTTTGTGAAAATGCGCTGATAGCCAGTTATGCGGGGAAGGCGGAATCGGTTCGTCCCGAGGTGATCGATGAAGTAGCCAAGGATCTGCGCTTGAATGTCCTAAGCCGTCCAACAATCGTGACACCTGCGCTAACCGGTGGACAACGAGATATCGCAAAATCCTTGGTCCGGTTGGTGGAAGCTTTGGAGCAGGTTGCGCGTAAGTGTCCGGACGAGAAAACGTCATCCGACTCAGGAGTCAAGATCGTATGAGCCGCGTCTACGAAGCACTCCGTCAGTCGGAATTGGACAATGGCGTGTCCCCCAACTTGTTCGATCCGGATACCTTTCTCGCTGCATCGACGTCCGCGGCGCCCCTGACCGAAAAGCCCTTCACTGGTCTCGCATGGAATGAGATCAAGTCGTTGCTTCCGGGTGTCCGAGAGGAAAGCCGGGTCGTGACCTTGACCGGGAGCAACAAGCTGGGGGCGGAGAGGTTCCGTTTGCTGCGCGCACGCTTGCGCAACCTGCGGGAACGGCAGCAGCTTCACAAACTGGTGATCACAAGCGCTGCACCCAACGACGGAAAGACATTGGTAGCAATGAACCTTGCGGTTTGCCTCGCCAAACATACCAACGAAAAAATTCTGCTCCTGGAAGGGGATCTACGGAAGCCGATGCTGGGCGAGTACCTGGGCATTAAAGCATTGCGCGGCATCCGAGAATGGGCCTCGGCAGATGAAACGGTGAGCAAGATTATCTACCGTTTCGACGATTTACCGTTGTGGATTCTGCCGGCAGGTTCGGCTCCGGAAGACCCGGTGAACATTTTGCAGTCGTCACGTTTTCTGGAGCTCTACAAGAAGTTGAGCACCTGCTTCGATTGGATCATCATCGACGCACCGCCGCTGCTGCCCATGGCGGACGTCAGTTTCTGGTCTCTGCAGGCAGACGGGTTGTTACTTGTTGTCCGAGAGGGAAAGACTCCGAAGGCCGTTTTGCAAAAGGGATTGGACACGCTCGACAATCCGAAGATCGTTGGCGTCGTCCTGAATGAGGTTCCCGACGTTGAGACCAGCTACTACGGTGACTACTACTATCGCGGCCAGACCGGTACCGGCTCCAACCATAATGGGTAGTCCAGTCGAGCCTTCTCCAACCCACCCAGAACAAAAAAGCACTGACTGCCACCCCTTCCCCGGGATAAGTCGGACCGCCTTGCCGCCCTTATGGGTCGCCCTATTGAGTCCTTCGATTGGATCATGATCGATAGCACGCCATTCTGCCGGTGGCGGACACCAGCGTCAGGCCGAGACTGAGCCACGGAATAATAGTGGTAGTACGTGGGGCAAAGCAAAAACGACAACTGAAGAAAGCGCTCGACCCACTTGACAATACCAATCTAATCCGGAGTGTTCTCAATAGCTCCAGTAACCACGAGCACAAGAGTTATCACCCGTACTAAGGGACATCGCACAATAACACCCGAGTAAGACAAGTAGCGCTCTCCCGACCGGAGCTTAACAAATCAATACAGACCACAGGATCGTCATGTCGGAGTCGGCTGTAACCACGAAAAGTATCAACACAACTGAATCCGCTACTAGCCCCACTTCTCAAGGCGACAATGGTCTTCTGATGGAGCAGCACTTTCAGAGGGCCATCGTTTTGGAAAGGAGACGAAGCGAGCGATCGGGGAAGGCGTTTCTGCTCATGCTCATAGATAGCGGCAGCTGTAGCTGTTCAGAGGAACGCGGCAAGCTGATTTCCGAGATACTGTCACCGCTCTCGCTTTCCACGCGCGAAACCGACATCCTCGGTTGGTATAAAAAGGATGTTTCAGTGGGTATCATCTTTACAGAAATCAGCATCGAGGACAAACCCTTGATTGGTGAAGTCATACGGGCGCGTATTACCGAGGTCTTATGGAATCGCCTAAAGGTCGAGCAGCGTGGCCAATTCACTATTTCACTCCATGTATTTCCTGAAGACTGGGATTCCAACGAAAAAAATAGATCCCGCGATCCAAGATTGTATCCGGACCTTCTGACCCGCGAGCAATCCCAGAGGGTGCCGAGAATGTTAAAACGCGTCATCGATGTGCTGGGAAGCATCTTAGCTCTCCTCCTCCTCAGCCCGGTGTTTCTTCTGATAGCTCTTACGATCAAGCTGACTTCAAGAGGGCCGGTTTTGTTCCGTCAAGTGCGAGTAGGGCAGTATGGTGCCCTGTTCACACTTCTGAAGTTCCGATCGATGTACGCTAACAGCGATGACCGCAATCACAAGGAGTACGTCAGGCGGTTGATCGCCGGTAGGGCAGAAAAGCAGCCGTCCAACGGAAATAACGGAAATCGACAAGGAGTGTACAAGCTCACTAGCGACTGCCGAATCACATCCGTCGGGGCATTCTTGCGAAGGTCGAGCTTAGACGAACTTCCCCAGTTCTTTAACGTACTGAAGGGCGAGATGTCACTAGTTGGGCCACGCCCTTCGCTTGATTACGAGGTCGCCGCATACAAGCTGTGGCACCGGAGACGGTTGCTGGAAGCGAAACCGGGCATTACTGGCCTCTGGCAGGTGAATGGTCGCAACCGCCTCACGTTTGACGAGATGGTACGTCTCGACCTGGCTTATGCAGAAACATGGTCGCCTTGGCTCGATATGAAAATTTTGCAGCGCACTCCACGTGCCGTACTTGAGGGCGCTCACTAAAAATTCGAAAGAGGAGGAGTTACAGATGTCCGCCAATCCCCGGATTGTAGTAGACGCATACACACCACTGCAGCTGCCTGTAGCGCCCAGGCAAGTAGTAAGCACGATCAAATTCGGCGTAATAGGCTACGGTTATTGGGGGCCCAATGTCGTAAGGAATCTGCAAAGCATAACAGGTGCCGAAGTTGTCGCAGTGTGTGACAAGAGTTCTACGTCTCGTAGAAGAGTACACAGGAACTCGCCGGGTATTTATGTGACCGCCGATGCTTTGGAACTCGTCTCCTCAGCGGAAATTGATGCAGTTGCGGTCATAACCCCGGTGTGGGAGCATTTCGAGCTTGCGAAAGCTGCGCTCGAAAACGGAAAACACGTCTTCGTTGAGAAGCCTTTTACAAGCAATGTCGACCAGGCTGAACAACTTATCAATCTCGCCGAGCAAAAGAATCTGAAGATCATGGTCGACTATACATTCCTCTTTACTGGCGCTGTTCGAAAGATTAAGCAGTTATTGCAGGAAGGCAGCCTCGGAAAGCTCTACTATTACGACTCGACTAGGGTAAACCTGGGACTGTTCCAACATGATGTGAACGTCATCTGGGATCTTGCTCCGCATGACCTCTCAATCATGGACCATCTAATTGAGCACAGTCCCGAAGCGCTGGTTGCCACTGGGCAGAAGCACTTAAATGGACTGGAAGATGTCGCCTTCATTACACTCTATTTTCCGGAAAACATCATTGCCCACGTAAACGTAAATTGGTTATCACCGGTCAAAGTGAGGACGACACTGATTGGCGGCGAAAAAAGGATGCTTGTCTGGAATGATTTGGAAGCCGACGAGAAGGTCAAAGTGTATGACCGAGGTGTAGATATCACGAATCGGGAAGGCCTGTACGAACTGCTTGTAAATTATCGCTCCGGCGACATGTGGGCACCTCAATTAGAACAAGTCGAGGCATTGCGCCATGAGTTAACATACTTTATCGATTGCATCTCGAACAATCGCGATCCGATCAACGACGGAGCGGCAGGGTTGAGGGTGGTTAAGATTCTGGAAGCCGCTACCCGGTCTTTGCGCAAACGAGGAGCACTGGTTCATCTTTGATGCCCACCGTCATTGTTGCGGAACAATAGCATGAATGAGTGTCAGTAGGATTGAAAAGGGGGTAGATAATGCCCATAAGTGACCGGCGCATAAAATCCTATTTGTGTGTAGCACCCGACGTAAAACTTGGACAGGGTGTCAAGTTGTCCAAGTTTATCAACCTATACGGGTGCGAGATCGGTGACGAAACCAAAATCGGTGCATTCGTCGAAATTCAAAAGGGCGCTCGGGTGGGCAAGCGGTGTAAGATTTCGAGTCACACCTTCGTGTGTGAGGGAGTGGTCATCGAAGATAATGTGTTTATCGGCCATGGAGTGACTTTCATTAATGATACCTATCCGCGTTCCACTACTGCCGATGGAAGACTACAAACTGAAAAGGACTGGCACATCGAACGCACATTGATAAGAAAAGGTGCATCGATTGGATCTGGATCAACCATCCTATCCAATGTGGTGGTCGGTGAGAACGCTATTGTTGGTGCCGGTGCAGTAGTTACCAGAGATGTGCTGGCGAATTCTGTGGTCGCCGGCAATGCGGCTCGATTGTTAAGATTTCTAAAAGAATCAGAACCAAACGATGCAGCGCTGAAGCCTTCCCCTCGAAATAGCTCGAAATAGAAGCATAGCTCCCTCCGGCACGCACAATACCACATATTCCACTCGGTACGTGCAACAACAATATGGAAATTAGAATTGAAGCTAGATATCTGCGCGAGGTAGTGGTTGTGGTTCCGGAGATATTCCAGGATGGCAGAGGTTTTTTCTCCGAAACTTTCCGCGCTGACCAATTTCGCTCCCTCGGGCTGCCTACAGAATTTGTGCAGGACAACCACTCCTGCTCTGCGAAGGGCGTGGTACGCGGACTGCACTTTCAATGGGAGCCGCCCATGGGCAAATTGATGCGGGTCACTCAGGGCGAGGCGTTTTTAGTCGCTGTCGACATACGAAAAGGCTCACCGACGCTGGGGAAGTGGATTGGTGTAAAGGCATCAGCCGCGAACAGGCGAATGGTCTGGGCTCCAGCCGGCTTCGCACGCGGTTTTTGCGCCCTCTCCGAGGGTTGCGAGATCCAGTACAAATGCACGGGAATTTATAACAGCAAAGCAGAATCGTCGATTCGTTGGAATGATTCAAGGATTGGAATTGACTGGCCGAAGATAGATGCAATTGTGTCAGATAAAGACAAGCGTGCACAAACCCTGGATGAGTGGCTAACTCAAGCAGAGTCGGACCAAATTCGCTATTTGCAACGACAACCTGAACCAGAATTGTCGCTGGGAGACTGACGATGAGATTACTTATTGCTGGCGGTGCTGGGTATGTCGGGTCGGTTTTGATCCCAAGGCTGATTGAACGCGGGTACAAGGTGGATGTTGTCGACCTGTTCTGGTTCGGCAATCATCTACCACGACAGGCGGGCATCCTGAATAAAGACATTTTCCAGCTCACGGTGGAGGACTTGGAACCTTATGACCAAGTGATATTCCTGGCCGGGCTTTCCAACGATCCGATGGCCGAGTATTCGCCCAGCAAGAATTTTATATTCAATGCCGCCGCTCCGGCCTATTTGGGCTACATCGCCAAAATTGCAAAAGTAAAACGCTACATCTATGCATGTTCGTGCTCCGTGTACGGCTACACAGAGAACGAACTGTACGACGAGACACGGCCGGTTAGTTCCAGTTATCCGTACGGCATTTCCAAACTGCAAGGCGAGCAGGCAGTGATGCAACTCGCGGATCAGGGTTTCTCAGTCATCTCTTTGCGGAAGGGTACTATCTCCGGATATAGCCGGCGTATGCGCCTCGACCTGATCGTGAACACGATGTTCAAGACAGCCATTCGGGACCGGATCATTACGGTCAACAATCCCTCCATCTGGCGGCCAATTTTGAGCATCGACGATGCCGCTACTGCGTACATCCGGTCGGTAGAAGCTAACCCAGGCATTGCGGGAATATTTAACATCGCCTCGGGAAACTACACAGTGGGAGAGGTCGCGGACCTGGTGAAAGGTGTAGTCGAGGAACGCTTGAATCTTCGGGTTAATCTCTGTATCAAGCACATTCAAGACTTTCGCAACTACAAGGTCAGTGTACAAAAGGCAGCCAACGTACTGAGTTTCCATCCGAGCGGTGACGTTAAATCGATAGTTGGTCACTTGATCGACAACCGGGAGCACTTCGAGGATTGGGACAATCCCGCGTATTCGAATATTCAAATGTTCAAACACATTGAGAACGACATTGAAGTGCACGATATGGCGGGGGTGGCATGAAGGTCGCCGTCGTCGGAGCCAACGGCCAGTTGGGAAGCGATGTCGTCGCCGCTTTTGCTGACAAGGGTTTCGACACCATGGTCCTCACACATGCGGATGTCGAGTTGGCCAGCCTGGAGTCTGTGGCGGATTGCCTCCGCGGGCTGAACCCGGATGTCGTAGTTAATACCGCCGCGATGCATCATGTGGAAAATTGTGAACTGAATCCACAGCAGGCCTATGCTGTCAACGCGCTGGGGACTCGACATCTAGCACTTATTACCGCGGAACTCGGTGCTCAGTTCATTCATGTCAGTACCGACTACGTATTCGATGGAAGGAAAGGTTCGCCATATATTGAAGAAGATGCACCTTTGCCTCTGAATGTGTACGGCAATAGCAAGCTCGCCGGCGAATACTTCGTTCGAAGCCTCAATCCGAAGCACTTCGTAATCCGCACATCGGCACTCTATGGGAAACATCCTTGCCGGGCTAAAGGCGGGCAGAATTTTGTTGATTTGATGCTCAGGTTGGGCCGTGAGAGGGGCAGAGTGCGAGTGGTGGACAGTGAGTTCGTGAGCCCGACTTCTACTTCGGACGTGGCGCGCCAGATCGTCGCTTTAAGCCGTAGCGATGCTTACGGTCTTTACCACGCAACCGCTGAAGGCAGTTGTTCGTGGTACGACTTTGCATGCGAAATATTTGCGGTAGCTGGTTTGGAGGTCAGCGTGGAAGTTGCCTCCCCCACGGAATTTCCCGCCAAAGTCCCACGTCCACATTATTCAGTGCTCGAGAATTCAGCGCTCAAGTCTGCTAGTTTGAATTTGTTCGAACCCTGGCAAGCCGGTCTGCACACGTATTTGGACCAGCCAGAGAAAATCTCTGTACTCGTTTCATGAGGTGTTTCCTTAATATGGATAACAAAATTGCATTTTTAGATTTGGTAACTCCTCACCTCAAACTCGAAGAGGATCTGATGGCAGTGTGCCGCGATGTGCTGCGCTCGGCCAGCTTCGTCGGGGGAGCAGAGGTGCAGAAGTTCGAGGAGCAGTTCGCACATTTTTGTAACGTGAACCGTTGTGTTGGTGTTGCCAATGGGACCGACGCCTTGCGGTTTGCATTGATGGCGGCCGGGGTAAGACCGGGCGATGCCGTGTTGACCGTTTCGCACACTTTCATCGCCACGGCAGAAGCGATCTCCCAGGCAGGAGCGACTCCTGAGTTTATCGATATAGATGAACGCACCTACAACCTCGATGTCGACAAGTTCCGCGAGTACCTGGAGACGCAGTGCGATGTAGACCCGCTCACGCGCAGGCCGATTTCCCGGCGCAGTGGACGCGTGATTACCGCAATTGTTCCCGTGCACCTTTACGGACAAATGGCGGACATGGATCCAATTTTAGACCTCTGCGAAACCTACCACTTAGTTCTTGTCGAAGATGCTTGCCAAGCGCATGGGGCAGAGTACTTCTCGCAAAAGCAGAACTGCTGGAGAAAGGCCGGTTCCATCGGAAAGGCGGCAGCATTCAGTTTTTATCCAGGCAAGAATCTGGGTGCTTGTGGCGAAGCCGGTGCGGTGACCACCAACGATCCGGCCCTAGCGCAGAGAGTCCGGCAAATCCGGGATCACGGGCAGGCCGAGAAATACTTCCACGATGCGGAGGGATATAACGGCCGGCTGGATACGATGCAAGCAGGATTTCTACGAGTTAAATTGGCACATCTAGACCAGTGGAACCAGGCGAGACGACGCGTTGCTGAAAATTACCAACACCTGTTCTCAGACGCGGAGGGGATCATTCTTCCCTATGAGCCTTCCTGGTCGCGTGCGGTCTACCATCTGTACGTCATTCGAGTGAACAATCGTGAGAAGTTGCAGGCACAGCTCAAAATGGCAGGAATCGGCTCCGGAATTCACTATCCGGTTCCGCTGCATCTGCAGAAAGCGTATCGGACCCTGCACTATAGGGAAGGGGATCTGCCGGTGACCGAGCGAGTTGCTCGCGAGATCCTTTCTTTGCCCATGTTCCCAGGTTTGACGCGAGCGCAACAAGAGAGCGTGGTAGAGGTTGTGCTCGCCAGTGTCGGACTGGAAGCCGTAAGCCGAGTCTAGTAACGACCCTCCCCTCCCTGATCAAATCTCTTCTGTATCCATCCTGTGCAGAAAATAATGAGCAACGCCTCTGAACTCGAGCCACCGCACACCCTGGATGAAGTCTCCAGCCAGCAGCCGGCACGCGGAAAAGCGGAGGCAAGGAGTGATTCCAAGAAAATCTGGATCGATCTGGACAACTCTCCGCACGTACCCTTCTTCGCGCCGATCATCGAGGAACTTGAGAAGAGCGAACATTCAGTCTTCGTGACCGCGCGCGATTGTTTCCAGGTTTGCGATCTTGCTGACCTGCTGCATCTCGATTATCGGCGGGTCGGAAGACACTACGGTAAGCACACAGTGTTGAAACTGGCGGGCCTGGGGTGGCGCTCTTTGCAATTGTTTCCCGAAATCGTGCGTTACAAACCTGACCTCGCACTCTCACACGGTTCGCGGTCACAGTTATTACTCGCAAATCTGCTCAGAATTCCCTCGGTAACGGTGGCTGACTACGAGTTCGCGAAGATTTGGATGATGGTGCGGCCAAGCTGGGTGATAACACCAGAAATCATCCCTAGCGACCGTATCTCTTCGGCGGGCGACCGCATCCTGAAATATCCCGGGATTAAAGAGGACGTATACGTTCCGAGATTCAAGCCGGATTCGGCAGTTCTCGAGAGTTTGGGTCTGGCCAGTGCGTCGGATGTGATCGTGGTAATCCGGCCACCGGCAACCGAGGCTCACTATCACCGCCCTGAAACCGACGAATTGTTCAGCGCGGTTCTAAACTTTCTCGGAAGCAAGTCGAATGTGAAGTTGATTCTTCTGCCACGAAATGATCATCAAGGACAAGAGATCCGTCACAAGTGGGCAGCGCTGTTTGCCAATCGACAGGCCCTGATTCCTGGCCAGATTGTCGACGGCCTGAATCTCATTTGGCATTCTGACCTGGTCATTAGTGGGGGCGGCACGATGAACCGTGAGGCCGCTGCGCTGGGTGTTCCGGTCTACAGCATCTTTCGCGGCGAGATTGGAGCCGTCGACCGATACCTCGCTTCCGAGGGCCGGTTAACGCTGATCGAGTGCCCCCAGGACGTTCCCATCAAGCTGCAACTGAAGAAACGAATCCGCCCCGTCCTGAAGCAATATCAGAAAAATCGGACGCTCCAAGGCATTGTGGACCAGATCCAATGCATTCTCGATCGCACAAACTGAAGCTGATGGAAACGACAATTACCGCCGTCCGAGAAACAACGATCTCGGAACTGCTCGAGTTAGCCATCGCCGGACTCGAGTCCATGTACGACTCCGAGCAGCGACTCTTCTGTCATCGCCTCATCCAAACTCCAGCCGGAATGGTGAGGGAGGGAATCTCTCAGCGTTATACCGTAATGACAGTCTTGGGATTGCTGCGAGCCAGGGCTGCAGGATTGCGCATACCCTTCGATATCGAAGCTACCGTGGATGCGCTCTTATCGGATACGAAGTGGGTCGACAACTTGGGTGACTTGGGACTTCTGCTGTGGCTCGCAGTCATCGGTGGCGTAGACGAGCAGCGGTTCTATGCGAGATTCGATTGGCTGAGCGCGCTGGAGCGCTATGCGGACGCACGCAGCAGGTCGACGATGGAGCTTTCCTGGTTGCTCACAGGATTGTCGCAGGCGAGAATCGCCGACAAGTATCGTAATCTCCCACCCCTCGCCCAGCGAACATACCGTCTGCTTTGCGCAAATCAGGGTGATTATGGGTTGTTCGGGCACTCGGCAAAGTGGCACTCGCTGAAGGGAATGGTTCGCGGTCGCATCGGCAGTTTTGCCGATCAGGTCTATCCCATCATCGCCATGTCGCTTTACTCGCAGGCATTCGGGATCAAAGCAGCTTGCGAGAGAGCCCTCCGGTGTGGGGAAGCCATATGCAATCTGCAAGGATCCATGGGGCAATGGTGGTGGCACTACGATTCCCGAACCGGTCGAGTGGTAGAACATTACCCGGCTTATTCAGTTCATCAACATGCCATGGCACCTATGGCTTTATTGGCTTTGAAGGATGCTTCGGGCGTGGACTTCGCGTCTTACATCGGCAATGGATTGGAATGGATCAGCGGTGCGAATGAATTGCAACAGGACCTCAAGGACAACTCAGCCAATGTGGTTTGGCGATGCATTCGACCAACAAACACACACCTGGGTAGGGTGCGATCACTGGCAGGGAAAACTGTAACCGCTACGCCTATGCAAGTCCTCAAAGAGTGCCGTCCCTACGAACTCGGATGGCTCCTTTACGCATTCGCCTAGGCAATGCTCGTTGTCTCGAGAATTCAATTCAGCGTCAGTTGAAATGAGCCAACCAATCAAGTACGTAGTGATCACACCGGTGCGAGATGAGGAGAAGCACGTCGAATGCGTGCTCGAATCGATGGTCTCTCAGACAGTCCTCCCGGCGAAGTGGGTGATCGTTGACGACGGCTCCAGCGACAAGACTTTTGAACTTGTTGAGCGATACGCGGAATCACGCTCCTGGATTCATATTGTGCGAAGGTTGAATCGGGGAACCCGCAAGTCCGGTGCTGGAGTGATTGAAGCTTTCTATGATGGCTACAAACAAATCGAAAACGACGACTGGGATTTCATCGTCAAGCTCGACGGCGATCTGACATTTTCTTCAAATTACTTCGAAAAATGCTTCGAACATTTCAGGAACCAGCCTGCCCTCGGGATCGGCGGCGGGGAGATTTATCACGAATTCGACGGCACGGAGAAACTTGAAGCTAATCCAAGGTTTCATGTGCGCGGGGCAACAAAGATCTACCGCAGATCTTGCTGGAAAGCGATCGGTGGCCTGCTGCAAGCACCCGGATGGGACACGATCGATGAAGTGAAGGCCAACATGCTGGGCTGGTCGAGTTCCAGCTTCAGTGAACTTCACGTCATTCACCACCGCGTAACCGGCACCGCTGATGGGATGTGGCGCGATCGAGTCAAGCACGGATTGGCCTGTTACGTTTCTGGGTACCACCCCCTGTTTTTAGCGGCGAGTTGCTTCTCGCGCCTGATCAAGAAACCTTACATTGCTGGGTCTGCCGCCATTTGCTACGGTTTCTTGAAAGGCTACTGGACTCGCATGCCGCGAGTGCAGGACCAACAGTTCATCAAATATTTGCGTACTCAGCAGCTCAGACGCCTTTGCGGACTGGAAACAATCTGGAGATGACCTGCTGACCCAGGTCGCGATTCCATGTGCGGGATCTGCGGAAAAATGAAGTTTGAGAAGGAGGCGAGTGTAAGCAGCGCCCTGATTCGGGGCATGCTGGACACGATACGCCATCGTGGCCCTGATGACGGTGGAGTTTACACGTCCCCTCAGATTGGCCTCGGCCAGGTTCGGCTATCGATTATCGATCTCGCGAGTGGCCATCAGCCATTGTCGAACGAAGATGGGACGATTTGGATTGTGTTCAATGGCGAAATCTACAACTACCGGGAGCTCCGAAGCTTTCTCTTGAGTAAGGGGCACATCTTAAAGACGCAGAGTGACACGGAAGTTATTGTTCATCTGTATGAAGAACTCGGTCCCGCGTGCCTCGAAAAGATGCGCGGAATGTTCACCTTCGCGCTGTGGGATCAGAACAAGCGGAACCTTTTCTTGGCTCGAGATCGGGTAGGGATAAAGCCGCTTTATTACGCAGTCATCGGCGATGGCATAGTGTTTGCGTCCGAGATCAAGGCCCTTCTCGCCGATCCCGAAGTTAAGAGAGAACTCGCTCCAGAAATTGTGGATCGGTTTCTGACCTTTCTCTACGTACCGGGTGAAGAGACTCTGTTGAAAGGAATCCGCAAGCTTGCGCCCGGACACTACCTCCTGGTCAAAAAGGATCAGATGGAAATTCGGCAGTATTGGGATCTGCGGTTCAGTGAGCCTACTGGAGGGCGTAGCCTCGCAGATGCAGAAAGTGAATTGTCAGAGCTGCTGGCGGAAAGCATAGCGTTGCATATGATTGCCGACGTACCAGTCGGGGTACTGCTAAGCGGCGGCGTAGATTCGACGGCAGTGTTGAGTTGTGCGGCCGAAAAGAGCGAGAAGAATATAAATACTTTCACCGTGGGATTTTCCGGTTCACACGTCCCGGACGAAAGGCCGTATGCGAAGTTGGCTGCCGAGAGCTTTCACAGCCGCCATCACGAGATGACGATTGCTGCATCGGACTTCCGCGAGTTTCTTCCTAAATACGTCTGGCACATGGAAGAACCTGTGTGCGAACCGCCGGCTATTGCGATGTACTACGTGTCCAAACTGGCACGGAAGCACGTGAAGGTTTTGCTATCAGGCGAAGGTGGCGACGAAGCATTCGCCGGCTACAACAATTACCGCAGTATTACCTGGATGGAGCGGTTCAAGAAGATCTGTCCGCCGCTGAACCACACGATGTCGTGGGGACTTGCGAAGGCTAATTCCTGGATGCATTCCACAAGACTGGCGAAGTACGCTCCGCTGGTGAGTGCAACGTTTCCCGATTACTACTACAGCCGCACATCAACTCCGTATCGCTACTCAGGCAATGGAATCGGAGAGCTGTATTCAACCGGGTTTACCAATCTGGTGAACAAAGAGTACACGATCGAGCCGGTACGAAGGCTTTTCTCAGCCGTAAAGAACGAGAGCATCCTCAACCAGATGCTTTACATTGATACCAAAACTTGGTTGCCGGATGACCTCTTGATAAAGGCAGACAAGATGACGATGGCCAATTCTCTCGAGCTAAGGGTGCCATTGCTTGATCATCGTTTGTTGGAGTTTGCCGCATCCCTCCCCACACAATACAAGCTGAACGGCCTCACCCTGAAGTACATCTGGAAAAAGGCTCTGGCTAAACGGGTTCCCGAGCCAATTCTGAAGCGAAAGAAGGCGGGATTCCCGGTTCCATACGAGTGCTGGCTGCGAAAAGAATTCAGGGACGATGTTCGGGCAATTCTTACGGACCGGACAACAGTGCAGAGAGGATACTTCCAAAAAGACGCGGTCGAAAGACTACTCAGGGCCAACGACGAACATGGCACATATTCGAAAGAGATCTTCTCACTGGTCACGTTGGAGTTGTGGCATCGGATGTTCGTGGACGGCACCACAATAACGATGGCGTGAGAAATCCACTCAGCAAAAAAGCCTCAATCACCTGATGGAATGTCGATACCTTTCAAATCAAAAAAACAGCAGAGACTCAGCTGGCGAGCTACATTTGAATTTGCTCTTGGTAGACTTTGGTATATTCCCGGCCAATTTCAGATTGCGCGCACGCTAGGCGCAGATTATGCGCTGCGATGTGTTCTCTTTCACAATGTTGCGCCAACAGAATCTGTATTTACAAAGGGACTGCATTGCACCAGCACCCCGGAAAACTTTGAAGCGGCGCTCAACTTTCTCTCGAGTCATTACACGCCGGTGAGTCTGCAGGACGTCTTGGCATCCTATGAGGGAACGGAGCTACCGCCTCGACCCGTATTGGTGACGTTTGACGACAGCTATGCCTCCGCGAACAGCCTGGCGGCGCCACTCTGTTTGAAGTTTAAGATACCGGCGATTTTTTTTATAAACGCCGACTGTCTCGATAACAGAAGGTTAGCTCTCGATAATCTGATTTGCTTCTTTGCTAATACGCTGGGTCTTGACGAAGTCAACAAAGCTATCGAAACAACTTGTGCAGGCGAACCTAGAGTTAATTTTCTTGCAGACATTTTTGATCGTTTCCTCCCGATGATTTCGCTGGCAACGCGAACAAAGTTTCGCAAAGTGCTGGTGCAGAAATTGAACACGAGCGAGGAAGACATTGCTGCACGCGCTGGACTACATCTCAGCAGCCACGGCGTTCGTAAGCTCGCAGAGGCTGGTTTCGAAATCGGCAATCATACATACTCGCACGTAAACTGCCGAGCACTTTCCAGAAGCGAATTCGGCGAAGAAATCGACGAAAACAGAAGGCTGCTTGAAGCCATTTCCGCAAGGGAAGTACGCTCGTTGAGCGTGCCCTACGGTTCTTCAGCCGATCTTACCAGGGACTTGCAAGCACACCTCAGGCGCTCGGGTTATAAAGCGGTGTTCTTGGCAGAAGGTCGTACGAATCCGGTACGTGCAGATCGATATCAGCTGAATAGGGTAAGCACTACCACAGGTGCGGCAGCCACCTTATTCTCACAAATTGAAATGCTGCCTCGAATGCGAACTGTAAAAAGTCAGTTAATCACCGCGACTGGCCGGGGAAATGACCGCGCCTTGCAGGTCAAGAAATTGAAGATTTCAAGGAGAGAACTGATAGATGACACGGACTGAATTTCTCTTAGAGATGGACGAGATTCTCGGCTTACCGCCCGGGACACTCCGGGGACATGAAAAGCTCGACGAATTGGAACATTGGGACTCCACATCCTTGATTACGTTCATCGCATTGGCTGATTGCAACAACGACACATCCGTATCGCCTGAAGAAATAGTTAATTGCTCGACCGTAGGCGACCTTCTGCGATTGGCTGGCGCGGAAGCGACGCTATAGTCCAAGCCACAATTTACGTTTTCCGCGGCCAGAAGCAAACCACTATCGTTACCACAGCAATGAAGCTTCCCACCACAGTTCCAGATCTGCTGAGAAATCGCCAGAAGCTCAAGAGGAGCCTGCTTGAACAAGACGGCCTGGTCCCGAGCCGGATTGCGATCCTGGGCGGGTCAACCACCGCCGAAATCAAGAGCATGCTCGAACTGTTTTTGTTAGCAAGCGGAATTAGGCCAACATTTTTCGAATCAGGCTATAACCGCTATTCTGAAGATGTTTTGTTTGAGAATCGGGACTTGTGGACTTTTAAACCCGACGTCGTATTTTTTCACACCACTTGGCAGAACATATCCAACTTTCCTGAACTGCTGGAGCGCGAAACGGAAGTTGAGCGCCGCGCCTCCCACGAGATGGTTAGGTTTGAAGCTCTTTGGGAGAAGATTCACATTGGCCTTGGTGCCCTCGTCATTCAGAACAACTTTGATTTACCCAGACTCCGGCCACTCGGAAATCTGGAAGCATCCCACTCGTTCACAAGAGTGAATTTCCTGTCGCGGCTAAATGAAGAATTCGGCAAATTTGCCCGCAACCATCACTGGTTTCTGATCAATGACATTCATTATCTATGTGCGCTGGTAGGTCTGGACAATTGGTTTGGCCGCAGCTACTGGTATAACTTTCACATGGCTCTCAGTCCAACCGCAATTGTTGCTCTGGCGCGTAACATTGCCACGATTGTTAAGGCAGTGTATGGGAAATCCAAGAAGTGTCTGATTTTAGACTTGGATAATACGCTGTGGGGCGGCGTTGTTGGTGACGACGGAGTAAACAACCTGGTTTTGGGTCGAGACCATCCGGTTGGTGAGGCGTTTCTCGATTTTCAAAAGTATCTGAAAGGTCTTCAGGAACGTGGCATCATCCTTGCGGTGTGCTCGAAAAATGATCCCGATACTGCTAAAGAAGGATTCTCGCATCCAGACAGTGTGTTGAGGATAGAAGATTTCGGCAGTTTCAAGGCGAATTGGAACCCCAAGCCGCAAAACATTCGAGAAATTGCGACTGAGTTGAATATCGGTTTGGAAAGCATAGTGTTCGTAGATGATAATCCGGCGGAGAGAGCCTTGGTTTCCCAAGCGATACCCGAGCTAGCCATTCCCGAGGTGGGCTCTGACGTTTCTTTGTTCGCTGAAATTCTCGAACGCGAGGGTTATTTTGAGGTGCACCAAATTGTCCAGGATGATCTTGACCGGGCGAATTATTACAAAGCGAATGCCCAGCGGGAGGCAACTGAATTAACGTTCAGTGATTACGGATCGTTTCTGGACTCCCTACAAATGAGGGCAGAGATAGCTCCATTTCGTTCTTTATACCTGGAGCGCATTACACAACTCATTAATAAAACCAACCAATTCAACCTCACGACGAGACGGTATACCAGTGCCGAAGTGGAAACCATTGCACGCGATCCAAACTACATCGCACTCTACGGCCGACTGGCAGACAAGTTTGGTGATAACGGTCTGGTGTCAGTCCTCATCGGGCAAATAGCCGATGACACCTTGTATGTGGAAGCTTGGTTAATGAGCTGCCGGGTGATCAAACGTGAAATGGAGTTGTCAATGTTCGACGCGTTAGTCGGACAATGCCAACTCCGCGGCGTCCGCAGAATCATTGGCGTCTATGTGCGTTCCAAGAAGAACAGCATGGTGGCCACGCATTATCCTGAACTCGGATTCCAGCCTACGGGTGAGAGTCACGAAGACAGAGAGTTGTGGTCTTTTGACATACCTCTAAACAATTCACCGCGTTCGCGGCACATTGAACGGACTGAAGACCAGTCGCCGGCTGATGCCCAGAGTGTACCCGTCCCTGTAACGATCTAGAGTTGCAGCAACATTCCGCGATTATTCCGATGAGTTATGAGCCTGTGTTGAGTTCCGAGTGGCAAGTGGAAGTTGATCGCGTGACTCCCGCTGAATGGTCCGCGATGCTGGATCTCTTCGAGGATGGGAATTTTTATCAGACCTTCGCCTACGGGGCGGTTCGATGGGGACAAAAAAACCTGAGCCGCCTGGTCCTCAAGCGGAAAGGTGAGATTGTAGCCATTGCGCAGCTGAGGATTGTTCGTCCGGCCAATCTAAGACTGGGAATGGCCTATCTACGTTGGGGACCTATAATCCAACGCCGCGGCACGGATCTCCAATCAGAAATCGTCCAGCGAATGGTGCGCTCGCTAGAGGAAGAGTACGTCCGCAGGAGAAATCTCCTGTTGCAGATTGTTCCAAATGCGTTCGAGGGATCGCCGCGTGCTCAATTATTTAAGGAGGCATTCTCGGGTTTCACCGCGAGGCGTGCAGGCCCGAAGCGCTACCGAACTTTTGTCTTGGATCTCACGCCATCCCTCGAGCAATTGCGTCGAAGTCTCGACAAGAAGTGGCGCAATCAGCTCAATGCTGCTGAACGGAATGGGTTGGATGTTGTTGCCTTACCCGCAAACGAGGCTTATGAGGCGTTCGGTCGCATGTACAAGCAGATGCGAACCCGCAAAACATTCGACACGACCGTTGACATCGAAGAATTCGGCCGAATCCAGGAACAGTTGCCAGAGACGCAGCGCATGCGGATTCTAATCTGCTTGCGCGAGGGCTGCCCAGTTGCTGGCCTAATTGCTGCCGTAATGGGCGACTCGGCGGTATACCTCCTCGGTGCCACGAGCGACGAAGGACTGACCGCCAAAGGTTCCTATCTGCTGCAGTGGAGACTGATTCAGGAACTTAAGCAAAAGGGTGTCAAGTGGTATGACCTGGGCGGCATTGATCCAGATAAAAACCCCGGCGTTTACCACTTCAAAAAAGGATTGTCGGGGATGGATATCTGTCAAATGTCACCGCTCACGTCCTGCAACAGTGTGTTGTCCTCTTCCCTGGTGAAGGTAAGTATGGTTGCGCGCGAAGCGGTTCGCAGCCTCAGTTCGATGGCGGTTCCGCGCTTCGCGAATCGCCTCTTTGTTTCGAGTAAGTCACTGCTCGGGTAAACCATATGGATATTTCAGTCGTTATTGTCGGTTGGAACGCCAAACACTACCTGGAATTGTGCCTGGAAAGCCTGGTTAGCGCTCCGCCTCGCCGCAGCACGGAGATTATAGTGCTCGATAATGCCTCCAGCGATGGCTCGGCCGAGATGATTAAAGAGCGGTTTCCTCAGGTTAAGGTGATCCGGAGCGAGGAAAACCTGGGTTACCCCAGAGGCAGCAACGTCGCAATTCGGCAATGCACCGGGCGCTATATCGCCTTGGTCAACCCTGATGTCACGGTTTTTCCAGATTGCCTGGACAACTTGGCTGACTTCCTCGACCAGAATCCGAAGGTAGGATTGGTCGGTCCACGCGTGTTTAATCCAGACCTGAGCCAACAGAGTACGTGCCGTCGTTTCCCAACACTGTGGAACAATTTCTGCTCTGCAACTGCCCTCGCAAGCCTGTTTAAACTTTCACGTCTGTTTGCCGGCGAACATATGTTTTTCTTCCGCCATGACCGCACCTTGAATGTCGATGTGCTGGTAGGGTGTTTCTGGATGGTGCGAAAAACAACCTTTGACCAAGTTGGACTTTTTGATGACAACCTGTTCATGTATGGCGACGATGTCGATTGGTGTCAGCGTGCGTGGAAAGCGGGATGGGGCGTGGTCTTTTATCCCGGTGCACGAGCTATCCACGATCGTGGAAAAATCACGGCGCCATATCCGGTTCGTTTTGCGGTCGCGCAACAGCGGTCCATATTGTATTACTGGCGTAAGCATCACGGTTTTTGGGGCACAATGGGAATTCGCAGCATTATCTTTTTCCACCATTCCATTCGCTACGCCTTTGCCGTTGGATCCACACTCCTGGGCCGGCAAAACAGTGACGAGCGCGACGTGCGCAAGCAAGTGAGTGGTGCGTGTCTGCGGGCTATGCTGTCGGAGAGTGTTGCCCACCAGGTCTGACGTTCATAGTCTTCTCACATTGAGCTCCACTGTTCCAATCTCGCGACTCAGGTCTTACTTTCAGCGGCATGGTTTGCGGGCCACTATTCGCCGCCTGGGTGTGGCAGCTCAACGCGCGGTATTTTCGAATCGTACGGTTCTCTTTTATTGCGATATCCAGGGCCCGCATTCAGGACCAGTGAATATGCCGAGTTCTATCCATGTAGAACGCAAGCGGAACTGCACGGAAATCAGCGCACAGGACACGCAAGAAATTATCGGCGTCTGGAGTCCAGAGCTGGCGAGCCGCAACATGGCGCAACGTTTCGGACTTGGGGCATCGCTCTGGTTGATAAAGTTCGAGGATAAGCTGGCCGGCTATGGATGGACTTTGCAAGGACGCACCGTTGAGCCACACTATTTGCATCTGGGAGATGAAGACGTCCACTGCTTCGATTTCCACGTATTATCTGCTTATCGCGGCCGGGGGATGAATCCGCTCTTGGTCAACTTCATTCTTGGCCAGCTAGCAAACGATTGTGCCGGGCGAGCTTTCATCGAGGCAGCGGAGTGGAATCAGGCGCAGCTGGCATCACTGCGAAAAACAGCTTTTCGATATTTAGGCAGAGCACGAAAGGTCACTGTCCTGGGTAATACCATAGTTTCCTGGTCGCGAGAACAAGACGTGTCCGAGTCTGAGCGAAATCGGGACTCTTTAGTTTCAGCCAGCGGCAACAAATCCAGCGGAATTGCCGGCTTAAAACCCTGATTTTATGAGGCGCTATCGATCCTCGGGCGGAGTAACGCGGCAAAATCCTTGCTTTGAACGAGGTTAGCCGAGCCAAGGCGTGCAATGGAGCAGTTAGGAGACGTGCCCTTTCGAGACCTACCTCTTTCCGCGGTACCAATTTACGATTACTTCCGTGGCCTCCCCCGGGTCGATCTGCCAGCGGCAGGCCGCAGAACTTTTTCCTCGGCGCGCATGCCGAACGGGAGAATCGATCATGTCCCCCAATGTAAGAATGAGGATTTTCTATCGGCTGGCGATCCTCGGCACTGCTTTTCTTCTCATGGTCGCGGTCGGAGTGGGTGCGAACGCGGCCACCACACACTACATCAGCACCAGTGGCGCAGACACCAATGCGGGAACCAGCAAAACCGCTCCCTGGGCCCACTTGCCAGGAATGAGAAGCTGCGTCGGCAATTGTGCAGCGTACACGCCTACGGCTGGCGATCAATTCATTCTCAGAGGATGTGATGTCTGGACTAGCTCTAGTTTGCCAGTGCTCTGGAATTGGAGTGGCGCCTCTGGAAATCCGATTAGCATCA
>Ga0126371_10000316_pt1 | contig 39104 bp, 35 predicted proteins | sample PanSoiMetaPlot_4_FD_110145 | JGI IMG/M metagenome (GOLD analysis project Ga0126371, IMG submission 110145) | Tropical forest soil microbial communities from Panama - MetaG Plot_4 | ecosystem: Environmental > Terrestrial > Soil > Tropical forest > Bulk soil | place: Panama | collected 2016-02-17
CCTGAGAGACTGCTCTCGACCTGCGTCCTAGACTCCATGGATGAACGTGACCGTTGGCGGCCATGTCCCGACCTCCGGGGAGTGACTGCACACGGCAACCCGGGAGGACCTTTGCAGTTTGGCCGACTTGGAAGTTGCCCATGGCCGCCGACCTATTTTGCACCGGGTGGTGGGAAATGCCGGAAGAAGATGTGATCCGAAAAGCGGAACAAGACAAACGAGAAGGGAAGTCTCCGAGCACGCAAGCCGGTGAGTTTGTGCGGGAGGAGATGCACCATATCCGCGAGGGGAAGCACGGGGCGCGATCAGCAAACCAAGCGATCGCCATCGGACTTTCTAAAGCGCGAAGGGCCGGAGTGGACTTGCCTGTGCCCGCCCGAGGGAAAGTCTCTCGCAAAGTGCGGCAGCAGGCGAAACGCGATAACCGCAAGGGCCAAAAGTCTCGAAAACGGGCCACTTCTCGGGTTCGTTCTCGCGCGGTTTTAGGACAGCTACGGCGCGAAGGCCATTCCGCTGGCTCGCGTCGCAGCCTCTCGGCACACGCGAGAGTTGCCGCCCGTCGCCGCGGCAAAGCTTCCCGTCGCCGCGCTGCGATAAAGGCGGCCCGCACGCGGCGGAAAACCCACCGATAGTCTACGGCGTTGTCTTAGGATTTCGACCGTTCGATCACGGCGAGCGTGCTCGAGGCCTTCGCGATCAGCGCGCTTTCGCTTTGGTTGTGTCCTGTTACCGTCGCTTCCACGAAAACCAGGCTTTTCCCTGCGCGAAGCACCTCCGCGCGGCACGTCAGGAGATCTCCCGAAGCTGGCCGCAGGAAGGAAACCTTGTTTTCCACGGTGATCACGTCTCGGCCTTCCGGGACTTCCGAGGCGGCGGCGCCACCACAGGTGTGATCCGCCAGGGTCATGATAGCGCCGGCGTGGGCCAGTCCATGCTGCTGGCGCAACGAAGGCGACAGGGGCATTTGCGTCTCGCACCATCCCTTTCCGAAGGAAGTCAGTTCGATCCCAAGAGCGCGAACAAACGCCGCTTTTTCAAAAATTTCCTTCACCAGGTTGAAATTTGCCTCACGCCTCATCGGAGAACTCCATTGTCGCAATGACGGTGCTCCCGGCCAGCCAAACAGAACCCTTCGGTAAGTGAGGAGGTCGGAAGCGGGAAATGCCCGCCGTTGTTCACTTGTGTCCTCGCTTTCACCCTGGCGCATATGGCGAAGCTCATGTTTTTCCTCCCGTATTTTTGGGCTCACTCAATCGAACAACAGCGATAAGCATTGTCGCATGCAGAACGCAGCGGGCAGCCCCATTGCAGTTGGACGGGTCGCGGGAGGGTTCGGTAAACTGGGAGATTCGGGGAAGAGAGCGAGACTCGACTGATTATGACGGAAGCGACCAAAACACAGATCGGAAATGTACGCGTGCGGTTTGCGCCGTCGCCGACGGGATATCTGCACGTGGGCGGCGCAAGGACGGCGCTGTTTAACTGGCTGTTCGCGCGCAAGGAGCGCGGCGCAATGATTCTCCGCATCGAAGATACCGACGCGGAGCGCAACAAGCCGGAACTCGTTACCGGAATCATTGACGGGCTAAAGTGGCTCGGCGTCGATTGGGACGAGGGCCCGTATTACCAGTCTCGACGTACGCAGCTGTACCAGGAAGCGGGCCGCAAGCTGCTGGCGAATGGCTCGGCGTTTCTTTGCTATTGCCCGCCGGAAAAATATGTGGGCGGTGATCACGCCGAAGAGGGCGCCGAGGCCGCCAAGGTGCGCAAGATTACGCGCTGCATCTGCCGCGATAACCAACCTTCGACGCTCGGCAGCAAGCCGGCGCTGCGCTTCAAGGTGCCGCTTGGCGGCACCACGAAGTTTTACGACGCCGTTTTTGGCGAGCGCGAATTTTCCAATGACGAGATCGAGGATTTCGTGCTGCTGCGTTCCGGCAAAGAGGCCGAGGAGTTCGGTCAGGCGATGTACCAGATGAGTGCGGTGGCCGACGACATCGATATGCGCATCACGCACGTGATTCGAGGCGCCGACCATATCTCAAACACGCCAAAGCAGGTGCTGCTCTATCGAGCACTGGGCACCGAGCCGCCGGTGTTCGCGCACTTGCCACTGATTCTAGGGTCGGACAAGTCGCGACTCTCGAAGCGTCATGGCGCAACCGACGTGAACATGTACCGGCGCGAGGGATTTCTGCCGGAGGCGTTCCGCAACTTTCTGGCGCTGCTTGGCTGGTCTCCGGGCGGGGATGAGGAGTATCTTCGGACCTCGGAACTCCTCGAGAAGTTTTCCTTGGAAGGCGTCAGCCGGACAAACGGCGTGTTCGACCGCGCGAAGCTGGAATGGTTCAACACGCAGTACCTGCAGAAGTTGCCGATTGAGGATTTGTTGTCGGAGGTCGAAGCGCAGTTGAAGCAGGACAGCTTGTGGAAGGAGGAGTGGGCCTCGGACGCCGGACATGAGTGGTTTTCGAAGGCCGTGGACCTGCTGCGGCCGCGCATCCGGTTGTTGCCCGATTTTTCAACGTGGTCGAGAGCGTTTTTCAGCGACGAATTTGCGATTGATCCTGCGGCGAAGGCCAAATTCTGGAAGGATGAAAAGGTGCCGGGTCTGCTGGCGAAGCTCGCAGAAGTGCTAGCAGGGCTGCCGGAGTGGAGCCACGATGCATGCGATCATGCGGCGCGCAAGGTGGCGGAAGAGGCCGGCGTGAAGGCAGGATTGCTGATCAATGCCACGCGCGTGGCGATTGTGGGACAAGCCGTGGCGCCCCCGTTGTTTGACACCATGGTGGTGCTGGGGCAGGAGCGCGTGGTGCGGCGGCTGAGACAAGCGCTTAAAGAATGGGAGTAAAGTGAAGTAAACGACCCTCAGACTCAGACTATTTGAAGTATTGGGCGTTGGCAGACTTGGCACCCGACGGGCTGGCAACAATGTTGATTGTGGCATCCACGTCCTTGGTCACCGGGGGCAGGCAGATTTCGTTGCTGCAGGCCTGAAAGTGCAGTTTGAACGGCAGGTGTTGCGCACCCAGCGGGGCGCTAGCGAGCACCGTCAACGGCATTTTAATCACCACGGTGTCGGTGTAGACGTTCAATTTTTTGTCTTTTGAGAAAGCGAATGTTTGCAGTGTCCCTTTGGGATAATCGACCTTACCCATCTTGAAGCCGGCAGGGAGTTCCACTCGCAGGTCGGTGGGAATCAGGTAATCCTGGGTGACTTCGCGGGCGTTGACGTGAAAACCAGAGCGGATCTTCATCACGATGGCTACCTGCATGGACATGCCCCGCGCGACGGGGTCCTCGGAAGCGTAGGTTTCCGGCGCCACGACGTCCTTGCCGGAGGGCGTCTGCGATCCGGCCATGGGCTCAAGTAAAAGCATCAGCGCCACACCCCACAATCCAAATAGGGTCGACCGGCGGTTCATACGGTCACCTGTTCGCCCAATTGTTGCGAGACGACGCGGCTCATTACGGCGTAGAGATCTTCGCCGGTTTTGTCGAGAACAAACGCGCTGCGCTCTTCAGACCAGCCCAGCTTGAAACTGGTGGAGAGTGCAGAGATCCAGATTTCACGGATTGGCGTGTTCGGCGAGATTACAAATTTTGCCGGTTCCGGTTCTTCGAAGATGACTTCCAGCTTTCCGCTTTCGCCTTCCACGTCGAATCCGAATTCGTCGCCAAGTTTCAATAGGCGCTTTTTCAAGCCTTCGAACGCGACGTCGGCTTCTTTTTGAAAATCATGTTCCGAGAGCATGCGCGCCTATTTTCCTAGAGTTGGGATTCGATGGCCTTGGTGAGTTCGTCTTCACTCTGGAGGCCTTGAAACTTGGTGATGATCTTGCCATCGCGGGAGATCACGAAGCTGCTCGGATAGCCAAGGATGCCGCCAAACTTGTCGGCGGCGTCGTCAGTGCCGAGAAGGATCGGATAGTTCATCGGGACTTTCTGGCCATCCACATCGAAGCGTTCCTTCGCAAGGAATGGAGCGACGGCGGACTTGCCGTCTTCATCCATGGCGATTCCGACGACCGTGAAACCCTTAGGGCCATACTTGTTCTGCATGGCGATAAGCCAGGGAATTTCTACGCGGCAGGGATCGCACCAAGTGGCCCAGAAATTTACGAAGACCACTTTGCCTTTGAAGTCAGTGAGGGCCACGTCGTTGCCATTCATATCTTTCAGCTTGAGGTCCGGCTCGCCCTTTCCGGCAATCTGGCCAACGGCGTGGACCGCCCCGGTGACGTTGCCGCGCGTGGCGCGGTCGGCCACGATGGTCACCGCTATCAGGAACACAACGGTTCCAATCACCATCAGAGTTTTGGCGCGTGGCATGGCGGAGAAAACCTCCCGATAACGGACGTAAGCGAGGATGGCGACGGCCACCGCCGCGACAGCGAGCAAAATCCAGAACAGCGTGCCGTGCGCGGCACCGGCGATGGGCCTTTCCAAACCTTCCGTGAGCGAGCTTAGAAAGGTCAGGCGAGCCGTGAGCCAAGCGAGTTTATTCAGAAAAACCAGGCCGCCGATGAACACAAGCAGCGCCCCGCTGAGCAGTTCGACCCAATGCAGGTATTTGCGGAAGCTTTGATAGAACTTGAGGAACCGGCCCATTTCGAGCGCGGTGATCAGGAAAGGCAGGGCGAGTCCCGCCGAATAGACGGCGAGAAGCAGGACACCCCGCGCGACGGTGCCACTGGCTGCAGCAAGGCTCAGGACCGCCCCGACAATCGGGCCCAGGCAGGGGGACCAGCCGAAAGCGAACGCAAAGCCAAGAAAGAAGGCGCTCCAGACGCCCGGTTGCGAGGCGGAACTGCGCAAATGCACATCACGATTCAGCCAGCGCGTGATGTACGGACCGAAAAAGCCGATTATTGAGAGCGAGAAAAATTGCAAGGCTCCAAAGTTGCCAAAAAGGGGCTCGTGGCGGACCAGCGAGAAAACGCCAAGAGCTGCAAGAACCGCGCCGATGGCAATGCCGAGCTTCACGTTCAACTTAGCGAGCACTCCGAGCAAATGCAGACCAAACAGGAGAACGAGCGCGCCGGCTACCGGCGTGATGGCGTTGCGATGCTCTTTCAGAAGCTCGCCCACAGCGCTTGCCGATGCGCCAAGTGCAATGAAGACGATGGACAGGCCGCTAACAAAGGCCAGCGCGGAAGAGAGAAGCTGCGAGCTCGGGGCTTTGCCTTCGCGGAGCTGGTCCATACCAACTCCGGAAAGCATAGAGATGTAACCCGGTACCAGCGGCAGGACACAGGGGGAGAGAAAAGAGATGAGTCCGGCGAGGAAGGCTCCGACTAGTGAAACATCGGTCATGATTCAAAGGCTCGTTTCGGCAAGATTTGCAAGCTCGCCACGCGGCGAACCAACGTCCCGTTACCCCTGCAGAGTCTATTCTCGCATAAATCGGTGCGAACAAGGTTCTGCAGCGGCTTGCAGCCAGATGAGTTAGACGCACTGATTGGAGTAATAGAGGGGCAGACAGGTTACCGGGACAGATGGCAGATTCCGCTGGCAGATTCCGGAGCCTGGCGCATCCATGCAAGTTGCAGCTGCTTGAAAATAGAGCGGTTGTTTAAAGCGTTTGCGGCGTGGTACGTGCTTTACTGCCACAAAGGCAGGAGCCGGAAGATGCCGATTTTCTGGACGCCGAACAAAGTAACGCTGTTGCGTGTGCTGGTGGGCTTTTTGGCAGTCAGCGCCTTTGGCCATGGCGCGTCGATGAACCTGTTGGGCGTAGCGTTAACCGTTGCCGCGATTGCCCTAGATGCCCTCGACGGGCACTTGGCGCGAGTCAAGAAGTTGGCCACGCCGATCGGAGCTCAGCTCGACATCTTGGGCGACCGCGTGATCGAGAACCTGTTTTTCACCTACTTCGCTGTGGTCGGTATGGTTTCGCTATGGCTGCCGATCCTGTTTTTCGCGCGGGGAGCGGCTACCGACTTTTTGCGTGCACTGGCACTCAAGGCCGGGCATTCGGGATGGGGCGCCGGTGCAATGCTGCAAAGTCACTGGGCAAGAGCAATCGTGGCGTCGCGTTGGAGCCGGGGTTTGTATGGGGCGACCAAATGCGTGTGCTTCTGCTATCTGGGGCTGGAGTTGGCATTGACGCGTGGGCCGGCGGCATTGTTGGGCCCGGTTTCGTTGGACCTGCATGCGATGATTCGCGCGGGCGCACAAACCTTGGCGTGGGTGACAGGCATTTTCTGCATGGTTCGCGGACTGCCGGTGCTCGTCGAAGGCTGGAAGTTCCTGGCAAACAGTCTCGCCGCGGACAACGCCGGGAAAGCAGCGCGAGGAGACGCGGCATGAGCCGGCAGGCTCCCTTTGAGCGGCGAGCCGCCGCATTTTTCGATATTGACGGAACATTGGTGTCGGAGCCTTCGCTGGAGCTGCGTATCTTTCGGGCGTTGCGGAGGGCCAGCGCGATCTCGCCACTGAACTATGTGCGATGGGGAGTCGAGGCAGTCCGCATGTTGCCGCGCGGGCTGGCTGCGATTTCACAGGGAAACAAGCGTTATCTGCACGGCCTGAGCGTGGAGCAATTGCTGAAGGCCGTAGATACCGTTGCATTTTTTGAGGAAGGCGTGGCGCGCGTGGAATGGCACGTCGGGCAGGGGCACCAGATTGTGCTGGCCAGCGGGATGGTGAAGCCGCTGGCGCGGGTGGTAGCGATGGCGCTCGAGTGCGAACTGGAGGCACGAGGCGTGGTTCAGGAAGTCCTGGTCAGCGCGACGAAGTTGGAGGAGCGACATGGGATTTACACAGGGCGGGTTGTCGGCGACGCGAACTTCGGAGAAGCCAAGCGGCGGGCGATGCAAGTGGTCGCACAAGCGATGCAGTTCAATCTGCGGGAATCGCATGCCTACGGTAACACCCTGCATGACCGGCCGATGCTCGAGGCTGTGGGCCACGCGCACGCCGTGAATCCAGGCAAGGAGCTTGCTCAGGTGGCTCTGCGCCAGGACTGGGAGATCTGGCATTGGCACCGTGAAAGCAAGCTCGCCTCGGAAGACTCGCTGAAGGACAAAGTAAAACTAGAGATGATCGGGACGAATCCATGAAACTGAGAAGTGTGCAGGAAATGGAAGTGCACGTTGCCGGGCAGGCGCTGCAGGAAGGCACCCCTTATCGCAGCGCGACCGGTATGTGGAACGAAGCAAATGCGTGCCGAGATTTTTGGATGACGCTGCGGTCCGAGGCCGGGGCGGTCTGGACCACTTGTGGCGCCTTTGAGTGGATGGCGTTCAGCTATTTCGGATTGTCCAGCGCGTTGATCCTGCTCTTCGCACAGCATTTGCGACATCCCGGGCGGATGCTGGCGCTGCGCGTGCTGATTCTGCTCGTTGTTTTGCTGCTTTGCAAGGTTGCGGCGCGTTCGACGGAGCTCTCTCGGATAAATGGGCCGTCCGTCGCTGGGAGTTGGTGGCATTTTTGGCGGCATTGGTACCCGCATCTTTTCTTCTTGTACTGCTTCGAGGAGCTCGCCCATCTCATGACACTGATCACGCCGCACTGGCAGGATGCGAAACTCATCGCCTTCGACCACTGGCTTACCGGCGTGCACCCCTCGGTGTGGCTGGAACAGTTCGCGACGCCGGGCCGCAACGAGTTCATGCAGCTCGCCTACCTGACCTACTTTGTTTACCTGCTGGTGCTCGGCGGCATTCTGTACTGCCGGCGGGAGTGGCACGCATACTGGTCGGTGATGACCTATTCGATGGCGGGCTATGCCTTAGGCTATTTCGTTGCGATGTCGTTCCCGATTGAGAGTCCATGGTTTTCCATGGCGGGATGGTGGAAAGAGCCATTGCACGGAGGGCCGTTCACTGCAACCATCAATTTCATCGAGCACTATGGTCGTGTACGTGGTGCAGCATTTCCATCCGAGCATGTGGCGGGATCGGTCGCCGTACTTTGGGGAACATGGCGGTTCCGGCGTTGGTTGTTCTGGGTTCTGGCGCCGCTGGTGTTTCTTATGTGCGTATCTACGATCTGGGGCCGGTATCACTACATCGCCGATATTTTCGGCGGGATAATCACCGGCACGATCGGCTACCGGATCGGCAGTTGGGTGATGAAGAGAAGGGGGGCATTGGCCACCCTTTCTGCGCCAGGGCAAGCCTAAAGGTGGCCGCTAGAGGAGTGCCGGCTTGTTCTTGAGTGGGCAAGCCTGCTCGAAGCGGGCGGCAAGTTCGAGCAGCAGCGGTTCATCGGTCAGGCCGGAGGTGAGTTGCAAACCGGCGGGAAGCCCGTGCTGCGTTAGGCCACACGGCACCGAGAGCGACGGCATGCCGCCGAGATTGGCGGGGCGGTTGTTTCGAAGCAGCAACGATCGTGTCCCATGTTCGGTTCCACGGATCAAGATTTTTTCTTCTCCGATGCGTGGAGCAGTAATGGGGGTGGTTGGCGTGACGATGAGATCCACTTCGTTTTCCATCAGAGCGAGATGAAAGCCGGCGATGAATTTTTCGCGAAGGTCCATCGCTTTCAGATAATCGACGGCCGTCACTTTTTCGCCCATTTCCAGCCGGCCCCGAACGTCTTCACTGTATTCGGACGAGCGGCCAGGATACCAGCCCGACTCCTGATGATAGAGAGTGGCTTCTGCCCAGGCGATTACGTTGCCGGCATGCTCGGTATGCTGCAGATAAGGTAGCGTGACTTCTTTCAGCTTCGCGCCGAGTTTTTCGAGGACGCACAGTGACGTCTCGAAGGCTTTTTGGACTTCCGGGCTGATGATGTCGAGGAAGAAGCCTTTGGGAATGCCAATGCAAGCCTTGCGCGCGCGCTGCGAAGGCGTACGGGTGGTGCGGGGCCGGCGCTGCGTTGCGCTTGGTGTTGCAATGGCTTCGAACAGAAACGCGGTGTCGCCGACGGTGCGCGCCAGGGGACCAACGAAATCGAGGGTAACGGAGAGGGAAATAGCGCCGTCGGTGCTGACGCGGCCGAGGCCCGGCTTGAGGCCTACGATTCCGCAAAGCGATGCCGGTATGCGGATGGAGCCACCGGTATCTGTGCCGATGCTGCCGTAGCACAGGCCTGCGGCGAGGGCAGCCGCAGAACCTCCGCTTGAGCCTCCGGGAATGCGCTCGAGGTCCCATGGATTGCGCACCGGGCCGAAGTGGGGGTTGTTGCTGGTTACCCCATACGCAAATTCGTGCAGGTTCGTTTTGCCCAGGATGATGGCGCCGGCTTGCTTGAGGCAGGTTACTACCGCGGCGTCATAACGGGGAAGCAAATCACGGAGAACTTGCGACCCGCCGGTGGTTCGAAGGTCCTTGGTGTAGAGATTGTCCTTCAGTGAGATGGGAATACCGTCGAGCGGACCGCGGGGCGGCCGGGACGCACCGCGCGATTTGGCGGAAAATGCGCGTTCTGCGGCAGCGGCATCTTTCATCGCGCCTTCGCGATTCAGAGTGAGGTACGCGTTAAGTTTTGGGTTCAGAACGTCGATGCGATCGAAGAGGAACTTCGTGAGTTCGACGGGCGAAAGTTTCCGTTGGCGGTAGAGTTTTCCAATTTGCGAGATCGAAGCGTAGGCGAGATCCGCGTCAAGTTTCATCAGTAAATCCGCTCCTGGCGGCGGAGGTTCCCGAACGAGCCAAGGTTGGCGAGGATGAAGGCCACGCGATACTGGTTTTCATTGCGCACGGTACCGAGGTTGATGCGGCGATATTCGAAGGTAAGACCACAACAGGTGCCATTGTAGCCCACCTGGGCGAACTCATTCTGGGAGGTACCGGTGAGAATGTCGTAGCTGATGCCACCCGAGGCGTTGAATCCTTTTCGGGTCAGGTCGCCGTAACCAATGATGGCGCGAATCTGTTGCGACAGCGGCTGGACGACCGGATCGCCTTGCAGGCGGAAATGAGCGACCGTGAAAAAGAATTCGCTGAAAGGCCGGACCTTGAACAACGTGCCGATGGTCGTGAGTTTCTGCAGTTGCGGATCATATTCGAGGATCTGCTCGGCGTCGTAGCGACCGCCGGGAGTGAGCTTCACGTCGCTGACAATCGGCGACCAGTTACGCGCCGTGGACGCAAAAGCGAACGGCGTGACCGAATCGAGAGCCTCAAAGACGTTGCGCTGGCCGGGTACGATGGCGCCGCCAAAGGTGGAATCGAAGTAGTGCTTCTGCACGACGCGCCAGGAGAGAAAGTCCACCGGTTGGTCATCCCCGGATTTGACGAACAGATGCTGCATGATGCCGTACTCGATTTCGTTCGTGTCGGTAAGCGTGGCGTTGCTGTCAAAGCGGATGAAATTGGCGAAATCGTGGACCCCGGTGACGTAGCGATAAGTGGCGAAGGGCTCAAAAGTGTGTTTGTAGCGATGGCGCGAAAGCGGGCGATCCCAGAAACGCTCGAGGGTGGCCGGACGGAATTCCACCGCAAATTCCCCGGTGTTGCGGGTAATGGCTTGGCCGGTGAGAGTTGAGAAAGAGTTGAGGGAGTCCCCGTAATAAGTAGACCGGAACGCGGCCGAGGCGGTGATTCCGAACAGGTCGCGGAAATGAATTGGGATGGTGACCTTAGGAGAAACTTCTGTGCGTGCGACAAAACTCGGAGTGTCGAGAAACTGATCATCGCGGTTCACGGCGCCGACCAGGGTTTCGAAGGAAAGATAAACCGGCAAATTCTGCCACGGTGCTCGCTCGACCGAACTGAATCGCGCTTCCGGCGCACTGCGCAACAAGACCGTGTTCTCCGGGCTTACTTGCAGAAAACTGCGGTCTCTGAGGCTCGCGAGGTTGAAACTGAATCCGTTGAAATTATTGGTCAGGAAAATCGAGCTATGAACGTCGGAATTGATCGCTTCGCCGTAGGTGTCGGAAAACGCCAGCCGGAAAGTCAGCGAAGAAAGTTCCGTCGAGTCGACAACGAAACGCCAGCCGTGTTTCCACAAAGACGTCACTTCCACGGTTTGCTGGTGGCCGCCTTGCTTGAGCGGAGGGCCGCTGGCCTGGGGAAGGCCGCGATCAATCACCCCGAAATAGTTGTAACTGATCGAAGTGTCCTCAAAGGGGCGCGCGCGCACCTCGGCGCGTTGTGCGGTGCCGCGCCGGCTGAAGTAATCGAAACCCAGGGTGGTGTCGAACCATGGCTTCGGCGCCCAATAGAACGCATCGCCAATCACGAAACCTTTCTGGTTACTGTTGCCGACTAGCGGAAGCAAAAAGCCGGATTGCCGGATGTGCTCCCCGGCGGGCGCCGTTGCATACGGCAGCCAGACAAGGGGGACACGATAAAGACGGAAGTTGGAATTAACTAGCGCGACTTTTTGCTGAACGGTGATTTTGGCTTTCGGTGCGTAGAACTGCCAGGTGGGCTTGTCTGGATCGCAAATAGTGATCCAGGAATGCTTGACCACGTAGACCTCTTCCGAGACGCGGTCTACCTGCTGTGCCTCGAAGTAAAGCGGATTGCCCGAAACCAGAAGACGAGGATTTGGCCTGCGCTCGAGCTTAAGGAATCCGCGAACGTTCTTAAAGACGCCTTTGCCCGTGGCAACGTTGTAGGTGGCTTCGTCACCTTCCAGGTGCTGGTTGTCGAAGTCGAAGACAACATGTCCCTTGGCGACGGCTTGTGAGGTGGCGTCACTGTATTCCATATGATCCGCTTGCAGGCGCATATCGCCGTAGCTCAGGTCAACATTGTCATCGGCAATGTAGAGGTCTCCGACTTTCCGTTGTGCGCCACGGGCCGTGATTTCTGCAATCGTGCCTGGGGGAGGATGCGTCTGTTGCGAGAAAGCCGAGGCGGGAAGCATTGCACTCAGCGATAAAAGCAAGCAGAGGCGCGAGATGCGGCCGGGGGCGGGTATGGAAAAAGAAGCGTTCACTCGGCGAATCGTTCCAAAAAACTGAAGAGCTAGCCTAGCATGCGGTTCGCTCAAATTGTAGCGAGACTCCGCATAGAGCGCACAATGCAGGCGAACTAAGTGGCGACCTTCTTGGTGTGTTGTGTCTGGTACCAGGCGTAGGTGCGTTCCAGGCCTTGTTCGAACCCGACGGCGGGCTTGTAATTCAAAACCTCACCCGCGAGCTGGATGTCCGCAAGGGAATCGCGGATGTCCCCCTCGCGCGGGAGTTCGTATTTCGGTTCGAGCGTTTTGCCGGAGATCTTCTGAAGCATTTTGACGACGTTGTTCAGAGAGATGGCCTGGCCGGTGCCGATGTTGAAGGTTTTCCCGGTGGCCCCGCTGGCTTCGCAAGCAAGAATATTCGCTTGCACAGCGTTGTCTACGTAAGTGAAGTCCCGGGTTTGTTCGCCGTCGCCGAAAATCACCGGCGGCGTGGATTCAAGGAAAGCGGTCGAAAAACGAGAGAGGACTCCGGAGTAAGGAGAATCGGGGTCCTGTCGCGGGCCGAAGATGTTGAAGTAGCGGAGAGAGACATTTTCGAGGGCATAACATCGGCCAAAGGTTTGCGCATAAAGCTCGCCCACGTACTTCGTGACACCATAGGGCGAAATCGGAACGGGCTGCATCGATTCTGCCTTCGGCAGGGTCGGCGTATCCCCGTAAGCGGACGAGGAAGCGGCTAGAACGACCCGTTTGACCTTGTTGTCGCGGGCGGCGACCAGGACATTAAGCGTACCGTCCACATTGACACGATTGGTTTCGATGGGGTCTTTCACCGAGCGGGGAACCGAGGTGCGTGCGGCCAGATGGATCACGTAGTCGGCCTGGAGCATGGCTTTCTGCACGATCTCCAGGTCGTTGATGGAGCCCTTCATGATGGTGATTTTGCTGCGGATTTCGGTGAGGTTTTCTTCTTTGCCCGAGGACATGTCGTCGAGCACGACGACACTATGCCCCCGGCGTACGAGTTCGTCCACCGTGTTCGAGCCGATGAATCCAGCGCCGCCAGTTACGACGTAGCGCACGCGCGCCGCCTCCTCCGTCAAAGACATCTTATTGTACGATGAGAGAGGAGCGCGGACAGACTGAAAATCGGGAGCGTCAAAAAAGACATGGCGAAGAAAGTCGGAGTGGTACTGCTGATTTGCGTTATCGCGCTGGCATTGGGCCTTTGGCTCTATCGCATGGTTGCATCGCGACTCCCGGCCCGGCCTGGCGGGGCGATCCGCACGGAAACACCGCGGACGACGCCGCCACCGAGCGGCACCACAAACGCGGGACCCAGCGCTCCCGGCTCCCCTTCCGGGAGAGTTGCGCCCCCTGAATTTACGCCGCGACCCGGAGAAGTGCTCGATTTCGCAGCTAACGTCACCAAATTGAACAGCAACATCGCCAACCTGCAGGTGAAAGTCGGGGAGCGAAGGAGCTTCGCAGGCAAAAATGCATGGCACTTGCAGGCGTTTGCGCACACCGAAAATCCCTACCGGATGGTGTTTGAGCTAGACGACCAATTCGATTCCTACAGCGAGCTGGCGAATCTGGTCAGCCTGCAATACGAAATGCATCTGAGCGAGCGCGGACAGAAGGTGGACACGGTCGAAAGAATGCTCTCTTCCAGCAAGGATCCGGCTCCGGCTGACGCTGCGGCCGCGCGCGTACTGCCGGGAACGCGTGACCCCATCGGGATGCTGATGTATTTGCGCAGCACGGACTGGGACAAAACGCACGAGGTGCGCTCCCCGGTGTTCGATGGGCACAAATTATACGACGTACGCGCGGTACTGGTGGGCAAATCACAAAACGTGAGCGTCACGGCAGGGAAGTTCACCACTAATAAAATCGAACTTCACGTGCTGGACAATGGCACCGAGATGAAGGACGCGCATTTTTTGCTGTACATCGGCAACGATCAGGAGCGCCTGCCCGTTTTAATGGAGGCGGTGTTGCCGTTTGCTACGGCGCACGTGGAATTGACGAAAGTGCGCTGAAACACGTCGGCACGTTTTTTCCGCCCTCGCCACCGAGAACAAAAAAGCCTAACAGAGAACGATTTTGTTGCGTTGCCGGATGACGCGGCGTGTGGCGTTGCGGGTGTCGATCACGAGCTTGGAGGCATCAACAATGGCGCCGTAGTCGTAGCTCGAGTGGTCCGTGGCGATCACCACAGCATCGTATTTTCCGAGAGTTTCCGGATTCAAGGGAACGGATTTCATGTGTGAATAGTCATAATGACGCATCTTGTGGAGGTGCGGGAAGTACGGATCGTTATAGTCGAATTCGACGCCGCGCTTCTGGAGGATTTCCATGATCTTCAGCGTAGGCGACTCGCGCAAGTCATCTACATCCTTCTTGTAAGCCACACCGAGCACCAGCAGTTTGGAGCCGCGGAGGCTTTTCTTTTGCTTGTCGAGCGCCGCGGCGATGGATTCGACGACGTGGTAGGGCATGTGCGTATTGATTTCGCCGGCGAGCTCGATGAAACGCGTGGAGAAATCGTATTCGCGGGCCTTCCATGAGAGGTAGTAAGGGTCGACCGGAATGCAGTGCCCGCCGAGCCCCGGGCCGGGAAAGAAGGGCATAAATCCAAAGGGTTTGGTGGAGGCTGCCTCGATGACTTCCCAAACGTCCACTCCCATGCGCAGGCATAGGAGTTTCAGTTCGTTCACTAGGGCGATGTTGACGCAGCGGAAGATATTTTCGAGGAGCTTGGCCATTTCAGCGGCGCGCGTGGAGCTGACAGGGACAACGCGCGCCACGACCTGTCCATACAAAGCAAGCGCCGCACGGCTGCTGGGGGGATTCACCCCTCCCACGACTTTGGGAATCTGTGCCAGGCCATATTGTTTGTTCCCGGGGTCTTCGCGTTCCGGCGAGAACGCCAGAAAGAAGTCCAGCGGAATATTTTCATTCTCCGGGCCAGAGGCGATCGGGCACCGCAGACCGCTCTGTTCGAGAATCGGGAGGACTAGCTCCTCGGTGGTGCCTGGATAGGTTGTGGATTCCAGAACCACCAGCTGCCCTTTGGCCAGGCACGGATAGATGGACTTGGCGGTATTTTCGACATAGCTCAAGTCCGGCTCGCGGTATTCATCGAGAGGCGTAGGAACGCAAATGATGACCGCATCGGCATCCTGCAGTTTGGAGAAATCCGCCGTCGCATTGAAGTGCCGGCTGTTGACAAACTGCTGGAGTTTGGTTTGCGCGATGTGGTCGATGTAGGATTTTCCGGCGTTCAGCATGCGGACTTTCTCGGGATCGGTGTCGAATCCGGTGACTTTGTGGCCAGCCTCGGCGAAACGCAGGGCGAGGGGAAGTCCGACGTACCCACATCCAATGATGGCGACTTTCAGTTGGGCGCCTTTGAAAAATTCCGGTCGTCTATCCGTTGCCATGAGATGGAAACCAGCTCCTAGTCTTAAAAATAGGTAACAGAGTACGCGGGCCAGCGGACAGCACGCTCTTTTAATATAACAGTTTCCTGCAGCCCGCCGGCGCCTGGTTTGTGAAGTTTCACTGAGATTTCATAAGGAGGCGAAGAAGCGAACCGCAAGCAGATTTGCCATTCGAGCGTGGTGGCGGCAAGATAATCGCCGCACAAGCGACGGATCTGTTAAAGATTGGGAATCGGGAATGACCACATTTCTGTTGATTTTGTTGCTGGGCCTCATCGTCGGCGTGGCGGTGGGGCTGCTGGGGATTGGCGGGGGTGTCGTGCTGGTTCCGGCGATGGTGTATTTGCTCGGTTACGACCAGCATCTGGCGCAAGGCACCTCGCTATTCATCCTTCTGCCGCCGATTGGACTGGGAGCGCTACGCCAATATTGGAAGAACGGGCAAGTGGACCTGGGCGCCGGACTGGTGTGCGCGTTCGGGTTTCTCCTGGGCGGCTACGGCGGCGGCAAGATCGCCGTCCCCATGTCCTCCGATCTGCTCAAAGCGATTTTCGGATTTTTCCTGATGCTCGCGGCAGTATTGCTCTGGCGAAAGGCAAGCGGCGCAAGACCTTTGCAGACGCCAAGCGGTGACGATGCGAAAAACAAGTCGTGGCGTTCTGTCGGAATCTTTCTGACAGCGGCGTTTTGTGGAGTGGCGGCGGGAATGGTCGGCATTGGAGGAGGAGTTTTGCTCGTGCCATTGTTGAGTCTGCTGTTCGGGTTTAACCAACACAAAGCCCAGGGAACAAGTCTGGTGGCCCTGATTCCTCCCACCGGTCTACTAGCGTTTCTAGCGTATTGGAAGGCGGGCTACGTCAATTTGCAGACGGGGTTGCTGCTGATCCCAGGAGTTTTCGTCGGTGGAGTTCTGGGTGGTGTCCTGGCGCGTCAATTGAATCCGCGGCGCATGCGGCAGGTTTTCGCCGCATTAATGTTCGTACTGGGTCTGTGGCAGGCCTTCTCCGCGTGGCACCAATGACGCATACTAACGGTCGATGATTGATCTACATTGCCACATCCTGCCGGGGCTCGACGACGGCGCAAAGACAATCGAAGATTCACTGGCGATGGCCGAAGACGCCATTGAGGACGGTATTAGCCACATCGTGGCCACGCCTCACTCCGACACTAACTACACCTTCGACTACGCCAAGGTGTGTGCTGCCCGGGATGAGCTCGAACGCCGCGTCGAAGGGCGGTTGACGCTGGCGACAGGCTGCGACTTCCACCTTGATCATGAGAATCTTTCCAGGCTGAGGAGGAACCCAGCGCCCTTCTGCATCAATCAGAAGGACTATGTGCTGGTGGAATTTAATGAATTTTCGATTCCGCCCGCGATGGATCAGACGTTACACGATATCCAGTTGATGGGATTGCGGCCGGTCATCACCCACCCGGAGCGCAATGGGATCCTCAGGGCGAAACCCGAACGTCTGATCGCCTGGGTGCGGCAGGGGTGTTTCGTGCAAGTAACCGCCGGTTCGTTGTCGGGTGTATTTGGTCCCGGCGCGCGCGAAGATGCCTGGACCTGGATCGACCAGGGTCTGGTTCATTTCGTTTCAAGCGACGGCCACAACACCGCGCAGCGCCCTGTGAAATTGCGGTTCGCATTCGACGCCATCGCGCAGCAACGCGGCGGTGATTTGGCAAGAGCACTTCTGGTCGATAATCCGCGGGCGGCATTTGACGGGGAACCCCTGCCTTACGTCCCGGACGTGGCATCCAACACGGAGCGCCCTAAAAAGAAGCGCTTTTTCTTTTTTTAGCTTCGGAAGTCAGTTCTGCGCGGGTTGCAAAGGAAGCCCCGCCCAGGCATTAAACAAGCCAAGCACTTCCCTTACCACGTCCAGAGCGTCGCTTGTATTTCTCCACCAGTGATCTATGCGAAGGCCGTCGTCGGAGACTCCGTGGACGATGGCCTGTCCGTCTTTCGACGCCAGGATTCGCCAAAGGGCTGCGGCACGCCGCGTATGCACTTTCGAGGTGACGATGATCAATTTTTTTTCCCCTTGCTGTCGCAGTGCGTTTCCGAAAGTGCGCATCTCATCGGCGGTGTTCACGATTGGCGGATCCAGGATCCTGATGGCGTCATCCGGGACGCCTTCGTGCAGCAGCAAAAGGCGATCATAGGTCTCCTCGCCGGCGTAGGGGATGGAATATTTTTGGAGCGTGGCCGCCGGCTCGACCGAATAGCTGAGCCAGACCTGCGGTGCATAGCCCTGCTTGTAGAGCCTGGCGGCCTCCAGGGCACGGTCCGGCATTCTGCCGCTCAAAACCGCGATGGCCGCTGCCTTTTGCAGGGGATCTTCGCGGTCGAGCCAGCGGCCGAGGTTCACAAAGACGAAAGTGCCGAGTGCGGCTAGCGCGCCCAGGACCCACACCCAGAGAAAGCTTCTGTTCGCTTTCAGAGCGGGCAAGATTGTGGCAGAAAGCATTTGCGTCGACCGAACATCCTAGTTCGCCGCGAGCAGGAAGTGCAAACCAAGATTTCGATTGGCCAAGAATCCCCGAGGCACGCTAAACTTGATTCTTTTGGGGCACTTCGGAGGGCCGAATGAGAGCTGTTGTCACGGGCGGGGCAGGCTTTTTGGGGTCGCATCTTTGCGACCGGTTGCTGGCCGAGGGCGTAGAGGTCCTGGCTCTCGACAATCTGATCACCGGCAGCGAAATGAACATTGCGCACCTGCGGGGGAATCCCAAGTTCCACTTTGACAAAAAGGATGTGAGTGAACCGCTTAAAGTAGCAGGCGAAGTGGGATATGTCTTTCACTTCGCGTCCCCTGCCAGCCCGCCGGATTATCTGAAATTTCCCATCGAGACCTTGAAGGTGGGCTCGATTGCCACGATGCATGCGTTGGACCTGGCACGGGAGAAAAATGCAAAGTTCCTGTTGGCTTCGACCAGCGAGTGCTATGGCGACCCGGACGTTTCCCCGCAGAACGAATCCTATTGGGGCCGGGTGAACCCGGTTGGGCCGCGTAGCGTGTACGACGAAGCGAAGCGTTTTGCGGAAGCGACCACCATGGCGTACCACCGCCATCAGAAAGTGGACACGCATATCGTGCGTATCTTCAATACCTATGGCCCACGCATGCGATTGAACGACGGACGGGCGCTGCCCAACTTTGTGTTTCAGGCGCTGAGCGGCCAGCCCATTACGGTTTATGGCGAAGGCCGGCAGACGCGCAGTTTTTGCTATGTCTCCGACCTGATCGAAGGCATCTACCGTTTGAGCCAATCCAATGAACATTTCCCCACAAATATAGGGAATCCAACGGAGTTAACGATCTTGGAATTTGCCGAGCGAATCCGGGCGGAATTTCCCAATGCACCAAAGATCATCTTCGAGCCCCTACCCGAGGACGATCCAAAGCAGCGGCGCCCGGACATCAGCAAAGCGAAGAAACTCCTGGGCTGGGAGCCCAGAGTTACCCTCGAAGAGGGGCTGCACCTTACCCTGAAGTACTTCACCGAGCAATACGCGAAGATGACCGCCCTACGCTAGCAGCTTTTGAGGTCTCGCGGCAGCCGAGAGGGGTGTTTAGGAACGGCCGAAGGAATGGTAGTCGAAGCCCAGAGCCTGCATTCTCTTGGTATCGTAAAGATTTCTGCCGTCAATCACCAGCCGGCGGCCCATCAAGTGTCCCGCTTTTTCCCAATCGATTTTCCGGTACGCCGGCCATTCCGTGCAGACCAGCGCGGCGTCGGCGCCTTTCAACGCCTCATACGGATCTTCAAAGTAGGAAATGTTGGGATAAAACTGCTTTGTTCTTGAAATCGCCTGCGGGTCGGCAGCTTGCACCTGGGCCCCCTCTTCCAATAGACGGCGAATCACTTCGAGCGCGGGAGCGAAACGAATATCATCGGTGTTGGCCTTGAAAGCCAGCCCTAGAACGGCCACGCGCTTCCCACGAATCACCCAAAGGGCCTTGTGCACTTTTTCGAAGAAACGGTCGATTCGCTGCTTGTTGACGCGCTCGGCCGCCTTCAACATGTCAAATTCGACTCCCACGGTAGCGGAGAGGTGAATAAACGCCTGGATATCCTTGGGGAAGCAGAACCCGCCGAAGCCAAGTCCGGCCTTCAGGAATTGCGTGCCGATGCGAGGGTCCAGACCCATCGCGCGCGTAACTTCTTCCACGTCAGCTCCGATACGCTCGCAAAGATCAGCAATCACATTGGCATAGCTGATCTTCAGGGCGAGGAAGGAATTGGAAGCGTGCTTGATAAGTTCCGCGCTGCTGATCGTGGTTACCAGAAGCTCGCCGCTGGTCTCCTTCGGGCACCTATCGCCATGGACAGGGCAGTGAAACTTTTTCTCAAGGATTGGCTGATAGATCTCATTTAAGGTTTTCGCGCTTTTTGCGTCCTCCACCCCGACCACGATGCGGTCCGGATGGAAAAAGTCCGATACCGCCGAGCCTTCGCGCAAGAATTCAGGATTTGAAGCGACTTGAAACTGGACGGTGCCGTTCGGCGAATAGGCCGCAAGGGCCTTCTGGAGCTGGATGCCGGTAAGTGCGGGAACCGTGCTTTTTTCTACTACCAGTTTGGGGCTTCGCGCTTCCTGGGCGATCTGCCGCGCCACATGGTCAATGGCGGACAGGTCCGCTTCGCCGTTCTCTTTTGGCGGTGTGCCGACGCAAATAAAGATCACTTCGCCGGCGCGGATTGCTTCGCCGGCGTCCGATGTGTAACTGATTTTCTTTTCCTTCACGGCGCGGCGAAGCACATCGTCCAGATGTTCTTCGTAGATGGGGACTTCCCCCGCCTTCAATTGCGCGATGCGCTTTTCATCAATATCGGTGCAGAATACTTCGTGACCGGCGGCCGACAGGCATGCCCCGGTAACCAACCCAACGTAGCCGCACCCGATGACAGTCAAACGCACGTTCTTCTCTCCTTTGTCCTCGATTGTCGCCCGCTACTCATTATGGAGCGATTTGCAGGACCGATCCGCCGAACTTCACCCCTCTTGAATCGAGAAAGGAACGGGGCGGCGTTTCACTTTCTACCGTGCAACAAGCCGCGCAAGCCAAGCAAGACGAGCTTCGGTTGGCGCCGGAGCACGCTCCATAACAGCCTCGTCGATTCATCGCGGTTGATTTCGCCAAGTGACTCGCGCGCGGAGACATTCAGAAGATCCACCAACTGCGAATAATCCTCTTGCTTGAAATAATGGAGCGCGCGGCGAATGAGCCAGTGGGTGCTCAATTCGCGTCGCAGCGTTCTCAGTTCGGAGGTGCCCTTTTGCAGAATGGAGTCGGCTACACCGCGCGCGCCACGAAAACCGGTGACGATCCCGCCTACGGTGGACACTTTTACCTGTGCCGCGGCATCGCCCACCAGATACACATCGCCGCTTCCAACCGTCCGCTGCACGCGTACCCAGTGCCGGTACACCGGAATGCGTGCCCCCTGCCATTCGAGTGGTTCAAATCCCTTCTTTTCGAGGAAGCGATCGAAACGGACCTTGGTGTCACGGCCATGCTCGCCGATGACGCCCACCGCCGCTCGCTCGGCTGATTCCGGGATCAGCCAATAGAAGTAGGGTGTATCGTCGGGGATGAACCACACGCGCGTGGTATCGGGCGGGCAGTCCCTGGGCAGCTTTACCACCGCCTGCACCAGTGGAACCGTTTCAACCGGGGGCCAGCCAGCGGCGCGGGCAACGCGGCTGACCGCGCCGTCGGCGCCGACTACACTTTTCGCGTGGAACTGTTCGCGCTTGCCGCCGCGGTCCACATGCACATGGAGGCCTTCGGCGTTTGGCGAGAGGTCGAGAAATCTTGTGTCATATCGCAAACCTGCTCCGGCTTGCGCAGCTTCTTCGGTGAGCGCTCGAATCAAACGGGAGCGCTCAATGATCAGGTCGGGTTGCTTTAGGCTGACCTGCGCGGAACGCCCGTCTGTGAACAGTTCGAAGCGTCGAATTTCATTCAGGATGCTCGAACGAGCCGCCGGGCATATCTGACTCTTGAAATAGTCGGTAACGATGAGCGTGCGCGGTGCAGGGTCGGGCTTTGCTTTTGCCTCGAGCACACTCACGCGGCGCCCGCCTCGGGCAATGCGCGCGGCCGTGTACAGTCCTGCCGCCGAGCTTCCGACGACAACAACATTACCGGTGTCCCGATCGCTGCGGGACCTCTGTGAATCCCGTTCCACCGTCTCGCTTAACCCTGCAAAGGAGTGTTAACTGTCTGCCCCACCCGGCGAGCTCTGCCGCTCACCAGCCGGGCGGAACAGGTAAACCGGTGCGCAAGCAGCGCAAAGATTATAACGAATCTGATCGTGCACACCAAACACAGCAACCCATACGGAGTAGGAAAGTTTTGCAGAAGCCGCTCAGGCTGTTTGTTTACGAACTTGTTTCTCGTAGGGCGCGCGTTCGAGCCAGGCCACAGCCAGCAGCATGGCGATGGTCACCAGCAGACCGAGAACCGCCGCCCCCCAATTGGACAGATAAGCCACCAACACCGCAGCGCCGCCCGAGAAAGCACCGAACAAGTACATCGTGAGAACCGCACCGCGCTGGCCAAGGCCGAGATTCGCCAAACGATGGGCGGTATGATCCTTGCCGGGCGTGGCAAAGGGAAGCAGCCCGCGCCGCGAGCGCGAGATCGTCACCAGCGTCGTATCGAAGATCGTGGCGCTCAAGATCAGCACTGGCGCCATCCAGCTGGCTAGCGCCGAGGCGTGCTCCAGGCGCAACTTGAGGGCCAAGGTCGCCATAAGGAAGCCTAGGAACATCGCACCACCGTCACCCATGAAAATCTTGGCCGGCTTGAAATTCCAGCGGAGGAAGCCGGCGGCCGCACCTAGCACGGAGGCGGCCAGTGTGGTCACCAGTGTCTGGCCATTGAGATAGGCGAGGATAGCAAAGAAGACCGAAGCCATGGCGGCAACCCCGGCGCAGAGCCCGTCCATGTGATCGAGGATGCTAAAGGAAGCCGTAATGCCAACGACCCAGACGATAGTGAGCGCCGCGTCGAGCCAATAACCGGTGCGGCCCTGGGAGAGCAGGCTGAAGACCTGCGCGTGAATGCCGCTGGCCAGCAGAATTACGGCCGCCAAGGGCATCCCGACGAACAGCTTTATCTGGTGGTGCAGCCAGCCGCGGTCATCAAGGAATCCTACAACGGCAACTAAGGTTGCTCCGGTAACAATGCCAAACACTTGTGCCCGGGCCACGCCGTCAAAAACGATCAAGATGGCCAGCATCACGCCGCCATACATGGCCAGGCCGCCCAATAGGGGAATCGGTTTCAGGTGAACTTTTCGAGGTCCCGGGAGGTCGACCATGCCCACGCGAAGGGCTAAGGCCCGGACCGGGAAGGTCAAAAGTAAAGAAGCAGAAGCGGCAATTAAGAACGCCAGCAGGCCCGCACTCATTCATCCTCATTGCTCGTTCTGAGGAAACTGGCAGAGGGCGAGGCGCCAGTCCTTCACAGAGACGTTGCCGGTTTGGGATCCGGCTCCCAGGTAACGCTTGGGCAAACGGTTTAGAGAGAACCGTCGGTGCTGCCCCACGCAGCCCCCATAACTTAGCGCGAACCAGGAAAATCCGCTACACGAAAATGTATCGGGGCGGTAACTGATAACAAATAATAACCAGGTTCTTGACGAAAATATAAACGAAGTCAGCGCCTAGCGGTTTCTTCCAGAATACGAACCAGTTTCTTCTGCTCGGCCCCGCTCTGATATTCCGGAGCCGCGGCCAGTGCTGCTCTTGTCATAGCTTGCAGTTGTCCGGCGTTGCGCGAAAGCCCGCGAACCGCTTCGATAAATTCGAAGGGATTGTCGGGATCGGTTCCAGTCGAGAATCCTTTTTTTTCCCCGATGGCCACGACGTCGCACTCGCGGGGCGCCACGGCCACAATGGGTTTTCCCGCCGCGAGGATCCCATACATTTTGCTGGGCACCACTACACCTTCCAGCCCTCGTTTCACGGTGATCAGGTGCGCGTCCGGGGCCGCCAGCACCGAAGGAATCTTGCTGCCGGGAAAAAACGGAAGAAACCTGACATTTGGCAACTTCCCCGCTAAAGATTGCAGGCGCTCGCGTTGCGCCCCGTCACCGACAAATACCAACCCAATGCGCTCTTCGACAAGCGAAGCGGCCGCCGTGAGGATTGTATCCCAGGCGCCGTAGAAACCCAGATTCCCTGCGTGTAAAAGGACGAAGCGAAAGTCGCCGCGGATTGCCTGAATCACCGCCGGGTCAAGCGCCGGAGCGGATGCCCCCGAGGCAGAGATTTCCGCGCCATCGCGAACGATCACGACCGCGCCCGGGGCCACACCTTTCGACAGAATGCGATTGCGCATGTCCTCTCCCAGGACAATGACGCGCGTGGCGCAGCGCAGCGCCCAGCGATGCAACCTTTCCCAGACCCGCGCGAGCAGTCCGGGCTCGACAATCGAGGCTCCCACGGCCATGTCCGGATACATATCGCGAATATTGTAGACGTAAGGCTTGCCCTTCAGCAGAGAAACCAAGGCACCCACAATCCCTTCAAATGGCGGATCGGTCATCGCCAGAACAACGTCACAGGGCAGGAACAGAGCCCGCGGAACCGACAGAAACATATAGCTCAGATAGTTAAACACCCGCTTTTTCATGAGCGCGCGAGGGTAGTCGGAAGAGCCGACGCGCACGATGCGCACGCGGCCGGATTGCTCGGTTTGGAACAGGCGCCAGGGGCGTCGCTCGGTCGGGTCGTAGGAGGGTCGTCCGCAAACCACGGTCACGTCGTGCTGTTGGGCGATGGCCGCAACGACGGCCTGCGCCATTTTCGCGGTCGCCGAAGTGTCCGGGGGATAGTAAAGATTCAGGAGCAGAACGCGCACCGAGGAATTGTACAAGGGAAGTGCAATCGGATGAACCGGGAACGGTTATGTGAAAAAAAGTACAGTTGCCCTAAAGCCCGACCAACGGACAGTTTCGCCGCGCACCGCGCAAAGCTACGTTACAGACTTCCACAAACAAGTTTCTTCGGAGGTTCGCATGCCCAAGAGTTCCTTCGTTCCAAAAGGGATTGCCCTTTTCGTGATTGTACTCTGGGTTGCGGGATTATCGGTGTGGGCGAATTCCACTGCCTTGCCGCAGGCCGTGGTCAACGCGCACACCATTTATATTCAGAACAGCACGGGATTTTCCGAGCTCGAATACACGGCCATTCTGGAGCTGAATAAGTGGGGCCGCTTCGATCTTGCGCAGAGCGCCGACAAGGCAGACTTGATTCTGCGTCTTGACGGGAGTACGCGCGTCCGAGTCGTGCCGGACGGTCAGCTGCCGGGAACTGGACACTTTGCCGAAGATGCCGGAGTGCCGAGTGGCTACACACGTATTGCCCTCATCGATCCCAAGTCGGATCAGTTACTTTGGTCAGATTTGCACAAGACCGAGGGCGCCAAGGTGAGAAACGGTCATCTGCTAGACGGTCTGCGCGAAGCCTTCCGTTCCTACGAGAAAGGCAAACGCTGAAAAACGGCAGAGGAATTCTCAGAGTGCGGAGAGTTTCAGCCTAATTTCGTGCCGTCGTAGACCGTGACAAACGAGCCTTCGGCAACAAAAGCCGAGGTTGGCGGGTTCTTCAAGACCGCTGCAAGTTCATTCCCATAAAGGTCTGAGGGATCGCCTTCGAAGCCAGCTTCGGTGGCTGTCCAGATTTTCCAGGGCACATGGTCGACGCGGTATTCGAGTGAGGCGCCGTCCGGCCTTCCGGAATAGCCCCAATAGTGCTCCGAAATGAATTGCTCAAGATTGCCTTCCTGAGCAGCGGCAGGCTCACCCGAAAAGCAAGCGCGCAGCTTGCACCAACCCGTCTCCTGCCAGCGGTATTCGATGGATTTTCTTGCGCTGTCACCATCCAGGGAGTGCGCCATCGGCCTTCGCACATAGTTTTCGCCGTAGAACCAGCGCGCCACTTTCGCGATCGCAGCGCTGGGGACGATTTCCGCGATGAAAACGACTCCGCGGCGAATTTCGCCACCCACCCAGCGCCGGACATAAAACCGCAGATTCACCTCGTCAAATTCCGATCGCAATGGATTCGGGAATATCGAACGGTACTTCGTATTGCAGAACCGGAATCCCACCATGCTGATGTAGAACTTGCCATCGAACGAATCAAGTTCGGTCCCCGGAGGAACATAGGAGCGCAGACAGCCGGGATCCACATCGTAATTCACCATCAACAAGTCGCGCCATTCGGCGGTCAAAAACACGGTTCTGCTGGTCGACATGGGCTCCGCTACCGCTTCAGCATCATTCCCAGAATCTCTTTCAACAGTTTCGCGGCAACCGTGGCGGTGAGGCCGCTGGGATCACGAACGGGATTAAACTCCACTAAATCAGCGCCGACGATGGGACCCGGCAACGCGTGGAGGAAGCGAATTGCCTCCCGCGTGGTCATGCCGCCTGGCTCCCAGTGGGAAATTCCCGGAGCAAATGCTGGATCAAGGACGTCCATATCCAACGAGAGATATACCGGTCCGGCCAGATTCATCTTTGTGGGATCTGGCAGGTTGGTCATTTCGTAGAGTTCGACACCAAGCATTCGCGCCTGCTCCTGCTGGTGTGCGTTAAGCGTGCGAACGCCGATTTGCACCAAGCGCTCGACAAGCTGCGCTTCCATGATGCGCGCGAAGGGGCTGGCGTGGGAATGCGGGTCGCCTTCGTAGTCGGCGTACAGATCGGGATGCGCGTCGAAATGGACCAGGGTAATACCCGGGATGCGCTTTCCCACCGCACAAAGAATCGGATAGCTGATGGAGTGATCGCCACCCAAGCTCACCGGCCGCTTCCCGGCATCTACAATTGCGGCGATGGCTTGCTCGATACGCGCGAATGCGTCGCGGGCTTCCATATCTTTCAGGTCGCCGGCGTCCTCAAAAACGCCGGAAACATCCAAGGCAACGCGGCTTTCGGTGGTTTTGTTCCAGGCGTCGGAGTGCAAAGCCTCGCGAATTAGTGGCGGAGCTTGTGCAGGCCCCCGCAGGTAGGACGAATGGTGATCGAGCGGAACGCCGATGAGGACCGGAGCGCCCCAGGCAGCCGGAAGCGGAGTGTAGGGTTTCATTGCCGGGTGATCAGAACGTTGTCGAGAACCAGCGCGTCCATCTGCGTGCGCCGGTAGCAGTCGAGCGCTTCCTCAGGGCGGCAAACAATCGGCTCGTTGTCGTTAAAGGAAGTATTGAGCACGACCGGTACTCCGGTCTGTCGTTCAAACTCGCGAATCAGGGCGTAGTAGCGAGGGTTGGCTTGTTGCGTCACCGTTTGCAGGCGGCCGGTGCCATCGACGTGCGTTGGCGCGGGAATTTTGTCGCGTTTTGCTGGTTGCACCGAATAGGCGAGATTCATGAAGGGAGATGGATGTGACTTTTCGAACCACTCGCCGGTTTTTTCGGCAAGGATAGAAGGCGCAAAAGGACGGAAGATCTCGCGATGCTTGATACGCTGGTTGAGAATCTCCTTCATCTCTAGGCGGCGCGGGTCGGCCACGATACTGCGATTGCCGAGGGCGCGCGGACCCCACTCCGAACGTCCTTGATACCAGCCGAGAATTTTTCCTTGGCCGATGATAGCTGCCGTCTGGCGAAGCAACTCTTCTTCGGCGAGTTCTGTGATGGTATGGCCGCCGCGAGTCACTTCGCTTGAACGAATCGCGGCCTGCACTTCCTGCCCGGAATAGCCTGGGCCCCAATACGCGTGATCGAGAACGAACGATCGCGGCCGCCCAAGAATCTGGTGCCACACGTAGTAGGCTGCGCCGACCGCTAGTCCCGCATCGCCTGCCGCGGGATGCACATGGACCTGTTCGAATGGAGTTGCGTCGAAAATTTTCCCGTTGGCCACGCAATTGAACGCCACTCCTCCTGCAAGACACACGGCTTTTGCACCGGTTTTTGCAGCAAGCTTCTGCAGCATGCCCAGGTAAACCTCTTCGAGGCGCGCCTGCAGCGACGAGGCCATATCGCGGTGGTGTTGCTCCAAGGGCGTGTCGGGTTGCCGCGCAGGCGCTTTCAGGAGCCGCGGCATGGCTTCGGAGTACATCTTCCCGAGCGTTGGCGTTTTGTCCGCTTCTGCCCAGCTCATTTCCGGCCCGGTTTTGTGGTGCGTGAAGTAGTCCAGACCCAGCTTGAAGCCGAAGTCGCCGCCGTTGCTGTTGAAGCGCAGGATGTTGCGGAACGCGTCGAGATATGCCGGTTGGCCGTAGGCGGCAAGCCCCATCACCTTGTACTCGTCGCCGAATTTCAAGAAGCCGAGATATTGCGTGACCGCAGTGTAGTAAAGGCCCAGCGAATGCGGAAACGCGATCGAGTCTTCGATGTGCATGCGGTTGCCGTTACCCAAGCCCCACATGGAGCTGGCAAAATCGCCGAGGCCGTCGGCCGAAAGCAACGCCGCGGTTTCGAACGGGGAAACGAAAAATGTGCTGGCCAGATGCGCCTGGTGATGCTCGACGCGATGGAACTTTGCTTTGAGCGCTTTGGGGTCTGCATCAAATGCCCAGGCCAGCGCCGCGGGAATGCCTGTGAATTTTGAAATGACTCGTGCGCGATCGCGAGCAAACGACGGCATGCGTAATGCATAGAAGAGTTTCGTCCCGAGGCGGGCGTACGGATTGCGCGGAACCGCGACGTGGTCAAGGTCGGTCAGCGTGATGCCGGCCTCTTTGAGGCAATAGTGGATGGCGGCCGAAGGGAAGCCCGCGGCATATTTCACGCGATTGAAGCGCTCTTCTTCGACCGCAGCCACCAATTTGCCGTCGCAGACCAACGCAGCCGAAGCGTTGCCGTGATACGCATTGATCCCGAGAATGTTCATCCTTGAATTTACCAGTGTACCCAAAAACCGCGGCGGCTGGTCATCGGTCAAACTGCTTCTACGGTCCGCCGTTCAAGAAAAGTGGCGGTGGCACCATTGGTTGAGCACGTAGAGAGACCATGGACGAGACCACGTGGTTTCTGACCGCAGGAAATTGTTCCAGACCGTCTGGACGCCGTTCGGGTGCAGATGGGGTGCCAGTGCTGGTGCGAGGCTGGCGAAGCTGGTTTCGATGCGAGGCTTCAATGAAGTGCGCATCCAGTCCTCCCAGGGCAGGGTAAAGGTACGTTTGCTTTGCCGAAAGACTTGCTCAGGCAACAGTCCGTTTAGGGCAGCGCGCAGCAGAGCCTTGGGCGCCCCCGGCCTTACGCGGGCCTCATCTGGCAGCGCGCACATGAATTCGACCAGTGGGGTGTCGAGCAGGGGCACGCGCACTTCCAGAGAGCGCGCCATACTGACAGAGTCGGTGTCGTGCAGCAATGTGCTGGCCAAGTACGTTCGTAGTTCGAGCCAGGAGACTGCGGCGATTGGTTCAAATTCGCGAGCCTGGTCGGCGGCGCGTTCCAGCCAGGCAAGCCAGGTGGGATCAAGTGTGACGCCATCAGACGCAATGGCGCTGTTCCGGAAACGAGGTTCTGTTAGACGGAGCAGTTCTGACGGCGGGAAAAGCAAGCGCGTGAAAAAGTACGGATGCGGCAACGTGTTTGGCGTGAGCCACGCGTCGCTGGCCTTGCGGGCGGCATCGGGTGTTCCGCGGCTTGCCACGAGGCTGCCAACCAAGGGCTGGCTGATGCGGCGAAATGCGTCCGGCACGAAACGGGAAACCATTCCGAGCCGCGCGAGCCTCGGTGTATCCGTGAAGGTCTGATATCCGGCAAAGATTTCATCGCCACCCAGGCCGGAGAGAGCCACCTTAAGGCCGAGCTCACGTGCAGCCCAGGAAACAAAATACGTATTGATGCCGTCCATGCTGGGCTGGTCGAGCGCGGAGACGGCTTCATCAAGGCGCATGAGCATGTCCGTGCCGCGCAGGGGGACCTCGGTGTGTTTCGTTCCAGTAGCCTCCGCGACGCGGCGCGCGAGTGGCGCTTCGTCATACGGGGTATCGGGAAACGATAGCGTGAAGCTTTGGATGTCTTTCTGCACTCGAGTCGCAAAGGCTGCCACGGCGCTCGAATCGAGGCCGCTTGAAAGAAACAATCCGACCGGCACATCGGCGACGAGGTGCGCGCGGACGGCATCTTCAAGCAACAAACGCACGCGCGGTACAGCGGCAGCGAAATCGGTCGGACGTTTCAGATCGCGGGCCGCTGCACTGCGACGCGGATCCCACCACGGCCTTGCGCGGGGCGTGCGACGCCGGTCCGGCACGTACAACAGCAAGCGATGCCCGGGCGGCAGAGAGAAGACGCCTTCAACCAGCGTGAGTGGCTCTGAGACGCTGCCAAACAGCAGATAGCTGTTCAGCGAATCGGTCGAAAGCTTTCGAGAGACTGCACCGCAAGCCAGCAGGGCGCGAAGCTCGGATGCGAATGCGAAGCCTTCCTCGGTTTGCGCGTAGTAAAGAGGCTTGATCCCCAGCGGATCGCGAGCCAGAAACAGCAGGGGCACGGTGGCAAAGTGCTTGCGCAGGTCGAGCAGCGCAAATGCAAACATTCCGCGCAACTCGTCGAGTAGGTCCTCGCCCCACTCTTCCCACCCGTGCACGAGGATTTCGGTATCGGATTTTGTCAGAAAACGATGACCGGCCATCAGCAGGCGTTCGCGCAATTCGCGATAGTTGTAGAGTTCACCGTTGAAAACAACGGCAACGTCGCGTGTTTCATTCCAAACCGGCTGATGTCCTCCCGCCAGGTCGATAATGCTCAGGCGGCGCATCCCGAGCGCGAGGCCCGGCACACGGGATTCGTTTCCTAGAAAGCCTTCATCGTCGGGGCCACGGTGGCGCATCGCTTCGGCCATGGCGCGCACACGACGCTCGGCCTCACCGCTAGTTGAAGCGTAAGCAAATCCGCAGATTCCGCACACGCGACTATTTTATCTCCGGTGTGGAAAACAAGGTCGATGTGGCGCGGCTCAGGTTGGTACGCAGCCGAAAGCGCGGAATCCGCAGGCGGTGATCGGCAAGCCAGGCCAGTATGATGCGAAGCAGGAGCATGAAGACCAGGCAACAAACGAAAAGAAAGAAATAAGCGAAAGAGCGGCGTTCCAGCAAGATGCTCCAGTCAAAGGACTCTTCCCACCCGGGAAACTCGGCGTCCAATGCATTGCGCGCCAGGGCACCCAACACCGGCAGAGCCGCCAGGCGAACATGAGCGTACCGCTCATAGGAATACTCCGGAATGTATCCAGGGATCTGACGCGTCGCCTCCTGAAATACCTTCGGATCCTGAAGATCTTTCCGCGTCAGGAGCTTTCCAGCAGCATCCTTCATCATTACCCGGTAGGTAGCATCCACGACCACCCAACGGCCGTCGAGCTTTACCTCCGCGACGACGTGCTTCGCGGTGTGGTCCGGATTAAGCAGCAGCAGGCGGCGCGTTTCAAGCCCCGCGCTGCGGCCCAGATTCAGAAAAGCGTTTGTGGCGCTCCCGCAAACGGCCAGGAGTTGCCGGTAATTCAGGGTATCTGTGGGGTCGTGAGAAGAGAGAGTGGAAGGGTCCCGTGCCTCCCGCCGCGGAGGTCCCACGCGCATCCAGGTGAGAATCGCTTCCACTTTTTCGCGCGGCGTTGACGATTCGGGAATGACAGCGTCGGAAAATCCCTTCACATATTCGCGGACAGACCGCTCCCACATTCCCGTCGCGAGAGTTCCGACGATGGCGAGAGCAAGGAGAGCATTGGTCGCCCACCAAAAGGACCGAAATACTCGATGGTTCCCCACGTTCGGTACTGCTCCCGAATGTCAGAATTCCCCTAGGCTCTGGCGGCACCTGCGAGTCTACGAAATAGAGCGTCCATTTCGCGGGTGGGTACGCCCCAGTCTAGTCGCTCGACTGCGGAGGCGCAACCCTTCTTCAGGTTGGCGTAAAGAGATGAATTGTGTAACAGCTCGGCGAGCGCATGAGCGACGGCACCCACCTCATGCCGGGTGACCAGGCCCGCGACCCCATCGAGCAAGGGAGCGATGCCGCATTGATCGGTCACAATTACCGGAGTGCCTGCGGCCACCGATTCCGCGGCAGTGTTGCCGAAGTTTTCGTTTTGCGAGGGCAACACAAAAACGTCGGCGTCGCGGTAGGCTGCCCACTTAGCGGCGCCGTTGAGGGGGCCGCGGAAATGTACGCGCTCGGTCACTCCCAGTTCTCCGGCGAGCCGCTGGAGCTTCGCAAGCATTCCGGACTCGTCAGGGCCGACAAACGCCAGATGCGGCGCAGGTCGAGACCAGGCCACTTGCGTGAACGCTTGTAAGAGCAGGTCCGGACTCTTCTTCTGGGACAAGCGGCCCAGGAACAGGATCAGCGGAATTTCCGACGGAAGGCCCACGGACCTGCGAAAGCTGCCTAGCTCGGGAAGTTCACCCGGTGCACTCACGCCGTTTCTCCGCAAAACGATCTTCTCCGCCGGGATCCCGCCGGAAATCAACTCATCTTTTTCCTGATCGGCCGTTGCGATGATCGCTGCCGCACTCTGCAAAAGAGTCTCTCCCCAAAAGCCGTGGTATAAGCGCTTGAGGAAAAAATTGCGCACGATCGGAACGAACATCCCAATGGGCTCCACAACGTAGGGAACGCCGCGCTTGCGCGCGGCTGTCGCAGTCCGAACGCCCAGAAGGTCGTAGAGGCCGAAGATGTGGACGACAGCAAAGTCTGCCAAGCGCGCCCGCAAATAGCGGGGAAGCGCGGGGTTCCAGCTCACCGCGCGATAGTTCATCCAGTTGGGGAGGTAGATCGCTTTCACTCCTCGCGCCTCACGCCTTTTTCCGAAAGGGCTGTTTTCCATAGGGGGCTCGCGGAGTTCCGCAAGGCGCTTTTCGACGCCCCAATCGGCGGTCAGCACGGTGACCTCATGCCCCAACTGCACTAGGCCTTCCGACAGCGCGCGCACTTTCTCCGGCGGTCCGCCAAATTCGAAGAAGGGCGCGTAGCTTTGCGTTACATTCAGGATTCGCATAATTCGCGCAAGATTCTCTTGAAGGCCTTGGAGAACACGTTGAAGCGAAACTCTCTTTCGACCCGCTGGCGTCCGGCTTCACCCATGCGCCGCGCGGCTTCTGGATTGGAAAGCAGGGTTCCGATGGAGGTGGCAAGTTGCAGCGGGTCGCCGTGCTGCACCAGATAGCCGGTGACGCCGTCCTGAACGATTTCTGGCGCTCCGCCATGCGCTCCGCCGATTACGGGTTTCCCGTGGCCCATAGCTTCCAGATAGACGAAACCAAACCCTTCGCCACGGCTGGGCAGAGCAAAAATTTCCGCCGCTTCATAGCAGGCGGAAATCTCGCCGTAAGACAGATCCGTCAGAAAATGCACGTGGCGTTGCACGCCACTGTCGCGCGCAATGTGTTCCAGCCAGCCGCGGTCATCGCCCGATCCCGCGATCGCAAGCTGCAGGTCCGGCCAGCGCAGCAGCAGCCGCGGCATCGCCAGGATCAGCGTATCCATACCTTTGTACCTTTCCGCAGCCAACCAGCGCCCGATGGTCAAAATGACGCGGCCGGCAGGAAAAGTCGCAGGCAGGGGGCGCGACCCGCCGGCAAACTTGGTTTCGAAATCGGGATCAAGCGCCCAGGGCAAGACCCGAACGCGCCCCTCGGGAACTCCCTGCACCGCAGTGAGGTGATCGGCAGTGGCGCGGCTCGGCGAAAGCACCAGCGTCGCGCGGCGCAGGGCGTTGCGGCGAGTTGCCGGCAACGGCTCCCAGACCTCAATACCGTGTGCGCAGACGATGGTTTTCATGCCCGGCGCGATCAGCCGCATGGCCCGGGTGATCGGAGCGAGATTCGGATGAGCAGCCAGCACGATCTTTGCTTTGCGCCGCGCGGCACGCAGGGCGATGGCGGCAAAGCGCGCCTTACCCCGATCCGCGCCCGTGAAGACGAATTCGCGGTCCATGATGTGCATGCGATGGAGTTCCTGCGAATCATTGAGGCTGAGGAAACGGCACTCCATTTTGTGCGAGGCCGCGTATTCGCTCATGACAAAGGCGAGATGCCGCCCGGCCCGCTGGATGCCTCCGGGTGCGTTCAGTTCGGGGAAAAGACCAATGAGCACGCGGTGAAGTCTGCCAAACCCTGCGGGCGGAACGCAAGGACCGACTGAAAGGGAATGGTGATGGCGGCGAATCACTCCGCCTGGATGGCCAGCGGCAAGAGCTCTTCCAGGCTATCTATGTAGAGATCTGCGGGATAGGCGGCGGCGTTGTGCTGGCCGAAACCATAGTTGACGCCAATCGCGATCGTACCGGCATTGCGTGCCGTTTGCATGTCCACGTCGGAATCTCCAACCATGGCGGCGTCCTCGGGCCGCGCGTCCAATTCTTGGAGAATCGTCTGCGCTCCCATGGGATCGGGTTTTTTCTTTTCAAAACTGTCACCGCCATAGACGGCGCGGAAGTAGTGTCGCAGTCCCAGAGCCTCAAGAATCTTCACGCTCATTTTGAGAGGCTTGTTGGTCAGCACTGCCATAGGCCGCCCTGCGAGAGCCTCGAGACCTTCGACGACGCCGGGATACGCGCGCGTGGCATCCAGGCTGTGGTTGCGATAGTGCCCTAAAAAAATCTCCAGCCCGAGTTTGCGGTCGGCATCGGTTGATGCCGCGCCAAGAACGTCGGCTACGAGTCTCGGAGCGCCATGGCCGACATAGCTTGCAACGGTATCCAGAGGCAGAATTTCCCGCTTCATCTGCTGGAGCATGAAATTCACGGAATTCATTAAGTCGAGCTTGGAATCGATCAGCGTGCCGTCCAGATCGAAGAGAAACGCACGGACCAGAGGGATTCTTGTGCGGCGCATAGCTGCTCATTGTAATATGCGCCAACAGGTGATTCACGGTTCCGCGACGCTTCCTCGAAACTGGTCCCGCAGGGAAAAATTCGCGTAAACTAAAAGGCTGCGTTGTCGGCAAAAGTCTTATTGGAGACCCCATGGCCCTGGTTTACCCGTTTCGAGCCTTTCGCTACAACCCCCAAGTCGCTCCGTTCGGCCGCGTCCTGACGCAACCCTATGACAAGATTTCATCCGCGCAGCAGGAAAAGTACTACGCCGCCGATCCGCACAATCTCATCACCATTGAAAAGGGCCGTACTTTTGCCGAAGACGGACCGCAAAACAACGTGTACACCCGCGCGGCGGCGGCCATGAACAATTGGATCGCGGACCACGTGGTGGCGCAGGATCCCGCGCCGGCGTTCTATGCTTACTCGCAGCAATACACCCTGCCCGGAGGCTCTCTGCGGCGGACGCGCCGGGGATTCATCGGCGCGGGAAAACTCGAAGACTATGCGAGCGAAATCGTGTTCCGCCACGAACACACCCTCTCCGGCCCCAAAGCGGATCGCCTGGAACTTCTTCGCCACACGCGCACCCACACCGGCCAGCTCTTCATGCTGTATTCGGATTCGGCAGAGCGAGTCGACAGGATCCTTGCCGAGGCCGAAGCTTCCGGAAAACCAGTTACGGAAATGACGGATGAATATGGAGTCGTTCACCGTTTGTGGATGATCGCTGACCCCGAAAAAGTCGCTGCTATCCAGAAGGCCATGGTCGACCAGAAACTCGTAATCGCTGACGGCCATCATCGCTATGAAACTTCCCTGAATTTTCGGAACGAGTCCCGCACACGGGCAGGTAAGCTGATTCCCGATGCCCCCTACGAGCGTTCCATGATGACCTTTGTCAACACGCAGAGCGAAGGGCTCACGATTCTGCCGACTCACCGCGTCGTCAGTAACCTGCGGGATTTCTCCTGGAGCGCGGTTCGCCGTTACCTGGAACCCTGGTTCGCTACGGAAGTATTTTCCTTCGCAACGGACGCCCAGCGTAGCGAAGCGCTCGAAAAGCTTCAGTCGCGCCTCAACGAAGCCAAGGCGCAACGCGCCATTGGCGTCTATCCGGCCTCAGGTGATCGGCCGAGAGCCTTTTATCTGCTGACGCTGCGTCCCGAAGCGGACTTGGGACAAATTCTGCCCGGCCTGTCGCCGCTGCAGCGCCAGTTGGACGTTGTTCTGCTGCACCAGGGGATACTCGAGCCGGCGCTTGGCGTCACGCCGCATACGGTTGCGTCCGAATCGAACCTCACCTACGAGCGGGAATTGACTGCGGCACTCGATGCGGTAGACTGCGGCGCACAGGTGGCGTTCCTGCTCAATCCGGTCGAGGTGGACATGGTAATGAAGGTGGCGACTTCCGGTGAAGTAATGCCGCAGAAGTCCACCGACTTCTATCCCAAGCTGCTCAGTGGCGTCACGATGTACCGCATCGAAGACTGAAAAATAAAAAGGGCAGGCTAAAAGCCTGCCCCGCGCTGAACTTCCCCACGAAACCTTGCAAGGTTGCGTTACTTAGAGAAGCTGGCGACCGCTTCCGCTTCCGTGTTGTACACATCGAAAATGGTCATCAGCTTGGTGATCTGAAGCACCTCGGTGAACTTCGTCCCCAGGTGGCACAAGCGGAGCGAAGCCCCTTGTGCTTTGGCGCTGTGATGAGCGGAGACCAGCGTGCCCAACCCTGCGCTGTCAATGAACGTCACGTTGTCCATGTTCAGCACGATCTTTTTCTTGGTTTCGGCGATGAGGCCCTTCACCTTTTCGCGCAAGGCGTTGGATTCCTCGCCGAGCACGATCCGGCCATCCAGCGCCACGACGGTCACGCCGTCCACTTCGCGAGTTGTCATCTTCAAAGCCACGTTGATCTCCTCCTCATCCGAACACGAATCCGGCGGCAGCCCGGCCCGGAACGGCAAAGCATATATGCTTTTGTTGTATTTCGCCAAGCGCTCTTTTTTGCTCTGCTGAAGAACGCCCGGCGATTAATAGTAGTCCGCGCAGGACATGTAATACCCGCATACGTTGCAAATCAGCTTACAGCGACGCGACTCCAGCCTTTTCGAACATACGGGGCAATACCGTGAGGCGTCTTCCTGCCCGGGCGTGGAAGCTTCCCTTGCCTGCCCTGACTGGCCAGACTGTTCGACCACCGCGCCCCTGGCTGCCGCAGGGGCTGGTTCCTGATTCCCGCTGTGGTTCACGGCCCTCCGGTTATAGCACAACCTCCGCCGTTGGGAAAAGTCGCCAGGATCTCCCTGGGTATGGAGGCGAAGAAACGTTGAAGCCATGCCCTGCGTCTAATACAATGAGGCTGTAGGCACCTCTACTGCGGTTCCGGGGCATTACGATGCGGTGGACACTGTGCATCCTCACTCTGGCATGTGCTTTTCCCTTCATCGGGCAGGCACAGCAGCGCGGCGCGGCCATGCCCGCCATGGCTGGCGCAAGGGTCGCGACTGCACCGGGCCCAGCAGCTGCCCCTCGGGCGGTCACCCCGGTTCGGCCGGTTATCGCTGCCCGTCCGGTCGTTCACGCTGGGCACGCGAGCACCCGCTTGACAGCGCCGCCGTCGGCCCCCCGAACCACCCATCCAGTAAGCTGGAATCACGGCACAAGGCACAGCACGGTTCCTGTCGACCCGGTTTTTCCGAACGGCAATTTTGCCGATAACGGCTTCCCGGTACCAGGTCTCGGTTTTGACTACCCGCATTTTTTTGCCACGCATCCCAACGCCGGCAAATGCCGCCGCTGTGGTATGGGCGGCTTTGTAGTTCCCTTCGTCGATGGCGGGATTTATATCCCGGTTCCGATGTATGCGACCGAACCTGCCGCCGCTGCCGCGCCGGAGCAGACCGAAGCCGCCGACCAGCCGGTGCCATCCGATGAACCCTCTCCTCGCGAAACCTCGAGCAATAGCTCTGCCCGAGTAAGGCCGCAAGCTCCTCCGCCGGAGCAAGCCCAATACGTTTTCATTAAGCGCGACGGCACGATCATCTTTGCTGTGGCGTATTCCTGGCTGACCGACCGCCTGCAGTATGTCACCGAGGAAGGCCTTCGCCGGATAATTCCCCTCAACACCCTGGACCTTGACGCGACCCAGCAGTTCAATGATCAGCGCGGTGTGCCGATTCGTCTTCCTGCCTGAGGCGTCCCGCCGCGACCACCTTCGGTCGACCCACGGAAACATCAATTTTTGGGAGCGGGTTCGGGCATGACGTAGCCCGAGGAAGCCGGAAGCCCGGCGCGCTCGAGCTGCACGGTGCTGTGCTCAATCTGGAAATCGTCGGCAAGTTTCCTTCGGATCGCCGCTAGGATTTTTTCGCATTCATCCATGTGCATATCCGGAATGCGCGCATGGCAGCTCAAGGCATAGTGCGAGCCGCCCAGCGACCAGACGTGAATGTCATGCACTTCCTGCACCTGTTCGATGCTGAGAATGGCGCGTGCCACCTGCTCGATGCTGGCACTCTTGGGGCGTCCCTCGAGCAGGATATGCGCGGAGTCGCGCAAGATGCCGATTGACGAATATAGGACAAGAAGCCCGATCGCCAGGCCGAGCAGCGGATCGATCCAGTGCGCTTGCGTATACCGGATAACGACGGCGCCCACGATGATGGCGATGTTTGAAAGCGCATCTCCAAAGTTGTGCACTAGGATGCTGCGCAAGTTCAAATCGGAATGCCCGCGCACCAGCGCGAGGGTGATGCCGCCGTTGACCATGAGGGCTGCAAGCGACGTCCAGATCATCCAGCTTTCGACGACTTCGAGCGGCGACCGCAGGCGTTCAATGGACTCGTAGCCAAGCCACAAGGCCAGAATCACCAGAACGATGGCGTTGGTGAAGGCCGCCAGTGTACCCGCGCGGTGATAGCCGAAGGTTCTCTCCGAATCAGCGGGCTTTTGCGCCCAGCGCATGGCCAGCCAGGAAATCCCCAGGGCCGGGACATCGCTCAGGTTGTGCACCGCATCGTTTAGCAGCGCCACTGAATGTCCAAGGACGCCGCCAAAGACTTCCGTCACCACCAACCCCAGGGTGGCCACCATGGCCCAGCCCAAAACGGCCGGTCGCATCGGGGGGTGCGCCTGATCACGGCCATGCGAGTGGCTGTGCCCGTGGCGGTGGTCGCTCGAATGGCCATGCCCGGGAGCGTGGGAATGTGTATGCATCGCTGCCAGCCCCATTCTACGGACTTGCCTCCGGTCCTGCACCCTCAACTCAACCGGTTATTGGAAACTTGACAACACCCGGCCGCGAATTCGTTGACGCTCCAAGCCTTGACTGCCACTATCAAAAAAGGGACGGAAGGGCAGGCTGGCCCCAGGGAATTTCCTGCCCGCGCGCCGTTGCAGATGAGCAGCCCGATTGCCAAATTGAGTTTTTGGGGAGTCCGTGGCTCGACGCCGACCGTCGACCCCGCCACGTGGCGCTATGGGGGCAATACGCCCTGCCTTGAACTGATCGCTCCTGACGGAACAAAATTTATCCTGGATTGCGGCACAGGGTTGCGGGTATTGGGAAGCCGCTGGACCAGCGATCCTTCGGCCACTCCCGCCACAACGCACATCCTCGTCACCCACTACCACTGGGACCATATCCAGGGTTTGCCTTTCTTTTCCCCGCTCTACAACGAAACGAATCACTTCCAGTTTTATAGCTTCCGTTCGAAATTCCTGGGACCCGATTCGTTACGTCAGGTTTTTGAGGCTCAGATGGCCTTGCCTTACTTCCCCGTGGACTTCTCCGCCATGAATGCGCATCGGAAATTCCGCGAGGTTGATGGCGGCGACTCGTTTCAAATTGGTGAAAACAAGGTAACCGCCCGCTGGCTAAACCATCCGCAGGGCTGCCTGGGATTCCGGATTGAAACGCCCGCCGGGATCGTCGCTTATGCGACCGACAATGAGCCGGGACTGCCCGCTCTCGACAAGAACCTGCGCGAACTGGCCGCCGACGCGGACATCTTTATTAACGACGCGCAGTATTCCCCGTCCCAA
>Ga0126371_10000318_pt1 | contig 38937 bp, 39 predicted proteins | sample PanSoiMetaPlot_4_FD_110145 | JGI IMG/M metagenome (GOLD analysis project Ga0126371, IMG submission 110145) | Tropical forest soil microbial communities from Panama - MetaG Plot_4 | ecosystem: Environmental > Terrestrial > Soil > Tropical forest > Bulk soil | place: Panama | collected 2016-02-17
CGACAAGGCGATGATCACGCGCTCCCCCGGCGTCGGGCCGAAGGTCGCCGAGCGCATCGTGACCGAGCTCAAGGACAAGGCGCCGGCCTACAGCGCGGTCGATCCCGCGGTCGTGCGCCTCTCGGGCGCGATCGAGGAGAGGAGCGCGCCGCGGCCGGTCGCCGACGCGGTCTCGGCGCTGATCAATCTCGGTTACGGCCAGCCGCAGGCGGCCGCGGCGGTCGCGGCCGCGACGCAGGCGGCGGGCGAGGGCGCCGACGCGGCGCGGCTGATCCGCGCCGCGCTCAAGGAGCTCGCCCGATGAAGCGCGCCAAGCTCACCGCCCACGACGAGGCGCTGATCGCGGCCGCGCGCGACGCCATCAAGCGGCGCTACCGCAACGAATGGCAGGAGGTCGGCGCCGCGCTGCGTACGCGCGACGGCCGCATCATCACGGGCGTCAACATCGACGCCTATCTGGGCCGCATGGCGGTATGCGCCGAGGCGGTGGCGATCGGCCGTGCCATCACGGAAGCCGGGGACCAGGGCATCGAGACGATCGTCGCGGTGCGCCATCCCAAGCCCGACGAGAAGGACCAGACCATTACGGTGGTGTCGCCCTGCGGCTCGTGCCGTGAGATCATCCACGATTACGACGCCAAGGCGCGGGTGATCGTGCCGAACGGCGGCGAGCCGTCGGTCGCGACGATCGCGGAACTCTTGCCGAACAAGTACGTGCGCGGATCGGGGCGATGGTGAAGGCATGACGAGCACACCGCGCAAACTGGTGACTCCCGAGCGCCGCGAGGAGGATGCGGCGGAAGCCTCGCTGCGCCCGCAGAAGCTCGCCGAGTTCATCGGCCAGGTGCAGGCACGCGCCAACCTCTCGGTCTTCATCGAGGCGGCGCGCGCGCGCAGCGAAGCGCTCGACCACGTGCTGTTCGTCGGCCCGCCGGGCCTCGGCAAGACCACGCTGGCGCAGATCGTGGCGCGCGAGCTCGGCGTCAACTTCCGCGCCACCTCGGGCCCGGTGATCGCCAAGGCCGGCGACCTCGCGGCGCTGCTCACCAACCTGGAAGAGCGCGACGTGCTCTTCATCGACGAGATCCATCGGCTCAATCCGGCCGTGGAGGAGATCCTCTATCCCGCGATGGAGGACTTCCAGCTCGACCTGATCATCGGCGAGGGGCCGGCGGCGCGCTCGGTCAAGATCGACCTCGCGAAGTTCACCCTGGTCGGCGCGACGACGCGCGCGGGCCTGCTCACCAATCCGCTGCGCGACCGCTTCGGCATCCCGATCCGGCTCAATTTCTACACCGAGGCCGAGCTCGAGCTGATCGTCAACCGCGGTGCGCGCGTGCTCGGCATCGGCATGACGGCCGAAGGCGCGAACGAGATCGCACGCCGCGCGCGCGGCACGCCGCGCATCGCCGGGCGGCTCCTGCGCCGCGTGCGCGACTTCGCGCATGTCGAGAAGGTCGCCGCGATCGACCGCAAGCTCGCCGACCGCGCGCTGATCGCGCTCGAGGTCGACGGCGCCGGGCTCGACGCCATGGATCGCCGCTATCTCAACGTCATTGCGACGAACTACGGCGGCGGGCCGGTCGGCGTCGAGACCATCGCGGCGGCGCTCTCCGAGCCGCGCGACGCCATCGAGGAGATCATCGAACCGTTTTTGATCCAGCAGGGCCTCGTCCAGCGCACGCCGCGCGGACGTCTGCTCACCGGCCACGCGTTCCGCCACCTCGGCCTCGCCGAGCCGGCGCGCGACCCGGCGCAGTTCGGCCTGTTCGGGCAGGACGAGGAGGCGTGATCCGATGCAGACGATGCAAGGCGGATGTCACTGCGGCCGCGTGCGCTTCCGCGTCACCGCCGATCTCGACAGCGTCACGGTGTGCAACTGCTCGATCTGCACCAAAAAGGGCATCTTGCATCTGATCGTGCCGCCGGAACACTTCGAGCTCTTGAGCGGCAAGGACGACCTTGCGACCTACACTTTCAATACCGGCGTCGCCCAGCACACATTCTGCAGGGTGTGCGGCATCCATCCGTTCTACGTACCGCGCTCCGATCCGGACAAGATCGACGTCAACGCCCGCTGCCTCGACGACATCGATCCGGCCGAGCTGAAGCTGAAGTATTTCGACGGCCGGCACTGGGAAGAGTCGATGCAGGAGGACGTGCCGTGGCGGTGAAACACCGCGGTATGGTAGGCTGAACTCATGAAGAGCACGACCGAACGAGCCGCCGCCGCCCTTGACCTTCTGCCGGAGGAGATGCGGGAACCTGCTGTTGCGTACCTGCTGGAGCAGGCGGAAAAATTCCGCACCCTCAAGGCGCTCGTCGCGGAGGGTATGGCTGATGTGGAAGCCGGCCGCGTTTCCGAGTGGAATTTCGAGGACTTCCTGCGCAAAGCCCGCGCGACGCGCGGAAAATAATCGCCATTGTCGATGAAGATCGTCTGGTCGGAGAAAGCGGAAAAAGACCTGCTCCAGACCTATGGCTATCTTGCTGAGCGGAACCCGCAGGCGGCCGACGTTTTCGCTCGAGAGGTCGACGACAAATTCAAGAACCTTTCACGCTTTCCATTCATTGGCCGCGAGCGATCGAGCCTGGCGCCCGGCCTTCGCAGCGTTTTGGTCGGAACGCACCTGATTTTCTATCTCGTCGGGCGCGAGCAAATCGTGATCGTGCGGGTGATCGACGGCCGCATGGACATCGACGAAGAGTTCAAGCGATGACCGAGGCGGGTCAGTTCAACCTCGACGGCGAGATCCGCGACGGCCGCCACGTCATGCCGCTGCGCGTCTATTACGAGGACACGGATTTCTCCGGCATCGTCTATCACGCCAACTACCTGCGCTTCATGGAGCGCGGGCGCACCAACTTCCTGCGCCTGCTCGGCGCCGACCAGCGCGCGCTGTTCGAGGAGGCGGCCAGGGAGGCGCCCGGCTTCGCCTTTGTGGTGCGCTCGATGACGATCGATTTCTTGAGCCCTGCCCGCATGGACGACGTGCTCACCGTCACGACGGCGCCCGCCGAGGTCAAAGGCGCGTCGATCACGCTCGCCCAGACGGTCGCGCGCGGCGGCGATGTTCTTGTTCAGGCGCAGGTGCGGGTCGCGTTCGTGGCCGGCGGCAGGGCGCAGCGCATTCCGAAGCCGCTGCGGGTCGCGATGGGCGGCGAGCGCTGAGCGGACGCTAAGGGGCTGTCGCGGCCGGCGCCGGCGCCGCGCGGGGGCGGACCTCGGCGGCGAGGTGAAGGCCGACGTCCACGATCGTCTTGACGACCACCAGGATGAACAGCGGCGCCCGCGACGAGCCGAGCAGGGCCGCGACAAAGGCGCCGAAGATGATCGCGACCTGCATCAGGGCGATGCGGCCGAGCACACCGCCGACGATGCCGCCGGCATCGACCGCGCCGGCCGCCGGCGGGCGCGGCAGGCCGGGGATCGGCACGAGCCGCTCGAGCGCCAGGATGAAGCCCGGCTTGAGCGTGTGGAACAGAAACGACACGCCGCGGCTGACGAACAGCATCAGCAGCACGCCCCACAAGCCGCTCGCCACGATGATCTGGCCGTAGAAATCCGACAGGCCGTGGATACGCTGCTTCCATTCGCCCGCGAACATCACCCACAGAAAGAGCAGGTGCCCGCTCATGAAGCCGCCGAGAAAAACCACGAAGAACATCGTCATGGCGACGGGCGAGTTGGTCGGCCGGCCGTTGACGTAGAGCGGGCCCATGGCGCCGGGCGGCAGGGTCGCGATCCGCGCGATGGTCCAGAACGCGATGATCGCCGATTCCATCCAGTAGAGCATCAGGAGCAGGAAGGCGTCCCAGCCCCAGGCGAGGACGCCGACGAGGGGCACCGCGTTGGTCGCAATCAGGACGAGCGTCGAAGGATGCAGAAGCGCCGTGAGCGGCGGCGCCCTCGCGGTCGGCGCGGCGGGCGGGTTGCTCATGCGGCGATCTCGGCGGCGGGGCGCGGCTGCAGCAGGGTCATTCGCAAGTCCTTGTGGGACAATGCCCTTTCCGGCCACCGCGGCGGTAACCAAGCGTTAACCACACATCGTGCCTGTTGGGCGCGCCAGTATTCAATGCTGCGCCCTAGTTTGGACAAGTTCGAGCGGAAATCGTGCCCCGTGGGGATGGCCGGCTGGTTCCGCACACGAATTTGGGGTGTCGGCGGAACGCTCTGTGATGCCGTCGGGGGCTTCCCGCAGGTCCAGCAATTGCGCCGCCTCGGTCAGAGTGCATCTGCGGGAAAGCCGGAAGGACGTCTATGGATCCCGTTTTCAACGTATTCCTGCAGTTTCATTGGATCGTCAATTACACGGTGTTGATCGGCCTTTTGCTGGCGTCGGTCTGGGTGTGGGCGATCGTCATCGACAAGCTCATCCTGTTCAAGCGGACGCGCAATTCGATGGATCGGTTCGAGCAGGCGTTCTGGTCGGGGCAGTCGCTGGAGGAGCTCTATCGGACGCTCTCGTCGCGGCCGAATACGTCCATGGCGGCGCTGTTCGTCGCGGCCATGCGCGAATGGAAACGCAGCTTCGAGGGCCAGGCGCGCTCGTTCGCCGGTCTGCAGATGCGCATCGAGAAGGTAATGGACGTGACCATCTCGCGGGAGGTCGAGCGGCTGGAGCGCCGGCTCCTGGTGCTCTCGACGGTCGCCTCGGCCGGGCCTTTCATCGGGCTGTTCGGCACGGTCTGGGGCATCATGACCAGCTTCCAGGCCATTGCGGCCTCGCAGAATACCTCGTTGACGGTTGTGGCGCCGGGCATCGCCCAGGCGCTGTTTGCGACGGCAATTGGTCTCATGGCGGCCATACCGGCGACCATTTTCTATAACAAATTCTCCACCGACGTGAACAAGCAGGCCCAACGCATGGAGGGCTTCGCCGACGAATTTGCCGCCATTTTATCGCGGCAGATCGACGAGCGGGGATGAGCACGGGGACCTCGAAGCATGGGGATGAGCGGAACCGCGGGTAACGCGGTCGGCAAGCGCAGGCACCGCCGTCATGCGGTCATGAGCGAGATCAACGTGACGCCGATGGTCGACGTCATGCTGGTGTTGCTCATCGTCTTCATGGTGTCGGCGCCGCTGCTCACCGTCGGCGTTCCGGTCGAGCTGCCGGAGACCCGGGCGAGGGCCCTGGCGCAGACCCAGCACGAGCCGGTGGTGCTGTCGCTCAACGACCAGGGGAAGATCTTCCTCGGCTCGGAGACGAGCGAGGTGCCGGTCGCCCAGCTGGTGGAGAAGCTCAAGGCGATCACGGCCGCGCGCGGCGGCATGGAGGAGCGCATCTACATCAAGGGGGCGCGGAGCGCGCAGTACGGCACGGTGGCGCGCGTCCTGGGAATGCTGCAGGCGGCCGGTTTCCAGAAGCTCGAGCTGGTGACGCTGCCGGAGCAGGGCTCCTGACCGCGCGCGATGAGAACCGGCCTCACCATATCGACCTGCATCCACGTCGCGCTCGGCGTGCTCGGGCTGTTGATGATGTGGGGTGTGATCTCGTTCACCAAGCCGCTGCCGCCGCAGGTCGACGCGGTCGCGGTCGACACGATCTCGGAGGACGACCTGACGCGAATGATGGCGGGCGTGAAGACGGCGCCGAAGGTGGAGGCGCCGAAGCCGATCGTCGACAAGATCGGCGAGCCGATGAAGCCGGTCGAGGATCCGGCCGCGAAGGTGTCCGAGAAGCCGGAGATCAAGGCGGCCAACGACCAGCCACCGCCGCCGCCCACGCCCAAACCGGAGCCGAAGCCCGAGCCGCCGAAGGAGGCGAAGGCGGAGCCGGCGCCGCCCACGCCGGAGAAGACGGAGCCGCCGAAGCCCGATCCTATCGCCGAGGCGCTCAAGCGCGACGAGGCGAAGAAGAAAGAGGAAGCCAAGAAGGAAGAGGCCAGGAAGAAGGAAGAAGCAAAAAAGAAGGAGGAGGCGAAGAAGAAGGAGGAGGCGAGGAAAAAGCTCGAGGCCAAGAAGCGCGAGCAGGAGAAGTTCAACACGGCGTCGATCGAGAGCCGGCTCGCGCTGCTCGACAAGCGCGCGCCGCAGCGCAACGCGACGACCGGGCAGACGCTCAACCAGAACGCCTCGCTCGGGACCCAGACCGGCACGTCAATGACGCTGTCGGCGACCGAGATCGACGCGCTGCGCTCGCGTCTCGCCGAATGCTGGGACGTGCCGGTCGGCGTGCGCGACGCGCGCGACCTCGTCGTGACGGTCCATATCCTGTTCAAGCGGGACGGATCGCTCGCGGCCGAGCCGGTGGTGACGAACCACAGCATGATGCCGGTCTTCCAGGTCGCGGCCGAGAGCGCGCTACGCGCGGTGCGCAAATGCGCGCCATTCAATTTTCTCCCGCCGGCGAAATACGCGGTGTGGAGCGACGTGACGGTGGATTTCAATCCGCGCGAGATGTTCGGCGGATGAGGCGATCAACGAGATTTGGATCGAGGTAGCGGGTCGATGCGGCGGGATGGACATTGGATGACGGGCGGCGCGATCAGCAGGCGCCGGGCTTTGCTGACGGGCGCGGCGGCCGCGACGGTGGCCGGATTGGGCGTACTGCCGGCGCGCGCCGAGCTGCACATTCCGGTGACGCGCGGCAACGTGGCGCCGATGCCGATCGCCATTCCGGAATTCCTCCCCACCTCGCCGGCCGACGCCGAGCCGGCGCGCACCGTCACCGAGATCATCACCAACAACCTGCGCCGCAGCGGCCTGTTCGCGCCGATCGATCCGAATGCGTTCATCGAGCGTGTTGCAAATTTCGACTCGGTGCCGCGCTTTCCCGACTGGCGCACCATCAACGCACAGGCGCTGGTGGTCGGCCGCATCAATCGCGATGGCGGCGGCCGCATTCGGGCCGAGTTCCGCCTGTGGGACGTGATCGCGGGTGCCCAGCTCGAGGGCAAGCAGTACTCCGCGACGCCCGACAACGAGCGGCGCATCGGCCACATCATCTCGGATGCGATCTACGAGCGATTGACCGGCGAGAAGGGCTACTTCGACACCCGCGTCGTGTTCGTCGACGAGACCGGCCCGGCGCAGCGGCGCGTCAAGCGCCTCGCGCTGATGGACCAGGACGGCGCCAACCTGCGTTATCTCACGCGCGGCGAGGATCTCGTGCTCACCCCGCGCTTCAATCCGGCCGCGCAGGAAATCACCTACATGTCCTACGGCGAGGGCGATCCGCGCGTCTATCTCCTCAACATCGAGACCGGGCAGCGCGGGGTGGTCGGCAATTTCCCCGGCATGACCTTCGCGCCGCGCTTCTCGCCCGACGGCGGCAGCGTGATCATGAGCCTGCAGCGGGGCGGCAACGCCAACCTTTTCACGATGAAGATCGGCTCGGGCGCGATCACCCGGCTGACCGACACGGCGGCGATCGATACCGCGCCGTCGTACTCGCCCGACGCCTCGCGCATCTGCTTCGAGTCGGATCGCGGCGGGCAGCCCCAGATCTACGTCATGTCGGCGGGCGGCGGTCCGGCGCAGCGCATCACGTTCGGCCAGGGCACCTATTCGACGCCGGTGTGGTCGCCACGCGGCGACGTCATCGCCTTCACGCGCCAGGCGGGCGGCCAGTTCGCGATCGGCGTGATCAATCCGGACGGCTCGGGGGAGCGGGTTCTCACCGAGGGCTTCCACAACGAGGGGCCGACCTTCGCGCCGAACGGCCGCGTGCTGATGTTCTTCCGCGACCCGGGCGGCAACGCCGGCCCGTCGCTCTACACCATCGATCTCACGGGCCGCAACGAGCTCAAGGTTCCGACGCCGAGCTACGGGTCGGACCCGGCCTGGTCGTCGCTGCTGCCATCATGACGGTTCTCGCAGCGGCCGCGGAACCGCTGCGGGACCAGGAGATCACGGCCGTTCCGCACGGCGCCTCGTTGACGGCGCATTAACCATTCGGAAAGCTTTCCGGCGTCCCTGCACACTTGCGGTACGCCGGAAAGGCCTCATCAAGGTTGACGGAACGTTCGTTTAACGAACGGGCCGTAGACCTGAAAGCCAACCCGAGGACCGCGTGGGCTCCCATCCGGTCACGCGTGGAAGGAAGAAGGAGCAACCCGGGATGCAGACTGTAATGCGGCTCATTCGCGGCGCGAAATTCGCGGCGGCCATTGCGGCGGCGCTGACCATTGCGGCGTGCGCGAACAAGACCAACGACCTCGCCGGTGCGGGGTTGAACAACGCGCCACCCGGAAGCCAGCAGGATTTCGTGGTCAATGTCGGCGACCGCGTGTTCTTCGAGACCGACTCGAGCGACCTCACGCAGCAGGCGCGCGCGACCCTCGACAAGCAGGCGCAGTGGCTGTCGCAGTACAACCGCTACACCTTCACGATCGAAGGCCATGCCGACGAGCGCGGCACGCGCGAGTACAACATCGCGCTCGGCGCCCGCCGGGCGCAGACCGTGCGCGAGTATCTCGTCTCGCGCGGCATCGAGGCGCAGCGCATGCGTACCATCTCGTACGGCAAGGAGCGCCCGGTCGCGGTGTGCAACGACATCTCATGCTGGTCGCAGAATCGCCGCGCCGTCACGGTGCTCAACGCGAGCTCGTGACGCTCATCCTCGGAGCATGATCGCTTCCGAAAACCCGCGCCTGCTTTTCGGGATCATGCTGTAGATCGCGGCGGGAAGGGGGAGCGACCGGCGCCGACCAGGCGCCGGTCGTGCTTTTATACCGGCCGAATTTCGACCGCGTGCCTGCCGACGAGTCGCATTGCCGTGAATCGGGCGAGCAGTCACAATTTGGACGCAGGGCCCCGTATGTTACCGGCCACAGCGTCACATTTATCCATATCCAGCCCGGGCCATCGACCAGCCAGCGAGCGACCAGCATGACGCGTTCCGTCCAATTCGCCCTCATGGGGGCCGCGCTCGCGGCGGGCCTCCTCGGCGCACCGGCGACCGGCTTCGCCCAGTCGTCCGACTCAGACATCGTGGTGCGGCTCGATCAGCTGCAGAGCGACATGCGGCGGCTGACCGGCCAGATGGAGCAGCTGCAATACCGCAACCAGCAGCTCGAGCAGATCGTGCGTCAGCTGCAGGAGGAGCGCGGCGGCGCGCCGCCGCGTCCGGGTGCGGCGCCGCCCGGGCCGCCCGCCGTTCCGGGCCGTCGCTCCGATGCCTTCGATCCGAATCAGAGCCCGAACGCGCCCGGCGCCCCGCACACGCTCGGCACCGCGTCGGCCAATCCGGGCGGCGGCTACAACGGCGGCGCCCCGATAGCGCCACCCGCGCCGATCCCGCCGCCGGCCGCGGCCCCGCCCGCCCAGGTCGGCGCGCCGCTCGATCTCGGCACCATGTCGGCAAACGCCGGCAACGACGCGCCCGCGCCGGGCGGCACCAACCTGCCGCCGCCGCCGCCACGCAATCCGAGCGCGACCGGGCCGCAGCTCGCGACGCTGCCGCCCTCGCAATCGCCGCGCGACGAGTTCGACCTCGCCTACGGCTACGTCCTGCGCAAGGACTATTCGCTCGCCGAGCAGGCGTTCCGCGATTTCCTGCGCAAGTACCCGGGCGACCGCATGGCTCCCGAGGCGCAGTTCTGGCTCGGCGAGAGTCTCTTCCAGAGCAAGAATTACCAGTCGGCGGCCGAGGCCTTCGTCACCATGACGAAGAAATTTCCGACCAGCCCGAAGCAGCCCGATACGCTGCTGCGGCTCGGGGAGTCGCTCGCCGCGCTCAAGCAGAAGGATCTCGCCTGCGTGACGCTCGCCGAGGTCAGCAAGAAATATCCCCATGCCGCCGCGAACGTGAGGGCGGCAATCGAGCGCGAACAGAAGCGTGTCCACTGCTGAGGCAGCGGATGGTGCTGCGGCGATCTCCGACGCCGAAGCCGATCTGCTTTTTGCCGACCTGAACGACCAGCCCGCGCTGGTGCTCGCGGTCTCGGGCGGGCCCGACTCGACCGCGCTGATGTGGCTCGCGGCGCGCTGGCGCAAGCGGCGGCGGCGCGGGCCGAAGCTGATCGCCGTCACGGTCGACCATGGTCTGCGCCCGGAGGCGCGGCGCGAGGCCGCCGCGGTCAAGCGGCTGGCGCGGCAGCTCGGCATTGCCCATCGCGTCTTGCGCTGGACCGGCCGCAAGCCCACGAGCGGCCTGCAGGACAAGGCGCGCGCGGCGCGCTACCGGCTGATCGCCGCAGCGGCCGCGCGGGCGCGGGCGAGCTGCATCGTCACCGCGCACACCATCGACGATCAGGCCGAGACCGTCCTGTTCCGCCTCGCGCGCGGCAGCGGAGTTTCCGGGCTCGCCGGCATGGCGCGTATTCGGCCCCTCGTGATGCCATCGACTGGCGTCTTCCTGGTGCGGCCGCTGCTCGAGGTCGCCAAGTCGCGGCTCGTCGCGACCCTGCGCGCCGCCCGGATTGCCGCCGCCGACGACCCGTCCAACCGCGACCCGCGCTTCACCCGGGCGCGCCTGCGCGCCTTGATGCCGGCGCTCGAGCGCGAGGGGCTCGACGCGCGCGGCTTGGCGCGTCTGGCGCGCCGCGTGCGGCGGGCGGACGCGGCGATCGAGTTTGCGGTCGCAGCGGCGGCTTCCGCGCTCGCCGACGGCGCCTGGCCCGAGCGCGGGCCGATTGTCTTTCCGGCGCAGGACTTTGCCGGCCTGCCGGCGGAAATCGCCTTGCGCCTCCTCGGGCGCGCCATCGGATGGGTGGGCGACGAGGGGCCGGTGGAGCTCGGCAAGCTGGAGGCGCTTGCCGACGCGCTGGCGGCGGCCCTCTCCCATCCCGTGCGGTTTCGCCGCACGCTCGCCGGTGCCATGGTGACGTTGGGAGACGGCCGGATCGCGATCGAACGGGCGCCGGCGCGTCGCCGGCCACGTGCCAAGCCCCTGCCGCGCGGGCGCCACGCGGGCAAAAAAGCCCGAATTCGCGCGCAACGTCAAAATTAACGGAACGGGTCCCTTTCGCTTGGCAGAGGGCCGCCCCGCACCTACATTACGGGTTCAAATGCCGGGTTTTGCGGGGGATTCGACCCTGCCGGGGCCGGGACGCCAGCGGGTCACGAGGACTTCAGGATGAACGCCAATCTGCGCAACTTTGCCTTGTGGGTGATCATCGTCCTGTTGTTGCTCGCACTCTTCACCCTGTTCCAGCAGCCGGGCAGCCGCTCCAATCCGACCGACATCGCGTTCTCCGACTTCATCAATGCGGTCGAGAAGGGCAATGTCCACGACGTCACGATCGAGGGACACCAGATCCGGGGCAACTTCACGGACAACCTCGGCAGCCGTCCGTTCGCGACCTACGCGCCGGACGATCCCGAGCTCGTTCCGATGCTCATCAAGAACAAGGTGCAGATCAACGCGCGGCCGCAGTCCGACAACGTGCCGTGGTTCCTCCAGCTCCTGATCTCCTGGCTGCCGTTCATCGCGCTGATCGGCGTGTGGATCTTCCTGTCGCGGCAGATGCAGGGGGCGGGCGGCAAGGCGCTCGGCTTCGGCAAGAGCCGCGCGAAGCTCCTGACCGAGGCGCACGGCCGCGTCACCTTCGAGGACGTCGCCGGCGTCGACGAGGCCAAGCAGGACCTGCAGGAGATCGTCGAGTTCCTGCGCGATCCCGGCAAATTCCAGCGGCTCGGCGGGCGCATCCCGCGCGGCGTGCTGCTGGTCGGCCCGCCCGGCACCGGCAAGACGCTGCTCGCGCGCGCCATCGCGGGCGAGGCGAATGTTCCATTTTTCACCATCTCGGGCTCCGACTTCGTCGAGATGTTCGTCGGCGTCGGCGCCAGCCGCGTGCGCGACATGTTCGAGCAGGCGAAGAAGAACGCGCCCTGCATCATCTTCATCGACGAGATCGACGCGGTCGGCCGCCATCGCGGCGCCGGCCTCGGAGGCGGCAACGACGAGCGTGAGCAGACGCTCAACCAGCTCCTCGTCGAGATGGATGGCTTCGAGGCGAACGAGGGCATCATCCTGATCGCCGCGACCAACCGGCCCGACGTGCTCGACCCTGCGCTGCTGCGCCCCGGCCGCTTCGACCGCCAGGTCGTGGTGCCGAACCCGGACGTGGTCGGCCGCGAGCAGATCCTCAAGGTGCACGTGCGCAAGGTCCCGCTCGCGCCCGACGTCAACCTCAAGACGGTCGCGCGCGGCACGCCCGGCTTCTCGGGCGCCGATCTGATGAACCTCGTTAACGAGGCGGCCCTGATGGCGGCCCGGCGCAACAAGCGCATGGTCACCCAGATCGAGTTCGAGGACGCCAAGGACAAGGTGATGATGGGCGCCGAGCGCAAGTCGCTCGTCATGACCGAAGAAGAGAAAATGCTCACCGCCTACCACGAAGGCGGGCACGCGCTGGTCGCGCTCTCCGTCATCGCCACCGATCCGGTGCACAAGGCGACGATCATTCCGCGCGGCCGCGCGCTCGGCATGGTCATGCAGCTTCCCGAGCGCGACAAGCTCTCGATGTCCTACGAGCAGATGACCTCGCGGCTCGCCATCATGATGGGCGGGCGTGTCGCCGAGGAGATGATTTTCGGCGCGAACAAGGTCACGTCGGGCGCGCAGTCCGACATCGAGCAGGCGACGCGGCTCGCGCGCATGATGGTGACGCGCTGGGGCTTCTCCAAGGAGTTGGGCGCGGTGTCCTACGGCGAGAACCAGGACGAGGTCTTCCTCGGCATGTCGGTCGCGCGCCAGCAGAACGTCTCGGAGGCGACCGCGCAGAAGATCGACGCCGAGATTCGCCGCTTGGTCGAGGAGGGGCACGACGAGGCGCGCAAGATCCTCGAGGAGAAACGCGCCGATCTCGAGTTGCTCGCCAAAGGCCTGCTCGAATTCGAGACCCTCTCGGGCGACGAGATCAAGGACCTGCTCAACGGCAAGCGGCCGAACCGCGAGTCGGTGATCGAGCCGACCACGCCGCGCGGCTCCGCGGTGCCGACCGCCGGCAAGCCGCGCCCGCGCCCGGGCGGCACCGGCGGAATGGAGCCGCAGCCGCAGGCGTGAGCAGCCTCGCGGTCCGATCGATCGAAACGCCCGCCTAGCGCGGGCGTTTTTTTGTTCGCGCGGCGAAACCAGGGATAGCATGGCTTATTGATCTTTCTCTCCGCGTGTGATGAAGCACGAGCCGTACGGCGACTGCGTCGATCGGAGCCGAGGCGATGGATGCAAAACCCGTTGGCAAGCTGCCGTGGCAGCCGCAATGCGAAATCCTCGGCAACCTGGCAATCGGCAATATTCGCGAAAACATGCTGCGGTTCCTGCGCACCGATCGCGGCGTGCACGCGGAGACGCTTCACACCGCGATGGGAGCACTCGCCGGGTTCGCGGCGCAGAACGCGGCGCTCAACAGAGCCGCGGCGGTGGCATCGACCGGCGAGTCGATGCCGTGGAGCGGCATCGTCTTGATCGGCGCCGACTCAGGCGAGCGGTTTCTCGCCGGCGATTGGATCAATGCCGGTCTTTTCAACGAGCGCGGCAGCATCTTCCCGCTATGGGGTTTCATCGCGGCGGCGGCGACCGAGGCCGGTGCGAAGACCGACGCTCTCGCCGATATCGGGGAGATTGCCCGCCATGTCACCAGCAGCTTCGGCAATCCCGAATTCGGGAAATTGCGAGCGCCGCCGAATCACCAGCCGGGCGTCCAACCCGTCGATCTGCTTTTGAAATTGTGGCCGCGGGCGTGCGAGATTCTGCGGCTGCCGATCGAGAAGCAGATCCCGACGGCTGGAAGCGCGATGATGCGAGAGCCGCCGCTGAGCGAGCGCCACTGGCCGATCATCATTTCGATCGTCGCCGGTCAGTTCATCAAGCTCACCAAGGACGTGCTGGCGCCCGACATCGCCTTCGCGCTCGCCATGGAATCCGCCGTCATCGGCTCGAAGATCGATCCCGATCGCCTCGAGCCGGGGAAGTGGGACATCCGGGCATCGGACGGTCGCCTCACCGTCGGGCGGCGCGGCGACTAGCACTCGGCGTGTGGGCGAGCGGCGGATTCGAAGACGCAACCGCGGGCGTGACGCACGGGCCCGGCGGCGAGATGCCGAGCGCGCGCCCATTCGGCGGGCGCAATGCTGTTGCGCGCCATCGATCTCGCGCAGGGGCGGCGGCTTTGTTACTGCTCGCGCCCCCGACCGTGCTTTGCCCAACTGCTGAGCCATGACCGAAACCCGAGCCGCCCGCGCCGACGGGCCCACCTGGTCGCTCGCCGGCCTGCGCCTCGGCGCTGCGCTGCTGCTTCCGGCCTTGCCCGGCATGATGGCGTTCGCGGTCGCGGTCGGCGCGACCGAGGCGCGCAAGGGCTTCGACGCTCTCACCTCGCTCTTGATGAACGTGTGGGTCTATGCCGGCGCCTCGCAGCTCGTCGCCATGGAGGTGTGGCCGGCGCACATGACGACGGCCGGCGTCGCGGCGCTGGCGCTCGTCGTCGCGACCGTCAATGCGCGCATGCTCCTGTTCGGCGCCTCGCTGCGGCCCTGGCTCGGCCCGCTGCCGGCGTGGCAGATCTATCCACTGCTGCAGTTCACCACCGATCCCGGCTGGCTGGTGCTGATGCGCTACCGCGCCAAGGGCGGCAATGACGCGGCGGTGTTCGTCGGCGGCGCCCTCGTGGTGCTGGTCGCCTGGGTCGCGGCGACGATGGTCGGCTACGCAGCGGGCGCACTCGTCGCCGATCCGCGCAAGTTCGCCCTCGATCTCGTGCTGCCGATCTTCTTCGCCGCCATGCTGGTCCCGCTGTGGCGCGGGCGGCGGCGCACGATCGCGTGGGGCGTTGCTGGCGCGGTCGCGCTCGCGACCCAATACCTCGTCCCCGGCTGGTGGTTCATCATCGTCGGCGCGATCGCCGGCAGCGTCGCGGAGGGTTTCGCCGCGGAGGTGCGCCGTGGCTGATGTCGGCGGGCCCGGCGCGATCGCCGCGATCCTGGCCATGGGCGTGGTGACCTATTCGATGCGGGCCGGCGGCTTCTGGCTCATGGGGCACGTCCCGCTCACGCCACGGGTGCGGCGGATGATCGAGGCGCTGCCCGGCGCGGTCATCATCGCGACCGTGCTGCCGATCGCGGTGAGCGAAGGCGTGCCCGCGATGCTCGCAATCGCGGCGGCCGTCGGCAGCATGATGGTCCGCCGCAACGACTTCCTCGCCGTCATCGTCGGCATGGCGGTCGCCTCGCTGGCGCGGGCATATCTTTAGGCTCGCCAGGAAGTCGGCGCAGGCCACGCGAGCCAGCCGGGGGGCGGCCAAAAAATATACAATCGATCTACAATGGAAATTCGACGCTAATTACAATGCAAGGCCTTGCACGGGCGAGAGAAACTCTTCCGGCGCAGGAACAACGGATAACAATGGAAAGAACAATGGATAACAATGAAAAAACAATGCGAAGAACAATGGAAACGGTCGGAAATCGAGGGCGTGTGCCTACGCCCGGTTGTGATGCCGCGAAGGCAATGCGGACGGCGTCCATGCTCATGACGGCGCGCTCCTGCGAACGGCGACGAAACCGCGCCGAACGCAAAGCGCCCGGCAGCACGAGGCTCCGGGCGCGACAAAGGCAGACTAGGATTTATACCTTCGCCGGATTGCCGGAAAAGCGCAAGCAAAGGCCGCGTTATCCCCACTTATCGCGGTACGGGCGCTGGGCTGGTCGCTTCAACGGACGCCTGGCGCGAATACGCTAGCTCGGCTTGCGCCCCATCGGCCGGATGACGCGCAGCTTGCCGAGCGCGGCGGCGGCGAAATCGAGGAAGGCTCGCACCTTCGGCGCGCGGTGGCCGCGGCTCGCGGCGACGAGATGCACCGGCAGGGCCGGCGGCTCGTGCGTGGCGAGGAGGCGCACCAGTGATCCGGCCTCGAGCTCCTCGCTCACCTGATAGGACAGCACCCGGGCGATGCCCTGGCCGGCGCGCACCGCGACGAGGCGCGCCTCCACCTCGTTGACCATCAGGCGCGGCGAAAGCCGCACCACGCTCGCGCGCTGCGCCGACCCGAAGCGCCACTCCAGCGGCTCTGCGCGGGCGCTGCCGAAGATGGTGTCGTGATCGGTCAGATCCGCCGGCGTCTTCGGCGTGTCCCGGCGCGCGAGATACGCCGGGCTCGCCACCAGGATGCGGCGCACTTCGCCGACGCGGCGCGCCAGCAGGCCCGAGTCCGCGAGCGGGCCGATCCGGAGCGCGACGTCGATGCCCTCCTCGATCAGGTCGAGATTGCGGTCGTTGAGCACGAGCTCGACCTGCATCTCGGCGAAGGCGTCGAGAAACGCGATGACCAGCGGCGCCACATGCCGGCGGCCGAATTGCAGCGGCGCCGTCACCCGCAGCAGGCCGCGCAGCGGCGTTTCCGCAAGTCCGGTCACGGCGCGATCGTAGTCGTCGAGGATGCCGCGCGCCCGCTCTGCGACGGCGCGGCCGGCCTCGGTCGCGGCGACGCGGCGGGTCGTGCGCTCGACCAGGCGCACGCCGACGCGATCCTCGAGCGCGGCGAGCGCCCGCGTCACGGCCGGCGGCGAGCGGCGCAGCCGGCGCGCCGCCGCCGCGAGGCTGCCGTGATCGACCACGGCAACCAGCACGGCGAGCTCCTGGAGGCGGTCCATCGATTATTCCAAAAAATGCAATTCTGATTTCCAAATTTGGCCTCTGACGGACATTTTTGCAATTATTAGATTCAGCCCGTCACGCCACATCAAAGCGGTGTCGACCGGAGCCTTCCATGGACGCCCCTTCGTCTCCGTTTCACGCCGACGAACTTGCCGCCCAGGCGCGCGCCGGCACTGGTGGCCGCGTCGGCGCCGGCATTCGGGCCTTCATGCCCGACCAGCACCGCACCTTCTTCGAGCTGTTGCGCTACCTGTTCGTCGCCACCGCCGATGCGGAGGGCTGGCCGCTCGCCACGATGCTGACCGGCACGCCCGGCTTCGTCTATTCGCCCGATCCCGTGACCCTGCGGATCGACGCCCTGCCGGACGCAAATGACCCCGCCGCCGCGACGATCGGCGACGGCCGCGAGGTCGGTATCCTCGGCCTCGACCTCGCCACCCGGCGGCGCAACCGGGCCAACGGGACGATCGCTGGTCTGGACGACGGCGGCTTCGCGGTCGCGGTGCGACAGAGCTTTGGCAATTGCGCGAAATACATCCAGCGGCGCGAGGCGCATCGCGTGCCGCCGGCGCCGGGCAGGGTCGATGCCCTCGACGGCCTCGACGCCGAGGCGCGCGCGCTGATCGCGCAGGCCGACACGCTGTTCGTCGCCAGCCGATCGGGGCCGGGCATCAGCGCCGCCGGCGGGCTCGACGTCTCCCATCGCGGCGGCCGGCCCGGCTTCGTGCACCTCGACGGCGATACGCTGGTCATCCCCGATTTCGCCGGCAATCGCTTCTACAACACGCTCGGCAACTTCTTGGGCGAGCCGCGCGGTGCGCTGCTGTTCGTCGATTTCGAACGCGGCGACCTGCTGCAACTGCAAGGACTGGCAACCGTCGAGTGGAGCCCGGACGCCGCGCAGCCGGTCGAGGGCGCCGAGCGCGCCTGGCGCTTCGCGCCGACGCGCGGATGGCGGCGGCGCGCCGCGCTGCCGTTTCGCTGGTCGTTCCTCGACTACTCGCCGGCGACGCTCGGCACCGGCACCTGGGAATCCGATACTGCGGACGGTGCGCGGTCCTCATAGGCCGCAATGCACATCTCGATCGGCATCGGGTCGAGCCGAAAGTTGCTGCCGTCCCGCTGCACGTACATGCGTACGAAGCGTCCCGCGCTGGCGCGCCTGCCGGTGAGGCTGATGAAGCTCGCCGACGAGCTGCGGATGCCTACCCCCGCATCGCCGCCTTGATCGACTCGACCGTGGCGCCGGGGGCGCGCGCAGCCTGGATGATGCGCGCTTCGTGCGCCATCAGCTTGTCGAAGGCGGGCTTCATCGCCGCGACGGTGGCGACCGGCACCACGACCGCTCCGTGGCGGTCGGCGTGGATGAGATCGCCGCTCGCCGCCGCCATCCCGTGCACCGTGACCGGAACGCCGAAATCAACCACGTGCACATAGGCGTGCGAGGGCGAGAGCGAGCCGGCGAGCATCTGGAAGCCGGGCGGGATCGCCGGGATGTCGCGGATCGAGCCGTTGGTGATGGTGCCGATGCAGCCAAGCGCCTTGTGCAGGTTCGACTGCACCTCGCCCCAGAACGCGCCGAAGCCGGCGTGCTCGCCGTCGAGATCCTCGATCACGACGATGCCCGGGAGCGGCGCAGCCGCCACGTAGTCGAGATAATCGAGTCGCTTCGCCATATAGGACGCCTCGCCGAGCGGCACCTTGTCCTTGGTCCTGATGGTGACGGTCTTGGCGAAGCCGACCATCGGCGGCAGGTCGGGAAACGGGCAATGCAGGTGCTTGACCGTGTAGCCCATGCCGCGCCGCTCGGGCGCCACCATCTCGAGTAGATTGCACACCGTCGGCGTGTCGATCGAGCGCAGGAACTCGAACTGCTCCTTGGTCAGCGTCATTGCGAAAACCTCCCTGTGTCGGCGCGGTGTATAGCAGATCAGCGCGCCGGTCGACCGCTGCCGCCGCGGCTGCTCCCCTGCGTCCAGGTGAGGCCGACGATGACAGCCATGATGACCTGCATGGCGATCAGCATGGCGACCACCGACGGCCAGCCCGCGCTCGCCCAGGTGAGGCCCGGCAGGAACGCGCCCATGCTGCCGCCGGCGTAGAAGCACGTCACGTAGAGGCCGACCGCCGAGGAGCGGCCTTCCTTGGCGGTGAGCGTGATGTAGCCGGTCGAGACGGACTGGCAGAGCATGCCGCAGGTCGCGCAGACGAGCAGGCCCAGGAGGATCACCCCGAGCTGCGGCGCGAGCAGCAGGGCGGCGCCGGCGATCCACACCGCGATGAGGCCCAGCACGAAATTGCGCCGGCCGAAACGCGCGATGAAGCGCCCCGTCCACGGCGCGATCGCGGTGCCGCCGAGGTAGGTGAAGAACAGGCCGCCGAGGAGCGTGCTCGAGAAGTTGTACGGCGGCGCCGCGAGGTGGAAGCTGATGTAGGTGAAGGTCGCGATGAAATTGAACAGCGTGCCGAAGCCGACCGCGTTGGTCGCGAGGAGCTGCGGGTTGCGCAGGTGGCGCAGCATCTGCGCCGCCGAGTCGGCGAAGCCGCGCGAGCGCACGAAGTGCCGCTCGCGCGGCAGGATGAACAGGATCGCGATCGCGGCCGCGAGCGTCATGGCGGCGAGAAGATCGAAGGCCCCGCGCCAGCCGATCAGGTCGGCGAGCGCGCCCGGCACCATGCGGCCCGCGAAGCCGCCGAGGCTCGCGCCCGTCACGTAGACGCCGGCGACGCCCGCGACCTCCTGCCGCGGCCACTCGTCGCCGATATAGGCGACCGTCACGGCGAAGATCGCCGGCAGAAACAAACCCTGCACGAAGCGCCAGATCGCGAACTCATGCACGCCGTGGGCGAATGTCACCATGATGGTCGGCACCGAGACCGCGAACAGGGCGAGCGTGATCAGCCGTTTGCGCCCGAACACGTCGGCGATCGCGCCGGTCACCGGCGCCGTCAGCGCGACTGCGAGCGTGCTTGCCGTCATGATGCTGCTGATCTGGGCCTCGGTCGCGCCAAACTCGCGCGACAGCTCCGGCAGCAGGGCCTGCGGCGAATAGAGGTTGAGGAACGTGCAGAAGCCGTTGATCGCAACGGCGAGGCGGCGATAGTCGATGGTCATCCTGTCACGCATTATGCGCGAGTGTCCCGATTCCGAAGTTCGCCAACTTCTCAGCGAGCTCCGAGCGAACTTCGGAATCAATAAGGACACTCGCAAGTCTATGATTCCAGTGTCGCTTTTGAACCCGACGTTCGCAACCGTGTCCGCCGCGAAATCGTGCGAACTTCGGGCCGCGACACTAGCGCGCGCGCGAAAGCACCCGCGGGCTCAGCGCGGCGCGGGGTCGCGGGATGCATGGCTCGCGAGCATGAACTCCGCCGCCGCGAGCGTGTCGTCGAGCGTTCGCGAGGCATCGACCTTGGTCCAGTCGAGCTTGCCCAAGTCGTAGCTCTCCTGCTCGCGCGCAACCGTCGCGTCCGCGTCGGAGGCGTCGTGCGTACGGTCCGCGACGCGCGCGACGCGCTCGTCGAGGCTGGTCGTCAGGAACAGCCCATGAAAATCGACGTGGCTCGCGCGCGCGGCGGCCGCTGCCTTGGCGCGCTCGTCGGGCTGCGCGAACACCGCGTCGATGATCGCCGTGTGCCCGGCCGCGGTCACGCGGCGCGCCTTGTCGGCGAGCGCGGCGTAGACGCGCCGCGTCACGTCCGCCGCATAGGCCGCCTTCGGCAGCCGCTCGGTCTCATCCACGCCGAAAATCGTCTTGCGCTCGACATCGGTGCGCAGCACCACGGCGCCGGGCGGCGGCGCGAGCGTCGGCGCGAGCGCACGCGCGAGCGTCGACTTGCCGGTGCCGGACAGCCCGCCGATCGCGATCAGCCGCGCGCGCGGCGGCGCGATCAGGCGCTGCGCCAGGCGGAAGTAGTCGCGCGCCGCCGTCGCGGCCGCGTCGTCGTCCGGCGCGTTGAGGTCGACCCGCGCGGCGGTCACCTTGGCGCGGATCGCGGCGCGCAGCGACAGGAACAGCGGCAGCGCCGCGAGGCCGTCGAGGTCCTCGAACCGCCGGGTCTCGGCGAGGTAGCGGTTGAGCACGGCGTTCGCGGCCGCATCGAGCCCGCGGCCGATCAGGTCCATGAGCAGGAACGCGAGGTCGTAGAGCACGTCGCAAGTCGCCATCAGCGGATCGAACTCGATCGCGTCGAACACCACCGGCGCGCCGTCGATGAGGACGATGTTGCCGAGATGCAGGTCGCCGTGGCCGCGCCGCACCAGGCCCGCTTCGCCGCGCTCGCGCAGCAGCGGCTCGACGCGGCGCAGCGCGGCGCGGCTCGCGCGCGCGAGCGCCTCGACCTCGGCGCGCTCGAACAGCCCCGGGTGGTCGCGGAGCTCGCCGCGGTTCTGCTCGATCCAGCCGGCGACCCGCTCGGGCCAGTTCTTGGCGTCGCCGACCGGCGCGCGCGCGTGCGCCGCGGCCACCACGCGCGCAAGCATGTCGGCGAGCGCGAGATCGAGCTCGCCGCGCGCCGCGACGTGATCGAGCGTCGCGGTCTCGTCGAACCGCGCCATCTCGACCGCCCATTCGACCGGCTGGCCCTTGCCGCCGATCGCGAGCGCGCCGTCCGCCTCGCGCGTGATCGGCACGACGCGGCGATAGAGGTGGGGCGCGAACGCGCGGTTGACCGCAAGCTCGGCCTCGCACGCGGCCTTGCGCTTCTCCAGCGTGGAGAAATCGAGGAAGGGAAAGCGCACCCGCCGCTTGACCTTGTAGACCTGGGGGCCGGCGAGGAACACCGCGGCCGCATGGGTGTCGATGCGCTTGACCTCCTCGTCGGCGAGAACGAACCCGTGCGTCGCGGGATCGGCGAGGAATGCGAACACCTCGGCCTGCGGATCTTCGGCCGTCATGCGGGCGCATCCGCCATGCGCCGAATGCGGCGCGGGCGCCCTTGACCGCGCCGCAGCGGTTTCCGAATGATGCCCGCCTCATCTGCGCCGCGCGGCGGCGCCGTCAACCGGAGGACAGTATGCTGATCGATCACCGCTACTACACCATCAAGCCGGGCATGACGGGCGCCCATCTCGACCTCTACGAGAAGCACGGTTTCGCCGCGCAGACGCGCCATCTCGGCCAGCCGCTCTGCTACATGTATACCGAATCCGGCGAGGTCAACACGCTCGTGCACGTCTGGTGCTACGAGGACGCGAACGACCGCATGCAGAAGCGCGCCGCCATGTGGAAGGACCCCGAGTGGGTCGCCTATGCCAAGCAGATGGTCGATTCCGGCTATCTGGTCGGGCAGAAGAACAACCTGATGATCCCGGCGAAATTCGCCCCGATCAAGCGGTAGTGCGGGAGGTTGAATAGAAGCTGAGTCAAGCGCGGGCTTGACCCGAGCATCCTTTCTGCGTCATGCCCGCGCACAGCCGTTCGAAGAACGGCGTCGCTGCGCTCGCCTATGTCGCGGGCATCCACGGCTTTCTTGCAGCAACTCAGCAACCAAGACGTGGATGGCCGGGACAAACCCGGCCATGACGGCAGCCTACGGAGACGACCGATGCGCGCCAAGGACAACATGCGGACCGCGGCCGAGGTGCTGGTCGATCAGCTCATCGTCAACGGCGTGCAGCACGTCTTCTGCGTGCCGGGCGAAAGCTACCTCGCGGTGCTCGACGCCTTCCACGACCGCGCGATCAACGTCACCGTCTGCCGGCACGAGGGCGGTGCCTCGTTCATGGCCGAGGCGGTCGGCAAGGCGACCGGCCGGCCCGGCATCTGCTTCGTCACGCGCGGGCCGGGGTCGACCAATGCGGCGCACGGCATCCACATCGCGCACCAGGATTCGACGCCGCTGATCGTGTTCGTCGGCCAGATCGCGCGTGACATGAAGGGCCGCGACGCGTTCCAGGAGCTCGACTATCGCGCCGCCTTCGGCGGCATGGCCAAGTGGGCAGTCGAGATCGACGATCCGGCGCGGATGCCGGAGATCGTCTCGCGCGCCTTCTACACCGCGACCAGCGGCCGTCCCGGCCCGGTGGTGATCGCGATTCCCGAGGACATGCTCACCGAGCGCGTGTCGGTCGCCAATGCGCCCGCCTTCGAGCCGGTCGAGACCTGGCCGGGCGCGACCGACATGATGAAGCTGCAGAAACTGCTGTGGGCGGCCGAGCGCCCCGTGATGCTGCTCGGCGGCAGCCGCTGGTCGAGCGCGGCGCATGCCGCGATCGCGCGCTTTGCCGAGCGCTTCGCGCTGCAGACCGCGACCACGTTCCGACGCGGCCCGCTGTTCGACGCGCTGCATGCCTGCTACGCGGGCGACCTCGGCATCGGGCCGAATCCGAAGCTCATCGCGCGCGTCAAGGAATCGGATCTGGTGCTGCTGGTCGGCGGCAGGCTGGGCGAGATGCCGTCGCAAAGCTACGAGCTGATCGACATTCCGGGCCCGCAGATGACCTTCGTGCACGTGCATCCGGGCGCCGAGGAGCTCGGCCGCGTGTACAAGGCGCATCTCGCGATCCATGCCTCGCCGACGGCGTTTGCGGCCGCGGCCGAAGGCCTGCAGCCGCCGAACGAGATCAAGTGGCGTGCGGGCACGAAGACGGCGCATGACGACTATCTCGCCTGGACCGAGCAGCCGACCACGCAGCCGGGCGGCGTCAACCTCGGCGCCGTCATGATCTGGCTGCGCGACAATCTTCCGGCCGACGCGATCATCACCAACGGCGCCGGCAATTTCGCCTCGTGGGTGCATCGCTTCTTCCGCTTCCGCCGCTATGGCCAGCACGTCGCGCCGACCTCGGGCTCGATGGGCTACGGCGTGCCGGCCGCTGTCGGCATCAAGCGGCTCTACCCGGAGCGCACGGTGGTTTGCATCGCCGGCGACGGCGATTTCCTGATGAACGCGCAGGAATACGCGACCGCCGCGCAGTACGACCTGCCGATCATCACGGTGATCGCCGACAACGGGCTCTATGGCACCATCCGCATGCACCAGGAGCGCGAGTACCCGGGCCGGGTGTCCGCGACCGTGCTCAAGAATCCGGATTTCGTCGCGTACGCAAAATCGTTCGGCGGCTTCGGCGTGGTGGTGGAGAAGACCGAGGATTTCGCTGCCGCGTTCAAGGCCGCGCAGGCGTCGGGCAAGCCGGCCGTGATCCAGCTCAAGATCGATCCCGAGGCGATCACGCCGGCGACGACGCTGACCAAGATCGCGGCGGCGGCGCGGGAGCGGCAAAAAGGGTGACCGCAGATCGCAGTGGCTGAACGCCTGCTCGATGCATCGCGTTGCAAATCGGCGTGAATCTTGATTCATTATTTTCCGCTTGCCGATTTGATTCGCAACCGATGGCCTATCGCCGCACCGAACGCGTCCTGCAGCATCTGGCGGCCCGCCGCGACGCTATCGTTGCGGCCGCGCGGATGATCGCCGGCGAGCAGGGGCTCGCGGCGGTGCAGATCGCGCCGGTGGCGGAGCGCGCCGGCATCGCGGCCGGCACCGTCTATCGCTATTTTCCGGCCAAGAGCGATCTGGTCGAGGCCCTCATCGAGGCAGTGTCGGCACGCGAGATCGCCGCTTTCCGCAAGGCCGCCGACGCGGCGCCCGGGCCGCTGTCGGCGCTTGCCGCCGGGCTCGTCGGCTTCGCGGCGCGCGCGCTCACCCATCGCCGCCTCGCCTGGGCGGTCAGCGCCGAGCCGGTCGACGCCGCGGTCGATGACTTCCGCCTCGCCGCGCGCCGCGCGCTCGCGGCCGAGATCGAGACGCGCATCCGCGCCGCGATCGCGGTCGGTCACCTGCCCGAGCAGGACGCGGGCGCGGCCGCGCTCGCGGTGGTCGGGCTCATGCTCGAGGCGCTGATCGGTCCGCTCGCGCCGGCGGCCGATGCGGGCCGGGCACGCGAGAGCGTGCAGACGGTCACGCTCTTGGCGCTGCGCGCGCTCGGGGTGGTCGATGCGCGCGCCCGCGGCCTCGTGGTGCAGACGACGATGCCGCGGCCGGAGGAAGACGCGGCTTAGGGTAAGTCAGCGACGGGTGCTGCGGTGATCGGCGACCGAGGGTCAGGTCGCCGGCGCCGTGCGCGCCCGGCGGCGGCGAGGCACGCGCGCGAGGCTGCGGGAGCAGGGCAGGTCCGCCGCAGACGCCGCATCGGCGGGAGCGTGCCGCGGTTATCCGGGGTAGCCGGCGTATCGGGCGTGTCGGTCATTGCAGGGTCGCGGCGGCGAGCCAGTCGTTGACGGCTTCCAGGGCGCGCTCGCGGCTTTCGCTCTTCTCGTGCGCCTGGAACACCGCGAGCTGCGCGTCGGCCGAGGTGCCGGCGCCGACGATCGCGCGGCAACGCGCGATGCTGCTGGCGCAGCCGAGCGCATCGGCGTCGGACGCGACCTCGGCGAGCACCTGCTCGAGCATCTCGGCCACCGAGATGGCGCCGCCGCCGTCGAGCGTCGCGAAACTGCCGTTGACGCCGTAGCGTTGCGCCCGCCACTTGTTCTCGACCACGATGGCGCGCGTCACCGCGGTCATGTCGGCATTGAGCCAGGGATTGCGCACGAGCCGGTGCGCCAGCGCGCGGTAAAGCGCCGCGATCGCGACCGAGTCGTCGACGAAGGTGCAGCAGTCGGGCGCGCGCAGCTCCAGCGTCGGGTGCTGCAGCGAGGGGCGCAGCGCCCACCACACGTAGCTCGCGTCGTCGATCACGCCGGCCTTGGTCAGCGCCGCGATATAGGCCTCGAACTCCTCGGTCTTGCGGAAGAGCTCGGGCACGCCGGTGCGCGGCAGCTCGTCATAGGCGGCCAGCCGGTAGCCCTTGAGCCCGGTCGGGCGCGAGCGCCAGAACGGCGAGGAGGTGGCGAGCGCGATGAACAGCGGCAGGTAGGGCAGCATGCGGCACATCACGTCGACACGGTCCTCGCCGGCGGGCAGCTCGACATGCACGTGCAGGCCGCACAGCATGTTGCGCTGGCCGATCATCTGCAGGTCGTGCATCACGACGTCGTAGCGCTCGGCCGACGACTGCAGCGCGCATTCCCACAAGGCGGTCGGATGGGTGCCGGACGCGAGGATCGCGAGCCCGTGCTCGGCCGCAATCGACGCGACGCTCGTGCGCAGGTGGCGCAACTCGGTGCGCGCCGTCGCCATGTCGTAATGCGGCTCGGTCGCGACCTCGATCTGCGACTGCAGGAATTCGCCGCGCACCTGCGCGCCGAGCGCGGCCTTGACGGCGGAGAAGAAGGCCTCCGGCCGCTCCGCCGCGACCGTCTTGGTCTCGGCGTCGACCAGGAAGTACTCCTCCTCGATCCCGATCGTGTAGGCGCCCTTCATTTTCGTCTCCCCGTCTCACCCGAACCGTCGACTTTTACGTGGAGCCTGCTCGTTCAGATGGGCGCCGCATGAGCAATAACCCGCTGGATATCTTCCTGCGTGCCATCAACTCCACACAAAGGTCCGATTTTACCTTGGTGTACGACGCGAGAATTGCCACTGTTCTAGGGACAACGCGGCTTCTCGCGCAGGCTCGGCGCGCCGCCACCATATAATCATTTACCTGGCAAAGAGTTCCGCACGCCGGCTGCCGCCCAGCGCTGCAAGGTGGGAGAGCGAACAGCCCGCGGCCGAACTGCCGACCATGCGAGGCTGGCGGGCCCGCGCGCGCAATTGATGCGCGCGCCGGCGTCCGCCGCAAGACGCTCGCGCTATTGCTTGCTGCCGTCGGCCTTGAATTGCTTGAGGTAGGCCCAGAGGTTGGCGATCTTCTTGTCGTCCGCGATGCCCGGATAGGTCATCTTGGTATCCGGCACCTTCTGCTTGGGCGCCTTGATGTATTCCTTGAATGATTCCTCGTTCCAGGTGATCCCCGAGTTCCTCATGCTGTCGCTGTAGCTGTAATCGGTGCTGCCCGCCTTGCGGCCGTCGAGCCCGTTGAGCTCCGGTCCGACGAACTTCGTGGCGCCCGGGCCGATCTTGTGGCAGGTGCCGCATTGCTTGAACAGCGTCTCGCCTGCTGCCACGTCCTGCGCCCACGTCGTCCCCGTCGACGCGGCCAGGACCACGGCCGCGATCACCAGATGTCTCATGTCGATCTCCTCGGTTCTTCCCGGATAATCCGCACCCGGGCACGCGCTGGTGCCGCAGGCCGTCCCGCCCCGCCGCGGCGGAAACTGGCCGAACCGCGACCCGAGCGCAAGCCGGCCGCGCCCGCCCCGGCGCGGCCGCAAACACCAGGTGCCGCCGCCGCCATTCGCGCTATAAATGCCGCAACGGAACGCGAAGGAGGCCGCCATGGCGGTGATGATGCCGGTTCCGGACGCGGAAGTGCTCGCGCGGCGCGACGATATCGTCGGTGCCCTGCGGGCCATCGTGCCGGGCGAGGGCGTGATCGCGCACGAGCGCGAGATGCGCCCCTACGAGTCGGATGGGCTTACCGCCTATCGCCAACTGCCCATGGTGGTGGTGCTGCCGGAGACGACCGAGCAGGTGTCGCAGGTGCTCGCCTATTGTCATGCCAACGGCATCAAGGTGGTGCCGCGCGGCGCCGGAACCTCGCTCTCGGGCGGCGCGCTGCCGCTCGGCGACGGCGTGCTGCTCGGGATGGCCAAGTTCAACCGCGTGCGCGACATCGATTTCGACAATCGCGTCGCCGTAGTCGAGCCGGGCGTGACCAACCTCGCGGTCTCGGCCGCGGTCGCCCATGGCGGCTTCTACTACGCGCCCGACCCTTCCTCGCAGATCGCCTGCACGATCGGCGGCAACGTGGCGGAGAACTCCGGCGGCGTGCACTGCCTCAAATACGGCGTCACCACCAACAACGTGCTCGGGCTCGAGATGGTGCTGATGACCGGCGAGATCATCCGCCTCGGCGGCCGTCATCTCGACGCCGCGGGCTACGACCTGCTCGGCATTGTCACCGGCTCGGAGGGCCTGCTCGGCGTCGTCACCGAGATTACGGTGCGCATCCTGAAAAAGCCGGAGACCGCGCGCGCCGTGCTGGTCGGCTTTCCGAGCTCGGAGGACGCCGGCGAATGCGTCGCTCGGATCATCGGCGCCGGCATCATACCGGGCGGTATGGAGATGATGGACAAGCCCGCCATCCACGCCGTCGAGGAGTTCGTGCATGCCGGCTACCCGCTCGACGTCGAGGCGCTGCTGATCGTCGAGCTCGACGGCCCGCAGGCCGAGGTCGACTACCTGATCGGCCGCGTCGAGGCGGTCGCGCGCGCCTGCCACGCCTCGACCTTGCGGGCGTCGAATTCCGAGGAAGAGCGGCTCCTGTTCTGGGCGGGCCGCAAGGCGGCCTTCCCGGCGGCAGGGCGCATCTCGCCCGATTACTACTGCATGGACGGCACCATTCCGCGCGCCAAGATCTCCGAGGCGCTGACGCGTATCCGCATGCTGTCGGAGAAATACGAGCTCGGCGTCGCCAACGTCTTTCACGCCGGCGACGGCAACCTGCATCCGCTGATCCTCTATGACTCGAACAAGCCGGGCGAGCTCGACCGCGCCGAGGCCTTCGGCGCCGACATCCTCAAGCTTTGCGTCGAGGTGGGCGGCGTGCTCACGGGCGAGCACGGAGTGGGAGTCGAGAAGCGCGATCTGATGCCGGCGATGTTCTCCGAGATCGACCTCGCGCAGCAGCAGCGGCTCAAATGCGCCTTCGACGAGAAGGGCCTGCTCAATCCCGGCAAGGTGTTTCCGACGCTGCACCGCTGCGCCGAGCTCGGCCGCATGCATGTGCGCGGCGGCAACGTCGCGTTTCCGGACATCCCGCGGTTCTGAACCAGCGCCGAAGCAGCACCATGAAATTCGGCCTCTTCGGCTCCGCGCAGGCGAACAGCAAGGATCTCGGCCCCGAGACCGGGCAGGGCTTTCGCGACTGGCTCGACGACAATGTCGAGGCGGAGGCGCTCGGCTATTGCTCGAGCTTCCTGGTCGAGCACCACTTCACCGGCTGGAACCAGGTCTCGGCGACCCTGATGCTGCTCACAGCGCTGGCGACCCGCACGACCTCGCTGCGGCTCGGCACCGCCGTCATCGTACTGCCCTGGCACAATCCGGTGCTGCTCGCCGAGCAGGCCGCGACACTCGACCTCATCTCCGGCGGCCGCTTCGATTTCGGCATCGGCAAGGGCTATCGGCACAGCGAGTTCCACGGCTTCGGCATCGCGCCCGAGGAGGCGCAGGCGCGCTTCGACGAGTGCGTCGCGCTGATGCGGCGCGCGTGGACGACGCGCGAGCGGTTCTCGCACGATGGCCGCTTCTGGCGGTTCGCCGACATCGTGGTCGAGCCGCCGCCGGCGCAGCGGCCGCATCCGCCGCTGTGGGTCGCGGCCGGCAGCGAGGCCTCGATCCGCCGCGCTACCGCGCAGGGCTTCAACCTGATCCTCGACCAGTACGCGGGCGCGCAGACGCTCGGCGAGCGCATCCGCATTTTTCGGCGCGAGCGCGAGGCGCACGGGCTCGCGTTCGATCCCATGCAGGTCGCGGTGGCGCGCCAGCTCTATGTCGCGAAAGACGCAACCGACAAGGAGGCCGCGCTCAAGCGCCAAGCCGCCTACACGCAGCGCACCGTCGATGTGTCGCGCGCGCCCGGCGGTGGTGGCGGCTCGCACGTCCTTGCCTATGCGGACAAGGTGGGCGGCACCGAGGAGAACGCGCTCTACGGCACGCCCGACGAGATCGTCGCCATGCTCGGCGACCTGCGCGGCGCCGGCGTGCACTACGTGCTGCTCGCCGTCGCGGGCGGGCGCGCGCAGCTTCGCCGCTTCGCCCGCGACATCATGCCGGCCTTGGCGGCACCCGCCGCGGACGCGGCCGAGTGAGGGGGCCGCCAATGACCGACATGACCGCAACCTTGAAGCCGCGCGACGGCAAGGACGTGGAAGCCGTCGTGCAATGGGCGCTGGCGGAAAAGAAGTCGATCGAGATCGTCGGCCGCGGAACCAAGCGCACGCTCGGCCGGCCCGCGCAGGTCGACGCGACACTCGCGCTCGGGGCGCTTACCGGCGTCACGCTCTACGAGCCCGAGGAGCTGGTGCTCTCCGCGCGCGCCGGCACGCCGCTCGCCGAGATCGAGGCGCTGCTCGACGGCAAGGCGCAGCAGCTCGCGTTCGAGCCGATGGACTACGGTCCGCTGCTCGGCGGCGCGCCGCGGGAAGCGAGCATCGGCGGTGTGCTTGCCGCCAACCTGTCGGGCCCGCGCCGCATCAAGGCTGGCGCAGCGCGCGACCATTTCCTGGGATGCACGGCGGTGTCGGGGCGCGGCGAGACCTTCAAGTCGGGCGGGCGCGTGGTGAAGAACGTCACGGGCTACGACCTGTGCAAGCTACTTGCCGGCTCCTGGGGCACGCTCGCGGCGATGACCGACGTCACGATCAAGACGCTGCCGCGGCCGGAGACCGAGGCGACCGTGCTGGTGCTCGGCCTCGATGCGGAGCGCGCCGGCGGCGCCATGGCGGCTGCGATGGGCTCCTCTTGCGACGTGTCGGGCGCCGCGCATCTTCCCGCCGCCCTCGCGGCGCGGGTTTCGCGCGACCTTGCGGCGGGGGGCGGGGTGACGGCGCTGCGGTTGGAGGGCGTCGCGCCGTCGATCGCGCATCGCACCGGCGCGCTCGAAGCGATCCTCAAGCCGTTCGGCGCGCTCGGCCGTCTCGATCCGGCGCAGTCGCGCGCGCTGTGGATCGGGGTCCGCGACGTGGCGCCGTTCGCGGCCGACGGCCTCTCGGGACAGCGCCTCGTCTGGCGCCTCTCGACCGCGCCGATGCGGGGTGCGGCGCTGGCGCGTCACATCGCGCAACAGGTCGACGCCGAATTCCTGCACGACTGGTCGGGCGGGCTGGTGTGGGCGGCACTTGCGCCGTCGGACGATGCCGGTGCCGCGGTGGTGCGCGCCGCGATCGCGGCCTGCGGCGGGCACGCGACCTTGGTCCGCGCGCCGGCCGCACTGCGCGCCGCCATCGGCGCCTTCGCGCCGGCGCCGGATGGAATCGCGGCGCTGCAGAAGCGCGTCAAGGAAGGCTTCGATCCGCAGGGCGTGCTCGGGCCCGGCCGGATGTGGGCGGGAGTGTGAGCCATGCAGACCACCTTCACGCTCGCCCAGCTCGCCGATCCGGACATCAAGGAGGCCGACAAGATCCTGCGCGCCTGCGTGCATTGCGGCTTCTGCACCGCGACCTGCCCGACCTACGTGCTGCTCGGCGACGAGCTCGATTCGCCGCGCGGGCGCATCTATCTCATCAAGGACATGCTGGAGAACGACCGGCCCGCGACGGCCGAGGTGGTGACGCATCTCGACCGCTGCCTCTCCTGCCTCTCCTGCATGACCACGTGCCCCTCCGGCGTGCACTACATGCATCTCGTCGATCATGCGCGCGCGCATGTGGAGGAGACATATCGGCGTCCGTTCGCCGACCGCATGCTGCGCGACGTGATCGCGCGCGTGCTGCCGCGGCCGGGGCTGTTTCGCCTGTCGCTCTTCGCCGCCTTTTTCGCCAAGCCGCTGGCGCCGCTGCTCGAGCGCATCGGGCTCAAGCCGCTCGCCGCCATGCTGCGGCTTGCGCCGGCAAAATTTCCGCCGCGCGCCGAGCATGGGCCGCGCGTGTTTCCCGCGCAGGGCGAGCGGCGCGGGCGCGTCGCGCTGCTGACCGGCTGCGTCGCGAGCGTGCTCACGCCGGAAATCAACGCCGCGACCATCCGCGTGCTCACGCGGCACGGCGTCGAGGTGGTGCTGGCAGACGGTGAAGTGTGCTGCGGTTCGCTCGTGCACCACATGGGCCGCCACGAGGAGGCGCTTGCGGCGGCCCGTCGGAATGTCGACGCGTGGATGCGCGAGGTCGAGGGCGCCGGACTCGATTCGATTCTCATCACGGCGTCCGGATGCGGCACGACGGTCAAGGACTACGGCTTCATGCTGCGCAATGATGCGGCCTATGCCGCGAAGGCAAAAACGGTCTCGGCGCTGGCCCGCGACGTGAGCGAATATATCAATAAAATCAGTTCCTTGAAGGCCGTCGAGCACCCCCATCTGACGGTCGCCTATCACGGGGCTTGTTCACTGCAGCATGGGCAGAAGATCACACGCGATCCAAAGGAAATGCTTTCCAAATCGGGATTCGTCGTCAAAGATGTGCCGGACGGCCATCTCTGCTGCGGTTCGGCTGGCACCTACAACATGCTGCAGCCGCAGCTGGCGACGGCGTTACGCGACCGCAAGGTCGCGACTATCGCGAAGGTCGCTCCCGATGTGATCGCCGCCGGCAATGTCGGCTGCATCACGCAGATCGCGGCGGGCACCGATACCCCGGTGGTCCATCCGATCGAACTGATCGACTGGGCGACCGGAGGCCCGATGCCGGGGGCCTTGAGGCGAGGCGACGCGGTCTGATCGCGTGCTTGGTCGGATCGTGTGATGGAACGTGTGATGACGATCGCAGTTGCGCCGCGCATGGTGCAGCGGCGCGCGATCACCAGACAGCCGATCGGGAGGGTCGATCATGGCCAAGAAGGCGAAGAAAGCGAAAAAGGCTAAGAAAGCGAAGAAGGCGAAGCGGGCCGCGCCGGCGAAGCGCCGGATGAAAGTGGCGGCCAAGCGGCGTGGTGTGAAGAAGGCCGCGAAGCGGCCGGCGAAGAAGGCCGTGAAGGCCAAGGCGAAGGCACCGGCGAGAAAGAAGCCGGCGGCCGCGAAGCCTGTCGCCGCAGCCCCTGCGCCGAAGCCCGTTGCCGCGGCGCCAGCGCCGAGACCCGCTGCCGCGCCTGCGCCAGCCCCGAGGCCGGCGGCTCCGGCCCCAGCCCCGAGGCCAGCGGCGCCCGCTCCGCGTCCGCCGATGCCAGCCGCGGCGGCGCCGCGTCCGAGCATGCCGTCGCCGGCACCGATGGCGCCGCGTCCGGCTCCGGCGCCGGCGTCGCACACGCCGACGCATACGTCATCGCCGGCGCCGACGCATACACCCTCGCACACGCCATCGCACACGACGCCATCGCACACGGCGCCGTCGCACTCCCCGTCCCATTCGTCGTCACCGTCGCATAGCTCGCCGCCCGGCAGCTATCGTCCGCCGGGAAGCGAAGGGGGCGGCGGTCACAGTGGCGGCGGTCACAGCGGTGGGGGCGGTCACAGTGGCGGTGGTCACAGTGGCGGCGGGGGTCACACTGGTGGTGGCGGCGGCGGAGGCCATACCGGCGGCTGAGAAGTCTACGATCGGAGCCGTGCCGCGCTCGCCCGACGCGCGGCGCGGCCGCTCGTTCAAGCCTGCTCCTCGCGCTCGAGCCTCCTCCTGCGCCGCAGCGCATGATGTTCCGTGACTTGGACCGTGGTGATACGCCGCTGCTTTCGCGGCGGCACCCAATTGCGCGGGCGCGGCCGGCCGCATAGCATTGGCCCGAGAGGCGGCCATCGGCCGAAACCTCAGATTTTTTCACAACATATGGAGGCGACGGCGATGCCGGCGACAAAGAATATCCTCATCATGGGCGCGTCCTACGGCTCGCTCCTCGCCTCGAAGCTCCTGTTTGGCGGCCATCACATCCACCTGATCTGCCTGCCCGCCGAAGCCGACCTGATCAACGCCGAAGGCTTCGAGGTGCGCCTGCCGGTGCGTGGCCGCAAGAACCCGGTCGTGCTGCGCTCGCGCAACCTGCCCGGCAAGGTCACGGCCGGGCCGGCGAGCGGCGTCAATCCCAAGGACTACGACCTGATCGGCCTCGCCATGCAGGAGCCGCAATATCGCTCGGCCGGCGTGCGCGAATTGCTCGATGCGGTGGCAAAATCGCGGGTGCCGTGCATGTCGATCATGAACATGCCGCCGCTGCCCTACGTGAAGCGCATCCCGGGCCTCGATTATGCGGCGCTCGAGCCCGCCTATACCGATCCGCGCGTGTGGGATTCGTTCGATCCCCGGACCATCACGCTCAACAGCCCCGACCCGCAGGCGATCCGCCCGCCCGACGAGAAGGTCAACGTGCTGCAGGTGACCCTGCCGACCAACTTCAAGGTGGCGCGCTTCGAGGACGAGAAGTCGACCGCGATCCTGCGCCAGCTGCAGGACGAGATCGAGGCGGTCCGCTACGACACGCCCGAGGGCAAGACCGAGCTGCCGGTGAAGCTCAAGGTCTACGACTCGATCTTCGTGCCGCTCGCCAAGTGGGCGATGCTGCTCGCCGGCAACTATCGCTGCGTGACCAAGGACGGCATGCGCACCGCCCAGGAGGCCGTGCACAGCGACATCGAGACGTCGCGCTCGGTCTACAATTTCGTGTTCGACCTGTGCGTGAAGCTCGGCGCCAAGCCGGAGGATCTCGTGCCGTTCGAGAAATACGCGGCGGCGGCGCAGAGCCTGACGCGGCCGGCCTCGGCGGCGCGGGCGCTGCAGAACGGCGCGCCGAACATCGAGCGCGCCGACAAGCTGGTGCAGCTCATCGCCAAGCAGAAGGGCCTGAGCCATCCGGCGATCGACGCCCAGGTGGCGCTGGTCGACTCCCGCCTCGAGGCCAATCGCAAGAAGGCGGCGGCCGCCTGATCGCAACATCAGTTGGTTGAAATTGCCGAGGCCCGCGCGTTGCGCGGGCCTTCTTTTTTGCCTTGTGAAATGGCGGCTGGCGCGCCTGTGTGTCGGAAATGCAACGCGTCGCGACTTTCGTTGAAAAAGCGCGGAAAGTCGCGGGAAACGCCTAAAAAGGCGGCAAATGCTGACGCTTTCCACTTGCGAGTCAATGTTCCCGTATGAGTTAAATTGACGCGTCGTTAAGGGGCGGTTTCTGCGTCGGGTGTCGGGGACTCGAACAAGAAACGAAAAAAGGGGCTGATGATGAAAAAGGCGATTGCAACGGCGGTGGTGGCGGCCGCGTTCTCGGCCACCGGGGCAACCAGCGTGTGGGCGGCGGACCTCCCGGTGAAGGCGCCGCCGGCGCCGGTTGCCGTGGCGAGCCCGTGGGACATCGCGTTCGGCTCGTGGGTGGCGAGCGACTACAACTTCCGCGGCATCACCCAGTCGGCGCATCGGCCGGCGGTCGGCACGTACTTCGAGCCGCGATACAACTTCTCGAGCAGCCTGCAGGGCTATGTCGGCATCGGCGGCGAGAGCATCGACTTCCCGAATCATGCGGCGGCGGAAATCGACTTCTACGGCGGCATTCGGCCGACCTTCGACAAGCTCGCCCTCGATTTCGGCGTCTGGTATTACTATTACCCGGGCGGCACCTGCTTCAACGGCGCCTTCGCGGGCTGCAACGCGAACCTGCCGAACGGCAACGTCATCAAGGCCGACCTGAGCTTCTGGGAAGTTTACGGAAAGGCGACCTATACGGTGAACGACCAGTTCTCGTTCGGCGGCAGCATCTTCTACTCGCCGTCAGTGCTGAACTCGGGCGCCGATGGCGAATTCCTCGCCGGCACCGCCAAGTACATCCTCCCGTCCGACTGGTTCCCGAAGGATTGGGGCATGTACTTCTCGGCCGACGTCGGCCACTGGTTCCTCGGCACGAGCGACAACTTCTACGCCGTCGCGGGCTTCCCGAACGGCATCCCGTACAAGAGCTATACGACCTGGGATCTCGGCGTGGCCTTCACCTACAAGGTCTTCACGCTCGACCTGCGCTACTACGACACGGACCTGAACAAGGGTGACTGCAACGCCTTCACCAGCGACCACACGGCGTCGGGCGTGTTCTCGACCCCGATCAATCCGGGCGGTCCGGGCTCCAACTGGTGCGGCGCAACCTTCATCGCGAAGATTTCGGTCGACACCGCCGTGTCGGCGCTGAAGTAAGTCCTCCCAGACGTTCGCCTCGACCTGGCGGCGCTCTTCCTGCGGGAAGGCGCCGCCTTTTTCTTGCGGCGCCCCCAGGCCCGCAAACCCGTCGCGGCGTGCTATCAATCGCCGGCAAAATTTATCGCGGGGAGAAACGTGCATGGGTTCGGGAGTTGGGTTGCGTCAGGTCGGCTATGTCGATTGCGCCGGCGGCGGCCAGGTCATCGTGCAGAACGGCATCGCCTATGTGGCGCATATGCGCAGCCCGCACGGCACCTCGATCTTCGACGTGCGCGATCCGAAGAATCCGAAGGAGCTCGCCAAGATCGGCATGCCGCCCGGCACCCATTCGCACAAGGTGCGGGTGCACGACGGCGTGATGGTGGTCAATCACGAGCTCAACCACGCCGATCCGAACCCGGTGCCGGCCGATTTTGCGCCCGGCTTCGGCGTCTATGACGTCAGCGATGCGAAAAAGCCGCGCGAGCTCACGCGCTGGAAGACGGTCGGCAGCGGCGTGCACCGCTTCGATTTCGACGGCCGCTATGCCTATCTCTCGCCGACCCTCGAGGGCTATGTCGGCAACATCGTCATGATCATGGATCTCAAGGATCCGGCGCATCCGGCCGAGGTCGGCCGCTGGTGGCTGCCCGGCCAGCACACCGCCGGCGGCGAGACGCCGAACTGGTCGAAGACCGCGCACCGCTGCCACCACCCGCTGCGGCTCGGCAACCGGCTCTACACCAGCTACTGGCAGGCCGGCTTCGTCATTCTCGACATCGACGACATGAGCAAGCCGAAGTTCGTCGCCGGCCTCGACTGGACGCCGCCGTTCGGCTGCCCGACGCACACGGCGCTGCCGCTGCCCTTCGCGATCAACGGGCGGCGCTATCTCGTGGTCGCCGACGAGGACGTGCAGCGCACCGAGGACACGGTGCCGGCCTTCATGTGGATGGTCGACGTCACCGACGAGACGCTGCCCGTTCCGGTCGGGAGCTTCCAGGTCGAGGGCATCGAGGGGAAGGGACCGCACAAGGTCATGACCGCCTGCCACCAGCCGTGCGAGAAGGTCACCGGCACCGAGATTCCGTTCGCGTGGTTCGCGCAAGGACTGCGCATCATCGACGTGAAGAACCCGCACGCGCCGCGCGAGGTCGCGCATTTCCTGCCCGACGTGCCGCCCGGCAGCGAGCGCGTGTCGAGCAACGACGTCACCGTCGACGAGCGCGGTCTGATCTACCTGATCGACCGCCTGCGTGGGCTCACGGTCGTCGAGCGGGTGTAGCCGCCACGAGATCCTGGGGCGAGACGGCGCCGCGGGCTCGACCGCCGGCCGTGCGCGGCCGCATCGCCGCCAGGGGCGCACCTCAGATGGTTGGGCATGCCGCCGGATGGTAGGATGACGGCCACGTCAGCCGGCGAACACGGGGAGCCATTACATGGGTGCGGTCATCGGTTTCATCGTATTCATCGTCATTCTCTATCTGCTCGTCTCGCTGCGCGTGCTGCGGCAATACGAGCGCGGCGTCGTCTTCCTGCTCGGCAAGTTCGAGGACGTGCGCGGGCCCGGCCTCACTTTGATCTTCATGCCGTTCCAGAGCATGGTGCGCGTCTCGCTGCGCACCGTGACGACGCAGATTCCCTCGCAGAAGATCATTACCAAGGACAACGTTTCGATCGACATCGCGGCGGTCTGCTACTATCACATCTCCGATCCCGAGCGCTCCGTGATCGCGATCGAGAACGTCTACAGCGCGATCAACCAGATCAGCCAGACCACGGTGCGCAACATCGTCGGGCGCTTCAGCCTCGACCAGCTCCTCTCCGACACCGCGAGCATCAACGAGCAGATCAAGAACGTGATCGACGGTCACACCGAGCCGTGGGGCACGCAGGTCACGGTGGTGGAAATCAAGGACATCGTGCTGCCCGACAACATGCAGCGCGCGATGGCGAGGGAAGCCGAAGCCGAGCGCGAGCGGCGCGCCAAGATCGTCGCGGCCGAGGGCGAGTTCGCGGCCGCACAGCGGCTTGGCCAGGCGGCGGACATCATCTCGCAGCACCCGGTCGCACTGCAGCTGCGCATCCTGCAGACCATGGCGGAAATCGCGGTCGAGAAGAACTCGACCATCATCTTCCCGGCACAGTTCATGTCCACTGTGCAGGAGGCGATCCGCACCATCGCGAGCGACACTGCGGCGCGGTGACGCGACGACCTCGCGTCGCGCGCCGCACTCGCCTGACCGTTCCTCCGTCGGCCGGGAAGCGCGGCTCCCGGTCTTTCCAAGTCCGCGTCATTCTGTTGGAGATTTGCAATGTACCGCCCTTGGTCCAGCCTGCGGCGCACGGCGCTCGCGCTCGCGTTCGGCGCATCGCTTGCGGGCGGCTTTTCGTCCGCGGCGTCGGCGCAGTCGCAGTTTCCCTTCGGCCGCGAATTTCTGCTCGACACGCCGCCGATCAAGGGCTCGAAGCGCGTGCCCATGCTCGACATCGACGAGAAGGGCATCGCCGACATCGACCTGTGGTGCAACAGCGTGAAGGGCCAGCTGGTGGTCGCCGGCGACACGATCACGATCATCACCGGGCCGAAGACCGAGCGCGCGTGCGCGCCCGAGCGCATGCAGGGCGACGACGAGGTGCTCGCGGCGCTCGCCGCGGTGACCAACTGGAAGCTGGAAGGGGATGTGCTGGTGCTGACCGGCGCGCGCACGATGCGTTTCCGGCCGCAGTCGAATTAGGGCGGCGAGCGATGGCTCGGATGCGAGATTGCGCCCTCGGCGTCATCGCGGCGTTGGGGGTGATGGCGATGGGCGCTTCGATCGCGCATGCGGGCCGGCCGCCGCATCCATGGTGCATGGTCGTGCAGGATTATAGCGGTGTCTGGGCGTGCGCGTTCGATTCGTTCGAACAATGTCGCGCAGAAGCGCGTTCCGGCAACGAGGGTTTCTGCGCACCGAACCCGTTCTATTCGTCGGCGGCTGCGCAGCCCACGCACGCGCGGCGCAGGACGCAGCGATGACAAAAAAGGGCGCGGCCTTGGCCGCGCCCTTTGCATTTCTCGTTGCTCATGCACCTGCGGATCGAGATTGCTTCGGCGCGGTTGCGCGCGCCGCGCAATGACGGGTGGATTTGCTCAGAAATCCATTCCGCCCATGCCGCCCATCCCGCCGCCGCCCGGCATCGCCGGCATGGCGGGCTTGTCCTTCGGCGTCTCGGCGACCATCGCCTCGGTGGTCACGAGCAGGCCGGCGACCGAGGAGGCGTCCTGCAGGGCCGCGCGCACGACCTTGGCGGGGTCGACGATGCCCTTCGCGATCATGTCGACATAGTCCTCGTTCTGCGCGTCGAAGCCGAACGTCTCCGAGCGCTCGTCGAGGATCTTGCCGACCACGATCGAGCCCTCGACGCCGGCGTTCTCGGCGATCTGGCGGATCGGCGCCTCCAGCGCCTTGAGCACGATGTTGATGCCGGCCTGCACGTCCGGATTGTCGTTGCTGATACGGCCGACCGACTTCTTGGCGCGCAGCAGCGCGACGCCGCCGCCCGGGACGATGCCTTCCTCGACCGCGGCGCGGGTGGCGTTGAGCGCGTCCTCGACGCGGTCCTTCTTCTCCTTGACCTCGATCTCGGTCGCGCCGCCGACGCGGATCACCGCGACGCCGCCCGCGAGC